>Ga0209998_10000032_pt1 | contig 60084 bp, 58 predicted proteins | sample EndophyteCoNSPM_FD_187576 | JGI IMG/M metagenome (GOLD analysis project Ga0209998, IMG submission 187576) | Arabidopsis thaliana rhizosphere microbial communities from the Joint Genome Institute, USA, that affect carbon cycling - Endophyte Co-N... | ecosystem: Host-associated > Plants > Roots >... | reverse complement strand
GCGTTGCGCGCCGGGTCGTCCGACAGGCCGAAGCCGTCCAGGACGCAGAGCACGACGGGCCTCGGGCGGGCGGCGCCCTCGCTCACCCGCGCGCCTCGACGGCCAGCTGCACGATCCGCGCGAAGCCCTCGGCGTTCAGCGAGGCGCCGCCGACCAGGGCGCCATCGACGTCGGCCTCGGCAAAGAACTCGGCGGCGTTATCCGGGGTGCAGCTGCCGCCGTACAGGATCGGCACCTCATCGGCGCCAGCGGGGTCCGACTCGGCCAGGATGGCGCGGATCTGCGCGGCGGCGGCCCGCGCGTCCTCGCCGGAGGCCGCGTCCCCGGTCCCGATCGCCCAGACCGGCTCATACGCGATCACCAGGCGGCTGCCGGCGATGGCGGGCAGGAGCGAGATCGCGGCGCGCAGCTGGCGCTCGATGACGGTGGCGGTCATGCCGGCTCGCCGCTCCTCGGCCCGCTCCCCGATCGCGGCGATCGGCACCAGCCCGTGGGCGACGGCCGAGGCGACCTTGGCGGCCACCGCGGCATCGGTCTCGTTGTCGTACTGGCGGCGCTCCGAGTGTCCGAGGATGACGTACTGCACCACCTCGGCCACCATCAGTGGTGAGGTCTCGCCGGTGTAGGCGCCGGACTCCTCGGCCCGCATCGTCTGCGCCCCGATCCCCAGCTGGCCCGGCTCGGTCGATCCCCCACCGAGCGCGCCTGCCACGGCCGTGAGCCAGATCGTGGGCGGGCAGATAACCGTCCGTGCGGCGAGTCCAGCAGTCGCGTCACGCACGCCGACCGCCAGCCGCACCGCGTCGGCGCTCGCGCCAGGGTTCATCTTCCAGTTGCCGGCGATGAGCGAGGCCCGGGATCGGTTCACATCAGCTCCTGAGGGCTCGAGTTCGGCGGGCGCCGGCGGCCTCCGCGGCCAGCTCGACCAGGCGTCGGAGCCGATGGTTCATCGCCGAGCGGCTGATGCCGAGGCTCGACGCAAGCGTATCGAGATCGGCATCCGGCTGGCGGCGTCGTTGCGCAGCGGCCTCGCGCAGCCCATCGGCCAGGCGCTCGAGCTCGCCATCCGCCTCCAGCCTGCCGATCGCCTGGAGCTGCCGGTCCGCCGCGCGCACCGTGCGGGCCAGGTTCGCCTCCTCCGCGTTGAGGAGCCGGTTGAGCCGATTCCGCACGTCCCGGCTGACCCGGCTGGTCTCGAAGTCGAGGAGGGCGCGGTTCGCACCGATCAGGCGCAGCAGCCCCGCGATCTCCTCGTGGCCCTTGAGGTATACGACATGCCGGCCGCGACGTTCCATCCGGGCACCGTGGACCTCGTTCGCCTCGAGCAGGCGCTGCAGGTCGATCGCCCGTCGGCGGTCGCGGAGGACGAACTCGACGTGCGGACCGCCGGGGCCGCCGCTGACCGAGCCGGCGCTGAGCAGCAGGCCACGCAGGAAGGCGCGACGGTCGCACGCCTTGGCAGTGACCGCCTCCCAGGAGGCTGGTGGCCCGCCCTCGAGCGCAACCCAGAGGTGGTGCCGCCCCGGCGTGCCCGCAACCGCCGTCGCGGTGCGGGGCGGCGTGGCGTCGACGCCGATTGACGCCGCCAGCTGGACCGCGATGCGGGCCGTGGCGTGGTCGAGTGTCCGGACGTCCCCGCGCGCCCCGGCCGATTGCAGCAGGCCGACGAGCTCGGCACGCCGGCAGCAGGCGCGAGCGGGGCGAATGCGGGCTAGCTCTCCCCGCAGCTCGCTGGCAACCAGCATGCGGTCGGCGGGTCAGCCGGCGGAGGCGGTCGGCTGCGAGACCGTTCGCCGCTGCCGTGGCCGTTCGGCGCGATCCTGCTGCTGGATCCGCATCAGCGCCGCTGCCAGCTTCGCCGGATCGTGCCGATGCGCATTCGTGACGTCGACCAGGTCCTCCTCGACGATCGTCACCTCGAAGCTCTCCAGGCGCCGCACGTCGACCTGCACCGGCTGCCCCAGCCAGCCCTCGGGGCGCCGCGCGTCCTGGTTGTCGTTCAGCAGGACATAGTCGAAGAGGCCATCCCCGACGTGCTCGATCAGTGCTTCGAGGTGCTGGGCGGCCGAGTAGAAGCCGGTCTCGCCGGGCTGTGTGGCCACGTTGCAGACGTAGGCCCTGATCCCGTTGGCCGCGCCGACCGCGTCGCGGATGTCACTGATGAGGAGGTTCGGCAAGACGCTGGAATAGAGGCTGCCCGGGCCGACCACGACCAGGTCGGCCTCCAGGATCCGCTCGATCGCCTCGGGATTGGCGCGCACGTCGGGCGGCTCGATCGAGACGGTCGCGATCGGCTCATCCGCGGAGCTGATCGACGCCTGCCCCTGGAGGCGGCGGCCGGACTGGAGCGAGGCGGCAAGGGTCAGCGGCACGCTGGTGGCAGGCAGCACCTGGCCCCGCACCGCCAGGACCCGGTTCGACTCGCGTACCGCCTCGTCGAAGTCACCGGTGACCGCGGTCATCGCCGCGATGAAGAGGTTCCCGAAGGCGTGGTCGTCCAGGCCGGACCCGGGCGGGAATCGGTACTGCATGAGCTGCGTCATCAGCGGCTCGGCATCGGCCAGCGCCGCGATGCAGTTGCGGATGTCGCCCGGCGGGGCGATCCCGAGCTGCTGGCGCAGGCGGCCGCTGCTCCCGCCGTCGTCGGCCAGCGTGACGATGGCGGTGATGTTGGCCGAGTATCCCTTGAGGCCCCGCAGCAGGGTCGAGAGCCCGGTCCCGCCGCCGATCGCCACGATCCGCGGACCGCGGGCCAGGTAGCGCTTCGTGTAGAGGACCTCGAGCACGGAGTCGCCGCGCGTCACGAACGGCGAGACGATGCTCCGCATCAGCCCCCAGACCCCGACAGCGGTGAGCAGGATCCCGCCCGCGGCCACCAGAACGGCCCGCACCGGGCGGTCGAGGCCGGCGCCAGTGAGCGTGACGATGAACGAGTCGTCGGGCAGGCCGCGGTACCAGTCCACGACGAAGATCGCTGCGCCGAGACCCAGCACTGTGATCCCGAAGAAGAGGACCAGCAACCAGCGCTTCAGGTGCATCCCCGGGTAGAGCCAGCGCGGCAGTCGCGGCCCCTTCATCGCTCCAGCTCCCGGTGGAAGACGGCGACCGAGACGCCGCCGATCCCTCCCAGTCGCTCGGCAAGCTCCTCGGCAAGCGCGATCGAGCGGTGGTAGCCGCCGGTGCAGCCCAGCGCGACGGTCAGGCGCGTCTTCCCCTCGGACCGATAGGCGGGCACGGTCAGCTCGAGCAGCTCGACCACCAGCTCGATGAACCGGCCGGCGGCCGGCTGTCCGAGGACGTAGTCACGGACCGGGGTCTGGAGGCCCGAGAGGGGCTTCAGGTCGGGCACGTAGTACGGGTTCGTCAGGAAGCGCACGTCGAAGACAAGGTCGGCGTCGATCGGGATGCCGAACTTGAAGCCGAAGGTCAGGATGTCGATCAGCAGCTCGTCGGCGGCGCTGTCGCGCGGCACGTGACGGAAGAGCTGCTCCTTAAGCTGCCCGATCGAGAGGCCGCTCGTGTCGATCACCTCGTCCGCGAGCTCTCGTGCGCGGGCGAGGCGCTCCCGCTCGAGCAGGATCCCCGCCTGGACCCCGCTCCGCGTCTGCAGCGGATGGCGATGGCGGGTCTCGCTGAACCGGCTGACCAGGACGGCGTCGCTGGCCTCGAGGTAGAGCACCTGCATCGGCACGCCACGCTCGACGAGCGCCGCGCGAGCCGCTTCGATCGCCGGTGCGGGGTCACCGGCGCGGATGTCCAGCACGAGGGCCACGTTGCGGTAGCGTGCCGGGTCCTCGTCGCGGAGGGCGAGGAAGCGGTCCAGCAGGTCGGGCGGGAGGTTGTCGACGCAGTAGTAGCCAAGGTCCTCGAACAGCTTGCTGGCCTGGCTCTTGCCGGCACCGGACAGCCCGCTGATGACGACCACGTGCCCCTCGCCGCGTGCACGCGTGGCGCGGCTGCTGGCCTCGGCACTGGTCCTCGGGACGGTCGCCGGGGCGGCGGGACCTGCTGCTCGTGCCATGCGCCCTCCTCGTCGCCGGGATCGAGATCGAGTATAGCCTCAGCCAGCATCCGGACCCGAGAGGCCGGCCAGCAATCCGGCGACCGTGGAGGCGGTGCTCTGGCGCAGCGCGTCGAGGTCGTAGCCCCCTTCCAGGGTGAGCGCCACGCCGCCGAGCCCGCGCGCGCGCGACAGCCGTCCGATCGCCTCCGCCACGCTCCGGTAGCCGGCCTCCGTCACCTCCAGCTCGGCCAGCGGATCTGACCGGTGGGCGTCGTAGCCGGCGGACACGAGGATCGCTTCCGGCCCGAAGGCCTCGACCGCGGGCAGCAGCTCCGTCTGCCAGGCCGCCGTGAATTCGGCGTCGCCACTCCCCGGGGGCAGGGGCAGGTTGTGCTTGGTGCCCAGTCCTGGGCCGGTTCCACGCTCCGAGGCCGCGCCCGTCCCGGGGTAAAGCGGCGACTGGTGGGTCGAGGCGAACCAGAGATCGGGATCGGCGTCGAAGATCGCCTGCGTGCCGTCGCCGTGGTGCACATCCCAGTCCACGATGGCGATCCGCTGGGCGAGGCCCGCGGCGCGCAGCGCCAACACCGCCACGGCGATGTTGTTGAGCAGGCAGAAGCCGGCCGAACGCTCGCGGCGTGCGTGATGGCCCGGTGGCCGAACAACGGCGAAGGCGACCTGCGCCTCTCCACCAACGGCTGCGATGGCAGCCTGGACCGTGGCCCCAGCCGCCAGGCGAGCCGCCGCCATCGACTCCGGGCCAAGGTAGGTATCGCCGTCGATCCAGCCTCCGCCCTGCAGCGCGGCATCGTCGAGCAGGGCGAGATACGCGGACGGGTGCACCCGCTCGAGGGCCGCAGCGTCGGCAGGCGTGACCGCGCGTCGCTCGAGCACGGCTCCCGCGGCCGAGGCGCCATCGGCGACGCCGGAAGCGGCCGCGTCCGCCCGCTCGGGGCGCTCGGGGTGGCCGGGCGCCTGATGTCCTGCCATCGCCGGATCGGTGAGCAGCAGGACGCGCCCCGCGCCGGCCATCGGCCTAGCGCCGGATCAGGCGGATGACGAACAGCGACCCCTCGAAGAGGAGGTACATCACGCTGCCAAGGATGATCGGCGAGATCGGGTCGCCGCCAGGCGTGATGACGATCGCAAACAGCGTGATCGTCACGACCGCCAGGCGCCGCTGGGCGGCCAGTCGCCGATAGTTCAGGATCCCAACCCGCGCGAGGCCGATCAGCACGATCGGGAACTCGAGCACGATCCCGAACGCGAGCAGCATCGTTGTCACGAAGCCGACGTAGCCGTCGATCGTGAGCAGCGGCTCCAGACCCGGCCGCGCAAAGCCCAGGAGGAACCTCAGCGCGTAGGGAATGATCGCGTAGCCGACCACGATGCCCAGGGCGAAGAGGAGGATCGCCGCAACCATCACCGGCCAGATGAAACGGCGCTCACGCTTCGTGAGCCCGGGGGTCACGAAGCGCCAGATCTGGAAGAGGATCATCGGCATGGCCAGCGCGATGCCGATGAAGCCGGCGATCTTGACCTGGACCCCGAATGCATCGGCCGGGCCGGTGAAGTAGATCGTGTCGTATTCGGCCGGCAGGGGGACTCGCAGCAGGTCGAGCACCGCGCCGGAGAAGAAGAAGCCGATGACGGCCGCCACGACGATGGAGATGACAACGATGATCAGCCGGTGGCGCAGCTCCTCGAGATGCTCGATGAGGCTCATCGTCGGGCCTTCGTCGATCACGGGTGCCTCATGTGCAGGTCAGCGCCTCCCCCACCGCTCGTGACCGGAGCTGGGCGGGTCAGGCCTGGGGCTTGTCGTCCCTGGTGGCAGGCTCCGACGGCGGTGCGGCCTTGCTCGGCTCGCCGCGGATCGAGCTCTCGAGATCGTTCGACGCCTTCCGGAATTCGCGAACCCCGCGCCCGATGGCGTTGCCGATGTCCGGGAGCTTGCCCGGGCCGAAGACGATCAGCACGACCACGAGCAGGATGACGAGCTCAGGCCAACCGATGGGTCCCATGTGCTTGGCAGCTCCTCGTTGGCGGCGTGCGTCGCGTGCCGGTTGGCACGGCGCTAGGCCGGCAGTGTAGCACCGGCCTCCTGCATCCGGCCAAGCCACGATTGGGCCGCGTCGGCAGCGGCCGCACGCCAGCCGTCGCCACGCGACGCCCCCGCGATGCCGCGGGAGATGCTGACGATCCCGGGGGCAGCGGTGCCGTGGCAGTGCGCGAGCGCCGCCACCAGATCCCCGTCCTGCGCGCCCACGCCGGGGACCAGAAAGCCGGGCGTCGGCACCAGCCGTCGCACGTGGGCCAGCTCCGCCGGAGCGGTCGCCCCAACGACGAGCCCGACACGCCCATCGGTCCAGCGGCTCGCCGCCCAGGTCGCCACGTGCTCGTGGAGCGGCGTGCTCCCCACATGCAGGTCCTGCAGCGTCGCGGCGCTCGGGTTGGTCGTCCGCGTGACGAGGTAGACGATCCGACCCGGGTACTCGAGGAACGGCTCGATCGCATCCTCGCCGAGATAGGGCGACAGGGTCACCGCATCCGCCCCCAGCAGGCCGAAGATCGATGCTGCGTAGCGTTCGGCGGTCGAGCCGATGTCGCCGCGCTTCGCATCGAGGACCAGGAACTGGTCCTGGGGCAGGTCGGCGACGAGGCGCTCCAGGGCGGCCCAGCCGGCTGAGCCGAAGGCCTCGAAGAAGGCGACGTTGACCTTGACCGCCACGGCGAGCTCGGAGGCTACCTCGACGAGGCCACGCGCGAATGTCTCGATCCCACGGACATCGCGGGAAAGCTCGTCGGGGAGCGTGTCGGGGTGCGGGTCGATGCCGAGGCAGAGGGGCGCGCCAAGGCGCTCGATCCGGGTGCGCAGTCGCTCCAGCGGGACCGGGCGATCGCTCATCAGGCGGGTGTCGGCTCGAGTGGCGCCGCGTCGCCAACCGGGACCGCGACCGTCGTCGCAGCGACGCGCCGGGCAGCAAGCGGGCTGACGCTGGCATCGGCGTAGTCGACCACCCGGATGCGCAGGCGCGGCAGGCCCTGGAAGACATCGCGTTCGAGCGTGCCGACCAGGTCGACGAGGGTCCCCGGTTCGGGGAGCGGCCGGTCGACGGGCATCCCGAAGGCGATCGCATCGAAGACCTCCGGCCCGCGGCGCATCCGCAGGGAAAGGTGATCTCCGCTCGCGCCGACCCGCCGCGCCTCGGCCACCTGGAGCCCGGTGACCGCGAGCAGCGGCTCGACGTGGCCCGGACCGAACGGGGCCAGCTGTGCGATCTCCTCGGCGAGCGGCCAGCCGAGGTGGACGGCGGGCAGCACGAGATCGATCTTCAGGGCGGTGGCGCGCTCGGCAGCCCGTCCTGGATCCGGTGGGAAGGGACGCGGCAGCGCGGCGAACGCCGCCGCGAACGCGTCCCAGTCGGCGGCACGCACACTGAACCCGCCGGCGGCGGGATGGCCGCCGCGCTTGAGGAGCAGCGGGGCGCATGCCTCGAGCGCCAGGGCGACGTGGAAGTCGGCCGGAGCGCGGACCGATCCACGCAGCTCATCGTCCACGGGGGCGGCCACCGCCACCGGCCTGCCGAGCGACTCGACCAGGCGGTTCGCCACGAGCCCCAGGACGCCCGGCGCCCAGCCATCGCCCCGCAGGGCGAGTGGCGCATCGCCTCCCTGCGCAGCGGCCAGCGCAACAGCCGCTTCGATGGTCGCGGCGGTGATCGTCCGGCGCTCGGCGTGGACGGCCTCGAGCGCTTCCGAGATGCGTTCTGCCTCGGCCGCATCGTCCTCCAGGAGGAGCGACATCGCGAGCTCGGCGTCGGCGATGCGACCGGCGGAGTTGAGCCTCGGCGCGACGCCGAACGCGAGGTCCCGTGCGCTCGGCTGGGCGGGCGTCTCGGACGAGCGCGCCAGCAGGGCACGGAGTCCGGGCCTCGAGGTGACGGCGAGCTCGTCGAGGCCAAGCCGCACGATGGCGCGGCTCTCCCCCGTCATCGGCGCCATGTCGGCGATCGTGCCGATCGCGGCGACCGCGGCGAGGTCGGCGGCCGCCTTCCCGCGACGCGCGAGCAGGGCGGATGCCAGCTTGAAGGCGAGTCCCGCCCCGGTCAGGTCGGGATCCGGGTAGGTGCAGTCGGGGCGGTGCGGGTCCACCACGGCCACCGCCAGCGGCAGCTCTCCAGAGGGCAGGTGGTGGTCGGTGACGATGACCTCCATCCCGAGGCCGCGCGCCTGCTCGACCTCGACCGCGTTCGTCACCCCGCAGTCACAGGTGATGAGGAGCGTCACCCCTGCGGCCGCCAGCCGCTCGAGGCCGCCAAGGGAGAGCCCGTAGCCCTCCGCCAAGCGTGACGGCACGTGCCGCGTCGCCTCGACTCCGAGCGCTCGCAGGGCGAGCACCCAGACCACGACCGCGGTCATCCCGTCGGCGTCGTAGTCACCCCAGATCGCGATCTTCTCCCCGGCCTCGATGGCGCGATCGATGCGCGCGAGGGCGACATCGGCGTCGGCCATCAGCCCGACGTCGTGGAGCGATGCCTCGCCGGCATGGAGGAAGCGGCCGAGCTGCTCGTCGTCGAGGAAGCCGCGACGGGCCAGGAGGGTGGCCAGCGGTCGCCCGAAGCCGACGAACGACGGAGGCTCCGGAAACGGCTCCGGGAGCAGCCATTCGAGGCGAGGCAGGATCACCAGGCCATGGTAGCGGCGAGCCGCTTACCCGGGACGTATCGGCCCGTTATCGGTCGGCTCAGCGAGCGGCCGGCTTGGCCTTTCGAGCCTCGGCAAGCGCACGGGCCTTGCGCGCGGAGTCCCATTCGTACCAGGCCGCGAGGAGCTGGCTGGCGTTGAAGATCGACGAGTAGGTTCCGCTCACCACGCCGATGAGCAGCGCGAGGGTAAAGGTCCGAATGGTGGCCGGGCCGAGCAGCAGGAGGGCGGTCAGGGTCACCACCACCGTCAGGCTGGTATTGATCGAGCGGCCCAGCGTCTGCAGGATCGAGTGGTTGACGATCGCGCCGAACGGCTCGCCCGCGTGCCGCACCCGGTTCTCCCGGATCCGGTCGAAGACGACGATCGTGTCGTGGACCGAGAAGCCGATGATCGTCAGCAGCGCGGTCACGAACAGCGCGTCGAACTCGAGCCCGAAGAAGTAGCCGAGCATCGCGAAGATGCCGACCACCACGATCACGTCATGCAGCAGCGCCACGATGGCGGCGGTGCCGTAGCGGAACCCGAAGCGCAGCCACAGGTAGCCGAGGATGAAGAGCTCACCGATGACGATCAGGACGATCGACGTCCGGATCAGCTCGGTTCCGACCGTCGGCCCGACGGTGAGGATGGAGCGCGGCGTCCCCTCGCCGAAGCGGGCGATCAGCTGCTTCTCGAGCGAGTCGAACGGCGTGCCGGGGATGAGCGGCGCCGGGGTGGGGCTGGGCGAGGCGCTTGCCGACGGGCTCGGCGAGGCCGACCCGCTCGGCTCGGGCGTCGGGCTGGGGCTGGGCGTCGGGCTCGGCGACGGCTCAGGGGTAACGCCGGAAGGGAGCGGGGTTGGGGTCGGAGTCGGGGCCACGGTCGGGACGGGCGTCGCCGGCGGCAGGAGGCCGATCGGCTTGGTCCGGATCTCGAGGAAGCCATTGCCCGCGTCACGAACGATTGCCTCGGGGTGGCCGAGCTCGAGCAGGGCGGCGTGGACCTCGGCGGCGGTCGGGGTATCGGCGTATCGGACCTGCCAGACGGTCCCGCCGGTGTAGTCCACCGATGGCTTCAAGCCACCGAGCACGATGAAGATCAGCCCGGGGATCGTGATCAGCGCGCTGAACGCGAAGTACCAGTTGCGCTTGCCGACGATGTCATACATGTCGTCAGCGCTCCACGTGGTAGAGCTCGAGGCGCCGGCCCCACTCGGTGCGCACGACCATCCGCAGGGCGGTGCGCGTTACGGTCACGGCGCTGAACATCGAGATCAGGACACCAAGGATCAGGACCAGCGCGAAGCCGCGCACGACCGTGGTCCCCTGCCAGTAGAGCCACGAGGCGACCAGCAGCGAGCTGACGTTCGAGTCGAGGATGCTCGACCAGGCACGGTTGAAGCCCGCCTCGATCGCAGGGCCGAGGGTCTTCCCCAGCCTGATCTCTTCCTTCATCCGCTCGAAAATGAGGATGTTGGCGTCCACCGCCATGCCGATGGAGAGGATGAAGGCGGCGACCCCGGCCAGCGTCAGCGTGACGCCGATCAGGCGGAAGACCGCGTAGCTGACGAGCGTGTAGAAGATCAGCGCGCCGGCGGCAAGGACGCCGGGGAGGCGGTAGTAGGCGATCATGAAGAAGAGGACCAGGCCCAGGCCGATGGCACCCGCGATCAGCGCCTGCGCCAGGAAGTCGGCACCCAGGGTCGGAGCCACGGTCTCGACCCCCTGCTCGCTGAGCGAGACCGGCAGGGCGCCGAAGCGCAGCGTGTTGTAGAGATTGGTGCGTTCCGTCTCGTTGTCGGTGCTGGCCGGCCCGACGGTGATGATCGTCTGCCCGCCGCAGATCGCCGACTGGATCGTCGGCGTCGTGATGACCCGCCCGTCGAGGGCGATCGGCCCCGGATTGTCGACGTTCGCCCCGGTGAACTGACACCAGATGTCCGAGGCCGGGCTGCGCAGGACGAACTCGACGCCGATGTTGGCGTTCTGGGTGGCCGGGTTCACGCTGCCGGGATCGATGGAGCTGCCGTCGAAGAGGACCCCGACGGACCCATCCGCAACGAGCGTCTGGATGTCTTGGTCGACGGTCAGCGTCTGGCCCTTCGGGTCGAGAAACTGCAGCTGCCCGGTCGAGCCGACGAGTTTGCGCACCTGTGCGGGATCCTTGACCCCCGGCACCTCGACCACGATGTGCCGCTGTCCGTCGCCGCTCACCTCGGTGCGCACCTGGGGCTCGGAGACGCCGAGGCCGCCGACGCGGCGCTCGATGATGTTGCGGGCGGTCTCGACCTGCTCGTCGGTGATCACCTGCCCGGGCTGCGCCTGGACGCCGAGCGTCACGCGGATCCCGCCCTGGAGGTCAAGGCCGAGGACCGTCTCCACCTCGCGGCCGAGGATGTTCGAAGGCAGCCACGTCAGGCCGAGCGTCTGTCGGGGGAGGTCGATGAAGATCGCCAGCAGCAGGGTGATGAGGATCACCCACGGGGCGGTGCGGCGCCAGGTCATGTGTGAGCCAGGTGAACCTCTCGCTCCGGTCGTCGCGGCTGCCGCAGACACCAAACGCGCCGCACACTTGCGGCGGGCCGCGCCAGTATAGGCACGCTCAGATACCCCCGCAAACTCAGGCGAGCATCCCCTCGCGGGCCAGATGACGCTTCAGGCGCTCCGCCAGGTCGCGTGGAATCCCCGGCGTTTCGGCCAGCTCGTCCACCGAGGCCTCCCGAATCCGGCGCACGCTCCCGAAGCGCTTGAGGAGCGCCTTCTTGCGCACCGGACCAATCCCCTCGATGTCGTCGAAGGCCGACGCCAGCGCCCGCCGGCTGCGCAGGTTGCGGTGGTAGGTGATCGCGAACCGATGCGCCTCGTCCCGGATCCGCTGGACAAGGTAGAGCCCCTGGCTCTTGCGGGGCAGCACGATCGGGTCGGGGCGGCCGGGGAGATAGAGCTCCTCGAACCGCTTCGCCAGCCCCGCCACCGGCACGTCCGCGAGGTCGAGGTCGCGCAGGACCCCCACCGCGGCGGAGAGCTGGCCCTTGCCCCCATCGACGATGACGAGATCGGGCAGTGCCCAGCCGGCATCGCGGGCGGCCGTCGGGGGCGCTGGCTCGCCGGGCTCTTCATCGGCTTCGTCGCCGAGCCCCTCGAAGGCAGGGTCGGCACCCACCGCCGCCAGCGACAGCGCCCCGGTCTCGGCGCGCAGGCGGGAGGCGCGGGAGAACCGGCGACGGATCACCTCGGCCATCATCCGGAAGTCGTCGGGCGTGTCGCCAGATCGGATCCGGAAGCGGCGGTACTCGCGCGGCTCGGGACGCCCGTTGACGAAGACGACCATGCTCCCGACCGCGCTCGTGCCCTGGATGTTGCTCATGTCGTAGCACTCGATCCGCTCTGGGGCGCGCCCGAGCCCCAGAGCGGTGGCCAGCGCCTCGAGCGCCTCGTCGCGCTTGCCGGCATCGGCGAGCCACTCAGCCCGCTCGCGAGAGAGCGCCTCGACCGCATTCTGGGTGGCGAGGGCGACGAGCCGCCGCTTGTCGCCGCGCTCGGGGACGGTGAGGGCGACGTTCGACCCGCGGCGCTCGGCGAGGAAGGCGGCCAGCGCATCGGCATCGGCTGGGGCGAACGGGAGGACGACCTCTCGCGGTGGCCGCTCCGTCGCCGCGTAGTACTGCGGCAGGAACGAGCCGAGCACCTCGGCGTCGGTCACGTCGCGCGCCCCCTCCACAATGAAGTGCTCCCGCCCGATCATCTTGCCGTTGCGGATCACGAAGAGCTGGAGGCAGGCCTCTCCCTCCTCGCGGGCGATCCCGATCACGTCCTGCTCCGCCCGGCTGAAGGCGGCGACCTTCTGCTGCTCGATCGTGCGCTCCACGGCCCGCAGCTTGTCGCGCGAGATCGCTGCCTGCTCGTAGCGGAGCGCGCGGGAGTGGTCCTGCATCTCGTTGCGCAGCTCGACCGCGATCCCCTCCTGTCGCCCCTCCAGGAAGTCCACGATGCGGTCGATGGTGGCCCGGTACTCGGCCTTCTCGATCGCCTCGATGCACGGCCCCTGGCAGCGCTTGATGTAGTAGAGGAGGCACGGCCGCTCGAGCACGCGCTTCCCCTCGGGGATGTCGAGGTTGCAGGTGCGGAACGGGAAGATCCGGCGCAGCAGCTTGAGCGTCTCGTCCACGCTTGACGCCGATGCGTACGGGCCGAAGTAGCGGCTGCCGTCCCGGATCAGCTTGCGGGTGCGCACGATCCGCGGGAAGTCCTCGCCGAGCGTGATCTTCACGAACGGGTAGCTCTTGTCGTCGCGCAGGCGGATGTTGAATCGGGGCCGATGCTCCTTGATCAGGTTCGACTCGAGCAGGAATGCCTCGCTCACAGTGTCGGTCACGATGTACTCGATGTCCGCCACCTCGGCGGTCATCCGCACGATCCGAGAGTCCATGCCGGCCTTCGAGCCGAAGTAGGACCGGACCCGATGGCGGAGCACGTCGGCCTTGCCGACGTACAGGACACGACCGTCGGGCCCCTTCATCAGGTAGACCCCCGGCGACAGCGGGAGCTGGCGCAAAACCGTGCGCAGGTGCGTGTCGCGCTGGCCGTCCGGGGTCATGGCAGGCTCGGCGAAGGGCTCGGAACGGGGGTCGGCAGCGGTCGTGCCAGCTCGGTCTGGATGTAGGCCTGCAACGGGGCGTAGTCGCTCTCCGACGCGCGGCCGATCACGACCAGGATGTACTGGCCGATGCTGTTGCTGGTCGCCTCCAGGATCACGCCCTCGGTCAGCTCGATCCGTCGGTCAGCACCGAGGTGGCCTGAAAGGAGGTACAGGTCGATGGCGGAGAGGTCCGTCGCCATGAGCGGCACGCCGTCCGTCGTCCCCTTCAGCGCATCCATGATCGCGAGGCCCGGACCGAGCGAGGCCACGCCACCCCCACCCAGCTTACCCTTGATCGCCACCAGGACCCGCTGCTGGCGGACGGATCGTGCGAAGTCACTCGACTCGGCCGGGACGCTGGTATAGCGCGTTCGCGCATAGTCGAGCGCATGCGTGCCGTCGAGGGAGAGCGGTCCTGCGTCGAAGTACCCACCGTCCCAGTTGCCGGCGAAGAACTTGCCCTCGCTCCACGTGTAGCCGAAGGCCACGGGGTTGTCGATATTCACGCCGCCGACGCTGTCGACCATCGCCTTGAAGCCGGTGAAGTCGAGCGCCATCCAGTGTTCGATGGGTAGCCCGCTGATCTTGGCAAGGACGTCGGTGGCGTCTCGACCCGCCTGGTAGACGCCGCCCCGCACGTACCCGTCAGCGAACGCCTCATTGATCTTCGCGTTGTCCGGGATCTCGGGGAGGCCCTGGACCCAGAGGTCGCGCGGGATCGGGATCATCGTGGTCGTGTCGGTCTTCGGGTCGATCGACAGGATCATGATCGAGTCCGCCAGGTAGGTCCCACCCTCGTGCTCAGGACCGCCGTAGCCGTACATCGCGACGTTGACCCGATCGCTCCCCAGGAGCGGGAAGAACAGCGCCGAGGAGAGCGATCCGGCCGAGCTGACCTCGTCGTTGAAGGCCGACACCCGCTGCCACAGCAGCCAGCCGCCGGTGCAGCCGCTGAGCAGCAGGATCACGAGGATCAGGACCAGGTTGCGCTTCCAGCGACGGGGACGGGGTGCCGCGCTGCGTGCGCCCCGCCGACGGGTCAGGGGATCGATCCCACGCGCGCGAAGGAGCTCCTCGCGCTCCTGCGCCTCCCGGATGCGGCGCGCGCGCGGCGTCTCGGTGGCGTGGCTCAGCCGGCGGTCGCGCCGGTTCATCGGCAGTTCATCGGTTCGGTGAAAGCATCCCCATGCGGAAGCGAGCGGACGACAGGATATCCCGATAAGCGGCCGATCATGCGCCGATAAGGCTGGTGGGCCGATCCTGCCACGCATGGCGCTGGCCCAGGCCGCAACCCCTTCCGTGGCTCCGCTGCTCGAGACGCTCGATCCCGAGCAGCGAGCCGCCGCCACCCTGCCGGATGGGCCGGCCCAGATCATCGCGCCGGCCGGCAGCGGCAAGACCACGACCCTCATCGCCCGGCTCGGCGTGCTGCTGACGCGGGGCGTGCCCGCCGAGCGGATCGCGGTGGTCACCTTCAACCGCGAGGCTGCCGAGGAGCTGACTGCACGCATCGCCTGCCGACTGGGGCCAGCCCTGCCCGGGGCGGAGCGGATCGAGGTGAGGACGCTGCACGCCCTCGCGCGCCAGGTGCTCCTCGACGCCGGTGATCCTGTTCATCTCGTCGCTGATCGCCTGCCGCTGCTGCGCGCTGCGCGCCGGCGGGTCGTTGGCGGTCGTGCGCTCGATGCGCCGCCGGTGCCCGAGGCGGGCGAGCTCGACACGCTGCTGTCCGCCTGGAAGGTGGAGGGGAGGCCGCCGCCCGAGGAGGCCCTGCCGGCCCTCGCCGTCTTCGCGGATCTCCTGGCCACTCGTGGCGCGCTCGACTTCGACGACCTCGTCGTCCGGGCCGTCGACCTCCTGGAGCATGACGCCGTCCTCCGAGCGAGGTGGCAGGGTCGCTTCCGCCACGTGGCCGTCGACGAGTTCCAGGACGTGGACGCGGCGCAGCTGCGCATGGTGCGGATCCTGGCCGCGCCGGAGCGGAACCTGTTCGTGGTCGGCGACGACGACCAGACGATCTACGCCTGGCGCCTGGCCGATGTACGGCGGATTCTCGGCTTCTCCGAGCTCTATCCGGACGCGCGGCGCGTCCAGCTGGCGACGAACTACCGATGCCCGCCATCCGTCGTCGTCGCTTCGCGCCGGCTCATCGCCACGAATGAAGAGCGATTCGAGAAGCGCATCGAGGCGACGCCGGGGCGGCGGGCGGAGCCGTCCGCGATCGTGATGATGGCGACGGTCGGACACGACTGGGCCGATCGCCTGGCGACCGTGGCCGCATCCGAGGCGGCGAGCAGCGGAGGCTGCTGCATCCTGGCTCGCACCCGCGCCGAGCTGACGCCGGTCGCGCTGGCGCTGCTTCGCGCGGATCAGCCGCATGCCACGACGCTGTCGACGCCACTCGAGGCAGACCCCGTGCGCGCCCTGCTCGACGCCGCCCGCCGCCTGCCCGGAGCCGATCCGCCATTCCCGTCGCTGGTCCGCCTCCGCGCCATGCGCGGCTGGCGCCGCGGTGACGGCGACGACGCGCTTGGCGACGACGATCACGCCGCCATCGACGCGCTGCTCGGCTGGGCCGTGGCATTCGTCCGGCTCGACCGCTTTCTCGCCGCCGGGGAGGAGGTCATCGCGCGCCTCGCCCGGCTGCGCAACCCCGCCGCCCCGATCGAGCTGGTGACGGTCCACGGCGCGAAAGGCAGGGAGTGGCCGACCGTGATGGTGATCGGGTTCGAGGAAGACCGCTTCCCGAACCGCCGTGCGCTCCTTGGGGCGACCGATCCCGGCCGTGCCATCGAGGAGGAGCGACGTCTGGGCTACGTGGCGCTCACCCGAGCCACGCGTCGGCTCGTGCTCGCCTTCGATCCGGCGCGGCCCTCGCGCTTCCTCGACGAGATGGGTTACAGCCCGACCTCGGGCGCGATGGCCGACAGGTAGCGAACCATCCGGGCCACGTGCTCATCGAAGTCGAGGCCCACCTCCTCGGCTCCGGCGAGGAGCATCTCGCGCGGCACCGCCCGGGCAAAGGCCTTGTCCTTCATCCGCTTGCGGACGTTCGCCGGCTCGACGTCCTCGATCTTCCGCGAAGGACGCATCAGCGCCACCGCGACCAGGAACCCGGCCATCTCGTCGCAGGCGTAGACAAGGTGGTCCAGGCGGCTGGTGCGTGGAATCCCAAGTGCGTCGTTGTGCGAGCGCACGGCATGGACCACGTCATCGGGATAGCCGAGGCGCGCCAGCTCGTCGGCCCCGATCGCGCCGTGGGTTGCTGCATCGGGGAAGCGCTCGTAGTCCAGGTCATGGAGCAGGCCCGCGATTCCCCAGCTCTCGACGGTCGCGTTATCGAGCCCGTCGTCGACCGCGTATCCACCGACGCCGGCCTCGACCAGCAGTCCGTGCTTCCGCAGGGAAGGGTTGGCGTTCCACTCATGAAGGAGCGCCAGGGCTTCTTCCCGGGTCGGCATCAGGTGCGCCGCGACATGAAGACCTGCAGGACGCCGGCCGCTACCAGCGACAGCACCCCGAGCGCGGCCCACTCCAGGCGCCCGGCGGCAAAGACGCCGATGAAGACCAGGACGATCCCCACGATCACGAGTGCGGCGGATGCCATCGGTCCCTCAACCTCCCTAGTTGATGCGAGATCGCGCCGATGATACGGCTCGCCCGGAAGGCTCAGCCGGCGACGGCAGCAGGCTCGCGACGTCGCGCCCGGCGCGCGGGAGTCTCCTCGCCCATCCCGAGAGCATGCCGGAGATATCGACCGGTGTGCGAGGCCTTCGTTCGGGCGACATCCTCGGGCGTCCCGGCCTTCACGAGGTCGCCCCCGGCGGCACCACCCTCGGGTCCGAGGTCGATCACCCAGTCGGCGCTCTTGATGACGTCCAGGTTGTGCTCGATCACCACGACCGTATTCCCGGCGTCCACCAGGCGCCCGAGCACCTGGAGTAGACGCGCCACGTCGTCGAAGTGGAGTCCGGTGGTCGGCTCGTCGAGGATGTAGAGGGTCTGGCCGGTGGCTCGCCTCGACAGCTCGGTCGAGAGCTTGACGCGCTGGGCCTCGCCGCCGGAGAGGGTGGTGGCTGGCTGGCCAAGGTGGATGTAGCCCATCCCCACGTCATGCAGCGTCTGCAGCCGGTTCCGGATCGACGGCACCGCGCTGAAGAACGTGAGCGCCTCGTCGACGGTCATCTCCAGGATCTCGGCGACGTTGTGTCCCTTGTAGTGGATCTCGAGCGTCTCGCGGTTGTAGCGCTTTCCCTTGCAGACCTCGCACTGGACGTAGACATCCGGGAGGAAGTGCATCTCGATCTGGACGATCCCGGCACCCTCGCACGCCTCGCAGCGCCCGCCCTTCACGTTGAAGCTGAATCGGCCCGGCTGGTAGCCCCGCAGCCGGGACTCGGGCACGGCGGCCAGCAGCTCCCGCAACGGCGCCCATAGCCCCGTGTAGGTCGCGGGGTTCGACCGCGGGGTGCGGCCGATCGGGCTCTGGTCGATCTCGATCACCTTGTCGATCTGGTCGATCCCGTCGATCCCGTCGTGGGCGCCGGGCCGGTCGCGCGCATTCCAGATGCGGGCTGCCAGGGCCGGATACAGGATCTGTGTGACCAGGCTCGACTTCCCCGAGCCGCTGACGCCGGTGACCGCCACGAAGCGGCCGAGCGGGAAGGCGATATCCACGCCGCGCAGGTTGTTCTCACGCGCGCCGCGGACGGTCAGCCACTCCCCGCTGCCAGGGCGACGTCGCCTCGGGATCGGCACCGACCGATCGCCGCGCAGGTACGCGGCCGTGATCGATCGCTTGCTGTCCAGCAGCTCGGGCAGCGGCCCTGAGTGGATCAGCTCGCCCCCGTGCTCCCCCGCCCCGGGGCCGATATCGATCACCCAGTCGGCGGCGCGGATCGTCTCCTCGTCGTGCTCGACCACGATCAGCGTGTTGCCGAGGTCGCGCAGCCGCATGAGCGTCGCGATCAGGCGGTCGTTGTCGCGCTGGTGCAGCCCGATCGACGGCTCGTCGAGGATGTAGAGGACGCCCATCAGGCTCGAGCCGATCTGGGTCGCCAGCCGGATCCGCTGCGCCTCGCCGCCGGAGAGCGAGCCGCTCGCCCGGTCAAGCGTCAGGTAGTCAAGGCCTACGTCCACCAGGAAGCCGAGGCGGGCGCGGATCTCCTTGAGGACCTGCCGCGCGATGTGGTTCTCCCGCTCGGTGAGAAGGTCCGGCAGGCCGGCGTACCAGGCAAGCGCATCGGTCACCGCCAGGCGGGTCGTCTCGATGATGTTGCGATCGCCGACGGTGACGGAGATCGACTCGGGCTTGAGCCGCATCCCGCCGCAGGTCAGGCACGGTCGCTGCGTCATGTACCGCTCGATCTCGGTCTTGGTCGCCTCCGAGCTCGTCTCGCGGTAGCGTCGCTCGAGATTGGGCAGGACTCCCTCGAAGGTCGTCGCGTACGAATGCTCCTGCCCCTGGCGCGACTTGTACTTGACGGTCACCCGCTCCCCGCCGTTGCCGCGCAGCAGGATCTGGCGCGCCTCGTCGGAGAGCTCGCCGACCGGCGTATCGGTGCGGAAGCCATAGCGGTCCGCGACCGCCTCCAAAATGGTCGAGAACCACGAGGCGGTGGCCACCATCCGGCGCCATGGCAGGACTGCTCCCTCGGCCAGCGACAGGGCTGGGTTCGGGAGCACGAGGTCCGGATCGATCTCGAGCCGGTTCCCCAGGCCGGTGCAGGCGGGGCATGCCCCGTGCGGCGAGTTGAAGCTGAAGTTGCGCGGCGCCGGCTCCTCGAAGCTGCCGCCGTGCTCGGGGCAGGCGTACCGCTCGCTGAAGAGGCGGTCGCTCCCCTTTGGCCCATCGTCGGGCAGGTGCACCAGCAACGTGCCGTCCGAGAGGCGCAGCGCGGTCTCGATCGAGTCAGCCATTCGCGAGGCGTCGGGGCGCGGATTCCCGTCGTCATCCTTGCGGCGAACGACGAGGCGGTCGACCACGACTTCGATCGAGTGCTTGAACTTCTTGTCGAGGTCGATCTTCTCGTCGAGGTCGCGAAGCTCGCCGTCGACCCGGACCCGCACGAATCCGCCCTGCTTGGCGCCGGCGAGGAGCTTCTCGTGCTCGCCCTTGCGGTCGCGCACCAGAGGGGCGAGCAGCATCAGCCGCGTCCCCTCCGGCAGCTCGTACAGCTGGTCGATGATCTGCTCGACCGTCTGCCGCGCGATCTCGCGGCCGCAGACGGGGCAGTGCATGCGACCGATCCGCGCGAAGAGGAGGCGGAGGTAGTCGTAGACCTCGGTCACGGTGCCGACCGTCGAGCGCGGGTTCTTGCTCGACCCCTTCTGGTCGATGCTGATGGCCGGGCTCAGGCCGTCGATCTGGTCAACGTCCGGCTTCTCCATCTGGCCCAGGAACTGCCGCGCGTACGCCGAGAGCGACTCGACGTAGCGACGCTGTCCCTCGGCATAGATCGTGTCGAAGGCGAGGCTGCTCTTGCCGCTGCCGGACAGCCCGGTGATCACGATCAGGCGGTCGCGCGGCATCTCCACGTCGAGGTTCTTGAGGTTGTGCTCGCGCGCGCCACGCACGACGATCCGATCGGAGGGCATCGGGTCGATGATATCAGACCGATGTGAACGCCCGTTCGGTTTATCGTTACCGGATCAGGCCGTCATACGTGCTGACGACGAACGTGTTGCGGCAGCGATCCACCCGATCCGGGACGCAATCCTCGGAGGCCGGATCCTCGAAATGGCCTGTGAAGATGAGCGCCTGCAGCCGCAGGTTCGGGCCGCCTGGCTCCGCTCGCGACGGGAATGGACGGCCGTCGGGGGCCGCCAGCCGCAGGCCATCCCGTTCCAGCTCCGCCTGGCTCACGTCCTCGCTCGGTTGCTCGCTGACGAGCACCCGCAACGGGCAGTCGCGCTGCAGCCATGCCACGCCGGCATCCACCCCGCCGTCGTCGCCGACGCAATCCCCCGTCAGCTCGGCGTACCAGCCCACGATCCGCAGCTCGGCATCCCCGTGCCGGGTCGCGGGATCCTGCTGGGCCAGGATCTCGCCGACCGGATACTCGGTCAGCTCCGGCCGCACCTCGCCCAGCGAGCCGACCACCAGCATCAGGAACACGAAGGCGCCGAGCCCCGCAACGAGCGCGACGCCAATCCGGGTCTCGCGGTTCATCCCGCCGCGCTGACCTCCGACCAGCGGTCCGCCAGGAGCTCGATCCCCCGCCGCCACAGGTCGGCGCGGACCGGGTCGTTCAGCCAGGTCGACGCCCCCGACGGATGTGGCAGGGCAATCACCGATGCGCCCGGTGCCGCCTCCCAGGTGAGCTCCCGCCCGACCAGGTCGTCGAGCCGAGCGTCAGGGCCGAAGGCGTGCCGATGCGCGAGCCCTCCGACGAGAGCGACGAGGTGCGGCGCAACCAGCCGCACCTCCTCGGACAGGTAGGGCGCCCAGCGCAGCACCTCGGCGCGGGATGGCGGCGAGTCGACCGAGGATCCCGGCCGGCGACCCGGGTAGCACTTCCCGACCGAGGTCACGTACCACCGCGACCGGAAGTCCTCGACCGTCACCCCGGCCAGTCCCAGCCAGCCCACCAGCCGACGGCCGGCGTCATGCGCGAACGGCAGGCCGGTCTCGATCTCGCGCCAGCCGGGCGCCTGGCCGATCAGCATCGCCGACTCGCTCCCGTCGCCGGAGAGGACCGGCGCGGCGGCCCCATCGCAGCGGGGCATCGAGTCCTGCAGCTCGCGCAGCGGCGTCCCCTGTGGGGCGCGGCGCGGCGTGGGGAGCGGCCAGTCGCCGGCATGTCGCACCCGCTTCGGCGCGACGGAGGAGATCAGCGCGCCCCTCCGTCCAGCTCGTCGGCGAGGCGCAGGTCATCCGCGATCGCCAGCCGCAGCGCGCGTCGCACGCCGTCTCCCGTGGCACCGGCCGCCTCGAGCGCCGCGGTCAGCGCGTCGCGCGCCTCGTAGAGCCGGTCGATCGGGTCGCCAGTAAGGACCGCCGCCTTGCCACCGAGCTGGGATGCGAGCGCGAGATCCTGCCGCTCGATCCGCTCGAGCGCCTCCGCTGGCGCAGTTTCCCCAACGGCGTCGAGCCGATCCGCCAGCAGCTCGCGGGCCAGCTCCAGCCAGTGCAGGTAGCGGCTGAACTCCTCGTCTCCCGGCGGCAGGTCGTCGAGGCTGAAGCCCGCCCGCTCGCCGTTTGCAGCCGCTGCGCGCTCGACTTCGTACCAGTTGTCACCGACGAAGGTCGGTGCCTCCTCGCCGCTGGCGCGCAGCCAGTCGACGAAGCGCGCCACCCGGCGCGGCATCTCGTTGGTGGCCTCAACGTCCGACGCGGCAAAGACCGCGCAGCCAGGCAGCTCGGCGGCATAGGCAGCGACGGTCGATCCAGCGTCGATCCCGGTCTCGACGAAGATGGCGTGGGGCATCGTGCCGGCCATTGCGACTCCCTACGGCCGGCGGCGGCGGGGCGGCCGGCGCCGCGAACCAGCCGCGATGATGTTCGGCCGCGCCGCGGTGCTGAAGACCTCCCGCGGCGCCCGCCGGCCATTGCCCCCGAACTCGCCCGCTTCGGCCGCGGCGGCGTACACGTCGGCGGGGATGCTCCCGGGGGCGGCGGCCAGCTCCTCGCGGAGGCGGCGGAGCTGCAGGATCTCGTCGCGGAGCGCGGCGGCGCGCTCGAACTCCAGGTTCCGGGCGGCCTCCTTCATCTGGGCCTCCAGGCGGGCCATCATCGAGGCCAGCTCCTCGGGCTCCTTGCCCGCCACATCGAGCTCGGCTCGCTCCTCCGCGACGCGGCGCAGGCCGCTGTTGATGTCGCGGATCTCCTTGATGATCGTCTCGGGCACGATCCCATGCTCGGTGTTGTAGGCGACCTGCTTCTCGCGACGCCGGCTCGTCTCCTCGATGGCGGCGCGCATCGAATCGGTCTCGCGGTCGGCGTACATGATCACCCGGCCACCGATGTTGCGGGCCGCCCGGCCGATGACCTGGATCAGCGAGCCCCCCGATCGCAGGAAGCCCTCCTTGTCGGCGTCCAGGATCGCGACGAGCGTCACCTCGGGCAGGTCCAGCCCCTCGCGGAGCAGGTTGATCCCGACCAGCACGTCGAACACGCCAAGCCGCAGGTCGCGCAGGATCTCGACCCGCTCGAGCGTGTCGACCTCGCTGTGCAGCCACTGCACCTTGATCCCCAGCTCGGCCAGGTAGTCGGCCAGGTCCTCGGCCATCTTCTTGGTCAGGGTCGTGACCAGCGCCCGCTCGCCACGTGCCACCGTGTCCCGGATCTCGGCCAGCAGGTCGTCGATCTGGCCGGCGGTCGGCCGCACGGTGATCGTCGGATCGATCACGCCGGTGGGCCGGATGAACTGCTCAGCCACCCGCTCCGCCCGCTCCGACTCGTACGGCCCGGGGGTGGCGCTCATGTAGATCACCTGGTTCAGGTGGTCCTCCCACTCCTCGAAGGTCAGCGGCCTGTTGTCGAGGGCCGAGGGAAGGCGGAACCCGAAGTCGACCAGGATCTCCTTGCGGGTGCGGTCGTTCTTGTACATGCCGTGGACCTGCGGGACGCTGATGTGGCTCTCGTCGACGATCAGCAGGAAGTCCGTGGGGAAGTAGTCGATCAGGGTCCACGGCCGGCTCCCCTCCTCGCGGCCGGCCAGGTGACGGCTGTAGTTCTCGATCCCGGAGCAGTAGCCCACCTCGCGCATCATCTCGAGGTCGAAGTCGGTGCGCTGCTTCAGGCGCGCCGCCTCGAGGTCTCGCCCCTGGCTGGCCAGCCAGGCGACCCGCTCCTCCATCTCGGACTCGATCTTCGTGATCGCCAGGAGCAGCTTGTCCCGCGGCGTCACGTAGTGCGTGGCGGGATAAAAGTTGACCTCCTTGCGCTCGGCGAGCACCTCGCCGGTGAGCGAGTCGACCTCGACGATCTTCTCGACCTCGTCGCCGAACATGTCGACCCGGACCACGTACTCGCCGTGCGGCGGCTGGACCTCGAGCACGTCCCCGCGCACCCGGAACCGCGCGCGCGCCATGGCGGCATCGTTGCGCTGGTACTGCAGGTCCACCAGGTGGCGGAGGATCCCGTCGCGGCGGTAGTGCCCGCCGACCTTCAGGTTGATCACCGTCGCGCCGTAGTCGACCGGCGCGCCGAGGCCGTAGATGCACGACACCGACGCCACGATGATCACGTCGCGTCGCTCGAACAGCGCCCGGGTGGCGTTGTGCCGCAGCCGGTCGATCTCGTCGTTGCGTGACGAGTCCTTCTCGATGTACGTATCGGACCGGGGCAGGTAGGCCTCCGGCTGGAAGTAGTCGTAGTAGCTGACGAAGTACTCGACCGCGTTGTCCGGGAAGAACTCGCGGAACTCCTGGTACAGCTGCGCGGCCAGGGTCTTGTTGTGGGCCATCACCAGGGTCGGCTTGCCGACCGCCTCGATCACCTTCGCCGCGGTGAAGGTCTTGCCGGTCCCGGTGGCGCCCAGCAGGACCTGGTGCTTCAGCCCGCTCTGCACCCCGTCGACCAGCGCGGCGATCGCGGTCGGCTGATCGCCGGTCGCTTCGAATGGCGCGCTGACCTTGAGTTCGGGCATGGAAGGGATGGCCTCGTGGCGGAGAACGGAGGGGCGGAACGCAATTCTAGCGAACCGCCAGGAGGGCCTCGTAGGCGGCCGCGACCTGGCGGCGCGTCTCCTCCAGCGGCGCGGAACCGTCGATCACCCGGTCCGCCGCGGCGACCTTGTCGGCCTGCGACGTCTGGTTGGCGAGTCGCGCCCGAGCCGCCTCCTCGTCCATGCCGCGCGCGGCCATCCGCGCCAGGGCGTCCGCCTCCTCGCAGCGCACCACCCAGGTCTCGTCGCAGCGATCGAGGAGCGGCGACTCGAGCAGCTTGATCGCCTCGATGCAGGCCGCCGGCGCATCGGCGTCCATCAGCTCGGCGAGCCGAGAGCGGACCTGGTCGCGGACCGCCGGATGCAGGATCGCCTCGAGGTCGGCGAGGGCCGACGGATCCGTGAAGACGATCTCGGCCAGCTCGCCGGCGTCCAGGGTCCCGAATCGCTCCTCGATGCGCCCCCGGACGATGCCGTCGTTGGTGCGGACCTGGCGGGCCACGGCATCGGCGTCGATGATCGCCACCCCCAGGTCGCGCAGCATCCCGGCGACCGTGGTCTTGCCACAGCCGATGTTCCCGGTCAGGCCAATGACCTTCACAGCGTCGCGGCCTCCTCGGGCAGCCGCTGGCAGTGCGGGCAGAAGTGGGTGCTGCGCTGCCCGACCACGATCCGTGAGATCGGGCGGCCGCAGCGCAGGCAGGGCTGCCCGGTGCGCTGGTAGACCGCCAGCCGCTCGGCGTTGTCGCCGGGCTCGCCATCCGCGCCAACGTAATCGCCGAAGCTCGTCCCGCGGTTCGAGATCCCCTGCCGCAGCACGGCGCGCACGGCCCGATGGAGGCGCCGCACCTCCTCCGCGGTCAGCGTGTCCGCGGCGCGCAGGGGGTGCAGCCGCGCCCGCCAGAGCGCCTCGTCGGCGTAGATGTTGCCCACCCCGGCGATGAAGCTCTGATCCAGCAGCAGCGTCTTCAGTCGAGCGGATCGTCCCTGGAGCCGCTCGGCCAGGCGCGCCGCGCTGAAGGAATGCGCCAGCGGCTCGGGGCCGTGGCGGGCGAAGACGTCGCCGACCCGGTACGGCGCCCTGGCCTCCGCCACGCGCCGCTTGCCGGTCCGCCGCTTGCGCGGCATCCCACCGCGCTCCCAGAGGCCAATCCGCCCGAACTTCCGCACGTCCCGATAGCGGAGCTCACGGCCATCGGCCAGGCGGAAGACGACGCGCGCGTAGCGGTCGTCCGGGGTCCCGGCCGGGGCCACGATCAGCGCACCGGTCATGCGCAGCGCCACGGTCATCACCCGTCCATCGACGAGGTGCAACAGGACGCTCTTCGCCCGCCGCCCGACCCGGCCGATCGTCGCCCCCCGCAGCTCCGCCACAAACCGGTCCCCCGGCTGCGGATGGCGGATCGTTCGCTCCCAGCGCACCTCGGCATCCGTGATCGTGGCGCCCGCCACCCAGCGCTGCAGGTCGCGCGCCACCGTCTCGACCTCGGGCAGCTCCGGCATCGGCCTATCCGACCAGCTCGGCCACGGTCTCCTCTTCGGCCTCCTCGCGCGCCACGTCGGTCGAGGTCTTCGGCACGCGCCGCCAGGCGCCGTCCTCGCGGAGGTATCGGTCCATCTCCTGCCAGTTCGCCCCGACCTTGAAGTCGACCTCGAGCGGCGGGTCGAGCGGGAGGGCGCCCTCCATCACCTCGCGGGCGAGCTCGGCCAGGACAGGCAGCTCCTCCGCGTCGGTCTCGAAGACGAGCTCGTCGTGAACCTGGAGCAGCATCCGGGAGCGGAGGCCGCGCTCGTGCATCGTCGCGTGCAGCCGGACCATGGCGATCTTGATGCCGTCCGCCGCCGTGCCCTGGATCGGCATGTTGATCGCCATCCGCTCCCCCGCCGAACGCAGCGCGCTGTTGCGCGCGGTCAGCTCCGGCAGGTAGCGACGGCGCCCGAGCAGGGTGCTGACGAAACCCTGGTCGCGGGCCAGGATCCGCATCTCGACGGTGTAGCGGCGGATCCCCGGGTAGGCGGCGTAGTAGTCGGCGATGTACCGATCCGCCTCCTCGATCGGGATTCGCAGCCGCTGCGACAGGCCATAGCCCGACAGCCCGTAGGCGATCCCGTAGTTGATCATCTTCGCGACGCTGCGCTCCCGCGGACCGACCTGCTCGGGCGACAGCCCCAGGACGCGCGCAGCAGCCGCCAGGTGAACGTCATTGTGGGCGGCGAAGTCGGCCTTCAGCCCCTCGTCGCCCGAGACGTGGGCCAGGATGCGCAGCTCCTGCTGCGAGTAGTCGGCGCCGAGGAGCAGCTTGCCGGGCGGCGCCACGAAGGCCCCCCGGATGCGACGGCCCAGCGCCGTTCGGACCGGGATGTTCTGGAGGTTCGGATCGGTGCTCGACAGCCGGCCGGTGGCGGCCACCGCCTGGGAGTAGGTGGTGTGCACGCGGCCCTCGGGGTCCGCGAGCAGTGGCAGCGAGTCCACGTAGGTGGACTTCAGCTTGGCCACCTGGCGGTGCTCGAGGATCAGGTCGATCACCTCGTGCTTGTCCCGCAGCTCCTCGAGGACCGATGCGTCCGTCGAGAAGCCGGTCCGGGTCCGCTTCGTTCCCGGCAGCTCCAGCTCATGGAAGAGGATCTGCTCGAGCTGCTTGGGTGAGCCGATATTGAACGGGTGGCCGACGAGCTCGTAGATGCGTGCCTCGAGCGAGGTGAGCTGGCCGCCGAACTCCTCGGCCATCGCAGCGAGCGCGGCCCGGTCGATGGCAACGCCTGCCAGCTCCATGTCGGCGAGCACCGGCAGGAGGGGCATCTCAACCTCGTTGAAGAGGTCGGCCAGCCCCGCCTCGCCCAGCTCGGCCTCGAGCGCCGGCCTGAGGAGGAGCGAGATGAGCGCCTCGCCGGCGGCGCGGCGGGCCACGACCTGCTCCTCGGCGCCGGAGACGCCGCTCACCGGTTTCGCAGGCAGCTCGGTGCCGTACCGATTGGCGGCGAGGTCGTCGAGGGTCTGCGCGCGCAGCGCCGGGTTGAGCATGTACGACGCGATGAGGCTGTCGAACGGGGCGCCGCGGAGGGTGACGCCGGCGGTGGCCAGGAGGACGACCAGCTGCTTGAGGTCGTGCCCGATCAGCGTCCGATCCTCGCGCGCGAACCAGCGCGGCAGCCATGGGACGCCGTCCGCCGCATCCGGATCGACGGGCAGGTACCACGACGACCCATCGGCCCCGGCCATGGCGATGCCGAGCAGGGTGCGATCGTGGGTCCGGCCGGGCCCGGCTGCCCAGCCCAGCCCGATCTCCTCGCCATGGGCTGCCAGCCACGCCTCCAGCTCGACCCGATCCGCCTCGCCGCGGGCGATGCGCGGATCGACGTGCTCGATCGCGCCACCGGGGTCCACCAGTGGATTCGGGGCCACCCGCGGCGCCAGCGGAGCCGTTCCTTCCGCCGCAGGCGCCGCCCCTCCCCCGCCGAGCAGGTCGAGCGACAGCTGCAGGCCGCCCTTCGTGTCGCGCTCGGGCGCGTCGTGCCCGGTCGGGGCGATGCTTGACGGCGGCAGGCGATCGATCAGGGATCGGAACTCGAGCTCGCGCAGGCGCTGGGCGACGGCACGGCGGTCGTATCGGCCGGTGCGGGCCGACTCGAGGTCGAGGTCCACCGGCAGGTCGGTCACGATGCGGCCGACGCGGCGTGACAGGAACGCCGCCTCCCTGTGCTCCGCCAGGCGTTCGCTCATCTTCCCCTTCACCTCGTCCAGGTGCTCGTACAGCGCATCGAGCGAGCCGAACTGCTGGAGCAGCGCGACGGCGGTCTTCTCGCCGACCCCCGGCACGCCCGGGATGTTGTCCGAGGTGTCTCCCTTGAGCGCCTTGTAGTCGAGCATCTGGTCGGGACGCAGCCCGTAGCGCTCCATGACCCTCGCCTCGTCGTAGACGACCGTGTTGGCCACCCCCATCCGGGTCGTGAAGAGGCGGATGTGGTCGTTGACCAGCTGCAGGCCGTCGAGGTCGCCGGACACGATGTAGGTGTCCACGTCCTCGGCGGCGGCCTTGAGCGCCAGGGTGCCGATCACGTCATCGGCCTCGTACCCCTCCAACTCGCGGATCGGCATCCCCATCATGGTCACGATCTCGCGCACGATCGGGAACTGGGCGCGCAGGTCGTCGGGCATCGAGGGCCGCCCCGCCTTGTACTCGGGATAGGCATCGAAGCGGAACTGCGGCTTGCCGAGGTCGAAGCTCACGATGGCGTAGTCCGGCTTCAGGTCCTGCATCCCGCGGAGCACGATGTTCAGGAAGCCGAAGATCCCCGTCACCAGCATCCCGTCGGAGGTCGTCAGCGGGGTCTGCATCATCGCGAAATAGGCCCGATACACGATGCTCGGTCCATCGATGAGCATCAGAGTCGGGCGGCGATCGGCCATGATCGGAGTCTAGACCGGGTCGCCCAGCCTAGAATCCGCGGCAGTGCCAAACGACGCCCACAACGACCCGTACGCCGTGCTGGGGATCGCCCGCGATGCCACCCAGCAGCAGGTCGCCGGCGCCCATCGGCGCCTCGCGAAGCGCTTCCATCCCGACCTGCACCCGGACGAGGAGACGGCCTCGCACATGCGCCAGGTCAATGAGGCGTGGCGCATCCTCTCGACCAGCGCGCGACGGGCGGAGTACGACGCGGGCCACCCGACCGCCGGCACGCCGGGCAGCGGTCACTGGGCCGCATCACGACGTCCGATCCGGCCCTCGCAGCCGACCACCACCCGCACCTGGGCCACCTGGCGCGCGACCGATGCCGAGACACGGGCCGCGCCGCGAACCGCGCGTCAGCCGGGCGAGGTGCAGCTGCCACCGACGCGCCGGCCAGCTCCGTTGGAAAGTGGACCGCGGACGTTTCGCGACTCGGGCTGGGCGGCGCTGATCGTTGCGGCCGTGTTCCTGGCTCTGCTGGTGATCGCGGTGGTGGTGGGAAAGCTCGCCTAGCCGGCGCGGGGGGAGATCGTGAAGCGCAGCGCCGTCGCGGTCACGAAGATGCCGGCGCCCGCGATCAGCAGCGTCAGCCACGGCTGCTCGTCAGACGAGTCCCGGTTTGCGTACTCCGTCGGGTCGGACCCGCCCGGCGCTGGCTCGGGGCTGAAGCGTGCGGTCGGCGGCTGGCTGGGGCTCGAAGAGTCGACCGATGCGCCCCGCGTCTCGCTGGGGCTCGGCGCTGGCGATCCCTTCACGCCAGGTACGTAGGCATTGTCGGACGGGGTTGCCTCGCTCTCGGGAGCGCCCGCCCCCTGCAGGTTGTCCCCCACGTTCGCGAAGATCCCGCTGGCTGCCTGGCCGAACAGCCCGCCAATGCCACTCGTCGCCCCGACGCCGATCGCGCCGACCAGGACGAGAGCGGCTCCCGTCGCCATGGCCGGGGCGGTCAGGCGGCGGAGCCAGCCAACGGGGGCCGCGGCGGGCGCAGGCACCGGGGGGACGAGGCGGAGCGGGCGGGACGGGGCAACGTCCGGAAGCTCGGCGAGGGCGCCGCGCAGGAGGGAGAGCTCGTTGACGAGCGGGCGGCAGCGGTCGCAGGCGGAGAGGTGGGCAACGAGCGATGGGTCGGCGATGGCATCGACGTCGCCGCCGGCATAGGCAGCGAGCCGCTCATCGTCGGGATGCGGGAGGTTTGGCATGGTCATCGGTCCAGACGCCTCTCGTTCAGGAACAGTTCCCGGTGGTCGGCCATCAGTTCGCGCAATCGCAGGCGTCCCCGGTGGATGCGCGACTTGACCGTGCCGAGCGCGGACTCGGTCGCGTCGGCCACTTCCCCGTAGTCCATCCCATAGACGTCGCACAGCACGACCGCGGTGCGCTGGTCCTCGGGCAGTCGCCGGAGCGCTGCGTCGAGGTACCGGTACAGCTCCGAACGGCCGGCCTCCGCCTCCGGATCCGCGGCCGAGCGGTCGGGGAGCTCCGCCTCCCCCTCCTCGGCGTCGGGGAGGGTCGTGGTCGGCTTGCGCTGGGCCCGGCGCAGGATGTCGTAGCTGGCGTTCGCCGTGATCCGCAGCAGCCATGAGCGGAAGAGCCCGCCGCGGTACTTGGCGATCGCGTCATACGCGTGCACGAACGCGTCCTGGGCCGCATCGGCGGCCTGGTCCGGATCCCCCAGGAGTCGCCAGGCGAGCCCGTAGCAGGCGGACTGGTAGTGCTCGATCAACTGCGTGAAAGCGGCACGATCGCCGTTTGCGGCGCGCGCGATGACCGCCTCCTCGTCGGCGAGGGGCGCGGTGCGCGACGCTGGATTGGCGGGATCGCGCGGGGGCATCGGCTCCTGATCTTCACATGCGGCAGGTTGTTCGATTGATACGGATCGCGGGCTGGCTCGTATATCACCCGGACGTTACTTGCTGTGGAGTATCGCCGCGATGTCCAAGCCGGAGCGCACGTCGGACTATTCACGGAACCTCCGATGCCGGCGATTCGTCGGCAATCGCCCGGGTGCCCGAGACGGCGAATGCGGGCTGGCAGCGAAGCTCGTGATCGAGGGCCAGCCCCTGTGCTACGTGCATACGCCGGTCGCGTATCGCCGGGCCATCGCATCAGGCCGAGGCGGACCGATCCGTTCCGCGGCCGAGGGCGATCCCGCCTGACCTGGAGACATTTCGCCCTCTCAACAATTCATTGACCACAAATTGGTTGCGCGCTCGCGCATTTCTTGTCACCTTGCATCCGGCGCCGAACCCGCTGCGCGCACGCCGACGTGCCGCCGGTCTCATGCGGTGCGTGGAGGAGACCCAGTGCCGACCAATCCAATCCCTCGGCGCGGCCGAGGTGCCCCGCTGGCCGCCATCGGCCTCTTGCTGAGCAGCACGCTGGCATTCGCGCCAGCCGTCGCCGCAGCGGGGCTCACGCTGAACACCCCCTTCCCATCCGTTGCGGTCGCTCCCGGCTCGAACGTCGGCTTCGACATCGCGGTCACCGCCACGGCCAACCAGCAGGTGGCGCTCGCGGTGTCCGGCGTCCCGACTGACTGGACCGCGACCCTGCGGGGCGGCGGGTACGTCGTGAACGGCGTCCAGGCCGATGCCGATGGCAAGGCCATCGTGCACCTCGACCTCCAGGTCCCCGCCACAGCCACCGATGGGACCTCGACGGTGACCGTGACGGCAACGGCCGGCGGCACGGGTGCCGTGCTGCCGCTGACGGTCGAGGTAAGTGCCGCCGCGGCCGGCGACGTGACCCTGAGCAGCGACTTCCCATCGCTGCGCGGCGCCTCCGGCACGACGTTCACCTTCAACCTCACCCTGAGGAACGACAGCGCCGAGGACCTGACCTTCGCGGTCACCGCGGTCGGACCGGAGGGCTGGGAGGTGAACGCGACGCTCACCGGACAGACCCAGGCGGCGAGCGCCGTGGTCAAGGCGAGCGGCAACGCGGCCGTGTCCGTGTCCGCGAAGCCACCGACCGACGTCGCCCCGGGCACCTTCCCGATCAACGTGCGGGCGACCGTGGGCGACCGGACGATCGACGCGCAGCTCTCCGTCGAGGTGACGGGCACCAACGCCATGACGCTGACCACCCCGGATCAGCGGCTGAGCAACTCGGGCTCAGCAGGTGGTGCGATCACCCAGCAGCTGGTCGTGAGGAACGACGGGACGCAGCCGCTCGAGCAGGTCGTTGTCTCCGCGACCGCCCCCACCGACTGGACGGTGACCTACAGCCCGTCAGACACGATCGCGACCATCGCTCCCAACGGGGAGCAGACCATCACTGCCACGATCGTGCCGTCCAACGATGCGATCGCCGGCGACTACGTGGTCACGTACCGGGCCACGACCACGGGCGCCAACGGCACGGTCGACATCCGCATGACGATCGAGACGTCGCCGCTCTTCGGGTTCGTCGGCCTGGCGCTGATCGCGCTCGTCCTCTTTGGCCTGTGGTGGGTCTTCCAGAAGTACGGCCGCCGGTGACGAACAGCGGCGAGCCGCCGATCGTCGCGGCCGGGCTGACGAAGCGGTACGGCGACCTGGTCGCGGTCGACGGCCTCGACCTGGAGCTGCGCCGCGGGGAGATCTTCGGGCTGCTCGGACAGAACGGGGCAGGCAAGACGACCACGATCCTGATGCTGCTCGGGCTGACCGAGCCATCCAGCGGGACGGCTCGCGTGATGGGGCTCGACCCGGCTCGCGAGGCGCTGCGGGTCAAGCGCCAGGTGGGCTACCTCCCCGACAGCGTCGGCTTCTACGGAGACCTCACCGGACGCCAGAACCTGCGCTACACGGCGCGGCTCAACGGGCTGCGGGGTGAGGCGGCCGAGGGTCGGATCGAAGAGGCCCTTGGCCAGGTCGGGCTGAGCGACCGGGCGGACGGCCGCGCCGACACCTATTCGCGCGGCATGCTCCAGCGCCTCGGCATCGCCGATGCGCTGATCAAGGACCCGGAGATCCTGATCCTGGACGAGCCGACGGCGGCGATCGACCCGATCGGCGTGGTCGAGATCCTGCAGCTGCTGCGCGACCTCGTTCGCGAGCGAGGCGTCACGGTCCTCCTGTCGAGTCACCTGCTCACCCAGGTCCAGTCGGTGTGCGACCGGGTCGGCATCTTCGCCGCCGGCCGCCTCATCGGCCTGGGGACCGTCTCCGAGCTGGCGGCTCGGTTCGGCAACGACACCGGACAGGTCGAGGTCACCTTCGAGGGCGAAGGGGGTCCGGGCGCCGCGAAGAAGATCCGGCCGTTCCTGGAGAGGATCCCGCAGGTCGAGCGCGTGGGCGCCGCCACGTCAGCCGGGCAGCCGTGGATTCTCCACGTCCGGCCCGCGAGCGCCGGCCGGCAGGTTCGCGAGGCGGTCCTGGCCGGGGCGGCGAGCGCCAGGCTGGGGCTCACCGCCATTCGATCCGCCGAACCGTCCCTCGACGACATCTATCGTGCCGCGCTTCTCGAGGCGGGGCTTCATCGGGAGCCGGCTGAGCCGGTGGGAGCGGTCGCTTGACGCCGGCCGAAGGCGCCCTGCAGCCAACGCGGACCGTGCCACGCAACGGCTGGCTGGTCGTCGCCGCCAAGGAGTTCGCCGATCACGTCCTGAGCGTCCGCTTCTTCGTGCTGCTGATCGTGGTCGGCCTCGCGGCGGGGATCCCCCTCTTCCTGGCAACCCAGCGGATTCACGAGCTGGCGTCCCAGGTGAGCGGTGCGCAGGCCGTCTTCCTGGCGCTCTTCATCATCGGCCCGCAGGACGTCTCGATCTTCGGGCTCGACGTCAGCGTGCAGGGCTTCATCGGCCTGGCGGCGCCGCTGCTCGGGATCGCCTTCGCCTTCGACGCGGTCAACGGCGAGCGATCGCAAGGCACCCTGCCGCGGCTCGTCGCCCAGCCGATCCACCGCGACGACGTCATCAACGGCAAGTTCGTCGCATCGCTCGCGGCGATCACGCTCGTGCTGCTGTCGGTGGTGCTCCTCATCTCCGGCTTCGGGCTGCTTCGGCTCGGGATCGTGCCGGCCTGGTCGGAGGTGCTGCGGCTGATCGTCTGGTTCGTGGTGACGATCGCGTACGTCGCGGTCTGGCTCGCCTTCGGACTGCTGCTGTCCGTGGTCGTGCGTCGCGCGGCGACCGCGGCCCTGATCGGATTCGGCGTCTGGATGGCGGTGGCCATGTTTGGCCGATTCCTTCTGAACCTGGTCCTCGGTGCGATTGCCCCGGTCAGCGACGGCACCGCGATCGACAGGGCGCTCGGCCTCTACCAGCTGCACGCCTTCGTCCTCAGGCTCCTGCCGACGACCCTCTATTCGGAGGCGTCATCGGTCCTGCTCAACCCGTCGCTGACGGGAACGAACACGCCCGCCACGCTCGGGCAGCTGACGCAGGCCCAGCAGCAGATCCCCACCCTGTTGTCGCTTGACCAGAGCCTGCTGCTCGTCTGGCCGCACGTCGTCGCGCTGGTCGCGCTGACGGTGATCTGCTTCGCGATCGGCTACATCCAGTTCATGCGCCAGGAGGTCCGCGCGTAGCGGTCGGGTACCATCACCCTCCCCCGCGCCGGAGTGGCGGAACTGGCAGACGCGTCGGTCTCAAACACCGATGAGCGCAAGCTCGTGTGAGTTCAAATCTCACCTCCGGCACCACGACTCCTTCGTGGGCGTGGAGTCGCGCCTACATCGGGTGGATGAAGTACCCGAGCGCGAACGAGATGAGCCCCATCGCGGCGGCGAGGATGGTGTTGCGGCGGGTGAAGATCCCGCTGCGCCCCCTGGTGCGAGTGGTCACGAATGGCCTCCCCTGGCTGATCCTGCTCCCCTGAGGGGAGCTGAGGCATCACCCTAGCCAGAAGTACTGCCCCTGCACAGTACCCCTGGGGCAACCCGGGTGCGGTGTGGTGGGGTCCGGTCCGAAGTTGGTGGGTACGGTCGGTGCGCAATCGCACCGGAATCGCGGACCCGAGTGGGCTAGCATCCGGCGCGGATGACCCGTTGCGGGGTCCTCCACCGGGCCGTCGGCGTTCTCACCGCCGGCGGCCACCTGCGTGCTAGGCTCTGGCCCGATGACCGGCGACACCGTCGAATGCTTCAACTGCGGCCACGAAAACCCGTCGTGGGCGCAGGTCTGCCGCTCGTGCGGATACGCCATCCAGCAGGTCGCACCCACCACCGGCGGCCCCGCCGGCCTCTTCCCAACGGATCAGGCCTCGCTCACGGCCATCGGCGGAGCGCTCGCGGCCATCGTGGGCGCCATCGTGCTGGGACTCATCCTCTCGGGACTCATTCCACCGGCTCCGAACATCCTTGCCGAGACGGCCTCACCGACCCCGACGCAGAGCGCCAGCGCATCGCCTTCCGAGATTCCCAGCGCCGCGGAGAGCGCCACCGGGAGCGCGATCGCGTCGCCAGCGCTGCCGGGGACCATCATCTTCGGGACCGGCTGGAACAACGACACGCTGCAGATCACCGGCACCACCACGGAGTTCACCGCGGCGAGCGCGGGCTTTGCGCACGCCATCAGCCTGGCCGACCCGATCGGGGTCGACCGGCTGCAGGAGGAGGTCGTGCGCCTCGCCGCCGACGGGACCGAGACGGTGGTTCAGAGTCGCGCTGACGGGACCGTGTTCGTCGATCCCACGCGGACGACCGATGGATTCAGGTCCTCAGAAAGCATGTCGGCGCTCCTTGCGTCCTGGGGCAAGGGCACCATGGTCATGCGCATCTTCCGTGGCGGCGTGCTGATCGCCGAGGGGACGTTCACCTTCGCGTAGGCCCGTTCAGGCCGGCTCGCCGTCTCGCCCCGCGATCTCGCCCCAGGCATCGGCATACAGGCGTGCCCGGATCGGCAGGTAGCCAGGGTAGGCCGATCGCGCCGCGTTGACGACGCTCGACTCCAGGGTGACGATCGCGATCTGGTCCGTCGTCTCGACGAGGACGGTTCCGCTGGGATCGACGGCGATCGACGGTCCACCGATCAGGACCCCCGCCTCCGGATCCGGCCGGTTGACGGAGAGGACATAGCTGCAGCTGGTCAGCGCGTTGGCGCGGAAGACGATCTTCCAGCGCTGGTACGTCTTCTCCTCGGTGGCACGCGGAATGAGGATCGCCTGCACGCCCTGCGCGCCCAGCAGATGCGAGCCCTCCGGGCGGTTCGTGTCGCTGCAGACCTGGACGCCGATGGGCAGGCCAAAGGCGTCGATCCGGCCCGGCGCCTCCGTCCCAGGATCGTAGTGACTCGTCTCCCAGAAGCCCGGCTCCTCGGGAAGATGCAGCTTCTCGTAGGTGGCCACCAGCGCACCAGACCGATCGAAGACGAGCACGCGGCTGGTCCTTCGCCCCGTCTCGGCGTCCCGGTGGATGATCCCTCCGACCAGCCCGATCCCCGCCTCCCGCGCGGCCTCGCCCTGGGCTGTGGCACGCGGCCCGTCCATCGGCTCGGCGTCGTCGTCGACCGCATCCTTCGTCGCGGGGCGCCACGGGTGGAGCGGGAGCTCGGGGAGCACCGCCAGGTCCGCGCCACGCTGGACGCATTGGTCCAGCCGCTCGGATAGACGGCCGAGGCCATCAGGCTCCCAGAAGACCTCGGAGACGAGGGCCACGGTGAGGCGACCGTCCTCTCGTGCGGCGTTCACAAGGCGCTCACGTACAAGCGCCTACCAGCCACGTTGGTACATCCGCGCATTTGGTCACGCTCACGTGCGATTTCACAACTGACACTGGTGCCACGACACGTCATCGAGCCGATTTGAGGCCTGAAGAGGGTTCCATGCGCACATACACAAGTGGGATTGGTATGAGCACTCCGCGCACGTCACCCATCTTCGCCCAGGAACTCGCGGACGAGGTTCTGGAAGTGGTAGACGCCGTTCTCGCGCTTGGCCGAGAAGCGACCGGCGTCGTAGGAGCGTGAGCGCAGCCCCCGCTGGACCTGCTCGCAGATGACGATGTCCTCCTGCTGGATCTCGTCGCTGAAGGCGATCGATTCCTGCATCGACTCCCAGCCTGCCCCGGTGCCTGGCTCGGCAAAGAACCACTCGAAGATCGTCAGCGTGCGGTCGACTCCGACGGGCAGGATGACGTTCGAGGACATGTTGTCCTGGTAGATGTTGAACATGGTGTTCGGGAAGAGCCAGTAATAGAGCGCCGAGTCCTCGGCGCCGGGCTGGCGAAGGAACCGCCGGTCGACGCCGATCTCCTGGCCCGGCTTCAGCTCGCGGATCGGCGCGTGCTGCTTCGAGTAGTAGCGGAACTCCTCTACCCGGTAGGCGTCGTAGTCGAGCTCCCTGAAGAGCTGCGGGTGGGCGATCGGGAGGTGGTAGCCCTCCAGGTAGTTGTCGACGTAGACCTTCCAGTTGCACTCGATCAGGTACTCGCGTCGCTCCACGAGCCGCATCCGGTCCACGTCGTAGCCGGCGGCAGCCACCTCCGACGGGATCGCGCCCATCACCTCGGCGAGCGCCGGGGCGGAGTCGGAGAGGCAGACGAAGACGAACGGTCCCCATCGGTCGACCCGGACCGGCATCAGGCCGAAGTCGTCCTTGCTGAAGTCCTCCGTCTCCTCCATCTCCGGGCATGCGCGCAGCGTGCCGTCGAGGCCGTAGGTCCAGCCGTGATACCGGCACTGCAGGCTCTTCCGGTTGCCCCGCGTCAGCGCGACCTGGCCAGCCCGATGGCGGCACACGTTGTAGAACCCGCGGAGCTGCCCGTCGAGGCCGTGGGTGATGACGATCGGCTCGTCCAGCACCGTCACCGGTACGAAGTCGCCGACGCGCTCGAGCTCCTCGGCGCGGCCGACGAGCTGCCAGGTCGAGCCGAAGACCCGCTCCTTCTCGCGCTCGAGAATGTCCGGATCCAGGTAGTAGCGCGACGGGATCGTCGCGGCCCGAGACAGCGGCACCGAGGTTGAGCGGTCCACGGATGTCACCGAAAGCCGCCTTTTCCGTGCTTCTCGAACATGTGGAGCTTTAGCCGCTGACGCCGACGCGTGCTGTCCCCTTCGCTCGGTCCCGGTGTCCAGTCCCGTGCCGCACGCTGGTCAGGCGGCATCGGCAACGAGTCGTCAATAAGGACCGCCACCCGCGACCAGAGAGAGCGCAGCAATCTCAGCACCGTGCCATCGTGGGAGGGCAAGGCGCTCCAGGTCAAGCGCCCACCGCGGGGCGCCTCCCGGCGAGGTTGGGCCCGCTTCCGATCCTCGACATGAGGGGGCGTTCGTGATACACAATGCCGATTCCCCGCTTGATGCAAGGCGACGCCAACCGTTGAGTCACCGGAGGCAGCACATGAAGACCATGCGCCACGGCGCACCCCTCTTTGCCGGACTTCTCCTCCTAGCGGCCTGCCAGCCGGCGGGATCCGGAAGCCCGAGCGCGGCAGGAAGCACGGCCGAGAGCGCGGCCGCCAGCGCGGCGACGGCCGATATCCCGGCGGTCGTGTGCGTGGGCGAAGCCACCACCTACTTCGACTGGTTGAACGGCGACTTCCATCCCGATGTCCAGGACGCGATCACGGATCCGGGCAGCAGCTCGGGCGACCTCCTCGCGACCATCGAGGCGAACAACAAGTTGCGGGTCGCGACCGACGCGAACTATGAGCCGCAGTCATTCCGCAACCCGGACGGATCGTGGGTCGGCTTCGACATCGACGTCGGGACGGAGATTGCGACCCGGCTGGGAGTCGAGGTCGAGTTCCAGCATCAGGACTGGGACATCATCACCGCCGGCAGCTGGGCGGAAAGGTGGGACATCAGCGTTGGCTCGATGACCATCACCACCGACCGGAAGCCCCTCTTCAGCTTCACCCAGCCCTACTACTACACCCCGGCCTACCTCGCGGCGAGCACCCGCTCCGGCGTGACCGGTGTTGACCAGCTTGCATTCGAGCTGCCGAGCGGCGCCGAGGCCGTGACCCGGCCCACGGACGCGAACTGCATCGAGGACATTGCCGCCAACCGGCCAGAGTTCGATCTCCTGATCACCTCCGGCACCGTCATCGACTCCGCGGTCGATTCCGGCCAGCCGATCGTGAAGATCGGCGAGCCGATCTACCAGGAGAACCTCGCCGTGGCGATCGACAAGAGCGGGCCGGCCCACGCCGCACTCCTCTTCGAGATCGACAAGATCATCGGCGAGATGCACGCGGATGGAACGCTCACCGAGCTGAGCGAGAAATGGTTCGAGGAGGACATCACCCAGGACCCATCGGCCGGCTGATCGAGCCGCCCGTGCGGAGCGGCGCCTGAGCCGCGAGCGAAACGAAGGACGGGGACTCACAGGGTCCCCGTCCTTCTCCTTTCCGGAGGTGAGCCGTGACCGCAGCTGACACTCCCCAGTCCGCCAGCATCCTCGCCGAGATCGAGGCTCGCCAGGCCAGGGCGCGCACGATCTTCCGCCTGAAGTCGGGTGCCACATGGCTGGCCCTCATCGTGATCGTGCTGGTCGGTCTCTATGCCACCGGCAACATCGACACTGCCTTCATTGGCCTCTGGGGGCCGTTCATCATCGGCGGGGCAGGGCTGACGGTCCTCGTCTCGGCGGTCTCGATCTTCTTCGCGACGATCCTGGCGCTCATCGGTGCGGTGGGGCGGCTCTCGCGGAATCCGTATCTCAGCGGAGTGGCCGGCCTCTATGTGGCCCTCTTCCGCGGCACCCCGCTCATCGTCCAGATCTACTTCGTCTACCTGGCCCTTCCCCAGGTGGGGATCGTCCTCCCGGCCATCCCCTCGGGAATCATCGCCCTCAGCCTCAACTATGGCGCGTACATGACCGAGATCTTCCGGGCGGGGATCCAGGCCGTGCCGCAGGGTCAGCGCGAGGCGGCCGAGTCCCTCGGCATGTCGGAACGGTTGGTGATGCGTCGGATCGTGCTGCCACAGGCATTTCGGATCGTGATCCCCGCCATCGGCAATGACTTCGTGGCCATGCTCAAGGACTCGTCGCTGGTGTCGATCCTGGCCGTGGAGGAGCTGCTGTTCCGCGCCCAGCTCGTCGGCAGGCAGAACTTCCGGAGCCTGGAGACCCTGATCATCGCGGCGGCGATCTACTGGATCCTCACCCTCACCTTCAGCTTCTTCCAGGAGCGCCTGGAACGGCGGATGGCGCGCGGCGACCGATGATCATCGAGCCATCCGACGCTCCCCACCTGGGCGAGGTCATCGTCGACGCCCGTGGCATCGAGAAGTACTTCGGCCGCAACCATGTCCTGAAGGGGATCGACCTGAAGGTCAGGCGCCGGCAGGCCGTGATGCTGATCGGCCGCTCCGGCTCCGGCAAGACGACGCTCATCCGCTGCCTGAACTTCCTCGAGGAGCCGACAGCCGGAAGCGTCCAGATTGATGGACTGCAGGTCGATGCCGATCCGTTGCACGCCAACACCCGTGCCCGCAAGGAACAGATTCGCCAGATCCGCCTTCGCACGGGGATGCTGTTCCAGGAGTTCAACCTCTTCCCGCACATGAACGTGCTGGGCAACTGCGTCGAGGCACCGATGCGCGTGCGCGGCATCCCCGAGGACGAGGCGATCGCGACGGCAGAGCGTCTCCTCGAGAAGGTCGGCCTGAGCGACAAGCGCGACGAGTTTCCGGCGCGCCTCTCAGGTGGGCAGAAGCAGCGGGTGGCGATCGCGCGCGCCATGTGCATGGAGCCCAAGGTGCTGATGTTCGACGAGCCGACGAGTGCCCTCGACCCCGAGCTGGTGGGCGAGGTGCTCACCGTGATGGAGGAGCTCGCCCACGAGGGGACGACCATGATCGTGGTCACCCACGAGATGCACTTCGCACGGGAGGCGGCCGACACGGTCGTCTACATGGACGAGGGCCGGATCGTGGAGGCAGGTCCGCCCGAGCAGGTCCTGGGAGACCCCGAGGACGAGCGCACGAAAGTCTTCCTGCACCGGTACCTGTCGTCGTTCGCGGATCGGGAGCACGTCCACAACCCGGAGCTGCCGCCAGCGGGCTAGCGCTTCACCCCGTAGACCTGGGCGCGGGGGAGGCGAGCCGCCTCGTCCTGCGCACGCACCCGGCCCTTCGCGGGCTTGAAGGCGACCGGCACGTCCTTGGGCTTGCCACCCTCGCGGGCGATCAGCCAGCGCAGCCCGACGGCGGTCAGCTCCGCGCCTCCGGCCCGGCCGGGCTCGATGAATGGCGCGACGACCATGCGCCGCTGGTGCAGTCGCTCCACGGCCAGCTGCACCGTCAGCGGGTCGACGCCGAGATCTGCCGCGAGGGGCTCCAGGTCAAGCGCGCGGTTCGGGGTGGCGCGCAGGAAACGCAGGATCGCTGCATCGAGCGCCTCGCCCGAGGGTGGGCCAGCCTTGCGCGAGGCGGTCTTCCGGGGCGCGGCCTTGCGCGTCGACCGATGCGGCGTCGCCCGCGACGAGACCGGCGGCGCGAGGTTCGAGGTGTCCTCGATCGGCTTGTCGGTGGTCACGGGCGGCAGGATATCAGTCGCGCTATGGCTCGACCGCGACGGCCAGCAGGCTCACCGCCAGCGGCAGGCCCGCAGCGCGGGTCAGCAGATCGCTGAGCCCATCGTCCCACTCGGCATGGAGCGGGAGGCGCACCTGGCGGGTGGCGCCGGCGACGGGGATGTTTATGACAACCGGCAGCGAGCCGGGGCGGCCTCGGATGGCGGCGGTCAGCGACTCGATCGCGGGCAGCAATCGCTCCAGGTCAACCTCGCCGGCGAAGCCGATGGAAATCGTTCCCGCCCCGCGCGGCGGCACCTCGCCCTCGGAGGCGGCGGCACGCACCGGGACGGCGTCGCTGGGCGCCGGCGACTCGTCCGCCGGCTCGACCGGACCTACCGGGATGGGACTCACCGATGCCATGACCGGCACGGCCACCTGCGGGTCGGCAACGGCCACGCCGCGGGGCAGCGCCACCGGCAGGCCAGGGGGAGGGGCGGCAGCATGCCCGTTGCCGTTGCCACCGCCGGACCACGAGCCGGGGCGTGATCGCGCGCGTGACAGCCGATCCCGCTCGGCGGCATACGCGAGCGGTCCAATGCGGACCGCGTCGTCCCAGGCGTGGACCGTCTCGCACAACAGCTGCGCCGCGTCGTCGCGGCGATCGACGCGGCCGGTGATGAGCACCACGGCGTCATCGGCCCAGGCGTTGGCGGTATCGGCGAAGACCTTCGGGAAGACGACGACCTCGACGCTCCCCTGGAGGTCCTCGAGGGTCGCCACCAGCATGGTCGAGCCGGCACGGGTGATGACCCTGCGGGTCGACTGGATGATGCCGCCCAGCGTCACCTTGGCCTGGTCGCTCTCCTCGGCCAGGTCGCCGGTATAGGCGGTGACGTAGTCCGGCAGCTGGTCGGCGATGTCGCCCAGCGGGTGCTCGGAGAGGTAGAGCCCAAGCAGCTCCTTCTCCCAGCGGAGGCGCTCCTTGCGCGGCACCTCGTCCTCGTCGACGACCGCCGGGTCGACGGCAGGACGCTCGACCGGCGTGGCGAAAAGGTCGAACAGGGTCCCCTGCCCCGCCGCCACGTCGCGCTGGTGGCGCGAGCCGGACTCGAGAGCCCCGTCCAGCCGGGCGAGCAGCGAGCCGAGCGAGCCGAGCGAGGTCATCGCGCCGGCCTTCACAAGCGACTCGAAGACGCGCTTGTTGACGTTGCGCAGGTCGACCCGCCGGGCAAGGTCGTCGAGCGAGGCGAACGGCCCCGCCACGTCCGAGGCCTCTCCCCGACCCTCGCGTGCGGCGACGATCGACTCGATCGCTCCCTCGCCGACGTTCTTGATGGCGGCAAGTCCGAACCGGATCGCCTCGGGGGTGCCGGACGCATCGGCCTCGACGGTGAAGAGCGCCTGCGAGGCCTGCACGTCGGGCGGGCGAACCGCGATCCCCAGCCGACGGCATTCGGCCACGACCGCGGCCACCTTCTCGGCGCGCTCCCGGAACCCGTTGAGGACCGCGGTCATGAACTCGACGGGATAGTTGGCCTTGAGGTACGCGGTCTGGTACGCGATCAGCCCGTAGCAGGTGGCGTGGGCCTTGTTGAAGCCGTACCGGGCAAATGGCTCGAAGGCGGCGAAGACCTGGTCCACGACCGAGCCGGGGATCCCCTTCTTCTTGGCGCCGGCCTTGAACTTCGCCTCGTGCTCGCGCAGGACCGATTCCTTCTTCTTGCGGATCGCGTAGCACAGGTTGTCCGCCTCAGGCCCGGTGTAGTCGGCCATGGCGATGGCGGCGGTCATGATGTCTTCCTGGTAGACGAAGATCCCGTACGTGTCGTGGAGCGCCGGCTCGAGCGACGGGTGCAGGTAGGTGACCGCCTCCTGCCCGTGCTTGCGGCGGATGTAGGCGGGGATGTTGGCCATCGGGCCGGGGCGGAAGAGCGCGACCATCGCCGCCAGGTCCTTCACCTCGGTCGGCTTGAGGTCCTTCACGTAGCGGCGCATCCCCGAGCCCTCGAGCTGGAAGATGCCGGTCGTCTCCCCCGTCGAGAGCAGCTCGAAGGTCTTCGTGTCGTCCAGCGGCAGCTTGTCGACGTCGATTTCGACGCCCCGATGGACCCGGATCAGGTCGACCGCATCGGCCAGGATGGTCAGGTTGATGAGCCCCAGGAAGTCGAACTTCAGGAGGCCCAGCGCCTCGCAGGCGTGCATCTCGAACTGGGTCATGGTCGTGCGGCCGTCGGTCGCGCGCTGGAGCGGCATGATCTCGGTCAGCGGCTCCCGTGAGATCACGATCCCCGCGGCGTGGGTCGAGGCGTGCCGCGCCACGCCCTCGAGCTGCTTGGCGACGCCGATCAGCTTCTCGACCCGCTCGTCGCCGGCGATCAGCTCGCGGAGCTGCGGGCTCGTGTCCACGGCGCGCTCGAGGCTGATGTTCAGCTCATTGGGGACCGACTTGGCGACCCGGTCAGCCTCGGCATAGGTCAGCCCCATCGTGCGGCCGACGTCGCGAATGGCGGCCTTCGCGCCCAGGGTCCCGAAGGTGATGATCTGGGCGACCTTGTCGTCGCCGTACTTCCGCGTGACGTACTCGATCACCTCGTCGCGGCGCGAGTCGGCGAAGTCGATGTCGATGTCCGGCATCGTCACCCGGTCGGGGTTCAGGAAGCGCTCGAACGGGAGCCGATAGGCGATCGGGTCGACCGGCGTGATGCCCAGCGAATAGGTCACGATGCTCCCCGGCGCCGAACCCCGGCAGGTGGTCATGATCCCCTGCTCCCGGGCGAAGCGCGTGAAGTCGGCCACGATCAGGAAGTAGCCGGCGTACCCCATCCGCTCGATGACGCCGAGCTCGTACTCGAGCCTGGTGCGAACGACGTCGCCCGGGTCAGAACCGTATCGGACCTGAAGTCCCCGCTCGCACTCCGCCCGCAGCCAGGTGGTCGCCGTCTCGCCGTCCGGCACGGGGAAGTGCGGCAGGCGCAGCTGGTCGAACTCGAGCTTCAGGTCCACCATCTCGGCCACGAGCAGCGTGTTGTCCATGGCGTCCGGCAGCTCGCCCCGGAAGAGGCTCCGCATCTCTGCCGCTGACTTCAGGTAGAACTCGTTTGTCTCGAACCGCAGCCGCCCGGGCGTGTCCAGGTTCGAGCCCGTCCCGATGCACAGCAGCAGGTCGTGGGCCTCGTGCTGCTCCGGCACGGTGTAGTGCGTGTCGTTGGTGGCGAGCATCGGGATCCCCATCCCACGAGCCAGCTCGACGAGCTGCGGGTGGAGGCGCGCCTGCTCGGGCACGCCGTGGTCCTGGACCTCGATGAAGAAGTTGTCCTTCCCCAGGATGGACCGATACTCGTCGGCCGCCTGGCGAGCCGCCCGCTCGTCGCCGTCGGCCAGGCGCTTCAGAACCTCGCCGCCGAGGCACGCAGAGGTGCCGATCAGCCCCTCGCTGTGCTGGGCCAGCAGCTCCTTGTCGATGCGGGGCTTGTAGTAGTAGCCGTCCAGGTGGGCCTTCGTGACCAGCGTCATCAGGTTGCGATAGCCGACGATGTCCTTCGCCAGCAGGATCATGTGGTACGGGTTGGCGTCGACCTTGGCTTCCTTGTCGGTGTGGCTGCGGGGCGCCACGTAGGTCTCGACGCCGATGATCGGCTTGATCCCCGCCCGACCGCAGGCCTGGTAGAACTCGATCGCCCCGTACATCGCGCCGTGGTCGGTGATGGCGAGCGACTTCATCCCCGCTTCTGCGGCTCGCTGGGTCATCGGACCGATCCGGCTCAGGCCGTCGAGGAGGCTGAATTCCGAGTGCACGTGGAGGTGCGTGAAGTCCGGCGAGGGGGTGGGATGAGCGCCCGTGGTCACCCGTTCCATGCTAGCGGTGTGGGCTGTCGGGATCCCGCCGTTCCCGGCGGATCAGTCGCCGCCTGCGAGCAGGCTGTAGAAGCTGAGCGCAGCGACCGAAAGCTGGATGAGCAGGGCCAGCCCATAGGCGGTCAGTGAAGCGAACACCACGGCGTTCAACCCGAAGAGGGCCGTTGCCGCCGGCCCGGCGACGAACATGACCTGGGCCGCCCGCGACCGCGACGCGCCGGCGCGCAGCATCTGCCGGGCCCTGATCAGGACGACGATGAGCAGATAAGCGAAGACGAGCGCACTGGCCAGCACGAGGCTTATCCGCTCGCTGCCGACGGCGGGGAACAACACGACTGGCAGGAGGCTCTCGAAGGTCACGTTGAAACTGGTCGAGACGATCGCGCGGAGACGGAGCCGGTGGCCGGCCGTCCATCCGGACGCGTCGGGCGACACGCCCGGTGCGATCGCCGCGAAGCCGGCGACCACGACCGCCACCGTCGCCATCCCGACCAGCAGGCCCTCACCCTCCATCCGGCGTCTCCCTATCCCTCGATTGCCGCGAACTCGTGCAGGAAGCGGCCGGTGACCTTGGCAGCGCGACGCATCAGGTCGAGGCTGTAGCTCTCGTTCGGCGCGTGCGCCCGGGCCTCGGAGTCCCCCGCGCCGAGCGTCACCATTGGGAGATGGTGCGGGGCGCAGACCTGGTGCATCGGGGCGGTGCCGCCCGAGCTGAACCAGCGCTGCGGCGCCTCGTCGAAGATCCCCACGTGTGCCCGCTCCGCGGCGTCGACGATCGGGTCGGTGATCGGCGTCCAGTACGGCTGCTCGCCCCGATGGACGGTCATCGTCACGTCGGTGAAGCCGCGGCGGTCAAGGTGTGAGCGCACCATCGCCTCGACCCGGTCGGGATCCTGGTTCGGGATGAGACGCATGTCGACCTTGGCCGATGCCTCGGCAGGCGTGATCGTCTTGACGCCCGGATCGGTCCAGCCGGAGATGATCCCCGAGATGTTGCAGGTGGGCTGGAATGTGTCCGCGACCTGCGCCGGGAACCCGGTCAGGCCGCCGACGAACTGCTCGACACCGTAGATGCGCTTGATCTCCTCCTCCTCGAACGGGAGGGTTCGGAGGTGGGCGAGCTGCGCCTCCGTCGGCGCGAGGGCATCGTCCATGTAGCCATCCACCAGGATGGCTCCGTCGGGGCTGCGGAGCGTGTCCAATGCCTGGATCAGTCGCCACGCGGCGTTCGGGAAGAGCTGCGCGCCACCTGAGTGGGCGTCGAACGCCAGGGTGCGGACCGCCAGCTCCACATAGAACATCCCGCGGACGCCGCAGACGAGCAGCGGCCTGCCCTTCTCGTCCACGCCGCCCCCCTCGATCAGGGCGCCATCGGCCTCGAAGAGCTCGGGACGGCGGGACAGGAGCGGGGCGAGGTGAGCGCTGTCGCTCTCCTCTTCGCCCTCGATGATGAATCGGACCCGGCACGGGAGCTCGCCGTTCGCGTCGCGCAGCGCCTCGACGGCCTGGATCCGATGGAGGAGCTCGCCCTTGTCGTCGCAGACGCCGCGTGCATAGAGCCGCCCGTCGCGCACCTGCGGGTCGTAGGGCGGCGTGTCCCACAGGTCGAGCGGCGCGGCCGGCTGGACGTCGTAGTGCTGGACCGCGATGAGGGTCCGTGGCCCGGCCCCCATCTCCCCGATGACCAGCGGCGGGACGCCCTCCTCGCGGAGGACCGTGACCTCGGCGCCGGCCGCCCGCAGCCGCTGCTCAACCCACCCAGCACCACGGTCGAGCTCGGCGAACTGGTCCGTCTCGCACGGAATGGTGCAGAAGTCGCGGAGCTCGTCCACCCATCCGTCGAATCGCTCGTCGCAGAGCGCGTCGAATGAGGCGAGGTCGGTTTCCGGCATGGGCTGGCATCGTAGCCGGGACTGGCGGTGCCGGGCGGCTCCCGGCGCACGGATGCTCAGCGATCGAAGGCGCGGAGCTTCGCCTCGATGTCGGCGGCGTGGCCTCGGTAGTGGCCGATCAGGACGCGCTCGATCGTCTCTGCCAGCACCGGTGATCTCGCCCGCGGTGGTCGCGTGACCAGGTCGAGCTGCTCATCGGTCAATCCGAGGAGCAGCCGGACACCATCCGCCGTCCGCTGGCGAAGCAGATCGGCGGCCTGCCCCGGCGAGAGATCCGATGTCATCTGCAGGCGCTCCAGCACCGGCTTGCGCTTCGGAACGCGGTCACCAATCGTGAGGCGGACGATCCACTGGTGGTACGCAGCCGCTTCGACGATGTGCTCGGCGTCCTTCGAGATCGACCAGACGCCAGGCACCGGGAGGTGCCGCCAGCGGTCCTCGTCGATCGGCTCGAGGATGGCGATGAGACCGGCCGCGGCCTCGCGCAGGCGCGCAGCCAATGCTGCCGCTCTCTCAGACCCGGTCCGTTGCTCCACCATCGCCATTCTTCGCCTCCGGCGACCGCCGTCAATCCCCGGGTTGACAGTCACCACATACAACCGTATGGTTGTATGAATGCAGACCGGAATTGACGCCGACCGCATCTTCAGCGCGCTGGCGGACACCACCAGACGTGACATCGTGCGCCGCGCGATCGCTGGCGAGGAGGGCGTCGCCGAGCTCGCCGGCCACTACCCCATGTCCTTCGCAGCGGTGCAGAAGCACGTCGCGATCCTCGAGCGGGCGGGGCTCGTCAGCAAGCAGCGCATCGGCCGTCGCAAGGTCGTTCGGACAAACCTGCAGGGGCTGCATGCGGCACGGAGCCTCCTCGACCGATACGAGGACCTGTGGCGCGATCGCGTCGACCGCATGACCGACCTCATCACCCGAAGCAAGGAGACGAACCAGTGACCGTCACCGCCGTCCGCAAGGATGCCAATGCCCTCACCCTGACACTTGATGCTGAGTTCGACGCCTCGCCGGAGCGCGTCTGGCAGCTGTGGGCAGATCCCCGCCAGCTCGAGCGTTGGTGGGGTCCGCCCTCCTATCCCGCAACCTTCACGAAGCACGACCTCGCGCCCGGCAGCCACATCGAATACCACATGACCACTCCCGAGGGCGACCAGCCCAAGGGCTTCTGGGATGTCCTGGAGACCGATCCTCCGCATCGGCTTGTACTCAGCGACGGCTTCGCCAACGACGACGGCACCCCGAACGACGACTTCGGCGTCGGCAGAATGGAGGTGAGGATCGAATCAGTCGGTGGTGGGCGGACGCGGATGTCGATCGAGAGCGGCTTCATCAGCGCGGAGGCCATGGAACAGGTCCTGGCGATGGGCATGGAGGAGGGGCTCACGCAGGCCGTCGGCCAGATCGATGCGATCCTCGCGGAAGGGGTGGCGGTATGACCGAGATGCACACGCATACCCTCGAAGTCCCCGGCGCAGTGCTGACGTACGACGTGCGCCCGAACGAGTCCAGCACCAAGCCGGTCCTGCTGATGATCGGGTCGCCGATGGGCGCCGCAGGATTCGCCACCCTGGCCGGGTTCTTCACCGACCGGACGGTGGTGACCTACGACCCGCGCATGTCCGACCGCAGCCACCGGACCGATGGAGCCACCCAGACGACGGTCGAAGAGCAGGCGGACGACCTGCATCGGCTCATCTCGGCGCTGGACGCTGGTCCCGTGGACCTGTTTGCCAGCAGTGGTGGCGCGGTGAACGCGCTGGAGCTGGTGGCCAGGCACCCCGAGCAGGTGCGCACCCTCGTGGCACACGAGCCTCCAGATGCGGCCGTCCTGCCCGATGCCGAGGCGGCGCTGGCCGCCGCCCGCGAGGTCCACGAGGCCTACATGAACGGCGGCAGGGGTGCTGGCATGGCCAAGTTCCTGGCGCTGAGCATGCACAAGGGCGAGATCCCGGCGGATCGGTCTGGCTGGCCGCCCGCGGATCCCGCCATGTTCGGGATCCCGACCGAGGACGACGGGTCCCGGGATGATCCACTCATTGGCCAGACGATCCTTCCCATCACCGGCTACATGCCGGACTTCGACGCGCTCAGGGCGGCGTCGACGCGGATCGTGATGGCCGCCGGGGTGGAGTCGGCCATGGAGCTGGCGCACCGCGGCGCCTTTGCGGTTGCACAGCGGCTTGGCACGGACCCGGTGCTCTTCCCGAGCCACCACGGCGGCTTCATGAGCGGCGAGTTCGGCTGGCCTGGCGAACCGGAGATGTTTGCGGCCAACCTGCACGAGGTACTCGCCGATACGTGACCGCCATTCCTGCCATTCGATGGCAACAACGGTCCCGATAATCCTGCCATGAGCGATTCGCTCCGGATCGTCCCGGCCAACCAGGCCGGCTGCGAGGATCTCCAGACCGTCTTCGGCTCCCGTGGGGATGCAGCGGTCTGCCAGTGCCAGCGCTTCAAGCTCGCGCCGCGAGAGGCGTTCCGCTCGTTCCCGGTCGAGGAACGCGCACGCCGCCTCCGCACACAGACAAGCTGCGGCCAGCCTCGCGCCACCTCGACGAGCGGCCTGGTCGCGTACCTCGATGGCGAGCCGGTCGGCTGGTGCGCCGTGGAGCCGCGTCCTGCATACGAGGGCCTGCTCCGCGTCTTCAAGGTCCCGTGGCTCGGTCGATCCGAGGACAAGACCGACGAGACGGTGTGGGCGGTGACCTGCGTCTTCGCCCGGGCAGGGTTCCGGCGACGCGGCATCGGTCACGCGCTGGCCCAGGCGGCAGTCGAGTTCGCGCGTGAGCGCGGCGCTCGCGCGCTCGAGGCCTACCCGATGCTCACCGAACCGGGCGACGACATCATCTGGGGCGAGCTCCACGTGGGAACCCGCGGCATGTTCGCCGCCGCCGGGCTCGACGAAGTCAGCCGGCCCACGCTCCGTCGCGTGGTGATGCGAATCGACTTCTAGGCGTCGGGGCTGGCCCTAGTTCATCTCCGCGGCAGCATCCGCCACGGGAACAGAGATCGCCTCCGGGATGACCGTGTCCGTGACGAGGTAGGCCGGGACCGGTCGATGGAACCCCTTGAGGGTGAGCGGACCGTACGGCTCGGCCGCCACGACGCCTTCGACGGCCGCGTACGCGCGCTCCGCCAGCAGGATCTGCCCACCGAGCGCCTCGCCGCACAGCCGCGCCGCCAGGTTGACGACGCTGCCCACCGCGCCGTAGTCGAATCGCCCCTCGAAGCCGATGCGGCCAAGTGTCGCGAAGCCGAGGGCGATCCCGATCCCCAGGGCGAGGTCGTGGCCGCGCTTGCGCCAGCCCACCTGCAGTCCGGCAACGCGCTCCTGCATGGCGACCGCCATGCGCACAGCCTTCAGCGGTGCATCCGGCGTGGGGAACGGGTCGTTGAAGAACATCATCAGCGCGTCGCCGGCAAAACGCTCCAGCGTGCCCCCGAATTCGAAGATCAACTTACCGAGCTCGCCGTGGAACTCGCCGAGGACGTTCATCACCTCCTCCGGCTCGGCGGTCTCGGAGAAGGCGGTGAATCCGCGAAGGTCGCAGAAGACGACCGTGATCTCCCGTCGGTGACTGTCAAGCACGGAATCGTCCTTGGCGGACACGATGAGGTCTGCGATCTGCTGCGACAGGAAGCGGCGCAGCCGCCCGAGGTGCTCCAGCTCCTCGACCTGTGCCTGGACGCGGCTCTCGAGCGTCCTGTTCAGCTCCGCCAGCTCCGCGGTCTGCGCCTGGATCGTGTCGTGGTAGTGCTTGATCCGCAGCAGGGACCGGACGCGTGCCACCAGCTCGTTCTGATCGTAGGGGCGAGCGATGAAGTCATCGGCACCCGCATCGATTGCGGCCACCTTGTCCTGGTCTCCGCTCGACGTGAGCATGATGATCGGCAGCATCTGCGTGTCCGGGTTCTCGCGAAGGGCCCGACAGACCGCGTAGCCGTCCATCTCCGGCATCACCACGTCGAGGAGCACCAGGTCCGGTGGATCGGCGGCAATCATTTCCAGTGCCTCCGGACCGGAGGCGGCACTCGACACGGCGTGGCCCAGCGGGATCAGGACGGCCTCCATCAGCCGGCGGTTTTGCGCCGTGTCGTCGACGACGAGGATCCTGGAGGGGCTGGCCACCCTACGATCCGTCGGTCCGCTCGGGGCAGTAGGCAAGGACCTGCGCGGGGAAGTTCACGACATCGATCGGCTTGGCGATGAGGCCGGCGAACCCGGCTTCCTCGAAGCGCGCCCGGTCGGCCTGCAGGACCGATGCGGTCAGGGCCACGATCGGGATGTTCGCGGTCGACGGCTCGCCCTTGAGCTGGCGCGTCGCTTCCACGCCGTCGATGCCAGGAAGCGAGATGTCCATGAGGATGAGGTCGGGCAGATGTTCCCTGGCCATGACCACGCCGTCCTCGCCGTTCACGGTCTCCAACGTCCGGAACCCGTGAAACTGCAGCACGTCGCGTGCCAGCTTCATATTCCGCTCGTTGTCCTCGACGATGAGGACCAGCCTGCCGTCGCCAATGCCGCTCATGGCGAGACCGCCCCTGCCGTCATCGGGCTGGATACATCGTGCGCGACCGCTGCCTGGTGGAGCGGCATCGTCACGGTGAACGTGCTACCGACCCCAGGCTCGCTCTCAACGCTCAGTTCGCCGTGATGCAACTCGACAAGTCGCCTGGTCAGGGCGAGGCCCAGCCCCGTCCCCTCCTGTGTTCTGCTGGCTCCCACTTGGTAAAACTCCTCGAAGATCCTTTCCTGGTCTTCGGCACTGATGCCGATGCCTGTGTCCCGAACCGAGATCACCGCCTGATCACCTGCGGCGCTCGCAGCGAGGGTGACCTTGCCTCCGCCGGGTGTGAACTTCACCGCATTCGTGAGGAGGTTGAAGAGGATCTGCTTGACCTTTCGCTCATCACCCTCCATGAGGCCCACGGAGCGATCCGTCGCCACCGTCAAGCCAATGCCCTGGCGGGTCGCGCGTTCCCGGACCATCGACGCCGCGTTCTCGAGCAGCTCGCGAAGCTCGAACGTTGAAGGCTGGAGCTCCATCCGCCCGGCCTCGACCTTGGCCAGGTCGAGGATGTCGTTGATGAGATTCAGCAGGTGCTGTCCGGAGCTGAGCACGTCGTCGACGTAGTCCGCCTGCTTCTCGTTGAGCTCACCGTACATCTGCTCCTTGAGGACCTGGGAGAAGCCGATGATGGCGTTGAGCGGCGTCCGCAGCTCATGCGACATGGTGGCCAGGAACTCCGACTTGTGGCGGCTCGCCGTCTCCAGCTCGTCATACAGACGCCCCAGCTCGTCGTTCATGCGGTTCAGGTTCGCGGCCAGCGCACCGAGCTCGTCTCGGTTGGAGACCTCGACATGGCTGGAGAAGTCGCCGGATGCGATCGCCTCGAGGCGGGTCCCCATCCGGCGGACGGGCCCGACGATCGACCCCGACAGCACATATCCGAGCAACAGGGCCAGGGCGATGGACACGGCGGCAACCGTGATGAACAGGCCCTGGGAGTCCACGAATGCGGTCTGGTTCTCCCTGATCAGTGCGTCGGTGTCGCCCTGGGCCTTCACCACCAAGGAGTCGGCCTGCTCGTTGATCGCATCAGCGAGGGGCCGGGCCTCCTCCTCCTGAAGGATCCTGCTCTCACCAATGTTGTCGGAATCGACGATCCGCGAAATCACGTCGGTCAACCGCTGGTAGTCCACCGCGATCTGGGAGAGCGTGCTCGCCTCGTCGTCCGGAGGCACAAATCCAAGGTTTGCCGGGTCATCTGCCTCGCGCTGCTCGGAGAGCACGGAGAGGATCCTGTTGGCGATGGATCGCGAAGGAAGCAGGCAGGCGTCTTCGGTGCGGCAGGCACTGGTCAGGATGGTCGTCCGCTCAAAGAGCAGATGCCGAATCTCCAGCGCCACGGACTGCATCGCCCGGTATGCCGTGACCCGCTGCTGTATCTGACCGAGCGAGACGACCCGATCGTTCGACTCACCGATCACGCGCAGGCCGAGCACGCCCAGCACGACGAGGAGGACCACCGTGGCGACGGACGGAACCAGGAACTTGGCCTGGACCGGGAGCGGCACGCGCCCGACGGCGCGAACCAGTGGATTGTCGGTTCGGGTGAGCGACCGGCGCGCGCTCGCATCGCCGCCGCCGCGCGCCTTCTTCTCCATCAGCCGCAGTTGACCATAGAGGCCGAGTCTACGTCTACATCCCCGGAAGCTGGGTCAACTGGTTGACAGGACCGCGTAGTCGCCGTGGTATCGGACTTCGAGCAGGTTGTTGAACAGGTTCAGCATGTTGATGTAGCCGATCAGGAACGAGAGCTCGACCAGCTCCGCATCGGTGAACTGCTCGTGGAGCTGCTGGACCATCGGTTCGGGGATGGCGTTCGAATCGGCCATGGCGGCGCGGGTGTACTCCACCGCCAGCCGCTCGCGCGGCGCGAGTGAATCGGTCGCCTCGATCGCGAGCAGCGGGTCCTCGATGATGTCGGCGATCCCGACGAGGTCCACGTGCGAGTTCTCGCAGAACTGGCACTCGTTCGTCTTCGAGGCGGTGATGATCACCAGCTCCTTGACGCGCCGCTCGAGCAGTCCGCCCGGGTAGACGCTGTTCCCGAAGCCGGCGAAGGCCCGCAGAATCTCCGGGCGCAGGCACATCGCCTGGATCATCTCGACCGGGGGCCTGCCACGCTCCCAGAGGCCACGGCTCTCGTCGAACGACGGGTCGTCCTTCACGGCCTCGAACGCGGAGCGGATCTGCTCCGGGCTGACGGTGACGCGCATCGGTCTACTCGGACGGACGGTATGGGGTCTGGAGCTGGAAGTAGTTGTCGTCCGGGTCCGCGAAGGTCGCAATCAGGTAGACGCCGCCGTCCGGGCTGCCGGCGCTGTACGGCTCGCGCACGACGATCGCACCGGCCTCCTTGAAGCGGGCGAAGTCGGCCGCGACATCGTCGCTCTCGATGTTCCACAGCAACCTCCCCGGCTGCTCGTTCTTGCCGTGGACCTCGTCATGCGGCCCGACCGAGACGAAGCCTGAGCCGATCTGCCATCCGGCGTAGCCGCCCTCTTCCATGAGGGGCTTGCCGAACAGCTTCGAGTAGTACTCGACGAGTTGCTCCGGGTTCTCGGACCCGATCAGGATGTTGGTGAAGTTCATGCTTCCTCCTATGGTCACTAGGCGGTGAGCCGCCGGAACGCCCAGATGGTGGCCGCCTGAGTGACGACGAAGAGGATCGCCATCGCGACCAGCGCCTTGCCGATCAACGCGGCGTCGAATCCGGTCGACATGAGCGCGCGCTCGGCCTCGATGACGTAGCTGATCGGGTTCCACGCGTTGACCACCTGGAGCCACTCGGGCATGCGCTCGACCGGCACGAATGCGGTGGACATGAAGGCGAGCGGGAAGAACAGGAGCGAGAGGCTACCGGCCGCCTGCTCATTCTTCGTGATCAGGGCTGGCACGAACGAGGTGCCGGCCCACGCGATTCCGAAGAGACCGGACAGCGCGAGGATGCCCAGCGCCCCGGGGATACCGGTCACCAGCTTTGCCCCGAGGACCACACTGGTGATGAGGATGACGCCGGCCATGATCGCGCAGGTCAGGAAGAGCGGGACCATCTCCCCGAACAGGATCGAGATGCGGTTGATGGGCGTCACGCGCAGCTTGTCCAGGTATCCGCTGTGGTAGTCCATCAGCAGGTTGATCCCGACCCAGGACACGCCCAGGAAGACCGCGAACACGATCTGCCCCGGCGCAAGGTAGGCGAGATAGCTCGACTCCTCGAAGCCGGGCAGCTGGATGATGTCCTTGAAGAGCTGGCTGAAGAGAACCAGCTGGATGAGCGGAAAGAAGAGCGTGCTCAGCCAGTTGCCCGGCACGCGGGCCCAGCGGAGGAACGCGCGTCGACCAAGGAGGGCTGTCTCGTAGGCGAGTCCGGTCATCGTCGGCTCTCAGTACCAGCCGCTGAAATGGACGTTGGCCTGCTCCTCGCGGATCGTCTTGCCGGTGTAGCGCAGGAACACGTCATCCAGCGAGGGCTGGTGCATGGTCAGCGACCCGATCCTGATGTCGTCCCCGCCCAGGCGCCGCATGAGCTCGGGAATCGCGGCGGCTGCATTCGAGACGTAGAGCTGAATCCCGGACGAGCTCGCCTTGGTCTCCGCGACCGGGCCGAAGCCCTCGAGCAGGCGACCGATGCTCGCGCGCTGCCGATCCAGGTCCTCTGCGCCATCGGCTTCGAGCTGGAGCTCCACCACGTCGTTGCCCACGGTCCGCTTCAGCTCGGCCGGCGTGCCCTCGACCACGATCTTGCCGTCGTCGACGATCGCGATCCGGTTGCAGAGGCGATCCGCCTCCTCCATGTAGTGCGTCGTCAGGAACATGGTCGTCCCCGACTGATTGACCGATTCGAGCTCTTCCCACAGGGCGGTGCGGCTCTGCGGATCGAGCCCTTCCGTCGGCTCGTCGAGGAACAGCACCTTTGGCCGATGGAGCAGCGCGGATGCCAGGTCGAGGCGACGCTTCATCCCGCCGGAGTAGGTGCCGGTGATCTTCTTCTGGGATTCGGTCAGCTTCATGAGCACCAGCAGCTCGTCGATTCGTGCCTGGAGCTGTTGCGCCGGAACGCGCCGGAGGCGGCCGATCAGCTCCAGGTTCTCGCGGCCGGTGGCGAGGGGGTCGACGGCCACGGTCTGCATCGCGAATCCGACCTGCCGGCGGACCTCGCCCGGATGCGCCATCACGTCGATGCCCGAGACCGAGGCCGAGCCCGACGTCGGCCGCAGCAGCGTGGCGAGAATGCGGATGGTGGTGGTCTTGCCGGCGCCGTTCGGCCCCAGGAAGCCGAAGAACTCGCCGTCCCCGACCGTGAAGCTGATCCCGTCAACCGCGCGTGTGCCGCCCTTGTAGACCTTCACCAGGTCGTCGACCTGGATCACAGGGGTCGCCGTCGTCATCGCCCCCATGCTAGCCGGATCGGCCCTACCAGACCTCATCGCCCGGTCGCCAGTCGATGGCAATCGGCAGCGAGAGGTCGAGCTCCGAGGGGGTTGTGGGTGTGGCGCGCACCATGATGTCGCCGTCCTCGTTCGGCGAACGCAGCAGGCTTCCGTCTCGCTCGCGGATCGAGGTCGGACCCCGCCAGGTGACCCAGCCCAGCCGCGCGTAGAACTCGTGCTTCCCGGTGCCCAGCGCGCCGAGCTCGTAGCCCGCGTCCAGCATGCTGTTGATGACGTCCATCACCTGCGTCCCGAGCCCGTTGCGCTGGAGGTCCGGCCAGACCGCTACCGCCTCGACATAGCCGGCGCGGAGCGTCAGGTCGCCCGGATAGAGGAGTCGATCCACGATCGCCGCGTGCGCCACGATCCCCCGCTGGATGTCCTCGGCCAGGACGTGGACGCCCGGACCGATGTTCTCCCAGTAGTCGTCCCAGGGCTCGTTGAAGGCCGCCACGCACAGTTCGGTGAGGGTCGACCATTCCGCCGCGGTCAGCCCGGCCGACGGCAGAACCCGGATGCGTGCGTCCATCTGGCGAGCATACCGGTGTGCGCAGTCGCGGAGCCCCGCTCCTGTCGAGCCGCTTCGTGCGCTCGTGCTGCACGACTGCACGACCAACCGTGACAAGGACGCCAGCGACGAAGCGCACCCGGCGCACGTGTGTACCATCCCCTCCCGTGACCGACCGATCCGAGCTGGTTCGCCCGCTCCTCCGCACGCGACAGATCCGCGAGTTCACCGGTGAGCCGATCAGCGAGGAGGACCTCAACCTCCTGGCCGATGTCGCCCGCTGGTCGGGGAGCGGCGCCAACGCCCAGCCGTGGCGCTTCATCGTGATTCGCGACGAGGCGACGCTGCGCGGGATCGCAGGTGCGGGCATGCCCCAGACGCGCTCGCTGCGGAGCGCTACGGCGGCGATCGCGATCGCGCTCCCGGAGGAGAAGGGCGCGGCAGTCTCCCACGCCTACGACGAGGGGCGAGCCGCGGAGCGCATCCTGGTCGGGGCCACGATGCTCGGGCTGGGAGCCGGCATCGCGTGGATCCTGGCCCCGGCGCGTGCCACCGTTAGCGCCTTGCTCCACCTCCCCGGTGAGTGGCGGGTCAGGACGGTGATCTCGCTGGGCCACCCGAGCGAGACTGGGCTTCGACCCAAGTCACCGAAGGGGCGGGCGCGACTCCCGCGCGACGAGGTGGTCTTCCCCGAGCGCTGGCCGGACCGCTAGCATTCGCCAATGCAGCAAGCCAGCGAATCGATCTTTCAGGCAGGGGCGCAATCGGGCGCACAGCTCGACATCGAGCTCGTGTCGTCCAACGCCCGCATCGGGGGCTCCATCAACCTGGGTGCGTACTCGCGGCTGTCAGATCTCCTGAACTTCCATGACGAGATCCTCACCATCGCCGCTGGTGCGGTCATGGGCCCCACCGGGGAACGATCCGGCGGTGCGGGCCTGCCGCTCGACGTGCGCCTCTCCGAGCTGACGATCGTCCTCGACCGGTCGGACTACGTGCCGCCAGCGGACTCCGAGCAGATGATCGAGAAGCGGGAGCACAAGATGCTGGCCGTCACGGACGCGTACGTGATCACCGCGACCTTCTTCATCTATGCGGGCGCCGAGGCGATCCCCTACCTCCGCGCCAGCGAGCCACGCTGGATCCCGCTCACCGACGTCAACGTGCGCTCGCTGGTCGATCGCGACGTCGAGTTCGAGGCGAAGTTCGCGGTCCTCCACCGCAAGCCCCTGCTGGCCACATCGGTGTTCTAGGCATGCTCCACGACTTCACGAACACCAGCGTCGACTCCGTCCGCTCCGCGGTCACCGACGCCCTGGCCGAGGCAGAGCGGCTCATCGGGCAGACCGTCGCGAGCGTTGACGCCCCTTCGTTCGAGGCCACCATGCGACCCCTCGACCTCGCGGGGGCCGCCGCCCTGGTCGGCTATGCCCAGGGCGCGTTCATGGCCTACGTGCACACCGATGCCGACGTCCGCGATGCGGGTCAGGCAGCCGAGGAGGCGGTCCAGAAATGGAACGTTGGCCTCCCCTTCCGCGAGGACCTGTATCGAGCAGTGCGCGCGTTCGCCGATACGCCCGAGGCCGCCGCCCTCGAGGGCGAGCAGAAGCGGCTGCTTGAGTTCTGGCTGCGCGACTTCCGCCGGGCGGGCCACGAGCTCGCCCCCGAAGCGAAGGCCGAGCTGGAGAGCCTGCGACAGCGCCTGGTGGAGCTCGAGGTCGCCTTCGCCCGCAACATCAACGAGGACCAGGAAGGGATCGAGGTCACCCGCGAGCAGCTCAGTGGACTGCCTGACGACTACATCGAGCGGCTGAGCCCCGGCAGCGAGGCCGGCACCTACAAGGTCAGCCTCAAGGGGCCCGAGCTGGTGCCGTTCCTGGCCCAGGCGCGGGATCGGTCGCTGCGAGAGAGACTCTTCCGCCGAAATTGGACGTCATCGGTCCCGACCAACCGCCCGGTGCTGGAGGAGGCCCTGCGGCTCCGGCACCGGATCGCCCAGCTGTTCGGCCTCCCGACCTGGGCGCACTACGCCCTCGAGGTCAAGATGGCCGGCTCACCGGAGCGGGTCGAGGCCTTCTACGACCAGATCGTGCCGGCCTTGCGAGCCTCCGCGGAACGCGAAGTGGCGACCCTCCAGGAGCGGGCCCGGGCCGACGGCATCGAAGGCGAGATCCAGCCGTGGGACTGGACCTATTACGACAACCAGCAGTCGCGCGAGGAGCACGGCGTCGACCAGAACCTGGTCAGCGCCTACCTGCCGCTGGAGCCGGTGATCGACGGGATGTTCGCCCTCACCGCCGAGGTCTTCGGGCTCGAGTACCGCAGGGTCCCCGACGCGAAGGCCTGGCATCCGGACGTGACCCTGTACGAGATCCACGACAACGCGAGCGGCGAGCTGATCGCCTACTTCTATGCCGATCTCTTCCCGCGCGAGGGGAAGTTCTACCACGCCGCCGCCTTCCCGCTGGAGCTGGGGCATCGGCGCGCGGACGGCACCTATGCGACCCCGGTGAGCGCCATCGTCGCGAATCTGACGCCACCCGGACCCGATCGGCCCAGCCTGCTGCGGCATGGACCGCACGGCGAGGTCGAGACGCTCTTCCACGAGTTCGGGCACATCCTGCACGAGAGCCTGACCCGCGCCGAATCGGCCCGATTCAGTGGCGCCGAGACGGAGCGCGACTTCGTCGAAGCCCCATCCCAGATCATGGAGCACTGGGTCTGGCAGCCCTCCGTCCTGGCCCGATTCGCCCGACACCACGCCACCGGCGAGCCGATCCCGCAGGACCTGATCGAGCGGATGATTGGCAGCCGATACCTGAACGTCGGCCTGCGCGGCGCCTACCAGGTGAGCTACGGGGCGGAGGACATGACCCTCCACGGCGAGCAGCCGGTGGACCTCGATGCCGCCATGCGCGATGCCTACCAGGTCACCTCGCTCCCCTACCCGGAGGGGACCTGCTCGGTCGCGTCCTTCGGCCACCTGATGGGCGGCTATGACGCCGGCTACTACGGCTACCTGTGGGCGGAGGTGATCGGCGACGACCTGTGGGGCCGCTTCATGGACGAGGGGATCACCTCGCCGGGCGTTGGGATGGACTACCGCCGCGCGATCCTGGAGCCGAACGGCTCGCGATCGGGGGACGAGATGGTCGCCGACTTCCTTGGCCGACCCGCGGCCGTCGAGAACTACCTGCGCATGCGCGACCTGCTGCCGGTGGAGTCCAAGGCCTGACCGATAGCGACGCGGCCCGACGTGCCGTCGTCCTGGCCACCCTGGCGGTCGTCGTCGCCGCCTTCTGCTGGGGGCTGAACGCCGTCTTCGCCAAGGGCGCCTTCGAGGCGGGAATCGCGCCGGAACGCATGGCCCAGGCGCGCACCGCGGTGGCCGGCATCCCGCTCCTCGCCTACCTGGCGGCCTTTCGCCGCGACCTGCTCGTCCCGTCGCGGGCCACGCTTGGGCCGATCCTCCTCTTCGGCGTAGGACTGGTGGCGGTTAACTGGGCGTACTACACCGCCATCGACCGGATCCCCGTGGGCGTCGCCATCTCGCTCCAGGACACGGCCCCGGTGATGGTGCTGCTGGGCGTCGCCGTCGTTGCGCGCCGATCCCCTGCCGGGCTGCTGTGGGTGGCGGCCCTCCTGACGCTGCTGGGCGCGGTGCTGGTCAGCGGCGCCTATGACGGACTCCGCGGGCTCGATGGCTTCGGCGTCGCCGCAGGCTTCGGATCGGCGCTCGCGTTCGGGGTCTACCTGCTCAGCGCCGAGGCGGCCGGCGCGCGGGGCGGGCACCCCGCCACCGTGCTGGCAGGCGGGTTCGTGGTCGCATCGGTCGTGTGGGGCATCCTGCTGCCGTGGTGGGGCTGGCCGATCGACCGCCTGGCCGACCCCGAGATCGCGCTGCGGGTCCTGGGCGTGGGATTCATTGGCACGCTCTTCCCGTTCCTGCTCGTCGTCAACGCGCTCCGAACGCTCCCGGCGGCAATCGCCGGGATCGCGGCCACCACTGAGCCGGTGTTCGCGGTGGGTCTCGCCTGG
>Ga0209998_10000031_pt1 | contig 60288 bp, 100 predicted proteins | sample EndophyteCoNSPM_FD_187576 | JGI IMG/M metagenome (GOLD analysis project Ga0209998, IMG submission 187576) | Arabidopsis thaliana rhizosphere microbial communities from the Joint Genome Institute, USA, that affect carbon cycling - Endophyte Co-N... | ecosystem: Host-associated > Plants > Roots... | reverse complement strand
ATTCTCCTTTTTATCATATTTATTTTGAAAACATTCCCAGCATAGAACACTAGTATTCGCTGCTTCATTATTACACCAAAGACATTTCATTTACTTATTCTCTTTTTCTTTTCCTAATAATATTGATATTACTTCTTCTTGTGTTATTATTCCTTTTTCTTGTAATATTTTCATTAATATATTCCATCGCTCAGTATTAATATCTTGATTCATTTACTTATTCTCCTTCTCCTCTTACCTCTGATTCATGGCAATCGCATTTACAATTAAATATGTTTTCACATTTAGGACAGTGACATAATGCCATTTACTTATTCTCCTTTATTTCTGGATCACCAAAAAACTTATCACAGTCAAGACATCTCCATTCATAAGCAACCTCATCACTATATCCTGACATATATTTTATATTCCTAGATTTACAGTATTCACATTCATAATAATAAGTCATTTATTTATTCTCCTCTTTATTATAATCCATCCCAACCAAATGGATAATCTTTTTTATCCTCTACTAAATGATAATCTCTTACTATCTTTATGATTTGCTCTGCTAGTTCATCGCATGGGTCTTTGGGAATCCACCCATCATGATACTCATATATTGCTTTACTTATTAACTCATGTAGACTTGGTTTCATTTCTTATTTCCCCACCATTTCCAACCTAAAAATATACCAATAACAAATCCTAACCAGTAATTAAATTGATTCCAAAATATATCCTCTAATGGAATCATTTATTTACCACCCATGAATGTTTGTGATGTTTCCTTTTTAAACGATATTCTCTAAATTTAATCAACATTTTATCTCTATTTCTCCAATACCATTTCCTATTTGCCAATCTCATAGATTTTAAATCTCTTTCACGTAACTCAGGAGTATTCTTTCTTTTGTGATAATTTACTGCAAAAACCTGTAAAAACAAAGATCTGTTTCTCTTATAATATTCTTTCATATATTCTTTCATATATTCTGGATGTTTATTACGCCAATCTTTACCATACGCTAATTCAAGATCCCTATTTTGATAATAGTAGGATTTCCTACTATCTTTTTGAGCTTGTGTCAATCTGTAAGGTCCAATATGTTATGCTTTGGATATACATCACTACTTACTATATGTGGTTCAACTAAGATTTTACCATTTGATTCAACGATAACTTCTACAGCACCTATGCTTGGGGCAGTACCACCTAATCCACCTCTGAATAAATGAGAATCAGGTAGCTTCCACGATGGAGTTGTAAATCCTAATGTTTGTGCAAATCTTACTTCTACGAAATAGTGAACGTGACTACGAACAATAACACTTGGAGTATTATCTTCAGTCCAATATTTACCAGCTAAGAATACCATATCTGCCATTTCTCTTGCTAGAGCTGTAGTTCTGTATGCAAACCAGCGATTAAAGCCAATATGATGTGTGACACTGAATACTTTACCATGTATCTTGAATGTTAGTAAATAATCAGTTCTGATTGAACCAGCTTCATGTTCTATATTTCTAAATGCTGAATATGGAGTAGCATTTAATCTCTCAGCTAATAACTCTTCAAGATTATATGTAGAACCTTTTACATGGTAGTCAGAACCTCTAGTCATAACGAAATGTTCTGGTTTTGGAAATACTTTAAGTAATTTTTCTGCATCATCTATTTGTTCTTGAAAATCTGTAGTCCATGATTGATCTCCAATTTGTTTAGGATTAGGTCCATCACAAGGTTCACCATTGATACAAATAACATGTGGTTTTTGTTCCATTGAATCTTTTACCCAATACCAGGATTCTAATAGTTTCTTCTGAAGTGGATTAGGTTCATAACTTCCTCCTTTCAAAGATGGATTTTCACTACATATAGCAGTTGCAGAACCATCATGTATATCAGAAAATATCATGATAGATTTAGAGCTTGAGTTTCTACCTTTAGGTTTTGATTTACCTAGCTGTTTATAGGCTATATCATAAAATGAACCTATTTCTTTCATCTTGGATATTTCGTAATCTCTTTCTAACTTAGATGATTTCTTCAATACTATATGTTATACCCCACTATATTTAAACTTGTTTCTTATCACTCTTACATTGTTTCTCGAATTTCTTCCAGTTTTCGATTTCTTCTGGAGATCTGTCTCTAATTAGTCGTTCTGCATAAGTTAATCCTGATTCATCTACGCCTAAAGTTTTCTTCCATTTCTCTATCTTTTTATCTCGTTTTTCATCATTTCCCCATACCACTCTATTTTTGAAGAATTTATCCCAATTTTCAAAATAATCACTTACTCCTCTATTCTGACAGTTATGTAGTATGTTATCCTTGTCTTTTAGCTCTACTCCAGATTTTGTATTTACTGATTTTACCCACTTGAACCCTTTCTTTTTACAGTATTTACAGACTACATTATAACCTGTTCGTTCTAAATTAATGAAGCTCATATCCAGTCTTTGTTGAATCTAGATCTTAACCAATGTCGTATTTCTAGTTGGTTGCATATTGGACACCTTAATGTAAAGATGTTCCAAATAAATAGTAGTGGATTAAAATCCATTTGTTCCATCTATCCATCTAGCTTTATGGTCTAACCAATAATGCTGTGAATGAATATGTTCTTTTAGAGATTTTATATTTTTCTTACCTTTACCACACCAAGGACATTTGTATATCATTGATTAGTTCCTGGTTTCACTTGCAATGGATATTTCCAATATGCACATTCAGTACATGAAATATGAATGTTACTACTATCAGTAACACCTAATTTCTCGCAGTTCTTACATCGTCTCATTTATACAATCTGTATATGAACTTGAGATCCAAGTCATTCCATTCTACGTACTTCAATAGTTTATGACTTGTTTCACAAGTTCTTCTTTGGCCTTCTCTCCTAGACATATCACATGAAAACAAGGTAGGCATACTTGACCAAATTTGGTTTCAATCATCTCTGATTCGAAATCTTGATATTTACAATGTCGATTTGTTGGCGTGTTATAATTGTATTGGCATCTAACCATTTTTTGAAGATAAAAATTGTCTGTCATATCCAATTTAATAGAACATCCTTTCATAGCAACTATCATGGTAATATTTTTTTGTTGTTCCAAATCTACTGCTAGAGTTACCTGATCTATAATCAGAACCAATTGGTATCATTTCTCCACATTTCCAACAAAATAGTTCATTCTTTAGAAACATTTTCTGTAAATATTCTATTGGTTTCTGTGATTTATTGCTACGACCAGCTTCATATGTTTTATGTAAGTAGGCTATTATGATATTTCTCCTGGCCTTATCCAGTGGACCTTTCTTTAATGAAGAGCTATTTGTCATGGATGAAATACCACTACCATTGATGGAAATGGAGCTACATGAGGATGCTTCTTTCCTTCATAGTCTACGAATCTAAGTCTGCCTTTTATGAACTCATATTCTACTTTTGGTCTTTTGTATATGAACTGGTGAAACCATTTAGTATCTGTTCTCGCTGGTATCAACATTACAACTTTGTTACCATTAGTTGATTCTACATATGCTTTTAATATCCAATGATATAGCTTTGTTCCTCTACCAAAAGGAGGATTGACGAATGTTGGATTCATCCAAGGCATGATCAAACCATTGTTTTTCTCAGTGTAGAAAAATGGTGTTCTTAGTGGATTCTCTGGTCTGGTTGCTGCATCTAATAAAAATGGTCCATGATTTCTGCTAATCTGTTCGTATAGATAGTAAGGAGTACCCCATCCTTGATCTTTGCTAGAGAATAGAACTTTACTTACTACCAACTTCTATCTTTTTCCCACAATAAGGACAATACTGTACACTGTATAGAGCATAATATAAACACTCTGAATCATATAAGCACCATTGATCTATTTTATCATAGTGGAATCTCCAGCTAATTTCACTCATACCATTACAGCAGATTTTAACCTTACTCACTGTCATTATCCATATGTCCTTTTGCATATTCTAGTTTTATCATATGCTGTCTTTCATGAATTTGTCTCAATAATAATAATTGTCCTTCAAGTCTATTTATAGTTTTTCTATAATCATCTACCAAAGTACTAATTCTCTGCATCTCTTCTATTATACAAGATTCAGCTATTCCAGCTGGTACTTTATACCAGTCCTCTTTTTCATTCACTGTCACTTTCGTAGTACTCTCTTATACAATCACAAGGAAATGATTCACCAAAGCATTTCCTAAGTCTGTTACCATTGTCAATGTAATGTAGGTTCTGTCTGTGTCCACAATAATTACACTTATGTCTACCCAATTTTTGATTCTATCCTATTCAGGATTTGCTCAAGTACTAATTCCACATTTTCTAATGAATTTCCATGATCCAATATTCCATGTATGAAAAAGTCTACTATGTAATTTACTGTTGAACCACATTTGCTACAATTTACCTCTACTTTGTATGGAAATTTAGTTGTTCCAAAATCTTTGTATAGGTTTGTTACAGTAAATGGTTTACCTAACATTTGTTTAGCTTTGAATCGTATGTTGGCTAATTCAGCTTTAGCTCTTTCTTTTGGAGTGTAAAATCCTGGAAATTTTTCCACATTTTCATAAAGTGCCAACCAATCTGAAGGTACACTTGTTGCTGTGAATGAGAATGTTTTTGCTAATGCTTCACCTAAACTACTAAGTTCTGGTCCTTGTCCTTTTCTATACATCTTAACTCCAGTATCACTAGGAATATTTATCTCACTAGTGGGATTAGGGAGTTTTTTACTTTTGGCCAATGTATTTCTTATACCTCAGTTCTGCTGCTACTAAAAGAGCTAACTCTTTATCATGCAATTCTTTAATATGTTGATATATGCGTTTTCTGACTTCTAAGCTTGATTCTAACAAGTCCAATTGGTATGTATCTGGTACTTCTACCTTTTTACTTTTCTTTTTGGTATTTTTCATTTGTTTCTATCCACACGAATATTTTCTCTAATTCTATTGCTTTCTTTCGCATCCTGGTTCTATCATCTTTGTTTGCTGATTCATAAGCAACTTTCCATTTTTCCTTGTCTGATAGGAATGTTGGCATTGCTTGAAAGTTAGGATCTTCTTGCCATTCAGTGATTTTGAATGTATCGTTTCCTTCTGCATGAGCTTTCATATAATCGAGTATTGCTATATGTGCCAATTCAGATCTAGTCTTTCTTTCCCTCCACATTATTTGATCGAACACTTCCAACTCTGGATCTTCCAAAAATAGAGCGACCTGTGTTCTTCCTTCCTTGTAGATTTTCTTTCTTCCCATTATATTAAATATATATATAATAAGATATATATATTTCTATTTCTATTCAATATGTTCGCTGGAATTTTTGTGGTAACAGTTGTTGTTCAGGTCAGCAATCAAGTCACAGATCTTCCTAACAGCGAATCCATAGTTTATTTCCCATTCCTCATATTCCATCTTTTCCTCAAGGTAGCACTCAGTATCCAAGATATCTTCAATCGCACGTTCTAGCTGTTCCCTAGTATGTATCTGTTTCAATGCTTACAACAAATTGAACACAAATTGCACTCGCAATTCTCGTGTATAGTATTTATCTCTTCCTGTTTTCTTCCACAACAATGACATTTCAGATTCAAGTTCTTTGTAATATATCTCTTGCTGGTTGATGTAATATTCCCAAGTTAAGAGCTTTCTGTATCCTGTCTTTTGATTCATATTCTGATATTCCCATTTCCACTAGTTGTTGGATCAATGCATCTTCAGTTGATTTCTTATTTCCCATAGTGTTTAACACATAGTTGAACTTCTGAACATTCGACATATGTTTTTCTTCTTTTGTAACTTCACCTGTACTAACATTGATTCCTATGGTTTCGAGTGATTTATTCACTAAGTAAATAGCTCTTTCTGCATCTTGTTCATCCACTTCATTTTTCAATAGTAGTCTAGCTCTTGCTGTGGCCAATCTGATAAGTCCTTCTAACTGTCTAGCAGTAACTGTTATCATCCCATTTGTATCTAAAGCTCTCATCTTCATATAGTAGTCACCTAATAGATTCACAGCATTAATGTTGAGAGTAGGTTCTCTTCTTTTTGTATATACCAGATATTTTCTAAGTAAATCAATATCTATCACACCTGTTTGTTCTTTCTGCATATCTTTTAATATGTGATTTGTCATTTGTTTATCAAATTCTACATCTTTAGTATCTCTAACTATGTGTATTAAATCGAATCTGGTTAGTAGTGGTACTGGTATTGGTTCTATGTTTTCTGCTACAGTATTATTTATATCATACTTACCATCTTTGGGATTCCCAGCAGCTAATATACTTGTTCTCGCATTAAGAGTAGCAACAATACCACCTTTAGCAACTGAACATGTTTGTTGTTCCATAACTTCATGTAATGCACTTCTATCTTCATCTTTTGTCTTATCTATTTCATCTATACATACAAGTCCTTTATCTCCTAATACACAAGCTCCAGCTTCTAGGACCATCATATCTGATTTATCTTTGATAACTGCTGCTGTCAATCCAGCTGCTGTAGAACCTCTTCCACTTGCATAGATACCTCTTGGAGCTATGTTTGCAGCGAATTTGAGTAACTCAGATTTACCAGTACCAGGATCTCCTATAAGGAATATATTGATATCACCTCTTCGACTTCTTGCTGTTTTTCTGGCCACAGAACCTACTATAAGTAACAAGATAGATTCTTTGATTATATCATGGCCATATATATTGGGAGCAAATGAACTTATGAGTTTGTTATATGCATCATTGTTATTAGCTATGTCTAATATCTTTGCTTCATCTAATGAATCAATAGCCAAGTTATCTGATTTTGCATCAAGTCCTCCAAGATACTCCACATTATTTCCTTCCATCTTCAAGAAGAATAATGTAGGAGTTTTCTCATTTTGTTCTACTCTTACTGTTCCAGTGAATAATACTCTGTCTCCAGGCCTTGAAATATTTACCAAGTTATCTTTTACAATAACTTCAATATAATGTGGTAATTGTCCAGCTGGTAAATCTTCAGGTAGCTCTTGCAGTCTTACATATTGAAAGTCAATGAACTCGCTAGATTCAGGTACTAATTCCAGTTTCTTGTTATTACAACTAGTACATTGAGTAGGTTTAACTATGGTTAAATCTTTTAGTAATGCTTCAACTAATCCTCCACATTCATTACATTTATACGCCAATTTCTTTGCTAATGGTCTGACTTCAGATGTTCTTACAACTAGACCAGATACTGTTACTAGCTTTCCAATCACATCTGAATTTACTTCACGCATTCCTAGTTTTAGTATAAAGTTTTTGATTCGAATTTTTACTTTATCTTTAACATCTTTTTCCTGTGAGTAGTCGTAATGATGATCTTGTAGTACTTGCATTAAAGCTGTATTGAATGCTTCTAATACTTCATCAGGTTTTTCTCTAAGTTCTTCTGCTATCTCTGGATACATGGTATCCAAATCATTATAATCGACTTCTAGGTGAGTTTGGAGCTTTACAAACATTTGAGCTATTGCATCAACATATTTGTATGAGTTGTTCTGTCTGAATCCTTTTAGGAAATATTCCAGATCGTCAGATAATGTGGTTATCATTGTAATTGTTCTCCACACCAAGGACACCAATAAATTCTTTCTGTATAACGTATTCTTATTTTTGCAGTTTCATTATAAAAATGTCCTGCTAAATCAGTATCCAATCTAATTTTATAATGTGGTGACCAATCATTATCTTTAATATCTATATCTACTATATGTTGGTTGTTTGCAGCCTCCATCATATCACAGCAATATTTTATCTTACTACAGATTTCTTTTGTAGTACGAGTTTGCTCACAAACATCTATTTTCATTCTACTGCATCTTCTATACCCTTTGGAGTAATTTGTATCTTTATATCCAAGCTATCATGGTAAGGTGAATCAATCATCTTTACTAATCTATTCTTACCTGATTTTCTTAGATAAATTCTATATGTAGAATTATGGCCTATGATGTTACCTCCAGTGGGTTTAGTTGGATCTCCAAAGAATGTATCTGGACTGGTTGTTACCTGATTTGTAATTAATACTACAAGTCCATATATTTCAGCTATTCTTAACAATCTATGCATTATTGCCTGAATCTTCTGCTGTCTATCAGCTAATGTTCCTCTACCAGTATAGTCAGCTCTATGTAGAGCTATAATAGAATCTACTACTATCATTTTTGCATTGAACTCTTTTACATAAGTACTTAGGTTTTCCATGATTGTTTCCAAATGACCAGAGTTATACACTTTACATATTTTGATATTTCTTAAGACATATTCTGGATCTAATCCTTGTTGCATAGCCATTTGTTTGATTCTTTCTGGTCTGAATGTTCCTTCAGTATCAATATAGATGCATCTAGTGTTAGATCCAAGTCCTCCAGCTTCTAGTTGTTTGCTACATTGAACTGCTAATGCATGACAGAGCTGCGATTTACCAGAACCAAATTCGCCATATAACTCTGTTATAGCCTGTGTTTCGAATCCTCCATACAAGAACTCATCTAACTTTGCAGAACCTGTTTTCACTCGTTCTATAGCTTCTCTCTTTACCAATGCTTCATTACCATCTATAAACTCTGGTCCAATTTCATCATTTTCTCTAAGTAATTTATGTGCATTCTGAATGTATTTGTTTGCAAGGTCTTTTGAGAGACCTACTGATTCTGTTAACGATTCTATTGATTTAGTAGCTAAGTCCTGGACTGTTTCTATCTTTGCATCTTTGAGCTTCTTTACTGCTGCTGGACCTATACCCTCTATATCTTTAAGTTGTAATTCTTTACTCATCTCTCAATAATCTTTTAAGCTCTTCAATAGCTATTCTATATGCCTTTATTTTTGCCACATCTTCTGGTATTGCTGAAATTGCAAAATCTAATTGTTCATGTAAGTTTATTATATTTGCTTGAATCTTGTTGATCCAATATAAATGAGTTTCACTCATTTCTTATTGATTCTACTTCTAGGTCTATGAAAGTCATTTTCCCTCTTTTTTTGGAGGGCTTATGATAGTTATAAGCCCAAATACATCGTTTGTTATGAGTTGAGCAGAAGCACTTAAAGTTTGACATTTCGTGGCGATCAAAGTAATTTGATTTAAGGTCCTTGCATTGTATAAAGAGATCTCTCTCTCCTGCTTTAAGTGCGATAAGATCTGCTGGACCAAGTGAACCTCTTGCTCTAAGCACGATAAATCCTCTTCTACGATAGTAAGCAGCGACTCTATGTTCGAAGGAAGTTCCCTTTCTTTTATTGTGGTTTCCTTTTCTTCCTTTGGTTTTTCGTTCGATTTGAATATTCCCATTGTTATCGCTCAAGTCCATACTCTTTGAGTACGTATTCTATATGCCAACAAGTTCCACCAAACATGAATCCCTTACATCCACATACCCAACCATTTTTCTTACTTCTATACACCATATACTCTTTTGTAGGATCACTTCTTGATTTGACATGAAATGTTTCAGTATCTTCTTTGTAGACCAACTTACTCATAATGAATCTTATCCCAAAGATCAGTTTGCATGTATTCAGCAACCTCTTCTTTATTGATACTGTTTAGCTCATCTTTGTTCAATCTAACGAATGTTAAATTGTTAAAGTTATCTTCTGCATGAGCTTGAGCTATTTTATCATTTCTCATTTTCTTTGGTTTGCTATGTAAGTTAGGATCATCTATTTCTACCACATACACTTTACCAAAAGCTACTACATCATAATTATGTTTGTATGGAGGTACTAATGAATCTACCAGTGGATATTCACAGTGAACATCTAAACCAGTTGATCTAAGTGCTTTAGCAACAAAGTTCTTTGCTTTCTTGTGATCTATTGGTTCACCTGACCTAAAGGTAGAACGATTCTGATTCCAGTATTTAGTCATTGATTGAATGTTGCTCTATAACAAGCATCACACATATGTTTTATAGATCCAAGAGGTTCATAAGTTACTTCAATACGATATGATACTAGTTCACCACATCTATTACATTTGAATAGTTCTGTCAAAGTTTCATGGTATTAGCACCAAGACCTCTGTTATCCTCATTTGAGGTTAAGCTCCTTGTAGGTTTAATGCGATCTTTACGATTCTTATTCTGTCTTTTAGTTCGTGGTTTATCAAACTGCCATTCAGTAACGAATCCACATGGTACAGATTCTGATTTTTCTCCTCCATAATATACTGACTGAGTTATCAATATATCTTTGGTTTTCATTATTTCATATACATATGTCTTATATGGATTTAGAGCTAATGTTTTCATTTCTTATTTTCCTTCTTAGCAAGTTCAATTCTCACTCTAGTTTCAGCTTTTATTCTATCTGCTAATTCATCCATTACTGCATAAATTAATTTTACTGCATTTTCATCAGTATCATCAGGTCCACCTTCAGCATATTTTGGTTTCATCTGTACCACCTCATTTACTGTGGTTGTTATAAATTCTTGTGTAAGTATTTTGAATAGATGATCTATTTCTGTTTGATGATACATTGAATATATATATTCAGTTCTTTCCATTTTCTACTACCTCATAGCCAAAATTTATCAATGTTTTAGGATTTTCTTCTTGAGTTTTCAATAAGGCTATTGCTGCTGTTACCATTACTCTACCAAAGAATCTATCTGAATCCTTTCTTATACAGAATATATCTGGATTCTCGTTAAATGAAACGTTTTTAATTGTTTCATTTGCTTTGGCCAATTCACTTCTCAATCTTTCTATTTCAGAAAGAAGAGGAGGAGTTTTACTCCTCAAGCGTAGTCCTCTATTGCCTTATCCCAAAATTCATGATCAAACTCATGAACTTCATCCATGAAGGGATTGACAGGTAGTTTCCTACCATCATTCGTATAGGCTTGTATCAATCTACCTGGCTTCATTTTACTGATTTCACCTTATAGTCAGTGTCGTACTGTTCACCAAATTTTGTAATTTCTAATGTGAAATTACCTTCGTTGAACTGGTCATTGAGTTTCTTCAAAAGTCGTACACTTCCTGTCCTCAATGGTTTAGGTTCTTGTACCTGACTGTTCAAGTTTATCACTCGAACAAAGGTTGTTTCAGAATATGGTTTTCCTGACTTTTCATCTTGCTTTCTTTCTACTAGAATATCTCTCTTCTTATCTTCAATTATAAATTGAAGAGTTTTTGGAACACCTGATTCCAACTTATGATATTCTCTTGCATCATCTTTCGCTGATTTTAACTCAGTTAAAGATTCTGCTAAGTAGTCGTCACTGGTTGTATTTAAACTCAATGGAGAAATTCCTCCAGAGTTTTTGGCACTTTTACGCCTAAAAAATCTGCCTTATTGGCCACTAGACTTCTCAACATGTCGATTTTGGATAAGCCTTCTTTCTTGGCAACAATTCCCCATAGTCTATGTGTCGTAGTGTCTACTGTCGTGTTTATGGTTTTAACCATACTATTAATGAGGGTTTAACCTATTTATACATTACCTATTTTTAAAAAATATGATTTATCTTGTAGACTTTTTAGTTGAAACTGTAGTTTGTTTCTTTATACGCTTTTCTTCCTCAGCTTTCTTCATTTCTGCAAGTCTCTTTCTTTCCTCTTCAGCTAATCTAGCTGCTTTTTGTCTGCCTTTCTCATCTTCAGCTTCTACTGCCTCTTCGAACTCATTTTCTATCTCTTTTTGAATTTTTACCTCTTCTTGATATTCTTCGAAATCTTCAATTTGTCCTTGTAGGTTTGCTTCAAATTCATCATCATCTATTTGAGCTTCATTTTGATTGGATGAATTAACATCAATCCTACCCTCAAATAATGTTTCACGAAAACCATTTATGCTTTGAATAATATCAATATCAACTGGTTCATTAAATTCTGGAATCTCTAATATTCTTTTTACTTGCTTTTCTCTTACATAGAGAAATAGTGTTAATTTGCGTTTATCATTAGCCATTTATAAAACTACTGTAATTTTAAACGCAATTAGGAACTAAGTTAAGTCCATACATCCATAGCAAGTCGTCTGGATTTAGTTTCCCATGTTGTTCCTTCATATTGGTAATATGTTGTGTTTGGATAAGCTGTTCCTTGATATCCAAATACCACATAATTACTACTTGAAGTACCAGTATATTCTATACCAATTCTATCTCCTACTACTAGACTATGAGTATTTCCACTTAGATCAAAAGTTTTCGAAACATAACTTGTAGTTAATGTAGTAGGATCTAGGTTAGTAGGACTGGTATAAAGTACAGTACCAGCACTATTCCATATCTTACAATTTATTACTGGAGAAGCTCCTGGCGTTCCTATTTTTTTAAGTGGAATATCTACTTGATGTGGAGTTTCATTGTTAAAGTCACTGGAGCTGTTTGTTGGTGACATTACTACACGCTTTCTGTTCTGGAATGTTGATGAATCTGATAGCTCTTTATCTGTATTAACAGATACAGTATAAAACTTAATAGAACCTCCTCCTCCACCACCTCCAGCTATTCCACATCCAATACCATCATTATAATTTATATGTCTCTGTAATTTGAGAGTTGATGTGAATGTTATTATATCCTCTGGATTGGTATCAGGATTCTCAGGATCTGTAGGATTTTCATCAAACTGTGCAAAAGGATCAATTTCTCTAATAGATAAGTTTCTGAATTTAAGATCAGTACTGTCATAGTCCCATCTATACATAACTCTTGCATTACCCCAAGCTAATATCTGATCATCATCTCCTCCACAAGTACCTCCAGAATCTCCCCATCCTCCAGTATCTTCATCAACCAACACTAATTTCCAAATTTGGCCTAAACCATCTGCATTATACCATGTTTCTAAATGTCGTATCTTTTTACCTGATACTTCTTTGATATAATTGATAAATTTCACTCCAAACCATCCATGACCTAATACAGAATAGTTTTCTCCTGGAACTGTAATAGGTTCTCTTATACTATCATAATTTACATGCCACATTTCTTTTGCATGTTGGAAATTAACTGGATTTTCTGTTCCCACTCTCACCTGATATGATGAACCAGAACAACAAGTAGTGTTACTATGATGTTCACCAGTTGGACCTTTTAATATTATCTCATTATCAGATGGACTATTATTTGTTAGTTTAAAGAAACCTGTAAGTTCTATGTTAGTCCAATCATTAGCTTTGAAAACATATCCTTTACTTAGTGATGTAGCAAAATTATTAGTACAAGTAGTATCATGATCTTGATCATCAGCTGCTATTGAAAGCCTAACTGAATCATTAGGATCTAGGTGAAAACCATCAGTATTATTACCAGTTACAGTTTCATTTATTCGTACTCTATTATCATCTTCGAAACCTTCAGCTAAGAACCAGCTGTTAGTAGAACCTGATTTAGTAGGAAATAACATCTTGATATTCTGTATATCATTAGGCATTACATATAGTTCATATCTCAGAAATCTAAGGAACTAATATATGGCTAAACAATTTATAAAACGCAAAGGTAAAGCTAGAAATGAACAAGGTAAAAAACTAATAGATGTTACTATTAATAAGAAAATGATGCATTATATATTTGCATCTTTATCAAAATATCTAGAAACTACGCATGATAAGAAGGAAATAGCAGAACTTAATGTGTTAATAGAAGAATTTAGTAAAATAAATGATGAATTAAATGGAGAACCTTCTGACACAGAATAATAATCTTATCTATTTATTACAAATGTTTGTAGAGTTTCGTTATTAGTATTTATAAATGAACATGTTAATGTTTTATTACTATTAGATAATACACATTTTAATACTCCATTATCACTATCATTTTGCCATGATTGAAATGCTGGTTGACTTCCTAAACTATATAGTGAACTTCCACTATCATGGCCTCCAGTTCCAGAAACGCAATGTATTCTTCCTGTTCCTCCAGTATAAGGACTGGTACTAGCAACAACAGTAGGACTGGTAGGACTACCAGAATTATATACAGTCTGTTTGGTCTGCTGAAAGTTATGATTATGACCAGCTACAATTAAATCTACTTTATAGGTATCGAACATAGCTGCATATGCTTGATTAAAGTTACCATCATTATAACCATGATCTGAACTCGCTCCCCACATAGGTTTATGAATATCAACTACAATCCAATCTATAGCTGAGTTATTTCTAGCTGCTGCCAAATCAGCAGAAGCAAATGTATGTTGAGCTGAACCAGCACTGAAAGATGTTTCTGTAGTATTATCTAATACAAGAAAATGAACATTCTCTATATCGAATGAATAATATGTATTTGAATATCCAAAATGTGATTTGGTAGATGATTCAGTACCTGAAGTTGCACTTTCAGCGTTATCATGGTTACCAAAAGCAGTTTCAAACCTTATCGTAGAACCTTGAACATCGTCTATTGGTTTTATTTTGGTTAACCAACAGCTTATGCTACCATCATCGTCATAATTATTATCTCCTACTCCTAATACTAATTTTGGGTTTATATTCTTTATTTGATTCACTACAGTTGTAGTCATTGTTTCACATCCCCAATCTCCAGCAACTACAAAAGTAAATCCAGTTGAAACTGGAGGAGGTACTGCTCCTCCACATCCAGTACCAGATCCACCAAAAGTATTTTCATATACTATAGATCCTTGTTGTGGTACTACACCTTGTTTGTATAGGTCCTCTTCCTGTGATGCAGTTAACGCAACATTCCATACTCTAACTTCATCTATATCTCCATGAAATACTCTTTTCGAAACGCTTGTAGGTTCGTCAGGGTCAGCACCAATATACAGTTTTCTTGCGTTTGTTCCTGGCGTTGCTGTTGTATTATGAGTGTGTCTTAAAACTCCATCTACATAAAGACTTACAATAGTACCATTATAAGTAACAGATACAAAATGCCATTGTCCATCATTCCATGTTAAACCATCTGTAAATGTTGGATGAATAGTACCTCCTAATTCTTCGAAACCTGCTTCAATCTCATTAGCAAAAGGATCATTATTAATCTTTATGAAATAGTTTTTTACATCAGCATCAGTTTGATAGAATCCAAATCCTTTTCTAACAAGTGTTCCTTCTGCTGGAGCGTAGTTAAAAGAGGTTTTAAACCAACACGCTACAGTAAAGTTGTTGAGATCCAATGCAGCAGCATCGTTTTGTGTTACTACATCTCCTACTACATTAAAACTTTCATATGGAGTATAATGATAAGATCCATCAGGACAATCTTCAGTTCCTCCTCCACCTGTTCCTCCTTCTGGTATAGAACCTCTGAATGTGAATAATCCATAATCATTAGCTGCATCAGGACAATCAGGTTGTATTATCCATTTCACCCAAACAGGCATAGCAGCTCCAGGAGCTAGATCACCAATGTTAGGAGTATTAGAAACTGGACCATTTGTTACTCCAAACCAGGATACTCCTACTGGAGAAGTTGTTTCATTTACTATTTTTTGTGCAATATATGACCAACTTGCAGTACCTACTAAAGTACCTGTCAATGTACCACTAATTGCATCAACTGGATCTCCTGTACCTTCATCCATTTTTAACCAGTAGCTAGGAGTTGGAGCATCAATATTATCATCATATATATCATCAATTTCTGCTTGAGTTAATGCAGCACCTACAAAATATCTAAAATCTGATACAGCACCATCCATAGGAATACTCCCACCAGTGCTACTACCAATATTAAGATCACCTGTTAAATTAATTGTTTCTGTAAGATTTGCAGTTCCTTCTAATACTTTATCAACATATAATTTAATATTCTGTGAACCTAATGTACTATCATATGTACAAACTATATGATGCCATACTCCAGTACTTACAGTGGTTTTAACTGCATGAAGTATAGTACCACCCGAATTTTTAATACTAAAATCTAAATCATCTCCAGAAGCTATCGATTCTAATGTAAATCTATGATTAGAAGTCGCATCATGTCTTACTATATTCATGTTATTAGAAGTGGCCCAAGAATTAGCATATACCCATAAAGAGAATGAGAATTTAGTTTTTGCTTGTGACCATAAACTTACACGATCTCCCAAATTAATTGCATCTGTTCCAGTAGTAATAGATATGTTTGGATTATGATTTTGACCTGTTGGTTCTAGCCCCCACTGAATAGATGAGAATGCAGAATTGGGATTATCTGATTGTAGAAATATGTCACTATCTTCTATAGTCTCTATTAAATGAGTGTTCTTTACAAAAAAACATCTATATTCTGTTCTACCAGCTACAGCTTCTGATCCTGAAATAGAATCGAAAAAATTATTTGGAGTCGCACTAGCTATTTCTGTAGATGATATTGTTCCTCCTAATCCTACACCTGAAGAACTTTTATAATATTTAACATCAATAGGAGATACCAATTATCATCAATTCCAATCAGGATCACCAATAGTGTATAATAGATATGCTCCCATTATTTGTAACGTTCTAGATGTTGAAGAACCATTGTTATTACTAATTGATAATTTAACTAGAGAATCTTCTGCAACAGAACCAGTTGAAGGAACATTGGTAGATTTAGTTTTTACTGTACCATCATCAAATGTTACTACTACACTAGTACCAGGATTAAATTCTACTGTGAATCCATATATAGTTGAAGCTGCTACTGCTATTGTAGTGTCATAGTTATTCTGATTTGTACCATTAGCTGAATGTATCTGCCAATCAGTATCACCATCACAATACTCTATACCAAAATTATTTGTGGTTGCTGGACCTGTACCAGCTTTATCTATTCCTACTCCTAGTTTAACTATCTGTCCTGTTACTCCAGAAGGGGTTTTAAATTTAAGTTTAAGCATTGCTTTCTTAGATAAATCTATAAGTGGACCTCCAATCTGTAACATTGCTACTCCAGTAGTTGTAGTACCTGTTACAAGATCAATAGTAGATAAACCTCCAGAAACAGTATTATTAATAGCAGCTCCAGTACCTGAAAATGTGTTCATCCACATTTCCTTAGTTGAACTTCTTCTGTCTACAACTCCTTTCAACCTGTTACTGTTGAAATAATCATAAAAATCTGGTAAAGTATTTAAATCTATCCAAGTTCCTCCATTGAGAACAGAATCATATCCATACCAGTGGCCTTGAGTATATCCTGAACCTGTACTACGACAATAAACTACTTGACCATCTATTGTAGTACCAAGACCTACCATAGCAGCTATTTGAGATCCTGTGTAAGCTACAACTGCCATAGCATTAAACCTAGCTGGTGACATACCAGTAAGTTCTGCTACTGGATCATTAACTACCATTTTATATTATAGCTCCTCCTAATTCTATAACAGAACCATCAGATTTCTTGAAAGCAAGTTTACCACTAGTAAGATTGATGAATATTGCAATACTATTTACTGGAGGAATTTCAACATCTACAGCTGGAGTAGCTTGTAATACTAACGAACTTATTACCATAGATTCTAAACTCTTATCCAATCCTTCATTAGTAGTTGGTAGACCTTGTACTTTTTTTAATCCCATTTTAACTCACTGTATTAGCATATCCAATGCACTCTATATAATCTACATCAAGGTTTCTTGATGTAGTACCAACACTTTTAAATATCTCTGTTCCAAAACCAGTTCCTCTTCCAGCACCTGTTGGAATGTTAGTTGTTGGTCTAGCACTAGATGTTTCTGTTCCATTTACCTTCATCCATGCTTCACCACCATATACAATAACTTCTAATCTATACCATGTTGCAGCAGCTACAGCAGTTCCAGTATCATCACTATTTGTTGATGTTCCATTGCTATTAGTAATTAATCTCCATTTTCCTGAATTAGTATCGTCTCTATAAAATGCATATACACCATCAGTAGGGGCAGCAGTTGGATATCCATCTAAGAATCCAAATTCAAATCCAAATCTATTTGTTCCATCAGATAGAGTAGGTATTCTTATCATTGTTTCAACTCTCCAATACCAGTTGTTACCAAGTAAGATATTTGCTTGGTTCGTTGATGCCATTGCAGCAGCACCAGTAGCTGTAGTACCTGTTTGTCCTTGAACTACTCCAGGATGTCCAGCTTCAGATGTAATAGCAGTAGCAGAATTAGCAGCACCTGATCCATTTACCTGACTTGATACATAAGAATCAGCACCAATTCCCATCATATCATGTCTATAATAAAATCCATATCTTGATGGAGGGATTATTTGAGCATATAGGTTCTGTATAGTCCACCTAGATAAAGTAGAATCATATACCAATACTATAGTCTGTTTAGGAAATATTGGAACATCATATCCATTAAAATCAAATCTATTACCAGCAGTAGATGAACCAGTATCTTGATTGGTAATCATTATAGTATTTGCTGATATGTTTTCTAGTAACAATATTCTACCATCAGCACCATTGGCCAATCCAGTAAGTTTTCTAATGCTTGTATCTGAATCTAATCTAATTCTTGTTGAGGTAGATTGATTAGTAGGATTATAATCATTCTGATTACTGGTAATTTGACTTGGTGATATATCACCTGTTAGAGCAAGATCTTCTCCTACAGTAGCTCCAGGTATTGTTAATTGGTTGTTAGCTGCATCATATGTAAATGCTGCCTCTGCTGCGAATCCATTAGAACCATCATTATACTGAACATTGCCTCCAGAACCTCCAGCACTACTACTGCCTCCTTGTTCTTCTAGAGATACTGTAGTACCTCCACTAGTTCTTACTGATAGTTTACCAGTTGCAGTATCTACAAATAAACGCCTTATTGTAGAAGCTGGATTAGCTGGAACTGAAATATCATCTATATCAATATAACTTGTAAAAGTATTATTACCAGTAAATGTTTGTGAAAACCCAATAAATGCGAATGTATCATCAGCTGTTAATAATGGAAGAGTTATATTTCTATTAGCAGCAAGAGCTGAACCTATTACTATATAAGAGAATGTATCTCCTGGATTTCTATATTCAAATTTACCTGAACGAACATATGTTCTAGTATTTATCTTTCCAACTTTAGGGGTAATATCAATGTTATCAAAGTATTTATCGAGAAACATGATATCATTACCTCCCCATTTAGAAGCTGTACCTGAATCAGCATTACCAGAAACATCTTTAATGAAAGTCAATTATAAATAAAAATGAGTAATTTTGAACATAGGAACTATTAGGATGCAGTAAAGGATGTTGTTGTAAAGCTAGTTGTAGTGAATGAATCTAATACCTGGTTATCTGGAAATACTGTAGCATCGAATAAAAACACATCACCAGCTGAAATATCAGATATTGATATTTTATTATAGTAATGATTAGCAAATCCAGTAGAAGATACTACTCTCCTATACATTCTAGTCATATCTATATAATTAAGATCACAGAATCCTCCAGTTGGATCATCAGTATTTATAGGAACTTGACATAAGTTATAAGGTTGAGTAAAGTTAGCTGTTTGCCAAGATTCACTTGATGAAGTGGTACTTGTATCCTCTACTCCATTTACATAAAACTTCACTACATTACCAGTAACATTAAAGCTTACTCCAATTTCAACATCAGTATTTATGGCTATAGGAGTATTATTTGTTCTTCTTTTCGTTTCAGTTCCTCCTAGCTCGAATAGGCCATGTATATTACCATCACTACCTATTCTTATAGAATATCTATTATCTGTATCATCAGTCTTTTCAATAAGTGTTTGAAGTACACTATTAGATGTGCTTAAAGATTTAAAATTTAATCTGAATATGAATGATAAACCTGTGGTTAATCCTGTCATATTATAATATGTTATAGGTTCATCCTCTTCATCTTCATCATCAATTTTTAGATAAATTTGTTCTGACTGTGATACTTGCCATGCAGTATTCTTCATAGGACCACCTCTGAATCCTACATTGACACCTGAAGTTGGACAGGGTTCTCCAAATATTTCTACTCTACCATTTAATCCTGAATAATCTGTAAGCCAATCTCCTAAATGATCATAACGTAAATCTAGAACGAATGTATCAAAATCAGGTTCTAGAGGTAATTGAGGAATTTTCATAGGATATGCAGCACCATTTTGTAATGTCGCTGTTTTGGTTTTTGATATGAAATCTACTGGATTTGTAGGACCATCATCCATTTTTAACCAGTAATTAGGAATAGGAACAGCACTATCATTACCATTTCTTAAATTAGTTATGTTTGTCTGAGTTAAAGCTGTATTCCACCACCTGAAATCTTTCATATTACCCTTGAATTGATCATTAGTGCCCCATAATGCTAGGTACATTGTACTACTAATATTATATGCACCAGTAGCATTTCCTGTTACACTACCTAATACACTATCTACATAAATCTTAACATTAGCAGAACCTAGAGTTGAATCATAAACACAAGTTATCAAATGCCATGCATTCAGAGATAATGCAGTAGCATCAAATGAAGCACTAATACCTCTGATATCCCAAATAACCTTGCTTCCTGTAGTAAAAAAATAAGTAGCAATTCTATCACTTCCACCATCATGTAATACCATGACACGAAATCCATCAGCACCATCAAACATTCCAGTAGGATAAACCCAAAATGAAAATGATAATTTAGTCAGTGATTGATTCCATAAATCAGAATGAGTTCCACAATTTATATAATCATTAACTCCATCAAACTGTATATAGTTTGATACACTAGTATATTTCTTTCTAAAGTTCCATCTATCATCATATCTAACAATACTATGATCTGAATCACCAAATCCTGTTAAATCATCAGTTTCTATCTCTACATTTTCAGTCTCTTGTTTAGCTATTCTTTTAGATAAAGAGCGTAAAAATTGTAGTACTGGATCTTGATAGAATTTTCGTACTGCTTCGATATTAAATGACATTATGTACTACCTGAATATATTATATGCCCTACAAAAATATCATCAATATCTTTGTCATGTTCTATAACTTCACCAGAAGGTAATACTGTTCGTAGTAACATTTTATCATCAGTATCAATTAGTGCATCTAAAATAGCAGTTTCTTTAACATCAAAATCAGCTATTGTTTTTGGGAAGAATAAACTGTAATAAACAGTAGAACCTCTCTGTCTTATAGTACCTCCATTATCTGTTATATTTAATCGTGCTACCTCATCATCTAATCTATCATCTTTTGGAGTTACTGTTTTATTTCCTTGGCCAATAGCATATATATTAAATGTTTTAGTTCTTGCTCCTACCATCATTTCAGCTAGTGCTGTTAATCCTTCATTAACAAGCTTGTTACCACTTCTACTTACTTGAATTGGATCTATATCACATGTTTTATCATAGTAAGAACGATCAAACTGTTTAAAGAATTGTTTAGGATCTATATACCCTAAATTCATAAGTTGCATTGATTTTTTAATCAATAGAGAATCTTTTGGTTCAAAGGTTGCCACATATCCAATATCCTTTCTCTGTAAATAATCTCTGACCTGCATTATAGTCTAATCTCCTCAATATCTACAATAGGAACTAAGAACATTTGAATTGGTCCATTTTATAATCATAGTATGCTACTGGAGTAATACTTGCAGTTCTAGCTCCAAGAGAGTTACTTTCATTAAAACTATATGATGCTTTCTGTATCTCACATTCTATACCAGCTGGATATCCTACTGTATCATATAGTGTTACTATCTGATATGGTTTGAATAGGAAATTGCTAGGAACTTTTACACTATTAGTAGAAAATACGATTCTTGGTTTCGATGCATATTGCAATAATGCTGAAAGATATGTTTGAATTACTTGAGGTTCATCCAGGAACGAAGTATCAACTTCACCATCAACCAAACCATATCTATCTATTGATCCTCTATCTGAGACTTCTTGAATATGTCTTATCTCAGCAGATACACCAAAGCAAAATGTAGGACCAGTTGTAGGACTAGACATGAAGTTCCATGTTAGAACATCTTTTCTATCTCCAGATGCTGCTTTCTTTGATATTAAATCTGTTGTAGTGGAAGTGTTGTTATTATGATGCCAACGAATAGTATTCTGTTCATCATTATTAGGATCTGATTTATTTACCTCTTCAGTTCCTGATCTCTGATAAAGTACTATCCATGCTGGAGCAGCATTAGCAACAAATCTTTGCTTAACATTTAGGTCATTAACAGTTATAACTTCAGGCTGTTTTTCTATTGAACCAAGAGGTATATTGAATGAAGATATTAAGTTACCAGTAGGACTATTGTTATTATCAGCTCTAATTTCTCCATTAACTCTGTTATTCTGTGATGTAACCTCACCTTGCATTGATAATGTTAAATTAAGTTCACTGATTCTAGTTTCAGTAATGAAAAACTTTTGAGCTAAAGCTTTGAATGTTAAACTAGTAGAACTAAAATTATCGTGAGAACCTGTGAACTCTTTTTTAGATATCTGAGTTTTAGTCCATAGTCTATTAGCGAATCCTGACGAACCTGTTATATCTGCTGAGCTATCCCATTGACCAGCAAAATATGATGAATAATCTGCTGGATCACTTGATAGTTTAAGGTCACCTGATTTTATCAATACACCTGTGTGTTGGTCTGAAGGAAATGCTACTGTTACTATTTCTGAATCTCCTTTATAGTCTATAAAGAATCTAGCACCTTCTATATCTGCTAATCTCTGAATAGCTCCTCCAGCTTCTATTAACTCATAATTGACCTTACCTACAAATGTTTTAAGGTCTGGATTTATACCTGATAAACTAAAATTACCTTGGGATAGTAATGTTTGTGATTTAGCTGGATAACTACTTGAATCACTTATTATAGATTTAATATGATTCTTAACTTGATAGTTAGAGTTAAATGTTTCAGATGATTTCTTGTACAATATTTTTCTATTATTAAATAATACCTTAGAACCTGTTACATGTAACTCATGTTCCATTACCTGTCCTCCAATTCTATCTTTCTTATATCCAGTAACATATCCTATAAGGAATGTTGAATCAGGATTTCCTGTAAATTCTCCCTGAGTTTTTGCTATCTTTATGATAACCTTATTACCCCAATTTATAAGATTTTCATCTATATTACTATCGTCTAGAATCCTTATTGTGGCAGAACCTGTTTCATCTATACCATTTTCAGTTTCTATACTATTTATCATTAATGGATTGCTAGAACGAAATGCATCAAATATGTAATTTGTTACTCCTGTTTTTCTATCAATGAATCTTATATATGGTCTTAGAAGATCATAATATCCACCTTCACCTACAGTTTTATTTCCATTTTGGTTTAATCCTACTGGATACTCTAGGAAAGACATATACTAATAAACCTCAGATGCTATCTCAGTTCCTTGTCTTATTCTATATTTCTTTTGGAATGTTAAGTGTTGATCTCCTATGTTTATCGTTATTGGTACTACCATATCTCTTCCAAATCCTCCAGAACCTCCAGTACTTCTACCTGATATTCCAGCTCCTCCTTGACCACTGAACATACCTAATAGTGGTTCAAGTATAGACCAGGGATCATTATGTGGAATATATGCAACTGTTTCGTTACCTCCAGGATTATCACCTACTAGTGTTGGACCATGAAAAGTTGTGATTTTTCCTGAAGCTGCTGAATCTATACCACCCTTTGCTTTCTTAGTCACTGTTTCTATTACATGTGTAGTTGTTACTGTTGTATTTAATTTATTAATTTGACTTAGAATAGAACTTACAGCTGATTTAGAAGATGATACCATCTTTTTCATATTATTTGCAAAGTTAGTAGCTAGTGATTTGAATATAGTAATACATTTGTTCCACATGGAAGTCATATTCTTTATTATTCCATTAGCACATGCTGAAGCTTCTTTCTGTATAACTTTACTGTTCTTTTGAAACCATGTTCCTAACGAGTTGAATATTCCTACAACTGTTTCCCACATTGAAGTAAAGTTCGCAACCATACCTTCTGAAGCTGTTGCACTAAGTTCTATCAATACATCAACATTTTTAGACCACCATGTACCTATTGAATTAAATATGCCTACTAATGTTTCCCACATTGTAGTAAAGCTTTCAATTATACCTCCAGCTGCTACAGCACTAAGCTCTTTTAATACATCAACATTCTCACTCCACCAAGTACCTATTGAGTTAAATATTCCTACTAAACTTTCCCACATAGTAGTAAATTCATTTATTATTCCTTGACTGCTATCAACTGCATTTTGAACTACAACTGCAAAGCTGTTCTGGGCAGCTACCTCTATTGACTTGAATATTTCAGTTACTTTGGTCCACATATCAGTATAAGCTTCCTTTATGGCATTTGCATCTTCTACTGATTTTCCACCAGTTGCTGTATCATCTTCATCAGCACGACTTTCATTAAATGGTATAGGTTCATCAGATCCTGGAACACCTGATACTTTAGTTAATCCATTTCCATTATTATTTCCACCTCCAAATCCTGCCATTAGTAAATTCATTACCAATAATGATTCATTTAGACTATCAACATATGATTTTTGAAGTTCGAATGCTCCAGTTACTGCATCAATAGCAGCTTTTAGAGTGTTCTCATTCTTAGTAATTTGTACAAGCTGTCTTGCTAATTTATCTTGTGGATTTATTTGTCCTGTAGTAGCATCTGTATTCTTCTCCACTTCACCAGTTGCTGCATTATATGAATATCCCAAATCATTTAGAATCTCTATTTGGTTAGCAGATAGACCTTTAAGCTTTCCAGTTTCTATAGCATTTTTGGCCATTACTGAATTATATTCTTCTATAGTAACATCCCCATCTGCGAAAGCTTGTGATATCGCATCTATTGTAGCTGGAATCTTTTGTAGATGCTTACCTAAATCTTCATCCTTCATTTTTTGCAATGGTTCAAGGAATTTTTCAAACACTTGTTTGCCTTCCATATCTCCAGTTTTCTTTACAAGATTTTCTATTTCAGTTGAAGCATTTTTGAAAGTATCAGTTAAATCATCCCAATCTAATTCACCAAAACTGTTCTGTGCTGCAATACCTACCATACCAAGAGCTGTAGATGCTTCCATACCCTCTTCTGTTACCTTATTAAGTTCCTTAAACAAATCTTTAAAGTTATCTCTAAGATTCTTTGGAACATCACCTAAATCTAAATCCTTCCACGCTTCTTTGAAAGCTTTATTATCTTCAGCTGTAAGTAAATCACTAAATTGACCTTTCATATTTACTATTGCTTCATCCTGAGCTTTCTTTAATGCTATAGTGTTATCAGTTGTTTGTACAAGTTGTTCAGCAAGAGATTTAAGTTCATCAGTCTCCATAGTAGTAACATCTACTCCTTGTAATAATGTAGCGTTAAGTGCAATGAAATTATTTCTAAATCCTTCAGCTTCTACAGCACCTGCTAACATTGCAGCAGTTTCTTGTTTAGCACCAACTAATCCTTCTGTATAAGCTTTCTTCAATTCAAATTGCCACGCTATGTTCTCTTGAACCATATCATTCTTTGTAGCCCATGCTTGAATGTTCTTAAATGCAGCATTAGTTTCATTGACTTCTGCATCTGTTATAATACTCCAAAATGTAGCGTTATCAGTTAAAGCTTTAGATTGTTCTTGTATTGCTCCAGTTGTTGCATTCCCAATCTCTACCATAGCTTCCATTTGTTTTTGTTGCATGTTACCAACCTCAACATACCCAGAGGCAGTTTTCATAAGTTCTTGAAATGCTGCTTTTTGTGCATCATATGAATCTGCAAGTCCTAATACAGAATCCACTGTAGACATTATCATATCATGTGTTTGTTTTTGCCAATCCTTTTCTTTTTCAATAAGATCCATGAATATCTTTGATATCTCTGGAGGTAAATCTTTGAATGCTCCTAAATATGCTTCTACAGTAAGACTACTATCCATAGCAAGTCTAGCATGATAATCTTTGAACATTATTGTTGCTGTGGTTGTAAATCCTGCTATTTGTTCTTTTGATTTTTCTAAAAGTTCTTCAAATGATGTTCCTATAGAAGGGTCATTCACGAATGATCGTAAAACATCTTTACCTTCTGTTAAACCAGCAAAGGCAGTTTTCAATGTAGCTAAATCAGTAACAACATTACTAGTTACTTTTGAAACCTCTTCCTGTTTTTTGATATATGGATCAAGTCCAATATTAACAAGTCTTATTATTTCATCTGCGACTTCTTTTCTTAATGTCTTGTCAGTAACAGCTTGTTCAAGAGATTTTTCCATTAAACCAATTTGTTCTTTTATTGGTTGATTGCTACTCAATATAGCATTAGCAAACGCTAACGCATAAGGAGTAGCTTCTTTCACATTTTTAGCATAATTTAATTGTTCAGTATTGAAATCTTTCATTAAATCAGCTTTAGTAGCTTGTTTAATTTGTTCTACTGTTACCTTAGATTCAGCTACAATATCTCGCATTCTCTGTGCGATTTTTTCTGCTGCTCCATCCCAATTCAAGGCTAAAGCTCCAGCTGATATTCCAAGCTCATTCATAGCTTGAATCATTATATCATCTTGTTTCTTAAAATCTTCAAGTTGTTTCTTCTGTTCCTCACTAGCTCTACCAGTGGCCACTAGAAGTTCAAGATATGTCTTTTGTAGTAATGATATTTTTACAGTTGATTCTCCAAACACATCATTAGCTACAGCTGCTATATCAGAAGCCCCTTTCAATCCTAAGTAAAGAGCAGCTAATCCACCTACCACTAATGCTATTGGTCCAACTATTCCTGTCATTACTCCTGAAAGTTTGGAAGTTGTTGATGCAGTAACTGGCATTAAAGTGTTAGCAGCAGTTAGACCTTTACTGAATGCAGTAACACCAGTTGATGCTTTCATAGCTCCAACATTTATAGATGGTAAAGCTCCACCAAGAGTTTGAGCAGAGCTACCTAAACTCGTAAACATTGTAGGTACTTTAGAAAGTATTCCTGTAAATTTGGATATTGTCAAACCAGTTTTTTGGAATCCTGATATTACCATAGTCAAGAAGAATACATTATCCATTAATGACAAACCAGTATTTCTGGTTACTATGTTTAACCATCTTTGTTGTTTAGTCTGTTCTTGTATAGCATCATTATATTCTTTACCACTTGTGATACCATCTTGTTGAAGTTGGTTAACATGTGCTTGAGCTTCAGCGAATCCTGAAGCTGCATCTCCATACATGCTGAGCATACCTACAGCTTCTGCTAAAGCTGAAGATAGACCAGCTATACCAAAAACTATACCTCTATTATTAGAAAATTTTTCACCAAAAGATGCAGTCTTTTTACCAGCATCATCAACTGATTTACCAAAGTTCATTACAGCTCCACTAGCAAGATTAGTATTTTTTACTGTAGCATTAAATTGTTGAGTAGTACCTTGTATTGCTGGACCTAATGTTTTCATAGAAGTTGTAGCTTTTTGGACACTAGCAGTAGCTTGATTTAGGGCTTGATTTAAACCCATGTCTCTACCTTGAATAGTAATAATAATATTTCTGCTAGTAGACATTATATATCAAAAATTAAGATGGAACTACATGTAGGAACTATAAGCTCGCAATAAATACAGCTAGAAGAGTTTCTAATCTACTATTACCTACTTTTTCTTGTTCTTGTAAAGATGGTTCTACGAATCTGTGAGGAGTACCTTGACCTCCACCAAATCTACCTCTTTTAGATCCTGGTCTCTGGTTTTCTTGTTCTGCATAAGGAACATCTACAATACATTGCCATCCATTTTGAATAGGAGATACTTTAGTACTAGCTCTCAATCTGCCTGATCTATAATGCTCTCTTTTAATCATTCTATCACGTAATTGTTCTGCATAGTCTTTAGTAAATGGTAATATTACTCTAGGGAACATTTCATTTTGCATACGCCTAAGCAAATTAACAACTTCAACATCTCCTGAAATTATAACACTCATTGTCCTTTTTTATCCTTGTCTGCCTTATGCTGTAACATATCTATTTGAACTAAACAATGATAATCTTCTGGATAGTAACGACCATACATTTCTTCTGGATATTCATAGTCCCATTCCCAAGGAGGACTGTTATGTAGTTTAAGCATATGTACTAGTGATAATATGTAAATTTCTGAATCATATAGTTTTCTTCCCATTACATTTATATCAACACGTTCATAGAAAATTAAATTAAGATTTTTGCTAACATCTGCGAAAGCCTTGTGTCCTAAGCTCAGTTGCTTGTAAAACTGTTTGAAGATATTCTACATCACATTCTTCAAATTCTTCATTTGTCATGCCTAGATATATGTTTGCTTTATATGCTTGTAACTGATATTCTCTATCAATCTTTAATTCAGGATCATCTATAGTCTTATATTCGTTAGCAAATTCACGTTCTGTTCTCTTTAACTCTCTTAATTGTTTTGGAGTCAATTTCTTTCGATTAAATTCTTTATCTTTACCATTAACAGATATAATGAATTTATCTTCTGGAGCTAATTTCTGCATGTTCTCTAATGTTATAGTAGACATACTATCTGATAAACCATTAACTATTTTTTCTTGAGCATTTAATACAGCATTAGTAGCATCTATTTTTTCTGGTTTAGGTTCTGGGGGTATATTTAAATCTGTAAATCGTGGAGTATGATATTCTTCCTCTTCAATTTCTTGAGTTTGAGCTTCTTGAACTTCTACATCTTCGTAATCTGACATTAAGAGTAGAGATTAGCAAACAAAATAAGGGAAGTAAAAGAAAAGTTTAGGACACTGAAGCTGTTGCACAAGTGAATGTGTAAGGTATTCTCCAGGATGTGTTATCTTCTGCTCTCTGAGCATCAGCAGCTTGAGTCAATGACAAACCTGTCATGGTGATTGTTGATGTTGATGTTTTCAGGATATATGATGCTGTATCTGCTGGTAATGGGAATGTATCCATCTTGGTTTCTAGTAACAGGTTCTTTCCTACGATAACAGTAAAGTCACCTGAAACATCTTTGTTAGCTTGTTCGTTATTGTCTATGAATCTTGAACCTGTGAGATCATCTATTGATAAGTTGTTGTTCCAGTTAATATGGAATTGCGTTACTGGATATGTGACACCATCGATTGTTAGAGGAGCTGCTCCACCATCAATATGAGTCCAGGGAGTAGCTGTTAAGTCTGCAAACTCTTTCCATGTAGGAGTAGTGAGACCTCCATTAGCTGTAAAGACAGGCACTGTTTTCTGTCTTGCTACCCAAGAACTAGTACACTCAACGATACTATTACCAGCAACATTAATATCCATACTGGTACATCTACAACCTTTATAGAATGTAAATGAATCTGTTAGAGTACCTGCATTATTCAGCTTCTGTATTCTTGCGAATGTGAGAGAAGCTGCTGCTGTTCCTGTACCTACTGCATCTTCAGTTCCATATTTTATTAATGTGGAATTGAAAGGAGCAAACTTTAATTCGAATGTATATCTATCTTTTAGTAACAGTTCTTTATAGCGTGTTCTTAATCCAACTACTCTCTTCATGAAAGTTTCTCTTGAATGAGTATCTGAGATATCCTGTACTGCACCAGCTAATTGAAATACTGGAGCTGCTGGAGTCACACCATAAGTTGCATTAGTAACACCTTCTTCGACATATTGGATTGGCTTTGAAATGGACCAATGGCCACTTAAAGGGAATTGTAAATTACTAGACATTATTAATTTTAAAAACTAGGTTGTATGTCAATAGGAACTATCTATTTCATATACTTATCTCTTTGTTTTTTCATGGTCTTTTCGAACTCTGCCTTCCAATCTACCTTCCAGGTTTCTCTCCATTTCTTTAACTGTTTTTCATATCTTTTCCTGAATACGTTACCACTTGGAGGCCTATTACCAACAGGTTTGGGTTCGTTGAATATGTTATATAGAAATGAAAATTCTACTGATACTCTACTTAGTAATAGTGTGAATATATTATATCTGAATCTTATCTCATTTGATATCCTACCAAATATGTCATATAGGAATTTGTTTTCTTTTGTTACTCTAGCAAAAATATCATAAAGAGCTGTTAACTCTTTAGATATTCTGCCAAAGATATCATATTTGAAGATTATTTCTTTCGATATCCTAACAAGAATGTCATATAGTGCTGAAAATTCTTTGGATACTCGTTGGTATATATCATACTTGAATATGGTTTCTTTTGTAGCTCTACCTATAATATCATATAAGAAAGTAGCTTCTTTGGATATTCTATCAAGAGTAGAAAGTATATCATAGAGGAATTTATTTTCCTTTGATACTCTGGCAAATATATCATAAATGAATTTAGCTTCTTTAGAGACATATTGAAATATGTCATATTTAGCTATAAATTCCTTACTTATTCTAGCAATTATATCATATAGAAATTTAGATTCTTTGCTGATTCTACCAAATATATCATAGAAGAACTTGTTTTCTTTTGTTACTCTTTCGAATATATCGTATAATGATGTTAGCTCTTTTGATATTCTACCTGTGATATCATATAGAAATGTATTCTCCTTTACTACCCTTCCAATTATATCGTATAATGATGTTAACTCTTTAGATATTCTGCCAAAGATATCATATAAGAATTTATTCTCTTTGCTAATTCTTTCGAATATATCATAGAGGAATTTATTTTCCTTTGTTACTCTGACAAATATATCATAGATAAACTTAGCTTCCTTACTAACATATTGGAATATATCATAGAGGAATTTGTTTTCTTTGCTTACTCTTGCTATTATATCATATAATGCTGTAAGCTCTTTACTGATTCTACCTATAATATCATAGAGGAATTTGTTTTCTTTGCTGATTCTACCAATTATATCATATAGAAATGTTGCTTCTTTTGATATTCGTTCTAGACTAGCTAGTATATCATAAAGGAAGATGTTCTCTTTGGTTACTCTAACAAAAATATCATATTTGGCTATAAGCTCTTTACTAACTCTGGCTATAATATCATATAAAAACTTAGCTTCTTTACTAATCCTGGCAGCAATATCATATAGAAATTTAGATTCTTTGCTAATTCTACCAAATATATCATAGATATAATCCACTTGTTTTCCACTCCATGCAGAAAGAGGTGATTCATTAGCCCATGTTGTATTATTTACAAACGATGTAGTTTTTCTACCAATTACATCTACTGGAGTTCCTGTTCCTTCAGCCATTGGTAGCCAATAATCAGGAGTAGGAGCTGAGGAATTATTATTACGAATATCAGTACGTTCAGTAGAATTTAGGACTTTGTTATTAAACCATCTAAAATCTTTGATATATCCATCCCATGAAGTTGCAGAACTTCCACTCTGATCATCATCTCCTAGTAACATATCTGCATTACCATTAGGAGAGAATGAACCATTGTCAGATGATGTTCCTACAACATTATCAACATAAAGTTGGATTCTTGAGTTTTGAGCAAGTGAATTATCATATGTTCCTACTATATGATACCATTTGTTAGTTGTATTGAATGCAGCATTTGTTGCTGTTGCACCATGTGCTCCACCAGTATCATTCATATCAAAATATAGAGTTCCACTAGAGTTTATGTAACAGTCAACGCAGTTGACAAAACCCGATGGAGCATGAATGAATACTGCTCTGTAACTACTATTTGTTATTGTCTTGGCATAAATCCAACATGAGAATGAAAACTTGGATAATGACTGACTCCATAATCCAGAATGATTTCCTAAATTACAACGATCCTCATTTCCATCAAACGAAAGAGAAGGTTGTTGTATTCTACTAATTATATCATAGAGGAATTTAGCTTCTTTGCTTATCCTACCAATTATATCATAGAGGAATTTACCTTCTTTACTAATATCAGGTTTTAATGCTATATTTTCTGGAGTTGAAACGAATGAAGCTACGTTGGATGTACTACCTTCAGTTGTTCCATCATAGAAGAATGTATTAGTATAAGCTGTTCCCATACCCTGAGTTTGTACAAACCAAACTTCAAAAACAATAACTGCATCTCCAGCTGTGAGACTAGATACAGCAGAACCTGAGAATGTTCCATTGATTAATGATTGACTTGTTCCAGCTTCTTCAAAATCAGATGCTGAGTTACCATCCAATATGTTACCATATTTAGTATTATTACTTGGCTTCCAAACATAAGCACATATTCTTACTGGCTGAGCAGTACCTGATACTGGAAAATTAGATAAGGCATTAGATTCACTAGCACCAAATTCATAGGTCCAGGTATTTGCTGCTATTGAAGTTTGATTAATCTGATTAGAAACGAATTTAGTACAGTAGTAATTATGGGCGTTAGTATCAGCTGTAGTAGAATGTGATAATGATGTTTGAGCTGCTGTTCCTATTGAAGTTGATAACGTTCTATTAACAGTTTGAGCATCACCAAAATTATTAGCATCTGCTGTTAATGATGATTGTTCTGTAGCTGGTAATGTTCCACCATAAGCATAGTGATTTTCTCTTCTAAAGTAGAATTTGGTTGCTATAGATATTCACCTTTAAGATCACATGTACACTTATCACTTATTTCTGGTCTAACTGGAATATCTAATCTTTCTTCTACTGGTCTTAAATCAGGATCTACAGCACCATCTATACAAGTACCTTTATGATTACAACATCCATAAATTACCCAAGATTCTTGAGTTTCTATCTGATAGTAAATAAGAAAATTTTCTTCTCTACTCACTATAATACAAGTTGGATCTTGAGTGAATAAAAATTCCACATCACTATCACGCTGCTGTATCACAGTCTACTTTAATTCTTGCATCTTGAGCGTTAGCTGCACCTGTTCCAGCTGTAATGGTTCTACGAATCCAGAAAGCATAATGTTGACCTGCTGGAATGTTACCCATCGACAGACCACCTGCATAGTCTGTTGGACTGGTGAATGTTTCTCCTGCGGGAGCAGTATTTTCATTTGCTACAGTCTCAGCAGTTGCGTTTAATCCTTCACCTGCTAGAGCTATAGCCCAAGTATCACCTGAACCTGCTGGATCTTGAGAAATATAAATACGAGTGTTTTGAGCAGTTAATGAACCATGTCCATTATGTACATATAAACATCGATATTCAGTATCACCTGCGTTGGATTCTGTACCTGATACATCATCGAATAAATTATTGTCTGCATTATCTGTTACCTCTGTAGAAGATTTTGCTCCTCCTAAAGATGCATTAACATCTGAGTTACTAGAACCTCCACTTAATCTTAATTTTAAATCTGAAGCTACTATAGCCATTTAATTTAACTCACTCTCTACTCCAATTAGGAACTATAGTGATACTCCTAGTTGGGATTCTACTATTAATTGATATTCATGTATGAATTTATACCAATCTGTTTCATGTTGTTTCGTTCTTAATGATTTATCATGTTCTATTTTAATTCCATCTATTATTGGCCTTTCTGAAGTCCTCTCTTTACCATCCTTTCTCTGATAACAGCAATGACAGGTAGTATATTCAAATCCTACTGGATCATACCATAGCCTAGGTCTTTCGTCATATTTTACATAGTCTGCTGGATATCTTCTACTCATGATAGCATATATGTAATGATTATGTTCTAAGTCAAATTTTGCAGCAAGGTCTCTTTTGAAGAGACTTTCGTCACATGTAATATATTCATCAGAATCTAAAATCAATAACCAATCTACATTCAAAAGTCCACATGTTTTAAGATATAGATTTCTCTTTTCAGCTTCTGTAGTATCATACAAACTTAAAGAAATTACATTTGGATAACTTTCAACTAGCTCTTTGCTACCATCAGTAGAAAATGGTTCTCCATTATGGAATTTGAATCTTCCATCTATCATTATACGATGGTCAAAGAACTGAGTAGATTCTAGCTGCCTTTCTAGTGACTTAACATCATTATAATAAACACATCCTACTGCAAATTTCATTTATATGTTAGACTTCCAGCTGAATACATCGCTGGATTATAGTCCATTGAGCTATGATTAAACATTGTATCTACTTGATAAAATGCATTTACTGTTATCATCCCTACCCAAGTATTCTGCCAAGGATTCCTTTCATCGTCAGGACCATATACTAGTGGAACTTCATTGAAATCATCAAAGTATGATATACCAGCTATCCAGTGAGGTTGATATTCTATTAAAGCTCTTCTACATTCTATCATCATGTTACCTAACATAGGATCTAATTGACCTTTATCTAATTTCTTCATTAATAGATTAATGTTAAGATTGGTTTGACCTTTCCAGTATTGATGGTCTAGACTATCTACTTTGAGATTTGTTTGGCCTCTTTGAACCCAAAAATGAGCATATCCTACTCCATCATATGATCTGTTTATTGGTTTTAACTCTTCTTTTGTAGGTTTATCAATATTCCATTGATCAATAAGATAGTTATAAACGCAATCTTCTATTGGTATTATCCAATCAGAATTAGAACCATTAATGATTAATGATGATGCAGTTGTTTCTGGTAATGGTATTTCACTCATATGTTATTATCCATCCTTCACAATTATTACCTTCTTTATCATGCATAGCTCTAATATGGCCACAGTTTAAACATCCTCTAAGAAAGAATCTCTTGAATCCCTTACAGTCACATTTATCTCTTATACCTGAGCTCTGAGCCATGTTACTACTCGATCTACCCCTGCTGTTCTCTGGATAGTAACCTTATATCTTGTCGCAGCTTCAAAAGGTAATCTCTTACCTACTGGATCTTGAGCTCCTGAATAATCAGTCTGTTCAATCTTCATATATTCTCCAAGAAATTCATCCCAAACATATATCTTTACTCTAAAAGTATCACCTGATATCATGTTCTTTAAATTGAGATAAGCTCTTGAATATTTATCTGAAATAAGTTCCCAAAGAGTTTGTTCGCTAGATGTAGTAGTTAAAGTTCCATTAGTAAAAACTATTGCTGGAGTTGCCATGAACTAATTCACATATTATCATTAAGAGGAACTATACTCAAATCCATTATTATGAGGCCAATGATAGTTTATTCCTTTGAAATCTATATTATCTTTATGTAAAATATAATCTATTACACCATGTAAAACCTCATGTATGAACATTCTGGTTATCTCTTCATGAGTATCTTCATTGTCAGAAGTCCAACCAGCTTTCTTCAATCCAGCTAGAAATATTGTTATTTCTTTTTTATTCCAGTCCCATTGGCCTCCAACTGGATCATTACCATCTTTTTTGGTCCTTATAGGAGGATGATATCGTCTTGTGAATATTATATTTCCAAATCTGATTCCAGAACCTTTATTCCTGGTCATAGAGATCATCATATATATCTTCAGGATTTACATGATTCGAAAGTTTGCTTGTGAACAATCTACCTCTACCTGTTTTTGCATTTGGATTCAATGGCCAAGTTTTATAATCTGGACTAGCAACTACAACATCACCAGAACTTTCATCCTCTGTTACTAATTGCTGTAATAACATCATACCTTTATTAAATTCATTTTCTGCCTCTCCTTTTGGATCATCATATTTATCCATAACAAACGATGCAGCTAACATCTTTGATATCTTGGTAACAAGAGGATAACTAGCATCAGTTGGTTGCCAATCCCATTGAGTTGAATTTCTAATAAGAGAATCAGCAGCATTGATTTCTTCTATGATATCCTGGTCAGTAACATCTACTGGATCAGGTCCTCCAGCTTCTAAACGAACAGTATCTACACTTGAATACATACTAATATAAAATAAAAAAGGATTTGAGGAGAACTACTTAAGTGGAGTAAATTCTGGTTCTGTATCTTCGATTGGTTCTGTTTCTTCTACTACTTTGTTTACTGCTCTGTTTGCTATTGCACCACTAATGAAGGTCCTTAACTCATTGACACCAAATATTGCCAATGCTAGTCCTACTAGTTGTTGTAATACTTCAAGATTGTTTTCTGCTTTAACTATTCCACTGATATTAGTGAATACCAATATGATACCAGCTATGATACCAGTTATGACAGTTATAGCGAACTTCCTTGTGTCAAATAGCTCGTTATTCTTTAGCCATCCAAACACTGAGTTTGCAGCACCAAATATAGCACCAGCTGATAAAGCTACGATTGCTAAAACGAATGGGTCTGTTGCCATTACATTCAGCTCCTCAATGTAGAGATAGAGAACTATGATTTAGTAGCAGTTTCTACAGCTTTATCCTTCATCTTTGCCACTTCTGTAAGCCTTATTTCTGGTTTATCAGTGATTGCATTAGCTTTTTCTGTTCCCATAGTTTCATATAGTAACTTTAATGTTTCTTCTGAAATAACACCTTGTTTTACATTCATTTCTGAATTGGCCTTTGCTGTTTTGTTTGTAAAATGATTCTTAACAAAGTTGAGTGCTGTTCCTCCAAGAGCTAACATTGCAGCTATATCTATTCCAGGAATACTTGATTGAGTAACTGGAGCTTGAACTGCTGGAGCTTGAACTACTGGAGCTGATTGTAAAGGAACATTAGGAGTAGGTATTCCTATCTCTGGAGCATAACTTTGAACATACGCTTTTTGTGGTAAATACTGTAGATTTGGTAAAGGACTTGTTGGAGTTGGAGTGTTTGTTACTGTAGGAGCTTGAACTGGAGGAGGAGTAGTTGTAGCTGGAGGCGTTGTAGTCGTAGTTTTAGGAGGAGTGTTTGCTGGAGGAGTTTGACCTTCTACTGGATGCATTATCATCTCGAATATAATCCACGTTCCTATAACTAATATCGTACCTAGCATTATCCATAAAAAATAAGCCCAAAATTCCATATAAGTTAGCAAACAAATAAAAGAAAAGTGAACTAATTCACTTCATTGAGAATCTGTTTGCTTAATGCTAGAGTCTTATTTATAGTAGATTCTACCTGAGTAGTATTACCTTGTATATCTTCAGTTGCTATTTTTATTTCTTCTAGTTTTTCATTCTGTTTTTTGACTTCTTGAACATAATTATTTATGACTGTAGTATTATTACTCCATAAAGAAAAGTTGAAGGTTACGAATGCGATAGCAGTTGCTGTTAATGCTATCTTTATGAGATCATTTAGTTTGAGATCTTTTAGATTCATTTGAACTCAATTCTAATTGGTCTAACTGTTTTTTCAGTTTTTGTATTGCATCGAATGATTCAGTATTGGTATCTGTTGCAGTAATGTTTAATCCCTTCATTATTATTTCGTGATCTTCATGTAGTGTATTGATTATATCTTCTACTGCTTTACCTCTTTCTGATTCGTTTGTCATGTTGAATGATTTGATTAGTGTTTGTGTTTTATTAATTAATGGTATAATATAGTTATCTCTGGTATCATTTGTTACTTCTCTGTGAGCTGTTAAATTTCCTTGAATTTGAGTTACAGCATTATCAATATGAGTAAGAACAGTACCAAAAAGTTGCATTGTCAAATTACCTCTTTGATTTCCAATCTGTCTGCCCTCTAGTGTTAATCTCTTTTGTTCTGCGATATCATTACTATTTTGGAATGAAGTCGTCAAACTTATCACTCCTATCAGTATTACCACGATAAGAACTGAAAATGAAATACCTAGTTGAACTTTTGCACTCATTGACTATCAATCTTATCATCAGTAGTCCTATTGATACGAACTAATGAATCATCCTCATCATCATTTCCATTGACAGTTGGAGATTTCTTTGCAGTCATGATTTCTATTGCTGACTTGAATTTGTAGAAATCCCTCTGAAGTAACCTAAATTCTGGAGTTACAGATTCTATAACATAGTCATGTTTCTGTAACTTTTCACACATACCTTTAAAATCAAAAACCATTTGTTTGATATCAACTTCAATATCTGCAATATCTTCTTTATTCTTAGAAAGTTTAGTGTGAACTGATTCAAACTTTGAATCTACAACCTTTAATCTTTCATCAATGTGTGATTTAACATCAGTTGCATTTGTTTTCATTTGAGCTATGATGGCCATACGTTCCTCAGCTTTATTTTTCTTCATTCTATCCACAATACCAAGATATCCAACAACGCCACCTATGGCCATTGCGATAAGTGTTATTATTGTACTGGTATTAGTGAAAAAATCAACCATTTATGATAAATCTCTTTGAATTAATTGTAGTATATAATTACTACGCTTATTATATCCTAATTCTTTAGCTCTTTCATCAATTTTGCTAATATAACTAAAAGGAACAGATACATTTATTCCTATTTTTCTATTCGAGTTTGATACTGTCAATATTCCATTGCCTCTTTACTTTTTCTAAGTTCTTCAGTCTCTTAGCAACTATCTTGTTTAGCCAATTATTACAAGACTTACAAACAGGAAGATGATTAAATACCTCACCTTCATATCGAATTGTTCTGCCATGAGATTCACAGTAGAAACAAGGTTTCATTACTTTGTCTTTGTTGCTACTGTCTTATTAACCTTGTTTTCTATTACTACTGGTTGCTGAACTTTACCTGTTCTACCTCTTTCTTCAAGTTCTGAGAATGATAGGTTACGAAATTCGTCATATGAGAATCCTGACCAGGGTCTGATACCATTTACTATGTATTGGACTGAATCTGCATCAGTATTGGTTTCTTGTAGAATTTCATCTAGTTTTTCAGCACTGAAAGGAACATTATATTTCCAATATTCTCTCTCAACCTTATAATTGTCAGTTCCATCAGAGTCTGTACTTCTGGATACATCTATACCTTTGTCATATCCTCTTGGGAGATCTGATACTTCTGGAATAACATGGCCATTTTTGTCAACAGCATTCCATGTCTCATACCAAGCCATATATTCAGCTTTCTTGCCCTTATTTGGACCTTCTCTATTGATATGTTTTAATCTAATAATAGTAGGTATTTTCTTATCAATTGATTCAGTATCTTGTATTCTTGATATAAAATTAGTTAATTCCTTATCTTGCATATCTGGAGCTATAGGAATTTTATATTTTCTAAGTTCTTCTACATACTCTGGATAAACAAAATATATTGGAGTTGTAGCTTTCTTCTTTTCGTATTCAAAATCACCTTGAGTAAATCGTTTAGGTAATGTATCTTTTTCTATACTCATAAATTACTGATTGTTTGATAAAATATAACAACTACTTATACAACCATCTAGAATGTTCATTATACTGTGCATTTTCTCTTTTAGGGTATTTTTTCCCATTTATTGAAGTATTAAATTCTATATCTCTATCAGGAATCCACATATTAAATTCACCTAGATACAATTCACAAAATGAACATATTATACCATATTTACCATTACCACATGAAAAAAATTCTGCATTATGTAAATGGTTTGGAGGTTCTACTAATTTTACCAACTAATGTATATTTATAATAAAAAGAAAAGGAACTAAATAAAAAAGGGAGGTTAGTCAGCTTTCTAAGCTGTGATGCCTGTTATCTTGCGAATACCTGTCTGGTCAATGATGAATACATCATTGAAGTCTCGACTGTAATATTCTCTGACTTCTGCATCTGGTCTACCAATTTCAGTCTGTCTCTTTGGTCCTTCGAACAGAACTACTACCTCTTTGTCGTATGCATATACGATAGTCGTTGTAGTAATGTCCACATCACTATACCATGTAACATTTCCTTCAATTCCTGGTGTTTGGAATGTTGCTGGACTAGTTGTGACACTTGGAGCTGCTGGGAAGATTCCTTTTATGAAACTGTTCTGGAAGTACTCTCTCTTAGGCTGTGGATTAGATACTAGAGTATTTAATTCATACCTTCTGTTTGAAGCACCATTCAGAGCATTTACCACTGTAAGGAATGTTTCTCCTGGATCATTGGTTGAGCGATCACCTGTATAAACACCCCAATCTGCACCTGAAACAGATGTAGTCGTGGTTGCTAACGCTGTAGCAATTTTAGTGTTCCTCAGTTTTCGCATCTTCTTTGCAATCCAACTTACATGGTCACCAAAGATATCACCTTCAGTTGTTAGTTCTGCCTCAATCGTAATTGCAGCTGCACCAACATCTTTCTTGATCTGGAATGTGTTCTCAGTTACTTGACCTTTCTTGGCTTCGACAATGACACCTTCACCTACATGAGGTTCAATTTCGAATCCACTCCACGTTCTATATCTTGCGACTAGATTTGGAGTTGCTTGAGTCGTTACTGCTTGTTCTAACACATTTGCTGATAGCTGGAATCCCAATACTTTTGAAACATTAGCTTCTACTCGCAGAATGCTAAAGTCATTTGATGTAATGACACTACCAAACAACTTCTTGTCGTCATTCTTTTCTGCTTTGTTAAGCAATGCTTTCATTTCTTGGTATCTGCCTAAGTATTCATTTGAATAGCATGATTCTTCTAGGTCTCTATCGCTTGAACCAGCTAGTGCATTCCTGTCAGCTTCTGTTTTTGGATAATAAATCTTCATCCATTTGTCATGGTCTTTTATTGGTTTATCATATCTTGGTTGATGTACACCATCAGATTCGTATGTCCATTTCGTTTTTGGATTATAGTCTACTGAATCTACAGTGAATCCAGATCTTGCTTCTGCTCGTTCTAACCTTGATTCAAAGTTTTTCTTCTGTTGTTCAAGTAATGCTGTTACTTGTTCTTCTGTTATATTACTCATTTCACTCATCTACCTCTAAGCTGTTAACTCCACCTTGATAAGGTCTGTTGCTGCTGCATCAGTAGCTGGATGATCACTTGAACCATCACCCTCATCGACATGTCCCTTGTAATAACCTACAAGTTCTCTGCCTATGTTGGCTGCATATGTTCCTGAAGCTGCTAACGCAATAACGTTACCATCATTGGTAGTACTGGTCTCAACTGGAGAATCTGGTTTTATGACACCATCGCTGGTAACATAATACGTACCTCCACCTGTTCCAATAATCATTGTCGCATCTGCATCTAGGTTGACATGGGTTACAATTCCCTTTCGAGAATAAACTGCTCCACCTGTACCTGGTAAGCCCCATACTCCTGTTGATTCATTAAGAGCTACGACTTTACCTCTAGTAATGGCAGAACCTCCACCTGTTGCTTTCTTTACTGGTCTAAGGAACTTTTCAGAACCTTGTACCCAATCCCCAGCTGCTGCGTAAGAGGCCATTATTGAACAGTACCTCCAAACAATGTAGTTAAGGATAGGTCTTGATTTAGACTATTCATATCTTTACTGTTACCTGTTAATGGGAATGTTTCTTTTTCTGAGTTTCCTGTCAAAGGATTCTCTTTCTCTTTCTTCTCTTTCTTTGGAATGCCATAAGCTAATACATCTTTTGCAAAATCAGACAAAATGTCTACATCTTGATCAATGTATTTCTTTATGATTCCTTTCTTCGTATCTTCATCTTCAAAGTTGGTAAAGATACCTGAGAGAACTGAAGTTTTATGTATTTTAGTTAATTTTTCTGTTTTTACTTTTTCAGCTTCTAATTCTTTCTTCAAGGTTTCAAATTCCTCATTCACTTCTTTCTTCTCTTCAACTACTGGAGCTTGAATTGGAGCTTGAGAAGTTATTTTGATTGTTGATGGAACTTGTTCCACTTGAGTTTCTGGTTTAGAATCTGACTGAACGTTAGGTTGATCACTCATTGTATTACTTGTTTGTTGCTTTGCTATGTCTATCTGAGAACTAAGTATCTCAGCTACTTTTTCACTTGAACCAGCAAGAGCTTGTTTGCAAACACCTTGAGGACCAACACATTGTTTATGAATTTTAGCGATATCACCAAAAGTACCTTGAGTAACCAATGCTTCATGAACTGGTTTCCAATGTTTTACAGCAGCTCTTTGTTCTTTAGTTAATTCTGAAGGATCTATTGGAGTACCATTTTCGTCAGTTGGCCATATGTAAGGAGAAGTTGCAAAAGGTAATCTACCTGTTACTAATGCATCAGATATTTCTTTATCATCTATATGAGCTTCAAAATCATAGTAGAAATCTTCAGTATTATCGTTATAATCAAATGGACCTAAGATATCAATTATATTTCCTCTGGTAACTATTTTCTGTTTCTCTAATTGTTCATCATAAGTAGAACCAACCAGGAAATGTTCACTTGGATCTAATTGCTTTGGCGAAACTATAAATGGCATACCTTTGAATTGTTTAATATTATCTTTAATAGTGTCTTTAGATACTCCCCATCCTTTGTCTCCTATCTTAGTACCTAATAAATGTCCTCTGACATAATGTACTCCATCTCTGACAAAGCTTTTCAACCTATAGTCGATTAACTGAGGCGTATAGAATAAAGTCACGATAGTTATCTCATTTCTAAATTGCTAATAGAACTATATGAAGTGTTATTACTGTGATGAGGAACTAGATACTGTTTGTCATGTGGATGAAATGATGAACTACATGTGCGATAAATGTAAGGATGTTACTGAAGAGGATACTACATATCGTAACTACGATTAGAATCCTTTCTTTTTAGCTACCTTTACTGGAACATCTTTCTGAGGAGTTGTTGCTGGTTTGCCATTCTCACCTACTGGTTGAGGAGGATTGGCCATATTCTTCTTTTCTTGCATTATGTCTTTCATTTGATCGAAATCATCGAATTGTTCAAGTCTTTCAATTACTTCTGGAGCTAACTCTGCATCTTTGGCCACATCTATTGGTAACATTACTTTAGCATTGAGTAGCTCAATATCTGTTTCTACAATATCTCTTCTGGTCTCAAAGTTAACATCATCGAATGCAGCTTTAACCTTAATTTTAGCATCAAGTAAATCATCTAAATCATCAAGTCCTAAATGGTCTGCTAGTATAGGATCATACCAATATCTTTCTAAGAATCCACGTAACCATGTTCTATCTCGTTCTAGTACACCAGCTTTGTAACCTTGCATGACTTCTTTTGCAGTTGCGAAATTAGCAGAGTCCTCAAATAATAGAAACATAGGAAATCCAAAGTTTATACACATTGCTTTCATGTTGGCCATACGAACATCAGTCAATTCTCGTATATCTTGCTTCAAATCGAATATTTTAGCATCTAGCATAGGGTTATTGTGATAGAATAATGTTCCTACCTTTGCATTTTTCTCGAATTTGGCCATAGAATCAGCATTTTTATCTCCTACATACACAAATCCAAATTTAGCCCACAAAGATTTCGCAGATTCTGGAATATCTTCATCATTTATGTAAGTATTTGCCTGTGCTAAGCTCAAAATAGGCCAAATAGCACTCATTCCAGTGTACATAGTGTTATCATATAGATTATTATCGTTATGCCATAGTGGTAATAGGTTATTTACTCCAATTAGGACATTTGACTTGTCTGGTTCACCAAAATCATAGTAAATACCTTCTAATTCATAGGTTTTAGAGTTAATTTTTGGTGATTTAAGCCTTAGTGGATTGAGTATTTTGAGTGCTATTGGTTCACCAAAGAAGGGAAAATCTTCATTTATCTCTCTTTCTATACCTCCAGCACTTCTACCAATAACGAAATTCTGTTTTACCAGAGTAGTTAAACGTTCATGGAAGTTAACTTTCTTGTTAATCCTATTTATCTTTAATTTAAGATCTTTTACCTCAGCTTCTTTCATTATAGCAGCTAAAGCTTGTTCTGAAACATCATCAACAACAACATCTTCATTAATTTCAACCTTTTGTTTAGGTCTGTTACCTAGTATAAAGTCAGAACGCTTATCAACCATAACTCTAAGTGTTCCATCGTTATGGTATCCATCAATACATTGTAAAAGTTGGCCTCTTTTGAGTATTGGTTTGCCATCAGAAACAGTAGAACCAGTTAAACCATAATGAGAAATCTTATGATCTGGTATTATTCTTGGAGGACTTAGTGAAAATACCTCAAAGCTACCAGCAGTTAATAAATCAGAAATCTTCTGAATTGAATCATTATTGGCCAAATTATAAAGATATTGACCAATTTCTCAACAAAAGGAACTATATGTTCAAAAGTTATGTGAGAGTTGATCTCTACAGAAAGGACAATAAGTCCAATCGTATTCTTCAGCAACCTCTTTTACAGTAAATTCTTCCTCTTCGCAGAACCATCTCATATGATCACAACAATGAAAATCTGTCATTCAGATTCTTCTACCCAACTGTCTACAATAGAAGTAATTATAGCTCCTTCCTCCATTACTTTTTTCTCTAAGAATGTATCCTTTTGACCAGCGAATTTTGGTATTTCTACATCTTCGTTTGGTAATGGATTGTTTCTATGTTGTTTTCTGACCTTTCTTCTACGAGATTGTATCTCTACCTTAGCACCAGAGTCAAAAGGATTGTCTGGAATATACCCTTTAGGCTCGTACTCTGTGAAATACTTAACATCATGTATTGGATATAGCTCTCCACAATATCCACATACTTTGAATTTATCATCTTTAATACCATCAACATATCTAGGAACGAGTTTATTATATTGATTCATTGTTTCTTCACAAAGAGGACAATATTGCTTGGCAGTAGACATTTCAGCTGGAATATCTACAAAGCTTACAGTACCAGATCTCATAGCTCTTTACCACAAATAGGACAGTTGGGAACTAACCATCGTAGTTTAATACCACAATGTCTTTTATATTTTCTATACATTATAATTTCTCAAGTCCACATCCACAATCTATATGTTTCCAACAATCATTACAGATAGATTTATCTTGATATTGGCCACAAATTTTACATTTTATGCTAGATCTGAGCAATCTCTCACCTTAAAACCACAGTTATTACATCTTGACATACAACCATTCTTGATTTCCACTGAGCAGAAACATTGAGGACATTGATCAACATCAGTCATATACATCATTCTCTTTTATAATAGCATTCTTCAAATCTTCTTTCAAAGTATTGTCATTATTTCTATTACTTTCTGAAACTTCAGCTAGACATTTTTTGCATATCACAGTTCCAGCTACCATAGTTACTTGTACAGTTGAGAAACATACTGAACAGTAAAATTCAGACATATCTTTATATTCACTTTTATCTATTGTAGAACTATTCCTTTTCTTATACTCTTCTACAGCAATATTCCAAGGATCTGTTTCGCTCATTTCTCATTCTCCATTATCTCGTACAAGTCATCCACATCTAATGTTAAATCACGTATTCTCCATAATGCAATTAGAGCCATAATCCAACCCAAAAAACCAAATATCTCAAATATCATTTACTTATTCTCCAAAAGAGATTCAAATTCTTTTACTACCATTGGATGTCTTGCACCCCAAAATTCTATCTTTTCATGGATTTTGACTAATAGGCATCCAAACATTAATGCTACTTCTTGATTATTATGTTCGATTCTTAAATGTGCAAATATAGCAAAATATTCCTTATCACATAAAGGACATTTGATTTTCATCTTTTTATTTTCTCTTCTAAATGTTTTCGTCTAAGTACGATTCCAGTTCCATCACAGCAAGGACATTTTGGTTCGTCTGGAGGTATTCTCCAAACATATAGTGTTTGACTACACATAGGACATTCTAGTTTTTTCATTTACTTATACTCCTGCTACCACTTGAACTTTAAAGTATCTATGATATCCTTCTGGTAGTGGTTTTAGCCATTTCTTCAGGTCTTTATGAATCATTTTGTTTATCTTTATTGCTTCCTCATTCACAAATCTGTTAAAATCATTTGCTATTATGGAATCTGGTACATCTCCTTGAACATTCCATTTAATTTGGTCTGTCATTTTATCATCTTTGGTTCTAAGTAAGTTATATCTTTGTGTAAGTTTTTCATAATTTCTATTTCTCTTTGAACACCTGGAGATTCTTTCCATCCATCTATCATTAATACCACTATTTCATCACATTTGGCTAGGAGAATTTCATCATATTGTAACCAAAATTCAGAACCTAATGGCAATTCATGTTTAACTGCTACTGGATGTGTTGCTACTATGGGTGAATAAACACATAAACCCTTTTTCATTAGATAGGCTGTAGCATCTATTGCTTTTTGATATCTTTCATGTTGTATAGTAAAACAATGATCTTTCCATGCCATGTGATTATAATTATCAGGTTTCTCTTCTCTAAGAAGGTATGGTGAAGCTAGATATACTAGTTTCATTTCTTATCATCTCTTTGAACCAAATACAATATAAAACCAACAAAGCCAAGCATTACTATGAATGTTAGTATCTCAGGAATCATTTCTTTTTTACCTTTCTTCTCCTTGCAGTTCTGTATTCTTCAATCTTTATTCTAAATTCACTCCAATCATTTTCTTGTGGACCTTCTAAATCTTCCCATTCCTTAGCTTCGTCAGGTTGACCATCTTCAGACATTATATTTCCACTCCAATTTCAATATCTTAAATCCTAGACATGGTAAAGCTAAAGTACTTTGACATTTTAGACACTTCATTCTATAGCTCCTTCACATTAGTATCAGTTGTAGCTTCTCTAATACCTTCTGAATAACCTTTAAGGAATCCAACTATTGAATCTACTATTCTATCCAGGCCAACCATATCATCTATCATTGTATCTATAACTTCTACCAATACAGCTTCAGCACTTTTATCTAATACAAAATGCTCAGGTAACTTTCCTTTTTCTATTCCCTGTTTAGCAAGTTCATCAATTATTTCTTCAGACACAAAGTATTTATTTTCTCTAAATAACTGAGATAGAGTCATTATTTTATTTTTACTATCCCAAACATTACTTTTCTTACTACTCAATCTATTTTAGACCTTAATTTAGCTAGTGAAATTTCAATATTATGTATTTGCTCCCTAAGTAAATTTATCTGATATTGTAGATCTTTACGATACCATTTTGATTCACAGCATTTATCACCAAAATATTCATGATGGCAATCTGTAGTCGCATATTCTTCTCTATTCAATATATCTCTCAAGTCATAATATACAGTATTTGGACTTTTTTTATGATATCCAACTCTATGAGTAACGTAATCAGACACATACATGATATCATTCACGTAGCCTTTAAACATACCATCTATCTCTTTCTCTTTATTACATTCTGGACAAGGAGGAGGAAACAAAAATCTCCTACTTTCACATACATATTTAGTACATACACCATAATCTGTCATTAATAGTAATATACAGATATGAGTATTTATACTTTATTATCAAATGATCACATAACTATATACACTAAAGTGATCAGGTGATAGTAAAATCAAAAAAAAACGTAGAAGATTGAGATTCTTCAAAAGACAATCTTCGTATATTATTGAGAGAATCTACTATATAAGTATTGATATAAATATTAGTATGAAGGCTATTACTACCACAACTATCCAACTTACCCAAACTGGCTGATTTTTAATAAACCATTTTATAATTTCACATACGACATAGGCCAACATTGCTATTCCAAATATGAATATAGTTTCTAGTACACCAAACATTACTGGTTAAACCCCCCTTTTTGTTATGGAGAACTATGTTATATCATTGTATGTATGTATATAGATATATCAGACATATTAGGATCTTGGGGCTAAGGGGCATATCTTCAAATTCAGATTTTGTTTTGAATTTTTGTTACTGTTTCTAAGAACAAGAACATTTCGTTACTAATAATTAGAAATAAAAATAAAAATAAATAAAAATAAATAATCAATCATATCATATCGTTACTATATACATACATACTATACTACATATAGTAATACTTGAATAAATAAGCAAGTGTTACTACTATATCATAACAGTAACAACAACAACAACTATTGTTACTACTATACAATATACATAGTATTATTACATATAGTAACGTTACTGACAATTAGTAAGTCGAGTCGCAGTACATTCATGCTTACCATACTACTAAACTATAGTAACAATTACTATAAATGTACATACATACATAAGTAATGTTATTAATATATGGTATCAATGTTAATAACCTATATATATCTAACTGTTACTAATACTACAGATTAGTAACGATTTGGTCGTACATGACCTAAGGCTTATAGTCTTATACAATTGTTACTAATATTGAATATGTTTGAATAAAGATAAATAAATAAAGATAAACAAATAAATAAATAAAATAAATAATAAAATAAAATAAATAAATAATAATAATATAATATTATATTGTTACTAGTATAGTATAGTAGTATATCCTTAATTATATATGTCCTATAACAATATTAGCTATTAGCAAAAAAAGGTATTAAGTAAAGTTATATTGAGTATTTCTGTTCCTGTGAATGAATATACTTCAACTACAATAGATAATGATATTATTACTGATATTAGTAATGATACCAATGCTATATAGAATAGTATAGTGTCCATTGATATATACATCGTTACCACTCTTAGGTATTAGCCTTATCTCCTATACCTTTTTCCATTGGTTTGAGTTGTTCCTTGACCTTGCCAATTTAATATTCCAAATCCTATTGTATCGATAGCTCTGTCTAATCTGGTTTTAGTGTTGCACTTATGACAATATTGCCATGTTTCACCTTCTCCATAATAGTATATTGTAGGCTTACAGAATACATTCTTATCTACCTTTGTACATTGAATGCAGTTACCTTTTCTGTCATTGTACTTTTGATGGTAACGATCTACCTTTACTCCATTGCTGAGTATTTTTATGGATTCTAAATCCATCATTGCTGTAGTTATTTCCATATGTTTAATTAAAATTCTTGAAAACATTCATCACATATTTCTATATATCCTTTTGGGAGATCAGTATGTTTTCCGCATATCTTACACATTATATACATATGTTTAGTTAAGATAGGAACAGTATTGCCATTGAGACCAATCCTATTAGTCCCATAACAAATAACGTTAGTCCTACCTGTTGATCTGTGTTCATATGTTTAATTAATTTGGTATAGCATCTTTTGGATATCTATCTTTCTTACCACCAGCTAGGCCACAAATCGTTACCAATACTCCCATAAGGATTATTAGAGGTACGAATACCTCATACATTAAGATCCCCTTTCTGGTAACTTTGCTATTTCTTTCTGTAGTAACTTATGAGCTTCTATAGTCCTTGTTACAGTATCCTTTACTTGCTGGTCAGTACAGCCTTCATAAACATGTACTGTTGTATTATATCCTTTACTGTTGGTCTCTATTTTCATACTACACTTCGATTCGAAGTTATTTTCTATATTTTCCATATGTTTAGAGAAAAAGAACGTTACTAAGGTAAGATATCTTCAATTTGTTCTATTAGCTCCTTGCATTCATCCTCATCAAATGAATCACAATTGTTCATGATATTTGAAAAGATATCATCGTTATAGAGTTCCTGTTCTAAGCAACAGTATGCTATTTGAGCTATTTGCATATCTATATCAGCTGTTCTATCAATCATTCCCTCATCAATATCATTCTCGTTTCCAGTATCATCTATGATTGATAGATTTTCATTTCTGTCGTTACTGCTTACGATATCGTCCACTTCTTGATGTATGAAATCATGTACATCTATTCGCCCACCTTCATGTTGTTCTCTCAGCTGGTAAAGTATATCTTCATATATCCTATCTTTCGCTTCGCTTACAAATTCATTCATATGTTTAGTTTATAGATATTGGTAACATTTATCACAGACATATATTATGTCATTCCATCCACTCGCATCAAATTTTATTCTCTTTGTTACCAATCTAAAGCATGTTTCACATTTTTTCATATGTTTAGTTACCACTTTGGAGATACTCTAAATACTATTTGATCTTCATCAATAGCAACGAGTATCAAATTGTGGTATTTAGTGAGCTTTTCCATCCTCTCATTTGTGATATGTTCTATTTCGAATTTAAGGAATGTTACCATATGTATAGTTACCACATTTGAGCATTATAATCTTCTATCTCTGCATGTAGTCGATTGGTCTCAGATATAAGATCATCTAATTGTTCCCAAACATCTTTACTAAATCGAGAATCAATCTGCTCTTCAAGATCATGCTGAGCTATCTCTAAATCGAGACCAATATTATCAACTGAATCTTTTATGTTTGCTAAGATTTCTTTTATATGCTCTAAATGTTTCCAACCATTAGGAAAGTCCCACATTCTATTTGTTGCCATATGTTTAGAAAGAATGTTATTCTTGATTGGTAATGATCTCTTCGACTTCTGCAACAGCACGATCAAAATCTATTTGATTGTTGCAATATGCTACATGCACATCATCAATTAGTGACCTTGTACTGTTACTTTCGTAGATATCAGTTAGGTCTCCAGTAATTTGTTCTGCTATTTCGTCAGTTAATGCACTGTCAGCATCCTCATAATTTACCTCAGGTTCAATGTCGTCAAATATTCCACGATCCAGTAACGAATTTATGACCATACTTATTTCTTTATTATTTAAGCCAATGTTCTCTAATTCTTTACGCTTATCTTCTATCGCATATTCCTGTTCCTGATCGTAAGCATCTTGCCATAAACGATCTTCAATTCCAGAACGAAAGTTATCAGGCTCATATTTGCATCCATTTACCAATTCTGCGACCATTCCATTAAAGCATACCATTCCATCATTTACGCACTTATAGACTGCTTCATGTACGATATCTCCTTCAGTAAGGTTCTTGATTCTATTCAAGATTATTGCTTTAAGTTCTTGTTTCATATGTTTAGAAATAATCGTTACCAATTTTCGTATTTTGTACCTAATTTACCTAAGATAAAAGTTATTGTATCATCCATAAATCCATATTCTATTTTTTCGCTTTTGAATAAGTCTATTATGTAGGCAAATTTAGTATTATCGTTACCTACATGAGTATAGTACAGGTTCTTTAATGGTGACTTATAGATAGTAAAGTTGTAGTCATTTAGGTACTGTAGTACTTGAGATTTTTTCATATGTTTAGTCTTAAAGACTAATGTTAATCATCACAGGTACATTTTACCCTGAGACAATAATTGCAGACTAGTTTTTTGTTTCCATAAGTAGTAAATGATTCCATATGTTTAGCTTTAATCTTCAATAAAAAAATGATAAGCTAAGTTCTCAGGCTCTACTAGCTGAGAACAATTTGGACATAACAATTTAGTCATATGTTTAGTCTTTACTCAATTTGATAACGTTATTATATTTTTTAATTTCAGCTGTGCATATTCCACTATGCACAGCATATACGATTTCTCGTACCAACATATGCTCCCAACTTAGGGAGTTCGATTTCTAACTATTCGAGCTTTTCTTTTTACTGTTAAACTACTAGCTCAATGTTACCTACCCTAGTAACATTCCTATTTCTAGGTCATCAGACATATGTTCATTTAACAGTTTTAGCAGTTACCTTTTTGTATATAGCTGTGGTTTTACTGACCTTATCGCAGATTTTTTAATTTCTGTGGGTCATAACAGCTTTTGAGTCTTAACCTTTTGGCTTTACATCATCCTCAATTAAGCATCGTTGGGAAATTCAAGCACATGTTAGCAAGATTAGTTAAAGTCTCAAGCTGAGTCGAGTCGTAAGCTTGACTTTTTGGCTTTTCTTGCCATCGTTTTTGTAACTCGAATTTTATTCGATAAGCTTAATACTGCACCAATATATATAAGGTTTTTAGAAGATTTATACGCTCTATATAAACCATTAGATTTTAGGTTAGCCTAATTTTTCTAATATTTAGAAATTCTTTTACCACTTTGGAGATCGCTTTTGTTACTAGAGTAACAAGGAACGTTACTAAATATCGTTATCTAAATTGGTATCAGATTTTGTGGGGATCTAAAATTTTCAGACTCTGTCAGGATCTCAATTTTGGTAACGTTCTATAGGCAGGTAACACTTTATTTTGATCAACTAAGCAAAACCAGCCCTTTATTTTGATCAACTAAGCAAAATTACTTTGTTTTGATCAACTAAGCAAATCCATATTGTTTTAATCAAGTAGGCAAAAATCGTTCTTGTTTTGATCAACTAAGTAAAAAATTTTTTTACTTTATTTTGATCAAGTGTTCAAAAAGTGGTTATTGTTTTGATCAACTAAGCAAAATTACTTTGTTTTGATCAACTATCAAAAATCATTATTGTTTTGATCAACTAAGCAAAAATTAGTTGAAATTATGATTGCAGTTTTTACAGAAATATCTTTGTACTTTGCCTCTTGCTGTGAAATTATGTCCATGTTTTACTACAAGATTTGAGCTACAATTCTTACATATAATATCAACTTGTGTATTTTCATATAACATATTATTTGATAATGCATACATACATATTTACCAACTATTGATTCTTAGCTCTTAGGCCATATGTTGCTAGTCTTAATGAATCGAGTGAGTCGTCATATGATGTTTTAGTCTTATCTAATTGATACTCTTTTGCTATAGCAGTTGACATAGCTGTTGTAATAAAGTTGTAACGTTCTGGTATAGCTACTAGTTCTTTATTTACCAATACATGTAGGTGAGATAATAGCTCTTTATGATGCGTGGCAAAATTTACTGGTATTACTTTTACAACATCTTCATCAATATCTTCCTTTTCCCAATCAAGATCCTCACCAAACCTGGTCTTTAATTCAGCAACGAATCCTCTATTAGCTCCATCTACATAATACCAGCAATTACCATACATCCTATTGAAAGAGAAGGCAAGGTCCGCTATTTTTTCAGGGTTGGCCCGATCAAATTCATTGTGGAATACCACCCTTAAGATTGCAAACTCAGGCATCCATTCCACCACTGTTACTGCTGACCTGGAACTCCCGAATCCAGGATCTATCCCAACGTAATGGTGCGTCATTCTATTGATAGGTATCCCTTTTGAAAGATTGACCTGTGGGTCTGGAAGATCGTATAGCCTCCCTAATTCTATTGCCCTCTTGATTTTAATCTCAGAGAATACATTACCTACCTCCCCTAAATATTTCAGGTTGTATTCACGCTCAAAGGTGAATGTATTCATCATGTTATCTATGATTTCTTTATTGAATATGTTACTCTTTGGAGGTAGCCCCCATTCAAAATTAAACTCTAATAATTGATACTGACTTTTATCTTGATCCTCATTGTCCATGATTTCGTATAAGAATCCTGGCCTATTAGGAGTTGATACCATTAATATGTAAGGATTGGATTTACCTATGTACCTCTCAGTTACATATCTTACTTCCCACATATCATCTTTCTTTTTCTCACCAAAGAAGTCAGCTTCATCTAGCAATATAAACTTTGGATTGGTAAGACTTCGATATGAGGAGAGATTACCAGCTGGATAGGCTTGTATCTCACACCCATTGAGTACTATTCTTGTTTCTTTACCATGTAAGTCTACATTATGATTGCGATTAAATACTGTTCTTATTCTGCGTATCAATTTGGTTGCTAGATCCAGGTTAGGTCCAGTAATAATACACATCTGTTTATTCTTGTAGATTTGTGGATAAGCTGTAGGTAACCAGCACATTAGATAGATACCAAATTCAGAGAACGCTAGTCCTGTTGCTTTCTTTACTCTTATATGTCTACGCTTCTTGGTATCTTTGAGCTTATCATCAAATAATTGATTATATGTTATTTTGTGATGTTCTACCCAGGGTTTTTCTAAATCATCTTCTCTACCTCTAGGTAGACCTACCATATGAGTAAAACAGCAGTTATGAATACCTGTTACCTTTTGATGTTCTTTGGTCCATATGTAGAAAGGTTTGCCTTCAAAGGGTTTAAAACTAAATTCTTGTGATTCATTTTCTACTACATCTCTATCATCAATCTTGAAATTGAAGTCCCAACTCATACATTTTTATCCTCCAGTTCTTTTACTGGTATTGTTTTATTGAATCTTAATGGTCCTTTCTCTAGCATGTTATAGATATTGTTCTCACATGCAATACTGAGCTTACCAGCTTCCATCCTATCTCTGGGTGATTTAGTCTTATCTGCTAGTATCTCATCACATTCTTTTGCTAGTTTTTGATACTTCTGTTTAATTAATAATGCTCTATTTTCTAAGGATTCATTTGCTTGATCCTTCCAGAGCTCTTTATCTTGCTCGTGTATTTTCTTTGTATATTCCCTTAACTGACGATCAGTTAGACCAGGTATTGATTCCATTATTTTTTCTCTTGATAAACCATCCTGAAGCATCTGACGAACTTGAGCTATTCTAGCTTCAATCTGATAATGTTCTGTCAATCTATATAATCCTCCTCAGGTTCGTATGGTTTGTGTATCTTTCTATAAGTTTCAATTTTATCCCTACATATATAACAATATAATGTCATTTACTTTTATCCTCTTCATAATAATAATCTGTTGTATTGATTTCGTTACCATCTATGAATAATTTAAGACTATCTGAACTTATTTCCCAACGCATATCTTTACCTATTCTCATACATTGAAAATCTCTTACAATATCCTCCCAATAATAATGGCGTTTCAGTTTCATTTAATATTCCTTTCTAGGGTATAGTTCAATGCAGCTCCTACTATGAATCCTGTTAATATAGCTGCTATTGTAGCTGTGAAAAAATCCATCATTTGAATTTCTTTAGATCCTCCCATTGTCGAGCTGCCTCATTCTCCTCTTCTATTGCCTGTTCTGTACTTTGATTAGCTGCAAATTCTAACATCTTATTTATTTTTTGTTCAACACATAATACATTAAATGGATATTGATTTGAATATAAACAATAATATTTTGGATCTATATCCTGACCATAAGCTGACGATATCCAATAATATAAACCAAAAATTAGGAGAATGCTACCAATAAGCATTACTATTAACGATAACTCGACCAAGTACTTTTTCTTTTCCTTGTTCTTTTCTTCTTTCTCATTCTTTCTGACTATCGATTTGATTTATCTTTGAATGTAATCTTTGTCTTTCGTTAGCTACCATATCTCTTAGGTCATTAGACATATTCATCATCTCTAGTCCTCTAGCATTCAAGTATTGTGATAATTGCATAACTACTGTTTCGTAATTTACTGCTTGTTGTTTTTCTACTATCTTAGCTCCTTTGGCCTTTAGTTTCTTTTGATTAATTTCTTCTACTTCTTTATCTACACTCATAGTCCTTTCATCTTCAATAATACTATTAAGCTGTTATTTATATATAAGAGTTTGGATTGTAGCTCTTCAGTAGTAACATCTGGTTCACCTAATACAACATTAAAATCAGTACCAATAGTCCAATATCCAGTAGGAGAATTTATTTTCATATTGATATTAACTCCACATTCTTGAACAAAATACTGCTATTTGATTGCTCAAATTTGAAGTCTAAATCTAATTGTGAATCTATATTTATTACCATGATGTATATCCTACCATGATCACTATTGTTTATTCTTAACCACATATAGCTATTTTTTGGTAGCAAGGAACTATCACCATAATTAGCACATGTTACTTTACCTATTAATTTACCATCTAATGTGAATGTTGTTTCGTTACCTTTCAGTGTGAACTTAGCATGATGCCATGTTTCAGCTATTGTTATACCACTATTGAAATCGTGACTGTTACTATGAACATTATGATAATCTTCTGTCTTAAAGCCTACGCCACCTAATTTATCTACAGCCCATCCATGTCCACCAAATCTCTTTGCTGGTTCTAATTTTACATTGTTACATTCTCCTTGATGTCTTGATCTTAATCTGATTGATACATTGTCTACGCCACCAGAACCAGCTTTAAGTCTAGCTGTTCCATCTCCAAGAACTTCTAATACTGGATTCCCACTTGCAGCAACAAAGATAGATTTGTCATTAGGTTTCTGTCCACCTTCTTGAACAGTTATGGTCCTCTTTACACCATTATTCCATTTACCATCAGTGTTACTACTCCATAGTGAACCTGTTGGAGTAGGAGTAGGAGTTGGAGTTGGAGTAGGAGTTGGAGCTACTGAACCTACTGTTACCTTTCCAGATGCTGAAGCTCTTTCATCATTAGCGTTCCATACTGTTACTGTAAATACATATTCTCCATCCTGTGAGGGAGTGAAATATACGAATCTCTGAGCCTGGTCTACTGTATAATTTACTTGCTGATTGCATAGCCATTCTATGTTCTTTATTGTAGTATCACTATTAATAGTAGCTGCTAATGTAGTTGGTACGTTAATTTGTCCAGTTGCACTGGTTACTGATACAGTTATCATTTCAACACTCTCCCATTATAGTCAATCCATTGCCATGTTGTTGTTCCATCTGGTTTAATTGTATATTGGAGGAATCCATAGTTAACGTTATTACACCAGGGAAAGTCTGTATTTGTTCCACAGGTATAGTGACTTCTGCCTCCACTACCTATCTGTTTATAGAGACCATCTTTACTTTGTGACATTACGTGATTGTGTGCTTGATCATAATATACCTTTACTGTTGCAGGTATCTTTGATTTTACTGCATCACAGAATGTTTTAATAGTTGGTTCTACTGGATGATGAGCATTTGGAGGTACTGCACATGGTTTGTGTGATACTATATGTAATGATGTAATTCCAGTCATAAATTGAGTGTTACTTGTAAGTACATTTGATGCTGCTGTTTGTTTGGCCAAATCACCATTTGTGTTAAAGAATAGGAACAACACATGATTCTGTTTAATGTAAAAGTTATTCTTACAGTATTGTAGAGCTTCTGCCTCAATGCTGGTTGAACCATCTTCTTTACTCGATTCATGGTTGCCTAATACACAATTAACTTTGTTACCAAATAATCCATATGTTTTCTTGAACCAGGACAAATTATCATCATACCCTAGGTCTCCTAGAACGAATACATTAGTTGGATTCTGAGCTTTTATCTGATTATATGTTGCAGTTCCAGCTGTAGTTGAATCTACATCTCCTACTATAGCTATTTTCATATCAGCTGGTGCTGGAGCTGGAGGAGGAGTAACTATTGGTTTAGGATCACATTTGTTTGTGGTTGCATTATATACTTGATCAGCATTACATGTTGGTTTAGGAGGAACTGGTACTGGTTTAGGATCACATTTGTTAGTTGTAGCGTTATATACCTGTTCACTTGTACAAGTTGGTTTAGGAGGAACTGGTATTGGTTCTGGAACTGGAGCAGATTGTACATTAATTAGATATCCTGTTTGAGTAATAGCATTATCGTTATCCTGAGCTTCTACAGTGAATAAGTATGAACCATTGAATAATGGAGTAAAGTAAATATCTTCACCTACTTGAGTGAAATTTGATTTAGGACCAGTCTTTTGATCCCAAATAGTAGTAGTTATAGTACCATCTGGATCTGATATTGTAGCATTAATTAATACAGTTTGATTAACTGTAACGTTACTAATAGGTTGAATTGATACAACTGGAGGTTTATTAACGCCACCAAATGTTATATCTTGTTGAAAAACAGTATATCCACCAATAACTGCTGCTGTTATAACTACTGATAGAACTGCGATTAGAACATTAGAGACCATTAAATCATGTATGTATGTTATTTATAAACGAACTAATGATGGATTGAAATATTGATACTTTTACCACATACACATCTTTCTGAACGTATGGTCTTATGTACACATTCATCATAATAGAAAAATTCTATATATTCGTGTTCATGTTCACTCATGGTAACTCCCACGTATCTATTATTGGTAAATTGTTATCTGGATTTAGAAACACATATTTTTTAATATAAAAATTGTAGAGTTTGAGATACTTTGGGTATCTCTTTGGGTCGTTAAGTCCTAGAAAGTCCTTACTCAATCTTTCTCTGAGCTATTCTTCGATTGACTTCTGAATCATCGTGGCCATCAAAGTATAGGTTCGTAGATAGACCTGTTTCTGCATTAATTTCTCTTAGCTCTTTGTTCTTGTTTATGTCTGTATTCGTTGCTGGAATAAAGACCACATCATATATGTTCTTGTTCTGTTCTTTCTTAATAAAGTCTACAATTGCTTTCTTTGATACATCTAGTTTTTGAACTGTAGCTGGTTGCTGCCCCTTTTCCTTTAGTTCTGCTAACATGAGCTTAGCTTTCTTGCTGTCGTCATTAATAGCTAATATCCTTGGACCTCCTCCTACTCTTGCTTGAGTGATTCGTTCTTTGGATTGTACTGAGGTAGCTGCTGTTACTGGTACGTTATCAACTGGTTCTGCTGGAACTGGAGTTTCTTCTGCGAATGCTTTGTCAAACTTCTCGTCTTTTATTTCATCTTCGTCTTTCTTGTTAACCATACATACATAGAGAGCTTTGATGATATTATAAAACTAAGTTAATATGTGAATTTACCATCACGTTTGTATTTTTCTTCTATAATTCTATAGCAATCGTCACAGTAGATATACATTCTTTCGTATATTTTAGTGGCATCGTTGGGATCTTCCATTAGCTCTGGTTTTATTTTACCACATTGAAAACATTGACCATCAGGCCTATATCTAACTATATTCCTGATTCTTTCATCTTTATATAGTCTTTGTATATCTTCAGCTGTTATCTTTCTTGTCATTACTACTAAACTTTTCCAGTTGTTTCTGTTTGTATTCTCTCATGAATTGTTCGTATTCGGGATTCCCCGATTTAATACTACCCATTGATGCTTCTGCAAAGTAGTCATGTAAGACTTCTTTTCTATATCTGCGATATCCTCCCTGGTCATTTTCTAACCAATCATGCAATTGGACCATACCAGCATTAGCTGTAATGATATCAGCAGCAGTATCGACTATTGGCCATTCGAAATCACCAACTCGTTCTCTTGAAATAGACTTCTTGATTAACTTACCTTTCTTGTTATAGACTGGTTTTCCAAATGGATCTGTGAGTGTATTTTCTGCCATTTTACCAGCTCCATGTTTGGACTGTTCTATTCTATTCTTAATGATACCAATCCAGTGATATATCGATGTTGAGTATTTTCTGTCAGCTTCTGCCCTTGTTTCTGTAATAAAGATTGGATTGAGTATCTTTTCAATTATTGTTCCATTTATACATGTATTCCAGTCATTAGCTTTCTGTTTTATGCGTTCTGGAGTTTGTGGTTTGTATGTTTCTATTTCATCTGCAATTTTATTATAATGTTTTGCGTATAAAGCGAACCATCTAGCAGTATCACGTACTGCTTCTGAGAACTCGTTTGGTCCTTGCATACCTTCTGGAGGTTCTGCTTGATGGATACCAAAATCTTCCTCTTTTATTGGTTCTTCCTCTGGTTCTTTCTTCATAAGATCCTTTAACTGTTCATTTAATTTCTTCTGTCTCGATTCTGGTAACACTTTGACCTTATCTTCGTAATAACTTAGAACATCTTCCTCTATACTATTTAAATCTTCCTCTTTGAAAACTTGCAAACCATATTGTTTAAATAGTTGTTTCGCATTTTGCTGTTTATGTTTATCAGGAATAACATTGTAAATGTTCCTTATTCCACCATCAGTTATTCCTAATTCTTTCAGCTTTTCAATAATATCTCCAGCTATATTTCTAACATCTTTACCCTGGAGAGTATATAATTCCTCCCAAGCTTCATCCCATTCTTTTACAATATCTGCCTTAGTATTGGACCAAATATTATATTGTTTTTGATGTTCTAATAATCGTAACTGACAATTTCGAACTGCATCTTCTAACCTACCTATACGTTCAGTAACGTTACCTCCCATGATAACAATAGGAAGGAAAAACTATTTAAATATTTGTTTTTATACTATAAACGAAGCTCTTTTTGCATACTCTATTATCACGTGCTAGATTAGATCTTGTTACCAGTTCCAGGTTCTTAGTAATCTCTCCTCTTTTATACATTGTTGCTAATAAACGATATATTGATTCCTTAGTTGAATACATACCATCCAGTCTCTCTAATACATCTGAAGATGTGGCCTTACCTAGCTCTGATATTACTGCCTTGATTTCTTCTTGTAATGTCATTTACTTATTCTCCTTTTCACAAATTAAATTACCAAAGTTTCTGCATAACCAAGATTCAATTCTTTCCAAAATAGTCATTTCTTATTCTTCCCCTCTAAGATTAATAGTCCTTCCAGTATTATCATAATGACAACTGCTGCACACAGCTATGTAGGGGTCATCCTTGTCGCCTTCATTCCAAACATGACATTTAAGACATTGCCACTCTTTGTACTTGGTCATTTACTTATTCTCTCCCCATCTTTCAACTAACCAATAATAACACTCTTGACACAATTCTAATATCCATTTTCCATCTAATGTTTCTTTATAATATCCATGTTGAATATTACAACTAGGACATAATTTAATTTTAGATATTATCATTTACTTATTCTCCTTTTCACTTGCTTCTTTCAACCATTGTAAAATCAAATCGTCTGGAATACTCATTATTTCCCTCATGTTATCAACTATTTGTTTCT
>Ga0209998_10000028_pt1 | contig 60458 bp, 68 predicted proteins | sample EndophyteCoNSPM_FD_187576 | JGI IMG/M metagenome (GOLD analysis project Ga0209998, IMG submission 187576) | Arabidopsis thaliana rhizosphere microbial communities from the Joint Genome Institute, USA, that affect carbon cycling - Endophyte Co-N... | ecosystem: Host-associated > Plants > Roots >... | reverse complement strand
GTCGGCCTCGCGGTGTACGGCCTGGTCGTGCTGGCCGCCCGGCGTATCGCGCCGTGGGCTCAAACCGTGGACTGAAAGGAGAGAGCGTCTATGAAGCGCGTGGCCATGTCTCTCGTTCTCCTGACGATGGTGGCATCGGTGGTCGGACTCGAGTTGAGCGCGCCGTCCGCGCAGACCGCGCCGCAGAAGGTGGTGTTCGCCCTGAACTGGTTCCCGGTGGGCGACCACGCGGCGTACTGGGTGGCGCTGGAGAAGGGCTACTACAGGCAGCGCGGGCTCGACGTCGACATGCAGAACTCCAAAGGCTCGGGGGACTCGATCGCCAAGGTCGACACCGGCCGCGCCGACGTCGGCCTGGCCGACAGCGCGGTGGTCATCGCCTCCTCGGCCCGCGGGACCAAGGTGAAGGTCGTCGGCATGGTGTTCGACAAGAGCCCGCTCAACGTGTGGAGCCGCAAGGAGGCGCCGATCACCAAGCCCAAGGACCTCGAGGGCAAGACGGTGGGCGCCCCGCCCGGCGACGGGCAGCGGCAGATGTTCCCGGCTTTCGCGCGCCTCAACAACATCGACCAGACCAAGGTGACGTGGGTGAACGTGGAGCCGGCGGCCAAGGTGCCGGCGCTGGCCGAGAAGCGGGTGGACGCGGTGGCCGACTACACCACCGGCCTGCCCTTCTACGAGAAGGCGGTGGGCAAGGGCAACGCGATCATGCTGCCCTGGGCCGACCACGGGTTCGACATGTACAGCATGTCCATCATCGCGAGCGAGAAGACGATGAAGGAGCGGGCCCCGATGCTCCGCGCGTTCCTGGAGGCCTCGTACCTGGGCTGGCGCGACGTGATGACGGACCCGAAGTCGGCGCTCGAGATCTTCAAGAAGCGGGTGCCCGAGATCGACCTCTCGATCATCGAGCCGAACATGATGATGGGGCTCGAGCTGATGCGCACCGACCGCTACGCCAAGCACGGGATCGGCTGGATGGACGAGAAGAAGATGTGCGACTCGGTCGATCTGGTGAACACCTACATGGGCGTGCCGGCCAAGGTCGAGTGCAAGGCGGTCTACACCAACGAGTTCCTCACCAAGGTGGAGCTGCCGAAGTCCGCCCGCTGATCGCCGCGGCGTGACCGATCTCATCCGCCTCGACCGGGTCGGGATGACCTACCCGACCGCATCCGGCTCGGTCGAGGCGCTGCGGGACATCGACCTCGCGGTGGGCCGCGGCGAGCTGGCGGCCATCGTGGGGCCGTCGGGCTGCGGCAAGTCGACGCTGCTGCGGATCATCGCGGGGCTGCGGGCGCCGAGCCGAGGCCGCGTCGAGGTCGACGGCCGGGCGGTGGAGCGGCCGCTGCGCTCGGTCGGCATGGTGTTCCAGGCCCCGGTGCTGCTGAAGTGGCGCACCATCGAGTCGAACGTGCTGCTGCCCGCCGAGCTGTCCGGGCTGGATCCGCGCCCCTACCGGGCGCGGGCCGCCGAGCTGCTCGCGCTGGTGGGGCTGGCCGACTTCGCGCAGAAGCTGCCGCGCGAGCTATCGGGCGGGATGCAGCAGCGCGCCTCGCTCTGCCGCGCGCTGCTGCTGGACCCGCCGCTGCTGCTGATGGACGAGCCGTTCGGGGCGCTCGACGCGCTGACCCGCGACGAGATGAATCTCGAATTGCTGCGGGTGTGGGGCGAGGGGAGCCGTGAGCGGAAGACCATCGTGTTCGTCACCCACTCGATTCCCGAGGCGCTGTTCCTCGCCGACCGGGTGATCGTGATGACGTCCCGCCCGGGCCGCCTCGGCCGCGTCTTCGACGTGCCGCTGCCGCGACCGCGCACCGTGGCCTCCCGCGCCCATCCCGACTTCGGCCCCCTCGCCCTCGCCATCCACGAATCCCTGCAGGGGTCAGGTCTTACAATGCGACATTTTCCCGACGCGAGCCCCGGCGAGCGCTGAGGCCGCCTACGGCTTGGCGGGGACCTCGCCGCGCCAGGCGCCGGTCTCGCGCCGGCGGGACTCGATGAAGTCCTTGAAGCGCTCGAGGTCGCCGTTCACGCGGCTCGAGACGACGCCGACCGCGTCGCCCACGTTCTCCATCACGCCCTCCGGGTCGTACTCGACCTGCAGCATCACGCGGGTCTTCTGATCGGCGAGGCGGTGGAAGGTGACCACGCCCGCGTTCTTCGCGCCCGACGTGCTCTTCCACGCCACGCGCTCGTCCGGCCGCTGCTCGGTGATCTCGGCGGTCCAGTCCTTCTCCTTGCCGCCGATGGTGGCCTTCCAGCGCAGCCGCCGGTCGTCCAGCTGGGTGACCGCGGTGACGCCCTCCATGAAGCTCGGGAACTCCTCGAACTGGGTCCACTGGTTGTACGCGGTGCGCACCGGCACTTCCACGTCGATGGACTTCTCGATGCTGGCCATGGTCGCTCCTTTCCGTTGCACGGATGCAGCAGGAAAGGGCAAGCGATGTGCCACCGCGCCGCGCGCCGCATTGTCCGTCCTCGCATCGCGTTCAGCGACGCGTGGACGGAACGACACGAAGGTCTTACTGCGTAGATATGTGCCCCGCGGCGGGGTGGGCGCTCTCGGGGCAAAAATGTCGGAATGTAAGACCTGACCCCAGGCAGCCAGGTGTGCAGGATGCCGGTGACGGCCATACGCGCGCAACCTAGCGCGGGCACTGGGCGGTTGACAAGCCGCACCGCCCATCGCAGAGTCTGGGCACCCAACATCCACCCGCTCGCTCCCGGAGGTGCAGGCATGGCGCGTCGAGCGTTCCGGCTACGTTTCCTCATCGCGTGCGCGATGGCGATGGTGCTCCTGATCGCGGTCGGGCCCGCCGCCGCGCAGAAGAAGGGCGGCGTGCTGCGCGTCGGCAATCTCGGCGAGCCGCCCGCACTGGACGCGCACTGGACGACCGCCAGCATCACCGAGACGCTGACCAACCACATCTACGAGGGGCTCTTCAGCCTCGACCGCGACAACAAGCCGATCCCGATGCTCGCGGAGAGCGCCACGGTGAGCAAGGACGGGCTCACCTACACGTTCAAGCTGCGCGCGGGGGTGAAGTTCCACAACGGCAAGGAGATGACCTCCGACGACGTGGTGGCCTCGCTCAATCGCTGGGGCAAGCAGTCCATCTACGGCAAGGCGCTCTACGCCCAGGTCGCCGAGCTGCGCGCGGTGGATCCGTTGACCGTGGAGATGAAGCTCAAGGAGAAGTCGGCCATCGTGCTGATCTCGCTCGCGGTGCCCAACAACTTCGGAGCGATCTACCCCAAGGAGATCGCGGCGAAGTTTCCGCCGGAGGTGAAGGTGACCGAGTACGTGGGCACCGGCCCCTACAAGCTCGCGGAGTGGAAGCCGGACCAGTACATCCGGATGGTCCGCTTCGACGACTACAAGTCGCGCAACGAGAAGCCCAACGGCTACGGCGGCGGCAAGACCGCGTGGCTCGACGAGATCCGCTGGGTGCCGGTGCCCGAGGTGGCCACCCGGGTCGCCCAGGTCGAGACCGGCGAGCTGGACTTCGCGGACGACCTGAACCTCGACTCCTACGACCGCCTGAAGGCCAACCCCAACGCGCATCCGATCATCTCCAAGCCGTACTACTGGCTCGTGGCCGTCTTCAACAAGAAGGAAGGGTTGATGACGAACCAGAAGCTGCGGCAGGCCTGGCAGGCCGCCATCGACATCGAGCCGATCATGAAGAACGTGGCGGGCGGCAAGAAGGAGTTCTACCGGATGGACAGCAGCCTGGCCCCGGTGGAGATCAGCGCCTGGCACACCAAGATCTCCGGCCTGCCCTGGGACGAGCACAACCGGGACAAGGCCAAGAAGCTCCTGCAGGAGTCGGGCTACAAGAAGGAGCCGATCCGGTTCATGACCACCCAGGAGTACAAGTGGATGTACGACTTCGCGCTGCTGAGCAAGCAGCAGCTGGAGGACGTGGGCTTCAACATCGATCTGCAGGTGGTGGACTGGGCGACGCTGGTCAAGCGGCGCAACAACCCCAAGGAGTACGACGTCTTCACCACCGGCATGGGCGCCTTCTACGATCCCACCCACCACATCTATCTCACCGCGAGCTGGCCGGGGTGGACCACCGACGAGGGCATCCTCAAGATCCAGAGCGAGCTGGCGCGCGAGACCGATCCCAAGAAGCGGATGGCGCTCTGGGAGCAGCAGACGCGGCAGTTCTACGAGAAGGTGCCGGTGATCCGCTACGGCGATCTGTTCGGCCTGCGCGCGGCCCGCAACACCGTGAAGGGCTTCAACGAGTCCACCGAGCGCATCCGCTTCTACAACGTGTGGCTCGACAAATAGCCACGCCGGAAACAACCTACCGCGTTTGTCCCGCCGCCGCAGCTGATAACCAAGCGGTGGGGGGCCTGGGGGAGGAGCGGCGCCGCTCCCCCCCAGTTAGATCAGACCAGATCAGATCATGTTCGCGTACCTGATCCGGCGCCTGCTGGCCGTCGTCCCGGTGATGGCGGTGGTGGTGACGGTGGTGTTCCTGCTCATCCACCTCATCCCGGGCGACCCGGTGAGCGTGATGCTGGGGCCCGACGCGACCCCGACCCAGATCGACGCGACCCGGCGCGCGCTCGGGCTCGACCGCCCGATCTACCAGCAGCTGCTGGGCTTCTACGGGCGGGTCCTGCGCGGCGACCTCGGCCAGTCCTACTTCCTGGACCGGCCGGTGGTCACCGCGATCGTCGAGCGCGCCGAGCCGACCCTGATGCTGATGACCTGCGCGCTGCTGGTGGCGGTGCTGATCGGCGTGCCCTCCGGCATCGTGGCCGCGGCCCACCGCGGCTCCATCTGGGACCGCGTGTTGATGATCGGCTCGCTGCTCGGCGTGTGCATTCCCGGGTTCTGGCTCAGCCTGAACTTCATCTACCTCTTCGCGGTGCGCCTGGGCTGGCTGCCCGCCGCCGGCTACGCCTCGCTCTTCACCGATCCGGTGAGCGCGCTGCGCTACATGGTGCTGCCCGCGGTGTCCCTCGGCTTCAACCAGTCGGCGCTCATCGCGCGCATCAGCCGGTCCTGCATGCTGGAGGCCCTGCAGCAGGACTACGTGCGCACCGCGCGGGCCAAGGGCCTGCCTCAGCGCTCGGTGACCTACGTGCACGCGTTCCGCAACGCGCTGGTGCCCGTGGTCACGGTCATCGGGGTGACCACCGCGGTGCTGATCGGCGGCGCGGTCATCACCGAGATCGTGTTCAACATCCCCGGGCTGGGCCGCCTCGTGATCTCGGCGATCCTGCGCCGCGACTACCCGGTGGTGCAGGGGGTGGTGCTGGTGACCGCCGCCACCTACGTGCTCATCAACCTGGTGGTGGATCTGCTCTACGCGTTCATCGACCCGCGCATCCGCTATGACTGAGGCGCTGACCGAGCGGCAGCGCTGGCTGCACCGGCTCGGCCGCAACGGGGCGGTGGTGACCGGAGCGGCCATCCTGGTGGTGCTGGTGGCGGCGGCCCTGTTCGCCGACGTGGTCTCGACCCACAACCCGACGCGCCTGGCTCCCGCGAACCGGCTCCAGCCGCCGAGCGGACAGCATTATCTCGGCACCGACGAGTTCGGGCGCGATGTCTACAGCCTGGTGCTGCACGGCAGCCGCATCTCGCTCCTGGTCGGCCTGACCACCATGCTCCTGACCTCGGCGGGCGGCATCGTGATCGGGCTCACCGCCGGTTACTCCCGCCGCCTCGACGTGCCGGTGATGCGGTGCATGGACGGCCTCATGGCGTTCCCGGCCATCCTGCTCGCCATCGCGCTCATGGCCGCGCGCGGCCCCGGAGTGTGGAACGTGATCCTCGCGCTGTCGGTGGTCTACATGCCGCGCACCGCCATGCTCATCCGCAGCACGGTGCTGAGCCTGCGGGAGCTGGACTACATCCAGGCCGCGCGGGCGCTCGGCCGCCACGACGGCGCGATCGCCCTGCGCCACATCCTGCCGAACTGCATCGGCCCGCTGCTCGTGCAGGGCAGCTTCGTGTTCGCCTACGCGATCCTCGCCGAGGCCATCCTGGGCTTCCTGGGCGTGGGGGTGCCGCCCTACGTGCCGTCGTGGGGCAACGTGATCGCGAGTGGCAAGAACGTGATCCGGGAGGCGTTCTGGGTCAGCCTGTTCCCGGGTCTGGCCTTGACGATCGCCGGGCTGAGCCTCAATCTTCTGGGCGACGGGCTGCGAGACGTGCTGGACCCGAGGCTCCGGGTGCGCTAAGAAGGAGGCGCCGCGACGCGGGGACCCGCGGCCTCGGACGTCACGAACACCAGGATCGGTCAGCTTCTCGACCTCGCCACTCAGCGCGGGCGAGAAGCGTCGAGAGGAAGGAGCCGGTGATGGCAGCGATGGACTCGAGGCAGGTTTCACTCCTGGACGCGGGGCCGCCTTCGCGCACCTTGCTCGGGCGCCCGAGGCGCGGGCTGGTCGCGCGGCCCGCCCCCGGCGGCGCGGTGGAGATCGTCCGGCACGTCAACGGGCCGGTGGAGGTGAAGGTCTCCGGCCTCGTCGACGGCGCCGAGCGCCGCATCCGCCAGTGGCAGGGCGTCGCCGCCTCGCTGTTCCTGATCATGGTGGTGGGCGCCGCGCTGGCCATCGTGGTGGTGGCGCTGCGGTGGGACTACGAGCGCGGCCGCGCCATGCAGGTGCTCCAGACAGATCTACAGATGGCCCGCGCCCGGGAGCGCTGCTGGGAGGCGCTGGCGCGCTTCACGCCGCGCACCGCCGACGACGTGGTGACGCCGGCGAGGCGCGACGGCTGGGTGGCCCGTTGCACCAGCACCGAGCTCGACCGCGTGAACGCCAAGCGATGAACAGGGAGGAGCGCATGCATCAGCCGATGGAGGCGGTTCACGCCGACGAGCGGGAGTGGGAGACCCTGCGGTGGCCGGGGCAGCGGAGCAAGATGCTGTTCCATCCGCGGGCCGAGCGGCCGACCGAGCCCAATGCGGGGCTCGTCCGCTACGAGCCCGGCTCGCACCATCCCTACCACAAGCACGACTTCGCCCAGGTCTGGTACATCCTCGAGGGCGAGTTCCAGATCGGCGAGCAGCGCTACACGCCGGGGACCATGCTGTTCTATCCGGACCCGCACTTCGAGCAGCCGCTCCGCACCGAGACCGGCGGGCTGATGCTGTTCGTGCAGTACCAGGGCCCGACCACCGGCGGCCAGCCGATCTACGACGGGCGGTTCAACATGAAGGCCCGGAAGGCGGTGGCCGAGGAGAACGTGGAGCGGTAGTCCTTCGTTCCCCGGAGCCCGGGGGACGAGAGGCCGGCGTGCAAGAACCCGTACGGTACGCGGCGAGCGGCGAGGTCCACATCGCCTACCGGGTCTTCGGGGCCGGGTCTCGCGACATCGTCCTCATCCCCGGCACGCTCTCCCACGTCGAGCTGCTGTGGGAGGTGCCGAGCAACGAGCACCTCCTCAAGCGCCTCACCACCTTCGCGCGGGTAATCGTCTTCGACAAGCGCGGGCAGGGCCTCTCCGACCGGGTCGCCGAGCAGACGCTCGAGGAGCGCATCGGTGACGTGCGCGCGGTGATGGACGCGGCCGGCTCGGAGCGCGCGACCATCTACGGCTGGTCGGAGGGCGGCCCCATGTGCTTGATGTTCGCGGCCACCTATCCCGAGCGAACGTCCGCGCTGGTGCTCTACGGCACCTTCGCCTCGATGAAGGGCGAGCCGTGGGGCGTGACTCCGGACGTCCTCGATCGGTTTCTCGGTGCGCTCCAGCGCCACTGGGGCGAGGGCGCTCTTCTCCAGCTCAACGCGCCGAGCCGCCGCGACGATCCGGCCTTCGTCGAGCATTTTTCCCGGATCGAGCGCGCCGCCGCCAGCCCCGGGTCCGTCCGTGCCCTGATGCGCGCCAACTACGACATCGACGTGCGGAGCCTCTTGCCCACGCTCCGGGTGCCGACGCTGATCCTGCATCGCGTCGACGATGGGCTCGTTCCGGTCCGGGCGGGCCGCTACCTGGCCGAGCACATCCCGGGAGCCCGGTACGCGGAGATTCCCGGGTCCGACCATCTCGTGCTGGATCTGGAGACGCAGGACGTCATCGCGGATCAGATCGAGGAGTTCATCACGGGGGGACGCCGCCGGCTGGAGGCGGACCGGGTGGTCGCCACCGTGATGTTCACCGATATCGTCGGCTCCACCGAGCGGGCCGCCCAGATCGGAGACCGCCGCTGGCGCGAGCTGCGCGCGGAGTGGCACGAGATGATGCGACGAGAGCTCGCCGCGTTTCGCGGCCGCGAAGTGGACACCGCGGGCGACGGTCTGCTCGCCACCTTCGACGGCCCGGCCCGGGCGATCCGATGCGCGTGCTCGGTTCGCGAGCGGGTCCACGCGCTGGGCCTCCAGGTCCGTACCGGGCTGCACACCGGCGAGTGCGAGCTGGGTGGCGCCGGCGTGGTCGGCATCGCGGTGCACATCGGCGCGCGGGTGGCCGCGCTGGCCGGCCCCGACGAGGTGCTCGTCTCGAGCACGGTGAGAGACCTGGTGGCGGGCTCCGGACTCGAGTTCGTCGATCGCGGCAGTCACGCCCTGAAGGGCGTGCCCGGCGACTGGCGCCTGTTCGTCGTGCCTTGACGGCGGGCGCGACCCATCCCTCACCCTGCCCTCTCCCCTAACGGGAGAGGGAGAGGGGTTAGAGCGCGGCGACCTCGACCCGGCAGTCGTTGTAGCAGGCGCCGCCGCAGATGTCGGCGTGGTGGGCCGGGGCCAGCGCGGAGACGGTCTGGCCGTTGTTGCTGGTCTTCATCCACGCGCCCTTGAGGCTGCAGCACACGCCCGGCGTGACCTCGGTGGTGATCTTGACCGGCAGGTGCACCTCGCCCAGCTCGTTCCACACCCGCACCATGGTCCCGTCGGTCAGTCCGCGGGCCTTCGCGTCGTCCGGGTGCATCTCGAGCGGCGGCGTGACGTCGCCCGCCTTCAACCCGCCGAAGGTGGACGTGATGCGCTCGTCGGAGGCCGGCGTGATCAGGATCAGAGGGAAGGGCGTCTCGTAGGGCCGGTAGGTCGGCAGTCGGCTGCCGTACTTCTGGTCGAGGTAGTCCGAGACCAGCTCGACCTTGCCGGAAGCGGTCTTCGGGAACACGTTCTTGAAGAGGATGGCCGGCTCGCCCGAGACGGTCATCGCGGTGGCGCGGTCCGTGGGCAGCCGGCTCGGGGCCACCCCGCCGAGTCGCGGATCGGCGCCGTCGACCGCGTCGTCGATCAGCTGGGCGTCGCTCGCGGTGAAGATCGGGTCGGTGAAGCCGAAGCGCGCGGCGAGGCGCCGGAAGATCTCGGTGTTGGGCTGAGACTCGTGCTGCGGGCGGATGACCGGCTCGGCGCGCTGCAGCCAGTGCTGGCCGTAGGCCGCGTAGATGTCGTCGTACTCGAAGTGGCTGGACGCGGGCAGCACCACGTCGGCGTAGGCCATGCTGTCGGTCATCACCACGTCCGCGCCCACCGTGAAGAGATCCTCACGCGCGAGCGCCCGGCGCATCCGGTTCTGGTCGGGATGCACGACCAGCGGGTTGTGGTTGTAGATGAAGACCGCCTTGATGGGCGGCGACAGCGTCGGATCGAGCAGGTGCTTGCCCGCATCCACGATGTTGAGCGTGCGGGTGCCCGGCGGGAGCAGGTCCGGCCGCTGCAGGCGGGCCGGGGTCTTCGGGAACGCGAAGCCGGCCCCGTTGACGAGCCCGCCACCGGGCACCCCGAACTTCCCGGCCAGCGCGGGCAGCGCGAAGATCGCGCGAATGCCGCTGCCGCCGTTCTGGTTGCGCTCGAGCCCGTTGCCGACGCTGATCGACGCCGGCGACAGGGTGTGGTACCACTCCGCGAGCTGGCGGATCTGCGACTCGGGCACCCGGCAGATGCGCGCGGCCTCGGCCACCGGGTAGCGGCGCGCCCCGGCCATGAACTCCTCGACGCCGGCCACGTGCTGCGTGATGAACGCGCGGTCGAAGGCTCCCCGCCGCTCCAGCTCCGCGGCCACCGCCCATGCCAGCACCACGTCGGTGCCGGGCTTGAGCGCGATGTGCAGGTCGCACTGCTCGGCGATCTTGGTGCGTCGCGGATCGACGACCACGGTCTTCGCGCCGTCGCGCCGTGCCGCGTTCCAGATCGGCGTCAGGTGGAGATTCGACCACGTGACGTTGTTGCCCCACGCGATCGCCAGCTTCGAATGGCGCACCTGCTCGGGGGCGATGCCCGGCGCGGTGCCGAAGGTGCCGAGCCAGGCCTGGGTGCGGATGCCCCCGCAGAGGGGCGAGCGGTCGAGCAGCGAGGCGCCGAGCTTGTGGAAGAAGCGCAGGTCCATCGACGCGTAGGCCAGCATGCCGTGCGGGCCCGCGTAGTTCAGCGGCATCACCGCCTCCGGGCCGTGGGCCGCGATCACGCTGGTGACGCGCTCGTGGATGATGTCGAGCGCCTCGTCCCACGACATGCGCGCGAACCGGCCTTCGCCCTTGGCCCCGACGCGCCGGAGCGGAGTCTCGATCCGTCCCGGGCCGTGCACCCAGTCCGGATACGATGCGGCCACCTTGGTGCAGATGACCCCGGCCGTGTAGGGGTTGGCCCGCGAGCCGCGGATCTTCACGATCTTCGCGCTCTCCACGGTGACGGTCAGGCTGCAGGTATCCGGGCAGTCGAGGGGGCACACGCTCGCATGGTCGCTCATGCCCCGCATCCTACGGCAGGACGGCCAGTGTCCGCCAGCCCGCTATGGACGATTTCTCTTTTAATTGGCGGAGTTGGATGACCCAGCCAAGCCGTAAACACGCGGGGTGCCCCGGCCGTCTGATCCGGTGTGCAGGGGCAGCATCCATGGCCCCGGAAAGAGGAGACAACATCATGAAAAAGCTGATCGCGCTGGTCCTGGCCGCCGCGGTCTTTGCCCCCACGCTGGCCTTCGCGGGCGCGTCCACGGACGCGGCCCTGGGCCTCGGCGCCTTTGCCGTGTTCAACCAGATCCTGGGTGGTGTCGGCATCTTCGGTCGCGGCCCGGTGGTCGCGGCGCCGCCGGTCGTCGTCGCCCCGCCGCCTCCCCCGGTGGTCTACGCGCCGGCTCCCGTCGTCGTGGTGCCGCCTCCGCCGCGCTACGTACCGGCGCCGCGCGTCGTCGTGAAGCCGTATCCGGTGTACGTGCCCGCTCCGCGTCGCGCGGTGGTGCGCCAGCCCGCGTTCTGCCCGCCCGGCCACGCCAGGAAGGGCTGGTGCTATCCGGCACCCGCCTGGCGCTACTAGTCGCGCTTCGCTGATTCGCGGCTGACGTCGTCCTGCCTCTCCCCCCGGAGGCCCCGGGGGGAGAGGTGCTACACTCCAGAGGCCATGCCGCCCTCGCGCTCGCTCGAGTCCCGCGAGTGAGACGCGTCTCGCTCCTCCGGCTGATCGCCGCCTTCGCCTGGACCGGCATCTCGAGCCTCGGCGGCGGGCGCAGTGCCTACTTCCACGACGTGCTGGTGCGCCGTCGGGGCTGGATCCGGCACGACGAGTTCGTGGCCGACTTCACGCTGAGCCAGGTGCTGCCCGGCCCCAACTTCAGCAATCTCAGCGTGGTCCTCGGCTACCGGCTGGCCGGCCTGGCCGGCGGCAGCTGGGGCCTGCTCGCCGTCGTGCTGCCGGGCGCGGTCATCCTGTTGGCCCTGGGCGCGCTCTACGTGGGCGGGGCCTTCAGCCCGAGCCTCACGCTGCTGATGCGCAGCCTGAGCGCGGCGGTCGTCGGGCTGGTGGCGGTGACCACGCTGCGGATCGTGCGCGGCTCGCTGCGCGGCGGCCGCGCGTTCCTGGTCGCCGCGCTCACGTTCGCCGCGGTCGGCCCGCTCCGCCTGCCCACCGTCGGCGTCGTGCTCGTCATGGCCGTGGCCAGCCTCTGGCTGCATCGCGCGCCGCGCGCGGCGGTGGCGCCGCCCGAGCCCGAGGCCGGCCGCTGATGGCGGAGCTGGCGCGGCTCACCTGGACGTTCCTGTGGCTGAGCTTTCTGTGCGTCGGCGGCGGCCTCGCGGTCATCCCGGAGATGGAGCGGCAGACCGTCTCGGTGCACCAGTGGCTGACCGCGCGCGAATTCGTCGACGGCTACACGCTGACCCAGCTCACGCCGGGGCCCAACATGCTGGTCGCGGTCTTCGTCGGCTATCGCGCCCACGGGCTGGTGGGCGCCCTGCTCGCCGGTCTCGCCATGTTCCTGCCGACCTCGATCGTGGCCATCGTGGTCTCCCATCACTGGCAGCGGTGGCGCACGCGACCCTGGGCGCTCCTGGTCGAGCGCTCGCTCATCCCGGTGGGCGTGGGGCTGATGGCCGGTGGCGTGTACACGCTGGCGCGCACCGCGGTCCACGACGGCGTCACCGCCGCGCTGGCGCTGGCCACCGCCCTCGCGGTGAGCAGCGACCGCGTTCCGCCGGTGCTGGCGATCCTGGCCGCGGGCGGCATCGGCTGGCTCCTCACCTCGTAGCCCGCTTGCCGCTGGGCGTAGTCTGCCCCCTCTCTCCCCTCAGGGGAGAGGGCAGGGTGAGGGGTAAGATGTTTCCGCCATGGTCACCCCGCTCGAGCACGCGCCGCTGGCTCCGCACTGCACGCTGCGCATCGGCGGCCCCGCGCGCTACCTGATCGAGGCCGCCGACGAGGCCACCGTCGCCGAGGCCGTCGGCTGGGCGGCGGCCCGCGGCGTGCCGGTGCGCGTGCTCGGCGGCGGCTCGAACCTGGTGATCGCCGACGATGGCGTGGACGGCCTCGTGCTCAAGATCGCGCTGCGGGGGATCTCCACGCGCGAGGCGGCCGGCGCGATGGAGGTCACCGCGGCGGCGGGCGAGCCGTGGGATGCGCTGGTGCGTCACACGGTGGAGCGCGGCTGGGCCGGGCTCGAGTGCCTGAGCGGCATTCCCGGACTCGCGGGCGCGACCCCGATCCAGAACGTCGGCGCCTACGGGCAGGAGGTCGCCGACACGCTGAGCGCGGTGCGGGCGCTCGACCGCGAGCGCGGCTCGGTGGTCACGCTCGGGCCGGCCGAGTGCGGCTTCGGCTACCGCGACAGCCGGTTCAAGAGCGGCGCCCCCGGCCGGTTCGTCGTGCTCGCGGTGACCTACCGGCTCGCCCGGGGCGGCGCCCCGAACGTCCGCTACGCCGACATCGCGCGCGATCTCGACAGCCGCGGCCTCGCGCGGCCCTCGCTGGCCGAGGTGCGCGAGACGGTGCTGAGGATCCGCCGATCGAAGTCCATGGTGCTCGAGCCGGGCGATCCGAACGCGCGAAGCTGCGGCTCGTTCTTCCTGAACCCGATCGTGGACGCGTCGGCGCTGTCCGCCATCGACGCGCGCGCGGTCGGCCTCTCGATGCCGCGCTGGCCGCAGCCGGACGGCCGGGTGAAGCTCTCGGCGGCCTGGCTGATCGAGCGCGCCGGCTTCGCCCGGGGCCAGGCCGAGGGCCCGGTCGGCCTCTCGACGCGGCACACCCTCGCCATCGTGTGCCAGGACGGCGCCCGCGCGCGCGACGTGGCCGCCTTCGCGCGCCGGGTCCGCGCCGGAGTGGAGGCGCGCTTCGGCGTGCGGCTGCACCCCGAGCCGATCTTCTGGGGTACCCTCGGCCTCGACTGACCATCGCCTGCGAAGGAGAGCCCATGAAGATCACCGCCGTCCGCGCCACCTGGCTCCGCGCGCCCATTCCCGCCGAGCACGCCCACGTCAGCGACTTCGGCCGCAACGACACCTTCAACATGTGCCTGGTGGAGATCGAGACCGACGCCGGGCTCACCGGCCTGGGCGAGGCGAAGGCCGCGGTGGGCAACCTGGGCCACTACGCGGCGATGGTGACGCTCATCCGCGAGGAGATGGGGCCGGCCCTGATCGGGCGCGATCCGCGCGACGTCACCGCGATCTGGGAGACGCTCTACAACGGCACGCGCGCCCGCTACGCCACGCGCGAGGGGCGCACGTTCCCCACCATCGGCCGCCGCGGGCTCGCGATGAGCGCGATCAGCGGCATCGACATCGCGTGCTGGGATTTGCTGGGGCGCTCGGCCGGCCAGCCGGTCTGGCGACTGCTCGGCGGGCGTTATCGCGACCGGGTGCCCGCCTACGCGAGCGGAGGCTGGGCGCCGGTGGGCGCGATCGGCAAGCAGATGATCCAGTACGTCGAGCGCGGCCACCGCGCGGTGAAGCTGCGGGTGGGACTTCAAGACAAGAGCGTGGACGACTCGGCGGCCCGCGTGCGCGAGGTGCGCGAGACCCTGGGCCCCGAGGTGGGCATCATGGTCGACGCCCACGGAACGTGGAGCGTGCGCGACGCCCAGCGCTTCGCCCGAAAAGTCGAGGACTGCGATCTGGGATGGCTCGAGGAGCCGGTGTCGGCGGAGAACCTGGCGGGGCAGGCCGAGGTGCGCGCGTCCACCGACATCCCGATCGCGGCGGGCGAGAGCGAGCAGACGCGCTTCGCCTTTCGCGACATGATCGCGGCGCGGGCGGTGGACATCTGCCAGCCCGACGTGGCCATCGCGGGCGGCATCACCGAGACGCAGCGCATCGCCGCGCTCGCGGCGGCCCACGATCTGACGGTGGCGCCCCACCTCTGGGGCTCGGCCATCCTCTTCGCGGCGGGCCTGCACCTGGCCATCGCCACGCCGTGCGTGAACCTGCTGGAGTTCTCGCGCGGGCACAACCCGCTGCTGAACGATCTGGTCGAGGAGGCGGTGGCCTTCGAGGACGGCCACGTGCTCGCCCCGACCGGTCCCGGGCTCGGGCTCACGCTCAAGCGGGACTTCGTGGAGCGCGTCGCGGTGCGCTCCTGACCGGCCGAGTCGCGCCGCGACGGCCTCAGCGGGACGCGGCCAGCGCGCTCCGAAGGGCGGTGAGGAAGCGCTCGATCCGGCGGGCGTTGGTGCCGAGGTCGCTCCGGCCCACCCGCGAGACCGACCGGACGTCCACCCGGCTGCCCGCGCCGTCGGGCCTCACCCGCACCACCACGTCGTCGCGGAATCCGAACCAGCGCGTCCGATCCGTCGCCTCGAGCCGTCCCTCGGCGGGCGCGGTCGCCACGACGGCCCAGCCGAGGTCGCGGGCCACCTGCCTGGCGCGCTCCAGCACGACCGCGGGCGGCGCGGCGAAGCGGGCGGGCGCGAGGTCCGGATAGCCGGCCCGCTGCTGGGCGGCCAGCGCGGGGCCCGCGTGGTCCGCGGAGTTCGGCGCGTTCCGGCGCAGCGGCAGCACCGCGACGAACCGGGGCGGGTCGTCGGGATCGGTGGTGATGTCGTGGATCGGCGGCACGCGGCCGGCGCCGCGCAGGTGGCTGACCGGCACCGCCGCGACCGCGACGAGCAGCACCACCGACACCAGCGAGAGCAGCATCGTGCGGCCGGTGCGGTCCAGGCACGCGAGCACGAGGCCGATCAGCACGACCACGATGACGAGCAGCCCGGCGTACAAGGTGAAGCGGAAGATCACGAAGCCGGTCCGGAAGTCCCACCAGTCCCAGCGGCTGCCGAGTCCTGCGAGCAGCAGCGCGAGCGCGCCGAGCACGGTCAGGGCGAGCCCGACGTGGACGACGAGGGAGGCGACGCGGGCGAGTCGACCGCTCACGTGGCTTGACACGTGCGCGCGGCGTGCCTAGAGTCGCGCCCAGACATCACACACCGCGCCGCCAGGAGGGTCTCCATGCTGTACGAGCTCCGCACCTATCATGCCATGCCCGGCCGGCTGCCCGACCTGAACCGGCGCTTCGCCGAGATCACGATGGACTTCTTCAAGAAGCACGACATCCAGGTCGTCGGCTTCTGGACCAACGAGCTCGGCGGCTCGTCGGACCAGCTCATCTACATCCTCGCCTACGACAGTCTCGCGGACCGCGAGAAGAAATGGGGCGGCTTCTTCGCGGACAAGGACCGGCTCGCCAGGTTCGCGGAGACCGAGAAGAACGGCCCGCTGGTGCGCCGGCTCACCGCCCAGATCCTGAGGCCGACCGCCTACTCGCCGATGCAGTAGGAAGGGGTCAGGTCTTACATTGCGACATTTTCGCCGCATCAGACGACATCGGCGCGCGCGACGAAATGTCGCAATGTAAGACCTGACCCCACTCTGCGCGCTGCGCGGAGGATGGTGGCGCCCCGATGTCCTGTGGGGCGGCCATTGCGAGTTCGAGGGCGCGGGCTTCCTCTGATCCGCGTCGACCGCCTCAGTCCACGCGGAAGACCACGTCGGGGGTGAGCCCACGGATGCTCGTCTGGCCGGCCAGCGCCATGGACGTGCGCAGCTCGCGCCGCAGGATGTCCATGGTGCAGGCCACCCCGTTCGCGCCGTCGGCGGCGAGCCCCCAGAGCGCGGTGCGACCGATCGCCACCGCGTCGGCGCCCCACGCGACGCCCTTGATCACGTCGGTGCCACGTGCGAAGCCGCCGTCGATGACGATGCTGGCCGCGTCGCCGACCGCGTCGCGCACCGCGGGCAGCGCGTCGATGCTGGCCTGGGTCGCGTCGAGCTGACGGCCGCCGTGGTTCGAGACCCAGATCAGCTCGACGCCGGCCTCGACCGCGCGCTTGGCGTCGCGGACGGTCATGATGCCCTTGAGCCCGATGGGCAGGCGGGTGGTCTTGCGCAGCCAATCCACGTCGGCCCAGGTGAGGCGCGCCGGGTAGTCGGGATCGGGCGGCCGCGGATTCGGAGCCTTGAGCATGGCCTCGCGCGGGGTGAAGCGCGCCGCGATGTCGCGCTCGCGCCGGCTGTACACCTGCACGTCCACCGTGAGGCAGACGCAGAGATAGCCGGCGGCCTCGACGCGGGCCAGCAGGTCGGCGACCCACGCGCGGTCGCCCATGTGATAGAGCTGGAACATCTTGAGCCCGGGACTCGCCGCCGCCACCGCTTCCACCGACCAGCCGGTGGCCCCGCTCAGGAATTGCAGGGTGTCGCCCTTCGCGGCGCCCCGCGCCATCTCCGCGTCGCCTTCGGGATGGAACAGCACGAGGCCGCCCATCGGGGCGATCACCACCGGCCACGACAGCGGCACGCCGAGCAGTGACGTGGTCAGGTCGATCTGGCGGACGTCCACGAGGATGTCCTGGCGGATCGCGAGCCGCCGAAGCGCGCGGCGGTTGCGGCGCAGGGTGGTCTCGGTCTCGGTGCCGCCCGCGCCGAAGTTGTACGACGTGCGCGGCAGGCGCGCCCGGGCGGCGCGGTGGATCTCGGGCAAGGTCACGAAGGGCTCGATCATGGGCGGTACCATACGGCTTCCCCACCGGCAACGCAACGGAGGCGAGGGCGACCGATGCCGTTGAAGCGCGTGCCGTACCGCAGCCTGCGCGTGCTGCTGCGCCGCGAGCTCGTCACCGAGGAGCATCCGCCGACCGCCGCGCTGGTGCGACGGCTCGCGCCGATCAAGACGCGCGGGCGCTTCACCCGCGCCGAGTTCCTGGCGATGTGCCGGTGGAAGAGTCCCCGCGCGCGTCGTCACTACGAGCGGAACACGGCGGCTCGGATCCGTCGGGCCTCCACCGCCGCGCTGGCCGCTCGGAGCGAACGGGAGCGCATCGAGCACCTCACCGCGCTGCTCGGGGTGAGCGTGGCCACCGCGTCCGCGATCTTGACCCTGATCGATCCGCGCCGCTACGGCGTGCTCGACGTCCGCTGCTGGCAGCTGCTGTTCCGCATTCGGTCGGTGGCGGGCAACCCGCGCGGGCGGGCGTTCACGGTCGCGCAGTGGGAGCAGTACCTGAAACGGCTACGCGGGCACGCCCTCGCGCTGGGCGTCTCCGCGCGCACGATCGAGTACACGCTCTTCCACTGCCATCGGAAGCTGCAGCGCGGCCGGCTCTACGACTAGATCCGGTTCGGGTCAGGCGGCGCGCACGACGACGACGGGAACCGTGGAGTCGTGCAGCAGACGCTCGCCGATGCCGCCCCGGCCGAGGCGCGACAGCCATCCGGTGCGACGGGGCGCGGTGACGACGATCAGATCGGCGTCGAACGCCTCCGCCTCGGTGAGGATCTCCTCCCGGGGGTCGCCGAACCGCACGACCATCTCGACGGGAACCGACCCGAGCCGCGCCTCCACACTCTCGAGATAGTCCCGCCCTTCGCCGGTCAGGCGTGCCATCTCCTGGTCGGCGTAGGCCACCACCCGACCGAAGGTGCCCATCCGCTGCGCGGGCACGGGATGGACCTGCAGCAGGCGAACGGTGCCGCCGCTGCTGCGGGCCAGGTCGGCGGCCAGCGCCGCCGCGGCCTCGCTCGACTCACGACCATCGAGAGGTACGAGAATGCGTTTTGCCGTCATGGGTTGATTCCTCCTCATCGGCTCTTTGGACGCCGCGGTGGGGCGAATCGATTCCGGTCTTCTATGTCGGAAAGATGAAGAATCCCTCGAGGCGCCTCCCGCATCTCAAGCGCGGAAGGAGAGCGCCATGATCGATGTTCTTGTCGCGACGGGGATCGGGTTGCTGCTGGTGGTGGGACCTCTCGCCTGGCGGGTGCTCCGCGACCGCAGCGAGGCGAAGGCGCTGTCGACGCGCGCCTACGTGCAGTCCCTGGTCGACCGCAAGCTGGGCGGCGAGTCGTTCGTCTCCGTGCAGGTCACGCCGCGCGGGGTCTGGTCGCTGGGCCAGGTCGTGGTGTCCGTGCCGGGCGGCTGGGAGTGGATGCTCGAGGACGTCTGGCCGGTGCTGATGGCCCGCGTCCCGCGCGGGTACGAGCTCGTGGTCCGGCGCGGTGCGGAAGCGCCCGCGCCCGCGAGGCCCCTGCGTCGCGTCGCCTGACCGGCTTGCTGGCCCGGTTCCCCCTCGCGTACCATCCCCGCGAGGGGGAACCCACATGCACGTCGGGATGGCCGCGGTATTCCAGAATCCGAGCAAGGCGCGGAGCGATCGAGACGTCTATCTGAACGAGCTGCGGCTCGCGGAGCTGGCCGAGCCGCTCGGCTACCAGTCGGTCTGGGGCGTCGAGCATCACTTCACCGACTACACGATGTGCCCCGACGTGCTGCAGTTCCTCTCCTACATGGCCGGCCGCACCCGTACCGCCCAGCTCGGCTCCATGGTCGTCGTCCTGCCCTGGCACGATCCGATGCGCGTGGCCGAGGAGGTCGCCATGCTCGACAATCTGTCGGGCGGCCGCCTGATCCTCGGGCTCGGCCGGGGCGCGGGCAAGGTGGAGTTCGACGGCTTCCGCCTCTCGATGGACGAGTCGCGGCCGCGCTTCGTCGAGGCCGCCGAGATGCTGCTGCGTGGGCTCGAGAGCGGCTACTGCGAGTACGACGGCGCCTTCGTCAAGCAGCCGCGAGCGGCCATCCGACCCGCCCCGTTCAAGTCCTTCCGCGGGCGCACCTACGCGGCCGCGGTCTCGCCCGAGTCGGTGCGCATCATGGCCGAGCTGGGCGTGGGCATCCTGATCATCCCGCAGAAGCCGTGGAAGGAAGTGGCGCGGGAGCTGGACGCCTACCGCGAGGTCTACCGCCAGGTCAACCACGCCGACGCGCCACCGCCGGTCTCGGCGGGCTGGACCTTCTGCGACGCGAGCGCCGACCGGGCCGAGGCGATGGCCCGGCGCTACATCGGCGGCTACTACCAGACGGTGCTCGATCACTACCAGTTCCAGGGTGACCACCTCGCCCACACCAAGGGCTACGAGTACTACGGCAAGATGGCGGAGAAGATCCACCAGTACGGTACCGACACCGTCATCGACTACTTCATGAACCTGCAGGTGTGGGGCACGCCCGAGCAGTGTTACGAGAAGATCCTCGACATCCACGCTCGCACCGGCAACAGCCACTACGTGGGCGTGTTCAGCTACGCGGGCATGCCCTACGAGGACGCCGAGCAGAACATGCGGCACTTCGCCCGCGAGGTCATGCCGGCGCTGAAGTCGCACGTGGCCGCCGCCGCGCCGACGGCGACCCCGGCGCCCGAGAAGACGGGCGTCTCGCTCCTCGGCTCCTGACCCCGCGCCCGCCACCGCGCGGCTAGCCGGTCCGGGTGAGAGCTCTGCCGGCGGGCGAGAAAGGTCCAGCTGCGAGGCGGCGCCCGAAGGCCGCACGCGAAGCGTAGTCTCTCTACGTTGAGCGTGCGGCCGAGGGCGCCAACGATGCAGATGGGCCTTTATCGCCCGCCGGCTACGCGGTGGCGCCGCCATCGACCGGGTAGATGCCGCCGGTGATGTAGCGGGCGTCGGCGCTGCAGAGGAACGCCACCAGCGCGGCCACCTCGTCGGGGCTGCCGTAGCGCCGCAGCGGGATGGTGCTCGCCATCCGGTCGTGGAAGCCGGTGGGGTTGGCGGGGCTCGCGGCCTCCTCGAGCGCCCGCACCATTGCGGTCTCGATCGGGCTCGGGCAGACCGCGTTCACGCGGATGCCGTCGCGGGCCAGCTCGAGCGCCCCGGTGCGCGTCAGCCCCACCACCGCGTGCTTGCTCGCGGTGTAGGCGACCAGCGGAACCCGCGAGCCGTGCAGCCCCGCGATGGAGGCGGTGTTGACGATCGCGCCGCCGCCGCGGGCCCGCAGCAGCGGCGCCACCGTCTTCATGCCGAGCCAGACGCCCTTGACGTTGACCGCCATCACCCGGTCGAAGACCTCCTCGGGATAGTCCACCAGCCGGCGGACCTCGCCGAGGATGCCCGCGTTGTTGAAGAAGCAGTCGACGCCGCCCAGTCGCTCCGCGACCGTGCTCGCGTAGCGCGCCACCTCATCGGCGCGCGTGACGTCGGCCTGCACGGTGACGCCGCGGCCTCCCGCCTGCTCGGCCGCGGCCAGCGTCTCCCGCAACCCGTCTGCCGAGAGGTCCACGAGGCCGACCTGCGCTCCTTCCGAGGCGAAGCGCACCGCGGCGGCCCGCCCGATGCCGCCGGCCGCGCCGGTGATGAGCGCGACCTTTCCCGCGAAGCGGGCGCCGGGTTTGGAATGCGGGTCGGCCGGAGCGGACATCAGATCGCGGCCACCGCCATGATCTCGACCAGGTACTTCGGGGTGGCCAGGCGCGCCTCGACGGTGGCGCGGGCCGGGGTGTTGGCCGGGTCGATCCACGCGTCCCACGCCGCGTTCATGTCGTTGTAGAGGCCCATGTTGGCCACGTAGATCGTGGCCGAGAGCAGCTTGGACTTGTGGCTGCCGGTCGCGGCCAGGTGCTCGTCGATCTTCTTCAAGATCTGCTCGGTCTGGCCCTTGGCGTCGGCCGAGGGGTCCGAGGCGACGATGCCGGCCAGGTACACCGTGTTGCCGTGCACGACGGCCTGGCTCAGTCGGGGTCCGACGGCGTGTCGCTTGATGGTCATCGCGGTCTCCTTTCGGTTCGGGGGTCGCGGCTTGGCTGAACGCGTCCGAGCGGCGTATGATTCTGGCACAGTTCGGCCGTCGCGTCGGATTTTCTCCGAGCCAGGAAAGGATGAGCCTCGTGCGAATGCTCCGCAGCATCGCGGTCGTCGCCGCGGTCGTGCTCGCGCTGATCGCGTGCGAGCGGGAGGAGAAGGCGGTGCGCGAGGACCTGCCCCTGGCGCGCACCACCAAGGCCCGCACCGACGTGCAGACCATCGCGACCGCGGTCAACACCTACCGGGTCACCTGCGGCGAGCTGCCCGACTCGCTGGAGGCGCTGATCACCAAGACCACGGTGTCCGGCGTCGCGTGCGGGCCGATGCTGGGCTCCATCCCGGCGCCGCCCACCGGCTGGTCCGCCTACGTCTACACGCGGCAGGGCGAGAGCTTCACGGTGACCTCGACCGGCGGCGGGCAAACCGTCACCGCACCCTAGGGTCCGGCCATGATCGAGATGACTCGGCGAGCCCTGGTGGCGGGCGGCGCGGCCGCCCTCGCCGCGGCCCTGCTCCGGCCTCGGCGCGCCGTCGCGCAGCGGACGTCGGCGGGACCGGCGAATCCGCAGCTGATCGACGATCTCGTCGCCGCGAACCGCATCCTCGTGGATCAGGGCGTGCTCGACGGCTACGGGCACGTGAGCGCGCGCCACGATCGCGACCCGAGCCGCTTCATGATGTCGCGCTCGCTCGCCCCGGAGCTGGTGACCGCCGCCGACATCATGGAATACGACCTGGACTCCGAGCCCGTCGATCCGCGCGGCCGGAGCAGCTATCTCGAGCGCTTCATCCACGGCGAGATCTACCGGGGGCGCCCCGACGTGCGGGCCGTCGTGCACGACCACTCGCCCTCGGTGATCCCGTTCGGAGTCACCGGCGCGCCGCTGCGTCCGCTCTACCACATGAGCGCGTTCCTCGCCGCCGGGGTACCGGTGTTCGACATCCGCGCCGCCGCGGGCGGTGACACCGACATGCTGGTGCGCACGCCCGCCCTGGGCCGCGCGCTGGCCCAGGCCCTCGGCCCGCGGCCGGTCGCGCTCATGCGCGGGCACGGCGCGGTGGTGGTGGGCCCGAGCTTGCCCATCGTGGTCTTCCGAAGCATCTACACCGAGATGAACGCGCGCCTGCAGGCGCAGGCGCTGGCCCTGGGCGGCCCGGTCACCTACCTGAGCCCGGGCGAGGCGCAGCAGGCGGAGGCGGCGGTGGCCGGCACCGTCGGCCGTCCGTGGGAGCTCTGGAAGCAGAAGGTCAGGAGGAGCCCGTGACCGCACTCCGCGATCTCGACACGCCCGCCGTCACGGTGCACCTCGACGTGATGGAGGACAACATCCGCCGCGTGCAGGCGCATCTCGGCCGGCTGGGCGTCGCCAATCGCCCGCACATCAAGACGCACAAGATCCCCGACATCGGGAAGATGCAGATGGCGGCGGGCGCGGTCGGCATCACCTGTCAGAAGCTCGGCGAGGTCGAGGTATTCGCCGACGCCAAGGTGGCCGACGACGTGCTGCTCACCTACAACATCCTCGGCGCCGCCAAGACCGAGCGGCTGATGGCGCTGGCCCGTCGGGTGCCCCGGCTCGCGGTGGTCTTCGACAACGGCGTCGTCGCGCGCGAGCTGTCCGAGGCGGCGGCGCGGCACCAGGTGGACCTGCCGTTCCTCGTCGAGTGCGATACCGGCTTCCGCCGCACCGGCGTGCAGACGCCGGACGAGGCGCTCGCGCTGGCCCGCGAGGCGATGGCGCGGCCCGGGCTGCGCTTCCAGGGGCTCATGACCTTCCCGAATCGGGACCCGGACACCCGCGAGTTCTTCGAGCGGGCGCTGGCCCTGTTCAAGCAGGCGGGAATCCCCGTCCCGGTGGTGTCGGGCGGCGGCACGCCCGCGCTGGCGACGGTGGACCGCTTTCCCATGCTGACCGAGCACCGCGCGGGCACGTGCGTGTACAACGACGCGATGGTGGTCTCCACCGGCACCGCCACCTGGGAGCAGTGCGCGATGCGCGTGCGCGCCACCGTGGTGAGCCGTCCCACCGACGAGCGGGGCGTGCTCGACGCGGGCAGCAAGGTGCTCACCTCGGATCTCTATCACATGAAGGGCTACGGCCATCTCATGGAGTACCCGGAGGCGCACGTCGCGCATCTCTCCGAGGAGCACGCGGTGGTGGACTTCTCGGCGTGCGCGGAGCGGCCGGCCGTCGGCGAGGTGGTGAGCGTGGTGCCGAACCACTGCTGCGTGGTCACCAACATGGTGGACGAGATCTACGGGGTCCGAGACGGCGCGGTCGAGGTGGTGTGGCCGGTGGTCGCGCGCGGCCGCGTGCGGTGACCGGCGTGCCCCGGACCGGCGCGCACCTGGTGGTCGAAGCTCTCGCGGCGGCCGGCGTCCGCCACGTCTTCTCGCTCTCCGGCAACCAGATCCTGTCGCTGTACGACGCGACGCTCGGTCATGACCTGTCGATCCTGCACACGCGCCACGAGGCGGCGGCAGTGCACATGGCCGATGCGTGGGGCCGGCTCGCCGACGAGCCGGGGGTGGCGCTGGTCACCGCCGGCCCCGGCCACTGCAACGCGGTCTCGGCGCTCTACGGCGCGCTCATGTCGGAATCGCCGGTGGTGCTGCTGAGCGGGCACGCGCCGCTGGCGCAGGTCGGCCGGGGCGGCTTCCAGGAGATGGATCAGGCCGCGGTGGCCGCGCCGGTCACCAAGGCGTCGTGGCGGGCCAAGGATGCGGCCCGGCTCGGAGAGGATATCGCGGCCGCGCTCGATCTGGCGCGAAGCGGCCGCCCCGGCCCGGTGCACGTGAGCCTGCCCGGCGATCTGCTCGAGGCCCGGATCGGCGATGACGTCACCGCCGTGGCCGCGGGGGAGCGCGAGACGCCCATCGCCGCGCCGGTCGAGCGCGTGGAGGAGGTGCTGGGCCTGCTGGCCGCGGCGCACCGCCCGCTCATCCTGCTCGGGCCCGCGATGGCACGTGGCGACCGGCGCGCCGCGGTGGCGCGCCTCGGCGCGGCGACCGGCGTGCCCGCGCTGGCGATGGAGAGCCCGCGGGGCTTCAACGATCCGTGGCTGCACATGGCCTCGCTCGTGATCGGCCGCGCCGACCTCCTCCTGCTCCTGGGCAAGAAGCCGGACTTCGTGGTGCGCTTCGCCCAGCCGCCGGCCTTCGGCGCGGACTGCCGCGTGATCCAGGTGGATCCCGACGCGGCGGCGCTGCGCGCGGGCGCCCTCGGCATCGTGGCGGATCCCGCGCTGGTCGCCGATCAGCTCGCGCGGGCCGCGCGTGGTCGGGGTCTGCGCCATCACGCGTGGGGCGAGGAGGTGATGGTCGCCCGCGCGACCGTCCCCGCCGAGTGGGCGGCCGGGCGGCGGTCGACGCGCTCGCCGATCCATCCCCTGCGGGTCGCCGATGCGCTCCAGCGTCACGTGGACCGCGGCGCGATCCTGGTCGCCGACGGCGGCGAGTTCGGGCAGTGGATCCAGGGCGGGGTGGAGTCCGAGCCGCCGCGGCTCTTCAACGGGCCCGCCGGCGGGATCGGCGGCGCGATCCCGATGGCCGTCGCGACGCGGCTCCGTCATCCCGATCGGCCGGTGATCGCGGCGCTGGGCGACGGCACCTTCGGCTTCCACGCCTTCGAGCTGGACACCGCCCTGCGCTACCGCCTGCCGGTGGTGGCGGTGATCGGCAACGACGCGCGCTGGAACGCCGAGCATCAGCTGCAGATCCGCCACTACGGCGCCGACCGCACGGTGGGCTGCGAGCTCTTGCCGTCGCGCTACGAGCAGATCGCGACCGCCCTGGGCGGACACGGCGAGCGCGTCGAGCGCGCCGGGGACCTCGAGCCCGCGCTCGACCGCGCGCTGGCCTCCGGCCTCCCCGCGGTCGTCAACGTGCTGATCGAAGGCCTCCCCGCCCCCACCTACGGCCCCGCCCCGTCCCACTAGGGGTCAGGTCTTGCATTACGACATTTCGCCAGCGCCCTGCCGGCCACGTGGCAGAAAAATGTCGTAATGCAAGACCTGACCCCGATCAGATGATGGTGCGGCGGCGGGCGGTGGCGCGCTCCCACTTGCGCGCGTAGTCGTCGTCGAAGAGCAGGGCCTCATCGGCCGAGACCGTGATCCAGGCGCCGCTGTCGATCTCGGCCTCGAGCTGGCCGGGCGCCCAGCCCGCGTAGCCCAGCAGGAACCGGTAGCGGCGCGGGCCGCCGCCGCGCCCGATCTCGCCGAGCACCGAGGAGCGCGGCGTGAGCGGCGTCAGCGCGACGTCGGGCGCCACCCGGTCCGTGCCCTCGGTCGCATACTCGCCGGTGTGCAGGAGCCAGCCGCTCGCGGGCTCGACCGGGCCGCCGTAGTGCAGGCGGAGGTTGCCGGTGACGCCGGTCTCGTCCACGCCGAGGCGACGCAGGAGCTCGGCGATCGGCACCTCGCGCAGTGGCCGGTTCACGATGAGTCCCTGCGCCCCGGTCGCGTCGTGCCGGGCCAGATAGACGACGGTGCGCGCGAAGCGGGGATCGCCCAGCTGCTCGGTGGCCACCAGGAGCTGCCCGGCGAGGCTCTTGCGCGACTGCGCGAGTGAAGCGTGCGCGCCGGCCCGCGACGTCATTGCGGCCGCGATCCACGACGACGGGCTCGCCGGCGAGACGGTCATCAGCGCGAGCAGCCACACCGCGCCGCAGAGGAGCAGCGAGGAGCGAAGCATTCCGTGGCACAGTATAGCGAACCATGGCCCTGCCTGCGGGCCTGCGCGCCCTCCGCCACCGCGACTTTCGCCTCTTCTGGTCGGGACAGCTCGTCTCGCTGATCGGCACGTGGATGCAGAGCGTGGGGCAGTCGTGGCTGGTGCTCGAGCTGACCAACTCGCCGTTCCGGCTGGGCCTCATCGGGGCGCTGCAGTTCGGCCCCATCCTGCTGTTCTCCTTCGTGGCCGGCGTGATCAGCGATCGCGTGGTCAAGCGGCGCATGCTGCTCGGCACCCAGACCGCGCTGATGCTCCAGGCCTTCACCCTCTCCGCGCTCGTGTGGAGCGGGCACGTGCAGTTCTGGCACGTGGCGGTGCTCGCCGCGCTCTACGGCTGCGCCACCACGCTCGACATGCCGGCGCGCCAGTCCTACATCGCCCACCTGGTGCCGCGCCCCGACCTGATGAACGCGATCGCGCTCAACTCGGCGGTGTTCAACGGCGCACGGGTGGTGGGCCCGGCCGCGGCCGGGCTCCTGGTCGCGCGCTACGGGACCGCGGCCGCCTTCCTGCTGAACGGGGCCAGCTTCATCGCGGTCCTCGGCGCGCTCGCGGCCATCCGCACCGAGGGCGCGCCGCGCCCGCGCCGCGGCCTCGGCATGGGCGCCGAGATCGCGGAAGGCGTGCGCTACGCGGTCGGCACCTCGCGCATCGCGCTGGTGCTCGGGCTGCTGCTGTCGGTCAGTCTCTTCGTGGTCAACATGAACGTGCTGGTGCCGCTGATCGCGCGCAACGTGCTCCACGAGGGCGCGCACGGCTTCGGTCTGTTGATGGCTTCGCTCGGGGTCGGCGCGGTGATCGGCGCGCTGCTGGTGGCGGTCCTCGCGGTGGGCCGGCCGCCGATCGTCCTGGTGGCCGGCTCGGCCATCGCGGCCGCGGTGCTGCTGTTCGGGCTGTCGTTCGCGCGCCACTTCGGGCTCGCCGCCGCGGTGCTGATGGCCATGGGCTTCGCGCAGATCGTGTTCATGACCAGCTGCAACACCACCGTGCAGATCACGGTGCCGGACGAGCTGCGCGGGCGGATCATGGGCCTCTACGCCCTGGTGTTCGCGGGGATGACCCCGATCGGCTCGCTGTTGATGGGCTGGATCGCCGAGCGATGGGGCGTGGCGGTCGCCTGCATGGTGGGCGGAGTGATGGGCACGCTGCTGATCTCCACGCTGACGCTCGCGTGGCGGCGCCGAGCGGAGCGCGGCGGGCCAACTCCCCCGGGCCTCGATGCGCCGCCCGTGCCATAATCGGTCCCCGCAGCCCATGAGCGCCGATCGCGCCTCGCGCCGCGCCGCCCCCGACGACGCCGACACCCCGGAGGTCGTCTCCACCGCCGACACTGTGCCGGTCCGCGACACGCACCGCTTCGACGTCGCCGCGCTCGAGCGCTACATGGCCCGGCACGTCGCCGACTTCCGGGGGCCGGTCACGGTCAGCCAGTTCCAGGGCGGCCAGTCCAATCCCACCTACCGGCTGAGCTCGCCGGGCGGCGAGTACGTGCTGCGACGCAAGCCGCCGGGCAAGCTGCTGCCCTCCGCGCACGCGGTGGACCGCGAGTACCGCGTCATCACCGCGCTCGCGAAGACCACCGTCCCGGTGCCGCGGACCTTCGCGCTGTGCGAGGACGACGCGGTGATCGGCACCGCGTTCTTCATCATGGAGTGGGTGCAGGGCCGCGTGATGGCCGATCCGCTCCTGCCCGGCGTGAGCCCGGGCGACCGGGGGCGCATCTACGACTCGATGAACGACGTGCTCGCGCGCCTGCACCGGGTGGACCTCGAGGTCACCGGCCTCACCGACTACGGCCGTCCCGGCAGCTACTTCGCGCGGCAGATCCACCGCTGGACCAGCCAGTACCGCGCCTCGGAGACCGAGCGGATCGAGGCGATGGAGCATCTCATCGCCTGGCTGCCGGAGCACGTGCCGCCAGACGACCGGCCCACGATCGTGCACGGCGACTTCCGCCCCGGCAACCTCATCATGCATCCCACCGAGCCGCGGGCCGTGGCGGTGCTCGACTGGGAGCTGTCCACGCTCGGCAGCCCGCTGGCCGACCTGGCGTACAACTGCATGCCCTACCGGCTCGGCCCGAGCACCCTCGGCGGCGTGCTGGGCGCGCCGCTGGCCGAGATGGGGCTGCCATCCGAGGAGGAGTACGTCGCGGCCTATTGCCGGCGGACCGGGCGGTCGAGCATCCCCGACTGGGAGTTCTATCTGGCCTTCGCGATGTTCCGGCTGGCCGCCATCGCCCAGGGCATCATGGGCCGCGTGATCGCAGGCACCGCCAACGACGTCAACGCCCGGGCGCGCGGCGAGCGGGCGCGCCCCCTCGCGGAGGCCGGCTGGGCCACCGTCACTCGGAGCGGCTAGCGCGGGACGGGACCGAGGCGGCCTGCTCGGGGACGGGGGGCTCCGGGCGCTGGCTCCAGCCGAGCCGACCGACCACCGGCAGCTTCAGCGCCGGGCGCTTCACGTCGAGCCCGAACGTCAGGCCCAGCACGTTCAGCTCCAGCCCCTCCTCACCTCCGGCGAGCACGCCCAGCAGCCCGAGCAGGGAGACCTGCACCCCGGTCCCGCTCGGCGTCCAGGCCATGGGGACGCCGCCCGGGATGAAGTCCTTGCCGATGGCCGTGGCCGGCAGGTCGAGGCGCAGCTCGGGCACTGCGCGGCCGACGTAGGCCGTGAAGGTGTTGCTGTTGGGTCCCGGCCACGTCCGGTAGCTCGACGGGTAGGGATACGCCTGGATCGCGGCTTCGATGCGCGTGATCAGCGCGTCGACGCCCGCCCCGCGCTGGTCGGAGAGCAGATCGGGGCGGCTGCCGAACCAGTAGTTGTCGGGCCCGGTGCGGTTGACCCGGAGCGCCGGCGCCCCGCTGCCCACGCCCCAGCCCATGACCTCGTAGCGGGTATAGGCCCCCGCGCCGGACGGCTTGACCGCGATCCAGGTGTGGACCGCCATCACGCCCTTCCAGCCCACCGTCCGGGCGGCGTAGACCTGCACGACGGCGTCGGGCGTGCCGGCCGGATCCGGGGCCTGGCCGGACGAGTCGCGGCGCATCTCCCACCACGGCTGGCCGATCCGCTCCACCGCCGAGCAGCCCACCGCCAACACCAGCAGCAGGAGGAGGCCGAGCGCGGTCACCTGCCCGGGACCGGAGCACCCGAGGCCGCGGTGCCCGAGCGAGCGGGCACCCCGAGCGGGTCTACCGGCTATAGCGGAAGGGCGCCCAGCCGATGCCCTCGATCGGCTTCGGGGTGTAGCTGGCAACCTTCGGGGCGGCCGGGGCTGCCGGCCTGGCCGCCGGAGCCTTGGCCGCGGCCTTGCGGGAAGCCGGCCGGGCCGCCGCCTTCGCCTTGCCGCGGGCGGGTGACGCCTTCTTCTTCGAGGAAGTCTTGCTTTTCATGCGGCCGAATCTACAACACTGCTTTGCCGCGGGTCAATGCGTGCGCGGGGGCGCGGGCGCCGCGCGGCCCGAGGAGTACACTGCACGCCTACGGAGGAGACACTCATGCGAATGACGAAAGCGCAGGCCAGGATGATCGAGTGGGAGCGGGTCGCGCGCGTCGCCACGGTGGGGGCGGGCATGCCGCATCTGGTGCCGGTGTGTCACGTGCTGGCGGGCGGCAAGATCTACTTCGGCTCGGGCAAGCGCGGCCGCAAGGTGCGCAACGTGCGCGCCAACCCGCGGCTCGCCCTGACCGTGGACTGCTACTCGGACGACTGGAGTCACATCACCGGCGTGATGGTGCAGGGCACCGCGCGCGTGATCGAGCGCGGCCCGCGCTTCCGCCGGCTGCGCCGTCGCCTCTACGCAAAGTATCCGCAGTACCCGCGCGAGGCCGCACTCGGCGACTCGGACTCGGTGATCGTCGAGCTGACGCCCACGCACGTATTCTCCTGGTAATCCTTACACGCCTGTCGTGTAATTCCTCCTCCGGCGCCCCCTGAGCGCCGCGCAAATCGCGGGGAAAGCAGGCCGGATGCGGCCCGGCGCTCTCCGAGCGCCACTGGCATGTGGGTTGCCGGTGAACTTTCTCCAACCGGAGCGTGTTACACCCCCGAGGGAAGGAAGAGGAGGAGGAGATGAAGACGCCGGTGAAGAGCTGGCCCCCGAGCTTCGTCGCATTGCTGGCGCTCCTTCTGACCGCGGCGCCGGTCGCCGCGGCCGACGACGGCAAGGCCCGGGAGGGCGCGGCGCAGGTCGAGAGCGGGGCCAAGCAGATCGGCCAGGGCGTCGAGGAGACCGCGAAGGGAGTCGGCACCGCGGTGGTCGGCGGCGCCGAGACCGCGGGAGACAAGATCAAGGAGGCAGGACGGGCAGCGGAGCCCGAGGCGCAGTCGGCCTGGACCAAGACGAGGGACGGGGCCGTATCGTTCGGCCGGAGCGTGAGGCAGTTCTTCACGAGCCTGTTCGAGTGACGCAACCGCAGCGCAGCGCAACCCACACTCAACGTAGAGGGAGGAGTGCTCCGATGAAAGTCAGCTCGGTGATGTCCCTGGTAGCCGCGACGGTGTTCGCCGTCGGCATCGTTGGCCCGGCCGCGGCGCAGACGCCCGCCCCGGCTCCCGCGCCGACCGCTCCGAAGAGCGGTGACGCCTCGATGGACAAGATGGACAAGAAGGACAAGAAGGAGAGCGGCAAGGCTCACAAGCAGCACGCCGCCAAGAAGAAGCCCGCGGCCAAGAAGAGCGACGACACGAAGGCGTCGGAGTCCAAGGCGCCCGAGCAGCCGAAGAAGTAGCACGACCAGCCGCGCGGCACCCGCGCGTTCACATAGGGGCGGCGTGAGGGGAGCACCCTCACGCCGCCTCGCCTGGCCTCCAGTCCCGCGGCGCCGGCCGGGCGTCAGTCCCGCAGCCGCGCCTTGAGGATCTTGCCGGTCGGGCTCTTGGGCAATTCGGTCACGATCGAGACCCGCCGCGGATACTTGTAGCCGGCGAGGCGCGCGCGACAGAACGCGATCAGCTCTTCCGGCTCGGCCCGCGTCCCCGCCCGCAGCGTCACGAAGGCGCTGACCTCCTCGCCCAGCTCGGCGTGCGCGACGCCGATGACCGCCGCCTCCGCCACCGCGGGATGCCCGAGCAGCGCGGCCTCCACCTCGCCCGGCACCACCGAGTAGCCGCCGCGCAGGATCAGCTCGCGCTTCCGCCCCACGATGCTGACGTAGCCGTCGGGCGAGATCGTGGCCAGGTCACCGGTCTTGAACCAGCCGTCGGCGAGCACCGCCGCCGTCTCCTCGCGGGCCCGCAGGTAGCCGTCCATCGCCGCCGGCGTGCGGATCCACAGCTCGTCCTCGACCACGCGCAGCTCGACGCCCGGCACCGCGCGTCCGATGGAGTCGGGATGATCGACGGTTTCGGCGGCCAGGTAGGAGATCGGGCGGAACAGCTCGGTCATCCCGTAACCGCGCACGATACGGACGCCGGTGCGCCGCCGCCACTCGCTGGCCAGTGCCCACGGACAGGGCGCCGCCCCGGAGACGGCCAGCCGGAGGCTCGACAGGTCGGCCGCGACGAGCGCGGGGGACTCGAGGATCCGGGCGAACATCGTGGCCACGCCGGGGAACACGGTGGCGCGATGACGGGCGATCGCGCGGGGCGTCTCCTCCGGCGAGAAGCGCTCCTGCAGCACCACCGTGGCGCCGGCCAGGAGGGGTGCCAGCAGCGCACCGTTGAGGCCGAAGGAGTGCGCCAGCGGCAGCGCGGCCAGCACGCGGTCGCCGGGCGTGAGGCCCATCACCGGTCCGGCCCAGGATTCGTTGGCCGCGGCGAGCGCGGCGTGCGAGAGCACCGCACCCTTGGGCTGCCCCGTGCTGCCGGATGTATAGAGGATGATGGCCGGGGCGGTGGGTGGGTCGACCGGGGTCGGCTCGGCCGTCTCGGTCTCCGGTGCCGCGTCGACGATCGCCCGAGGCCGCAGGTGGTCGAGGATGCGCCCGCGCTCCTCGCCGGCCAGCAGCGGGTTGAGCGGGGCCACGGTGGCGCCGAGAGCGAGCCCGCCCCAGAGGGCGGCGACGAAGCCGCAGGTATTCGGCAGCAAGAGCGCGACGACGTCGCCCGCCCGCACCCCGGATCGCGCCAGCCGCCGCGCGACGCCGCCCGCGCGCCGCTCGAGCTCCCGCCACGTCAGCGCCCCGTCGTCCCACAGCAGCGCCGGCTGCTCGGGCCGGCGGCGCGCGGCGGCGGCCAGGAGCGCGGCGAAGCCGGCGGGCATGGCGGCGATGGAGGGGCTACTGCGTGTAGTCCTTCAGCGCGAGCCGCTTCCACACCTCGGGCGGCACGCGATGGCGCGGAGTGTAGCCGGCCAGCGACGGCTTCGCGGTGGCGTCGACGCCCCACTTGCCGGAGTAGCCGTCCTGCTTGGTGGAGGGATCGAGGTCGGAGCCGCGCGCGTGGGTGACGATCGTGATGTCGCGGTCGGGCTGGCAGCGGGTCGCGATCGCCCACGTGACCTGGCGGTCGTCGAAGATGTTCACGTCCTCGTCCACCACCACCACGCGCTTCATGTAGAGGTCGGCGCCCAGCACCGACAGGATCGCGTTCTTGGCCTGCCCGATCAACCGCTGCTCGATCGAGACGTAGCAGGTGAACGGCGCGGGCACGCGCACCGCCTTCACCGATGGCACCATGGCGCGGACTGCGCGATAGAGATTGGCCTCCATCGGAATGGTCGAGAGGAGCATGTGGTCGAGATGGGCCACCGTGATGTCCTGGAAATAGGCCCCGCCGCGATGGGTGATGGCCCGGACCTGCACCACCTCGCGCTCGCGCTCGCCGAGGCTGTACCCGGTGAACTCGCCGAACGGCCCCTCCGGCGTCCGCGCGCCCGGCAGGATCTCCGCCTCGATGATCATCTCGGCGTGCGCCGGGGCCAGCAGGTCGGAGGTCTCGCACTTCACCAGCTCGAGCGGCTCGCGCAAGAGCGCGCCCATGATCGCGCGCTCGTCCTCGTCGATGGAGCCGATGGCGAGGGCCCCCAGCGCGATGGCGGGGTGCACACCGATGGCGAAGGCCACCGGCAGCGGGCGTCCGAGCGACTCCGCGATGCGCTGGAACTCCCAGAGGTGCTTGCCCAGGGTGAGGTGGATCGCGGTGCGGTCGCGGCCCTGGATCATCAGCCGGTTGTAGGCGCAGTTCCAGATGTCGCGGGTCGGGTCTTTCGCGAACGAGATCGCGGAGGTCACGTACGCCCCCGCGTCGCCCTCGTGGTGCAGCATCTGGGGCAGGGCGTAGAGGTCGATCCGGTCGCCGGTCAGCACCACGTCCTTGCATGGGCCGCCCGAGACGATCCGTGGTGGAACCGGCTTGTCCATGGCGCGCAAATAGGTGGTGAGCATCTCGTCGGGCGCCGCGCCCATCGAGAGCGCCAGCCGCGAGCGGCTCGCGTGCAGGTTGGTCAGCACCGGGAACGACGTGCCCTTCACCCGCTCGCAGATCACCACCGGGCGCTTCCGCGCCTCGCGCTCGAGCTTCACCACCAGGGCGGTGATCTCGTAGGCCGGGTCCAGCTCCTTCGACACCACCAGGAGGTCCTCGGGCCGGGTGCGCTTGACGAGGTCGAGGTAGCCGGGGAGATCCTGTGCCATGTCGCGCCTCTCCGCGTGTCGTCTGGTTCGCAGCCGTCAGGTAGTCGCCGCCCCCCGGCCGGACCCGTAGAATCCTATTCCAGGAACGACAGATCCACCACCTGGCTCATCGGCAGATTTTCCTTCACCCAGCCCATCCGGTGGAACCAGTCCTGCAAGGCGACCAGGTCCTGCACGCGCGGCTTGCCGCTCCGCTCGAGGTAGACCGGATAGGTCGCCTGGATGGTCTCGACCGGAAGCTTCAAGTGCTTCGAGAGGATGCCGGCTACCTCGGGATCCTGCAGGCCTCGGTCGTGGTAGACCTTCACGCCCTGCAGGTATGCCTGCAGAAACGCGCGGCCCGCCCTGGGTCGCTCCTTGATGAGCCTGCCGCTGTACATCAGCACCCCGACCTGGAACGTGGCGATCGCCGGGACTTGGTCGGTCAGGAAGTAGCGGACGCCGACCTTGTGCTTCTCGGCCTTCGCGCCCCACGGCTCCGGCGCGAAGACCGCCTCGACGGCCTTGCTGGCCAGCGCCTTGACGCCGTCCGCGTGCGACATGTTCACGACCGCGACCGCGTCGTAGTCGAGGCCCGCGTGCTCCATCGTCCGGGCCAGGAAGAAGTCCAGCGGGGTGCCCTTGGTCCCGGTGGCGATCTTCATGCCCTTCAGGTCCCGGAGGCTGTTCACCTTGCCCGAGTCCAGCAGATCCTTCCGGACGATCAGTGGCGTGAAGTCGTACCCCGGGCCCACCTGGCCTTTGTCGGCCACGATCTTGAAGTCCATGCCGCCGGCGATCGAGTTGAAGAGGTCGGCCGTGGGCGACCCCACCGAGACGTCGAGCTGGCCGCTGGCCAGCGGCGCGATCAGCTTGCCCGCGGAGGCGAACCGCTCGGTCTCCACGATCACGCCGCGCTCCTGGAAATAGCCCTTCTCCAGCGCGATGTAGATGCCGGCGTTGGAGATGGAGGGCAGGTCGCCGAGCTTCACGGTGTCGGCGGCACCGACGGGAGCCGAGGACGCGAGCACGACGGCCAGCACGCAGGCGAGGTGGTAGCGAGGTCGGGTCATCGGGGTCCTTTCCGACGTCGCGGTGACGTCATCGCGCTAGCATAGCGCGGCGGGCGGCGCTTTCCGCCCAGGTGAGACGGCGTTCGGTTCGACTCGGGATGTCGACGGAAGCGGGTGAGCCGGGATCACACCGGCCAGGCTTCACGCCGCCAGCCCATGTCCCAGAACATCCACTCGTAGCGACTGGTCGTCACGAAGTGCCGGGTCATGCGGTCGCGCTCGGGCTCGCGCAGGTCGGTGGCCAGCGCGTCGACGCACGCGAGGACCTCGCGGACCACCGAGCCGAACTCCTCGGCGGCGTAGGTGCCGATCCAGCGCGCGTAGAGCGGATCGCGAGAGCCGGACCGCTCGAGGGTCTTGCCGACCTCCCAGTAGATCCAGTAGCAGGGCAGCAGCGCGGCGACCGCCTCGTGGAACGGCCCCCCGTGGGCGGTGGCCAGCAGGTAGGACGTGTAGGCCAGGTTCGTCGGGCTCGGCGGGGTGGCCGCCACCGCCTGCGGCGACAGGCCGAACTCCTTGAAGAACGACTCGTGCAGCGTCTTCTCCACCTTGAGCGCGCCCGCGGCGTGCTCGTTGAACATGATGATCCACTCCTCGCGCGGCGCGCGGGCCGCGGCCAGGGCGAGCGCGCGGGCGAAGTCGCGCAGGTAGAGCGCGTCCTGCACCGCGTAGAAGCGGAAGGCCTCGTGGGGGAGCGAGCCGTCGGTGAGGCCGCGCAGGAACGGGTGCGCGAGGATCGCCGCGTAGATCGGCTCGATGGAGCGCCAGAGCGTCGCGGTGAACGCCACGACTAGAGCATACTACGCGGGCCGCGGGGGCGTGATCCGACGTGTATACTCGACGGCGCCATGGACCATCGCCTCGACGCCGAGCAGGTGCACTACGAGTGGAACAACGCGCTGCCCCCGCGGCTCGCCATCGAGCCGGGGGACACCGTCGTCTTCGACACCCGGGATGCGGCCGACCGCTACTACCGGCCCGATTCCACCCACGCCGACGTGCTCGCGCGCGGCCCCTTCCGCGGCCACCCGCTCACCGGGCCGGTGGCGGTGAAGGGCGCGCGCCCGGGCGACGTGCTGGTGGTCGAGATCCTCGAGGTGAAGCCGGCCGCATTCGGCTGGACCGCGATCCGCCCCGGGCGCGGGCTCCTGCCCGAGTCCGACTTCGGCAAGCCGTTCCTGCAGATCTGGGACCTGAGCGACGGCACCCACGCCCGCGCGGGCGGCCGCGTCGCGGTGCCCCTCGCCCCGTTCCCGGGCGTGATGGGGACCGCGCTCGACGAGGCCGGCGGCCACAGCACCATGCCGCCGCGGAAGAACGGCGGCAACATGGACATCAAGCAGCTCACCGCGGGCGCGACGCTCTATCTGCCGGTGTGGGTGGACGGAGCCCTCTTCAGCGTCGGCGACACCCACGCGATCCAGGGCGACGGCGAGGTGTGCGTGACCGCGGTGGAGATGAGCGGCCGGGTCACCGCCCGCTTCGGCCTCGAGCGCGGTCGTCACTTGGCCGAGCCGCAGCTGCGCACCACGCGCGCGCCGTCGGCGGCCGCGCCGGCCGGCTCGTGGTTCGCCACCACCGCGCACGGGCCCGATCTGTTCGCGGCCTCCCAGCAGGCGGTCCGCTACATGATCGATCATCTCGTGCGCGAGCGGGGGCTGTCCCGCGAGGAGGCCTACATCCTCTGCAGCGTCACGGTGGACCTCAAGATCAGCGAGATCGTCGACGCCCCCAACTGGATCGTCTCGGCATTCCTGCCCGAGGGCGTATTCGTCTGAATTGACGCGGCCGTGACATTCCGCGTCCGGACCTCGGCATGCTGAAGCGGACGATGAGACCCCTACTAGGGCGCGTCATTCTCAACCCGGAGGCCGCGGTCGCGACGGACGGACCGGCCGCGGAGGCCGAGAGCCTGCAGCGCGGGATGCTCGGCGCGATCGGATCTCACACGCGGACCGACGGCCGGCTCGATTACGCCGCCCTGCGCGCCTCGCCGGCGTGGACCGAGGCCGCGGGGCGGGCGGGCGCGCTGCAGTCGCTGAGCCTCGGAGACCTGACCGGCCGCCAGCCGCGGCTCGCCTTCTGGATCAACGTGTACAACGCGATGGTGTTCCACGGGATCGTGGCCATGGGCATCCGCCGCACCGTCCGGGAGATGCGCGGCTTCTTCGCCCGCGTGGCCTACCGCGTCGGCGGCTTCACCCTCACCGCCGACGACGTGGAGCACGGCATCCTGCGCGGCAACGCGGCCCACGGCTTCCTGCGGCGGCGGCCCTTCGGCGGCCGCGACCCGCGGCTGGCCCTGGCCGTCCATCCGATGGATCCGCGCATCCATTTCGCGATCACCTGCGGCGCGCAGTCCTGCCCGCCGGTGGGAGTGTATCGCGCGGCCGTCCTGGACCAGCAGCTGGACCTGGCCGCGCGCAACTTCCTGAACCAGGAGGTGGCGATGGACACCCGCGGCTGCGTCACGTGCTCGCGCATCCTCGAATGGTACGCGGCGGACTTCGAGGCCGCGGGCGGGCTCGGCGCGCTCCTGTCGCGCTATCTCGACGCGGGGGCGGTCCGCGACGCGGCGGCCGCCCGCCCGTATCCGTGCGACGCGTTCCGCCCCTACGACTGGTCGCTCCAGCACGAGCCCGCCGAATGAGCCCACAGAGCCTGCCTCTCCTCGGCGCCGAGCGGACGGTGCCGACGGCCCCGTTCCTCGGGCTCTCCACCCTGTGGATCCAGATCACCGGCACCTGGTGCAATCTCGAGTGCCACCACTGCATCAACGCCAGCGGGCCGCGCGCCCCGTGGCTGCGGCCGCTGGACGGCACGACGGTGCGCCGGGCGCTCGCCGAGGCCGAGACGGTGGGCGTCAAGGAGATCTACTTCACGGGCGGCGAGCCGTTCTTGCACGGCGAGATCCTGCCGTTGCTGGAGCGGGCGCTCGAGATCGCCCCGACCACCGTGCTCACCAACGGCACCCTCATCGGCCCCGAGGAGGCGGACGCGCTGGCCGCGATGGCGGCGCGCGCGTCCTACTCGCTCGAGATCCGGGTGAGCCTCGACGACACGGATCGCGCGCTGAACGACCGGGTGCGCGGCGAGGGGGCGTGGACGAAGGCGGTGGAGGCGGTGCGGCTCATGCGGGCGCGCGGCCTCCTGCCCATCGTGACCGCGACCGAGATCACGCGCGACGAGCACGGCGCGGGGCCGGGCATGTACGAGCGCTTCCGCGACTTCCTCCACGCGCAGGGGGTGGATCGGCCGCGCGTGAAGATCATGCCGGTGTTCGCCCTCGGCCGTCAGCCCGCCTCCGGGGAGCCGCCGCTCGCCGAGGAGGATCTCGAGGGCTTCGATCGCTCCGTGCTCCAGTGCGCGGACGCCCGGGTGGTGACGTCCACCGGGGTCTACGCCTGCCCGATCCTGGCCGGGCTCGACGGAGCGCGGCTCTCGACCGGCCGCCTGACCGAGTCGTTCGTCGCGGCGCCGCTCTATCACCCGGCGTGCGTGACCTGCCGCCGAACCGGAATGACATGCCGGAACAGCTAGGCGAGTACCGGCGGATCGCGGTGTTCGGCGGCGTGTACAACAACTGGCTCGCGCTCGAGGCCACGCTGGCCGACGCGCGCCGGCGCGACGTGGAGGCGGTGTTCTGTCTGGGCGACATGGGCGGCTTCGGCCCGCACCCGGACCGCGTGTTCCCGCTGCTGTGGCAGGGCGGAGTGCTCGCCCTGCAGGGCAACTACGACGAATCGCTCGTCTCCGGGCGCACCGACTGCGGCTGCGGCTACACCGACCCGCGCGACAACCACTACGCGGCGATCAGCTATCGCTACACGTTCGACCGCACCGCGACCGACGCCAAGAAGTGGCTCGGGACGCTGCCCCGCCACCGGCGGCTGAAGCTCGGCCCGCACCGGGTGCTGATGTGCCACGGCTCGCCGCGCGTGATCAACGAGTTCCTGTGGGAATCGGCCACGCCCAGCGGGCTGCTGCGCCACCTGATGGATCGCGCGGAGGCCGACGTGATGCTGTGCACGCATACCGGGATCAAGTGGCACCGCGCGCTGCCGGATGCGCGCCACGCGGTGAACGTCGGCGTGATCGGCCGCCCGGAGAACGACGGCCGCTCCAACGTCTGGTACACGGTGCTGACCGCGGGCCCCGAGCTGGCGGTGGAGTTCGTGCCGGTGGCCTACGATCACGAGGCGCTCGCGCGTGAGATGGAGCGCGAGGGGCTGCCCGCCGAGTTCGCCGAGACCATCCGCAGCGGCTGGTGGACCACGTGTCTCGAGAACCTGCCCGCTCGAGAGCGCGCCCGGGGCAAGTACTGAGCCGGCGCCTGGTCGGTCTCGTCGTCGTCGGGCTGGTGCTCGCGCTGGTGGCGGCCCGTGCGCTCGGCCTGGCCGACGCGGTGCGGCTCGACAATCTGGCCCGGCTGCGCGAGTGGATCGCCGGCTTCGGTCCCTGGGCGCCGGCGGTCTTCATCGGCGGCTACGTGGCCGCGGTGGTCGCCTTCGTGCCGGCCCTGCCGCTGACGATCCTGGCCGGCCTCGTCTTCGGCCCGCTGTGGGGCACGGTCTACACGTCCATCGCCTCGACCGCCGGCGCCTGCCTCGCGTTCCTCCTCGCCCGCTACGCGGCCCGCGGGGTCGTCGCGCGCTGGATGGAGCCGTACCCCGCCCTCGGCCGGATCGACCGCGCGGTGGCCCGGCACGGGGCGCGGATCGTGATGATCACGCGCCTCGTTCCGATCTTCCCGTTCAACCTGCAGAACTACGCCTACGGGCTGACGTCCATCGGCTTCGGCGCCTACGCGCTGACCTCGTGGCTCTGCATGCTGCCTGCGACGGTGGCGTTCACCACCGCCGCGGGCGCGGTGGTCGCCGGAGCGTGGGACGTGCGCCGCATGCTGCTGCTCCTGGGCGTGGCCGGCGTGCTGATCGTCGCGTTGTCGCTGCTGCCCCGCTGGCTGCGGGGGCGCAGCGCCGCGCTCGACGACCTGCTCAAGACGGGGTGATGCGGTCTTCCGCAAGCGTGGCTGCGCTGCTGCTCGTCCAGCGCGCGGCGGCGGGGAGCGCGCTCGCGGGCGAGCCGCTCGTGCCGGGCGGATTCGGCCCGCTGGCCGGCTCGGATCCGCGTCGCAAGAGCGGCGACGGCTGCGCCGCGCGCGTCTACATTGCGTGTCGTTACGACCCCGCGACCGCCACCGTCTGGCAGCGCGCGCGGTACGGCGTCTATCGCCTTCTCTACGGGCAATATCCGCCCGGCATGGCGCAAGTCTACGTGTGGGAGAGCCGCCTGCCCGTCGGCACCGGGCCGGAGTCCGCGTACACCGATCGCGCCCGCATCGTCGTCCCCCGCCGCGGCGCGGCCGAGGCCGGGCGCTGGGTCGGCGAGTCGCACGACATTTACTCGGACTTCCGGCGGATCATCGGCGGCGAGCCGCCGCGCATCGCGGGCATCGCGGTGATGACCGATACCGACGACACGGGGGAGCGCGCCGTCGCCTACTCCGACGCGATCACTCTCGCACCGGGCAGCCCGGACCGGTGACGCGGCTCAGCATCGTCATTCCCGCGCTCGACGAGGCGGCCAATATCGCGCGCCTCCTGCCCGACCTTGTGCGCGCCGGTCCGGACGCGGAGATCCTGGTCGTGGACGCGGGCAGCCGCGACGGCACCGCCGACGTGGTGGCCCGCCATCCCGGCGTCCGGCTACTGACCGCCCCGGCGGGGCGGGCGCGCCAGATGAACGCGGGCGCAGCCGCGGCGACCGGCGACGCGCTGCTGTTCCTCCACGCCGACACGTGGCTGCCCGACGGGGCGGTGGGCGCCATCGCGAGCGCGCTCGCGCGGCCCGGGGTGATCGCCGGCCGCTTCGATGTGCGCTTCGACGGCGAGCGGCCGGTGCTCCGGATGGTCGCGTGGTTCATGAACATCCGCTCCCGGCTGAGCGGTATCTGCACGGGCGACCAGGCCATCTTCGTCCGCCGCGCCGACTTCGACGCGGTCGGCGGCTATCCCGACATCCCGCTGATGGAGGACATCGAGCTGAGCCGCCGGCTCAAGCGGCGGGGCCGGCTGTGCGCGCTTCGCCTGCGGGTGACCACCTCGGCGCGAAAATGGGAGCGCGAGGGGCCGCTGCGCACGATCGTCCTCATGTGGACGCTGCGGCTCCTGCACTTCTGCGGAGTGGCGCCGGGGCGGCTGCACCGCTGGTACTATGGAGCGGCAAAGGAGCCACACCATGAGGGATCGGGCATGAGCGATCGGTCGGACGAGCAGGTCGTGGAGACCGCGACGGGCCTGGGCTACGTCGATCTGATGGAAGGCACCGGCGCCCGGCCCAAGGCCGGCGACACGGTGAGCGTGCACTACACGGGCTGGCTCAAGAGCGGCACGAGGTTCGACAGCTCGGTCGACCGCGGCACCCCGTTCGAGTTTCCGATCGGCAAGGGCCGCGTCATCAAGGGATGGGACGAGGGCGTGGGCTCGATGAAGGTCGGCGGCAAGCGTAAGCTCATCATCCCGGCGCACCTGGGCTACGGTGACCGGGGCGCGGGCGGAGTCATCCCACCCGGCGCAACCCTGATCTTCGAGGTGGAGCTGCTGGGTATCCGCTGACCGGGCGTGGCACTCAACCAGAAGGAGGACCTGCCATGAGGCGATTGGTCGCACTGCTCGTCGTCGCGCTGTTTTCGTTGGGGACCCTGGGCGCGCCCGCGGTCTGGGCTCAGGCGGCCAAGCCGGCCCCGGCGCCCGCGAAGCCCGCCGCCAAGGATTCGATGAGCCACGAGCCGCTGGACCTGAACACGGCCAGCGAGGACCAGCTGAAGACCGTGCCGGGCATCGGGGATGCTTACGCCAAGAAGATCGTCCAGAACCGGCCCTACAAGCGGAAGGACGAGCTGGTGCAGAAGAAGGTCATGCCCAAGGCCACCTACGACAAGATCAAGGATCACGTCATCGCCAAGCAGTAGGCGCGCAACCGCGTGGTCCCGTTCTTCATTCGTCGATCTGCCGCTGGATCTCCCGCGTGACGCGCGTCGCCTCGTCCGGCTCGCCGGCCATGGTCAGCGGGACCGCGGTCGGGCTCCACGGCGTCCAGCGCCGACGGGTCGACGCCGGGAACAGGATCACGCTCGGCGCTCCCATCGCGGCGGCGAGGTGGCTCACGCCCGAATCGCCGCCCAGGTAGACGCGCGCGGTTGCGAGCACGGCGGCCAGCGTGGGAAGGTCCGGCTCCACGAGGCGCGCCCAGGTCGTCGGGAGATGCGCCATCAGCGCGTCGGCCGCCGCGACGTCGGCGGGGCCCTGGTGGACGACGACCGGCAACGGACGCCGCGCGGTCACCGCCCGGATCACCTCGGCGAACCGCTCGGCCGGCCATTGCTTCCACGCCGCGCCGCTGCCCGGATGCACCACGAGCGTGGCGCGCGCGGGTGTCGGCCCGGCGAGACGGAGCGGGCCGGGCGGCTCCGGCACGCTGACGCCCCACGGCGCGAGGGTGGCGATCAAATGACGCCACACCGGGATCTCCTCCTCGGGCACCGGCGGCGCCACGATCGTCTCGCGCGCGAGCGAGGCCAGGCGCTCGCGATAGAGGGGCTCGCGCGAGCCGAACCAGGAGACGACGCGATCGCCGCGCGCGGCCAGCGCGGCCAGCGGCGCGGGCACCGGTTCGCGGGTGAAGAGCGCGTCGAGGCCGAGCGCGTCGAAGCCGCGCGCCTCGTCGACCACGTCGAGGGCGACGAGCAGCCGGCCCAGGCGCGGCTGGCCCACGAAGACGAGCGGCGCGGTGGCGCGGAGGCCGCGCAGCGCGGGCACCGCCTGCAGCACGTCGCCGAGCGCGCCGGGATGGATGATCAGGATGCCGGATTGCACTTGACCTCTCGCGCGGCGGCCCGTAGCATCCAGCCACCATGAAATTCGCGCTCTTCCAGGGAATGACCGGGCCGACGTGGGACGAGATCCTCGCGCTGTGGCGCTACGCGGATCAGGCGGGCTGGGACGCGGCGTGCGTCACCGATCACTTCATGCCCAACACCGCGGATCGGGTGGGCGACACGCTCGAGTGCTGGACCGCGCTCGCTGCGCTGGCCGCCGAGACTCAGCGGATGCGGGTCGGCACCATCGTGAGCGGCAACACCTACCGGCACCCCGCGCTGCTGGCCAAGATGGCGGCCAACGTGGACATCATCTCGCGCGGCCGGCTCATCTGCGGCATCGGCGCGGGCTGGCAGGAGAACGAGCACCGCGCCTACGGGATGGATTTCTACAGCACCGGCGAGCGGCTCAAGCGGCTCGACGAGGCCTGCCGCGTGCTCAAGGCCCTGTGGACGGAGACGCGCGCGAGCTACAAGGGCCGCTACTACCAGCTGGACGACGCGCCCCTGATGCCGAAGCCGGTGCAGCGGCCGCACCCCGAGCTGATGGTGGGCGGCGGCGGCGAGAAGGTCACGCTGCGCATCGCGGCTCAACACGCCGACCACTGGAACGTGTGGGGCGGCCCGGCCACGCTGACGCACAAGGGCCGCATCCTCGACGAGCACTGCGCCCGGGTGGGCCGCGATCCCAAGCAGATCCTCCGCTCCGCGGTGATGGTGTTGGCGTTCGCCGACGACCGCGCCGGCGTCGAGCGCGCGGAGCAGGCCTACATGAAGCGGATGGGCGCGGACGCCGAGAAGGCGCGCGACACCGTGCTGGCGGGCAGCCCGAGCCAGATCAAGGACAAGCTCGGCGCCTTGCAGGCCGCCGGCGTGGGCATGCTGTTCATCCCGACGTTCCTGCTCCCCGCCGATCGGCGCCCCACGCTCGATCGGTTCATGGCCGAGATCGCGCCCGCTTTCTAGTCGGAGGGGGCCTCGACAGCCCCCTCCGAGCCTCCCCCAAACCGCAGGGTGGCGCGGGCGCAGCCCGCGCTCGAACGGAGGGTAGTCACACGCTCTTAGCGTAGCCCGCCGCGCTCGCGCCACGCTCCATCGTGGCGCGGTAGTGGGCCGCGATCTCGGCGAGCGAGGCGATCCACACCCGCGGGGTGTGGCGCACGTGGTCCATCAGCTCGCGCAGGCAGGCCAGTCGCGACGGCCGCCCGATGATCTGAGGATGGAACGTGAAGTTCGTCATTCCGCGCGCCTCCGCGATGCCCTCGAACTCGGTGAGCCAGCCCTGCAGCACCGGTCCGGGCGGCTGCATCGACCGCTGCCCGGTGAACATGAAGTACGGCGCGTCGTCGAGGACCCACGAGACCGGGATCTCCACGATCCGGCGGCCCCCCACCGCGTCGTGCAGGTACGGGGAGAGCCGATCCATCATGTTCGACGAGTAGGCGAAGCCGTGCTTGACCAGCAGGGCCACGGTGGCCGCGGACAGCTGCCAGGCCGGCGCGCGATAGCCGACGGGCCGCGTCTTGCCCAGGCGGGTGAGCACCTCGACGCTGCGGACGAGGATGGCCTCCTCGCGGTCGGGCGGCAGATCGCTCACCCGCTCGTGCTCGTCGCCGTGGCAGCCGATCTCGTGGCCCCCGTCGGCGATGGCGCGCACCGCGTCCGGATAGTGCTCGGCCACCCAGGCCGGGATGAAGAACGACGCGCGGATCTCGTGCGTGCGCAGCAGCGCGAGGATGCGGGGCAACGCCTCCACCGGGCCGAAGCGGCCCTGCGACAGGGCCACCGGCTCGCTGACTCCGCGCGCCATCCACAGCGTCTCGGCGTCGAGATCGAAGGTGAACGCGCAGGCGGTGCGCGCGTCGTTGGGCCAGCGGGGCGGCGCGGGCGGCTCGAGGGCCATGGCGCGCGCATTGTAGCCGATGACGCGGGAGCGGACCAGCGCGCCGAGTGAAAAATCCGCGTACGGTATAGTGGAACTCCATGGGTGGCTCGACGGAGATCATCCGGCGTCTCGAGGACAGCGTCGGCCGGACCCTGGTCGGCAAGGCCGAGGTCGTCCGGCTGGCCGTCATCGGCCTGGTCGCCCGCGGCCACCTGCTCATCGAGGACGTGCCCGGCGTGGGCAAGACCACGCTGGCCGCCGCGCTGGCCCGGTCCATCGGCGCCTCGTTCCAGCGCATCCAGTTCACCTCCGACATGCTGCCCTCCGACGTGCTGGGCGTCACGGTGTGGGAGCCCAAGAGCGCGGAGTTCGTCTTCAAGCCGGGGCCGCTCTTCACGAACATCGTGCTCGCCGACGAGATCAACCGCACGACGCCCAAGACGCAGTCGGCCCTGCTCGAGGCCATGAACGAGGCGCAGGTCTCGCTCGACCACTCGACGTATCCGCTGCCGCGCCCCTTCATGGTGCTGGCCACCCAGAACCCGCGCGAGTACGAGGGCACGTATCCGCTGCCGGAGTCGCAGCTGGACCGGTTCCTGCTGCGCATCCGCATCGGCTACCCGGGCCCCGCCGACGAGAAGGCGGTGCTGCGCGGCGACGCCACGCCGCCGCCCGCCGGGCTCGCCCCGGTGGTGCTGGCCGAGGAGGTGCTGGGCCTGCAGGAGGCCGCCGAGCGGGTGCGGGCCGAGGAGTCGGTGCTCGACTACCTGGTGGCGCTGGTCACCGCCACGCGCCGCTCGCCGCTCCTCGCCCTGGGCGTGAGCCCGCGCGGCTCGCTCGCGCTGCTGCGCGCGGCGCGGGCGCGGGCGCTCGCCGACGGCCGCGACTACCTGCTGCCCGACGACATCAAGGACCTCGCGGTGGCCGCGCTCGCCCACCGGGTGATCGTGAAGGCTTCAGTGGCCGGCTCGGCCGCCGTCGGCATGGACGCCGAGGCGGCGGTCACGGCCATTCTCCAGGACGTGCCCGTCCCGCGGTAAAGCCGGCGGTGAAGCTGATCTGGTCGGCGCTCCTGGCCGCGATCCGGCCGCTGTTCCGCCCGCGCCGGACCATCAAGCCGACCCGCGACGGCTGGTGGTGCCTCCTGGTCGCGGTGGCGCTGGGCGTGGCCGCCATCAACACCGGCAACAACCTCCTCTACCTGCTGGTCTCGGCCCTGCTCGCCCTCGTGGTGGTCTCGGGCATCCTCTCCGAGCAGGCGATGCGCGGCCTCGCGCTGACCGGCGTCGTGCCCGCCGAGATCTATGCCGGGCAGCCCGCCGTCTTCGGCGCCCGCATCGTCAACCGCAAGCGCGCGCTGACCTCGTACTCGATCACGGTGGCGCTACTCGCGCCGGTGGCGCAGACCATCGAGTCGGGCCGGCGCTTCGTGTACTTCCGCCGCATCGAGGCGGGAGTCGAGCGGGTCGCGACGTGGGAGGAGACACTGCCGCGGCGCGGACACCATCGGCTCGCCGGCGTGCGCATCACCACCGGCTTCCCCTTCGGCCTCTTCGTGAAGGCGAGCCGCCCCGCGCTCGTCGACGAGGTGCTGGTCTTCCCGGCGGTGCGACCGATGTCGGCCCAGACCCTACGTGACCTGGGCGAGCAGGGCGACGCGACGGCGCGCCGTCGGGGCCGCGGCGACGATCTCTACGACCTGCGCAACTACCGCTCGGGCGACGATCCCCGCTTCATCCACTGGCGCAGCAGCGCCAAGGCCGAGACCATGATGGTGCGCGAGCCGGAAGCCGACACGAGCCACGACGCGCGCCTGGTGCTGGTGGGGCGGGGGCGCGCGGGGAGCGACGCGCTCGAGGCCGGTCTGTCCGAGGCCGCGTCCGCCGCGGTGGCCCTCGTCCGCGCCGGTGCCAGCGTGGCGCTGGCGGGGCCGGGCGTGCACGTGCCGCTCGGCCACGGCCGTCCGCACCTGCGCCGCGTGCTCGCCGCGCTCGCTCTCTACGACCCGGCCGGATCGCCGGCCGCAGGCGACGCGCCCGTCGCCGACACGGCCGCCGCGCTCGACGCCGGTCGCCACCGCCGCCGACTCCGCGAGATCCGGATCCCGCTCGCCTGACATGCCCGCGCTGCTCGCCCTCCGCCTGTTGACATACCTCATGGTGGGCACCGGCGTGGCCGCGCTCTACGGCGCCGGGCTCATCGGTCCGGTGGGGGCGGCGCTGGTGGTGGTCGCGATCCTGGTGGGCTGGGGGCACGAGCAGGCGCGCGAGCGCGGGGCGGTGCGGCCGCTGCTCGGCTGGAGCCTGGTGGCCACCGCGGCGGTGGCGGTCACGGTGGACCTGTTCTATCTCGCCTACTCGCTCCTCGACGGCATGGTCCACCTCCTGCTGTTCCTGATCCTGCTGCGCCTGTTCGTGCGCCGCGGCCTGAAGGACCTCCGCGACGCGGGGCTGCTCTCGTTCTTCATGCTGGTGGCCGCCGCGGCGATCAGCTTCAACCCGAGCTTCCTGTTCGTGTTCTTGCTCTTCCTGATGCTGGGCACCTCGATGCTGATGCTCAATCACGTGGTGACCGAATTGGACCAGGCGGGCCAGCGCGGGACCACCGACCCCACCACCCGCCGCGTATTCTTCCGTGGCCCGCTCACGCGCGTGAGCCTGGTGGCCGCCGCCATCACCTTCTCGCTCGCCGGCGGCCTCTTCTTCATCATCCCGCGCGTCGGCCAGGCCGCGCTGCCCTTGCGCGCGCAGGTCGGGCGCATGGTGACCGGATTCTCGGATCGCGTGGATCTGGGGAGCTTCGGCGACATCGAGAACGACCACACCGTGGTCATGCGCGTCTACCTCAGCGACGAGCGGGTCGATCCCGCCCGGCTGCCCACCCTGCGCTGGCGCGGTGTCGCCTTCGATCACTTCGACGGCATCACGTGGTCGGGCATGTCCGCCCCGCGTCGCTTCCTCCGCCGGGATGTCGCCGGCGACTTCGGCGTCGGCCTGCCCGAGACCGGGACCCCGGCGCTGCGGCAGGAGATCTACCTCGAGCCGATCGGCACGGACGCGCTGTTCGGCGCCCCGCGCGTGCTCCGCATGGAGCTGCGCGCCCCCGCGCTGGTGATGGACGACATGGGGGGCCTGTCGACCTCGCACGCTCCGGCGCGGCTGCACTACCTGGTGGAGTCGGAGGTGGAGCCGCCCGATCGTCGCGCGCGCGCCAAGGCGACGCTGTCCTCGGCGGAGCGGGCGCGCTACCTGCAGCTGCCCGCGCTGTCCCCCGAGGTCGCGCAGCTCGCCCGGGCGATCCGCGCCGGCGCGGCCGATCCGCAGACCGCCGCGGAGCGGATCAGCGCCCATCTCAGCACGAGCTATCGCTACTCCCTCGCGCTGAAGCGACAGACCAGCCGGCCGCCGCTGGAGGAGTTCCTCTTCGTGCGGCGGTCGGGCAACTGCGAGTACTTCGCGGCCGCGCTGGCGGTGATGCTGCGCAGCGAGGGCATTCCGAGCCGCGTGGTGGCGGGCTTCCAGCAGGGGGAGTGGAACCCCTACGGCCGCTACTTCATGGTGCGGCTCAGCGACGCCCACTCGTGGGTCGAGGCCTACATCGACGGGCGCGGCTGGGTGACGTTCGATCCGTCGCCGCGCGGCGAGACCACCGTCGAGACGCTGCCGGGCTCCATGTCGCTCTATTTCGACGCCGCGCGCATGCGCTGGTATCGCTACGTGGTCAACTGGAGCCTGCGCGATCAGGTGCAGATCGCCCAGGCGGTGCATCGGGGCGCGACCGACTTCCGCCTCGGGTTCTCCCTGCCGCGGCACTGGGGGAACCGCGCGACGCCGCTCGTCGTGGGCGGTGTGGCGGGCCTCGGGCTCCTGGTCTGGTTCGTGCGACGTACCGGGCCGGCGCGGGGCCGGAGCCGCGCGGGCGCGAGCATGCCCGCGTTCTACGGGCGCGCGCTCCGGCTACTGGCTCGCCGCGGCCTCTTTCCGGGCGCTTCGGAGACCGCGCGTCAGTTCGCGTCGCGCGTGGAAGCGGCGGCGCCGGAGCGCGCGGAGGCCTTCTCCCGCATCACCGAGCACTACGAGCGCACCCGCTTCGGCCGCGCGGCCCTGACCGAGAGCGACCGGCAGGACCTGACCCGCGCGCTCGCCGCGCTCCGCGCCCGCCGGGCGTGATCTCGCTTTCCTGGCCGGCTCCGGGACGGTACAATCTCGGCCCGAGCTGCGGAAGGTGGCTGGTCAGCGGCCATTCAGGGAGCAATCTTCATGAACGAAGTCCGTGACGAGGTGACCAGACCAACCCGGCGAATCCTCCACACCACCGATTTCTCGGCGGCCAGCGAGATCGCGTTCGTCCACGCGCTGAAGCTCGCGGTCGCGGCCCAGGCCGAGATCGACGTGCTCCACGCCACCGCCGAGCGGACGACGGAGACCTGGACCGAGTTCCCGGGGATCCGGGACACGCTCCGGCGCTGGGCCGGCGACGGGCCGCCGGCCGACGCGACGGTCGCGCCGCGCGCGCATGGCATCCGGGTCGGCAAGATCATGGCGATCGACGGCGATCCCGTCCACGCCGCCGTCGGGTTCGTGCAGGAGCATCCGACCGAGCTGGTGGTGCTGGCCACCGAGCAGCGGCGCGGAATGGCGCGGTGGACTCATCGATCGACGGCCGAGCCGATCGCGCGCGAATCGGGAGCGATGACGCTCTTCATCCCTGGGCAGGCCAGGGGGTTCGTCTCGTCGGAGACGGGGGAAGTCGGACTCGAGCGGATCCTGGTGCCGGTGGACCATGCCCCGTCGCCGCGCGCCGCCGTCGACGCGGTCGAGGTGCTGGTCCGAGGCCTGGGAGCTTCTCGCGTGACCGCGCGACTGCTGCACGTCGGTGAGGCGACCTCCGTGCCCGACGTTCCGCTGCCGCGTGACGCCGCGTGCGGGTGGGGCGTGACGACGCGCTCCGGCAGTGCGGTCGACGAGATCGTCGGGGCGGCGGACGCGTGGAACGCGGACCTGATCGTCATGGCCACCGCCGGACATGCGGACGTGCTCGACGCGCTCCGGGGCAGCACGACCGAGCGCGTGCTCCGGCTGGCGCGCTGCCCGGTCCTCGCGGTGCCGGCCGGCTCACGCGCGATGCGCCGATTGTTCTCGATCGTCTCCTGACGTCACGGACGACGCAGCCGGCGGTGCTCCACCAGCAGGCAGCGGTCCTGCACCACCTGGATGCCGGCCCGCGCCCATGTCTCGGCCGCCTGATCGTTGCGGATCCCCAGCTGTAGCCACACCACGCGCGGCCGTGCGGTCAGGATGTCGTCGATGTGGGGTGGGATGTGGTGCGGGCGGCGGAAGACGTTCACCATGTCCGCCGGCGGGGCCACGCTCGCGACGGTACGGTACACCGGCCGTCCCATGATCTCGGTGACCTCGGGATAGTAGACCGGCACCGGGACAATGTCGTAGCCGACCGTCGCCATGTACTCGGGCACGTAGAACGCGGGCTGATCGCGCTGCGCTTCGGTTTTCATCCCCAGCACCGCGATGCGCTGACACTCACGCACGATTCGCGCGATGTCGTCGGGCGCCGCCTTGAGGTTCTCGCGCCAGTCGCTCATGGCCGGAGTCTAGCACCTGTGCTAGCCTCGGCGCGGGAGGAGCACCCATGCCTGTGCGCATCACGCGCGTCTACACTCGCGCCGGCGACAAGGGCGACACCGCGCTCGTCGGCGGCCGGCGCGTGCCGAAGGACTCGCCGCGCATCGAGGCCTACGGCACCATCGACGAGCTGAACTCGATCGTCGGGCTTGCCCGCGCCTTCAATGCGGAACCGAAGAGGCCGAGCCGGAAATCGCGCTGGCTCGACGAGGTGCTGCGGCGGCTGCAGAACGAGCTGTTCGACCTGGGCGGCGAGCTGGCCACGCCCGCCGAGTCGTTCTACGAGGGCATGTTCCGGGTGGGCGCCGAGCAGGTGACCGCCCTCGAGCGCCTGATGGACGAGTGCCAGAAGGAGCTGACCCCGCTCAGGTCCTTCGTGCTCCCGGGCGGCGGCCGCGTGGGCGGCTTCCTCCACCAGGCCCGCACGGTGTGCCGGCGCGCGGAGCGGCGGGTGCTCGAGCTCTCGCGCGTCGAGGACATCGGCGAGTGGCCGCTCAAGTACGTCAACCGGCTCAGCGATCTGCTCTTCGTGCTCTCGCGCTGGGTCGGCAAGCACCTCGGGGAGACCGAGTATCTCTGGCAGCGCGGGCTCGCCGCGCACGACCGGAAGCGGTAGGTGGCCGAGGACTACCAGATCCGGCGCGCCGGGCCCGCCGACGACGCGGGGGTGGCGCGCGAGCTCGCCGCGTACTTCCGGTTCCTCGGCGAGGAGGTCGACGCCGCCGGGCTCGATCACGACGTGGCCGACTGGCAGACGGAGTACGACGGCGCGGCCGGGGTGATGCTGATCGTGATCGATCCCGCGGGCCGGGTGGTCGGGACCGCGGCGGTGCGTCGGCTCGCACCCGACGTCACCGAGCTCAAGCGCATGTGGCTCCGGCCGGATCACCGCGGCCGCGGCGTGGCGGCGCGGCTCATGGATCGCGTGCTCGAGGAGGCGCGCGCCCTCGGCGGGCGCGTGCTGCGGCTGGACAGCGAGGCGCGGCTCGAGGCCGCGGTGCGGCTGTACCGGCGCTACGGCTTCCAGGAGATCGCCGACTACAACGGCAACCCGCGCGCCGATGTCTGGATGGAGCGCGCGCTCGGGTAGCCGGAAGATGGGGTCAGGTCTTACATTCCGACATTTTTGAACGTCCGGAGACTCGTCTGGCGCGTTGAAAATGTCGGAATGTAAGACCTGACCCCGGGGCGATCGGATGGACGAGGCCAACTTTCACCGGGTGATCGCGCTGGTCGCGTTCGCCGGGACCTATCTCGGCCTCGCCCTGGGGCGCCTGCCGTTCCTGCGGGTGGACCGCACCGGCGTCGCCATCATCGGCGCCGCCGTCGTGGTGGTGAGCGGCGTGCTGCCGTGGGACCGCGCGGTCGCCGCGGTCGACGCGCATACGATCGTGCTGCTGTTCGGCATGATGATCGTCGCGGCCTACCTGCGGCTCTCCGGCTTCTTCCGCCTCGTGACGTACGCGGCGGTGCGTCGCGCGCACACGCCGGTCGGCCTGCTCGCGCTGGTCGTGGCGGCCGCCGGCATCCTGTCCGCGCTGTTCGTCAACGACGTGGTGTGCCTGGTGATGGCCCCCATCGTGCTCGACCTCGCGCGCCAGCTGCGCCTGCCGCCCCAGCCCTATCTCATCGGCCTCGCCACCGCGGCCAACGTGGGCAGCGTCGCCACGCTCACCGGAAACCCGCAGAACATGCTGGTGGGCAGCTTCTCGGGCATGGGCTACCGCACGTTCCTGCTGCGGGAGGCGCCGGTGGCGGTCGTCGGGCTCGTCCTCGTGTTCGCGGTGATCTGGCTCGCGTACCGGCGCGCGCTGCCGCCGATCCTGCCGGCGGGGAGCCTCGAGGAGCGGTTCGTGGTGCACCGGGCGCTGATGACCAAGACCATCGTGGCGGTGTGCGTGATGCTGGTGGCGTTCCTCGCCGGCGTGCCGATCGCCCTGGTCGCCATCGCGGGCGCCGCCTGCTGTCTCCTCACGCGACGGGTGAATCCGGACAAGGTGTACCGCGAGATCGACTGGGGGCTGCTCGTGCTGTTCGCCGGGCTCTTCGTGGTGATCGCTGGTGTGGAGGCGTCGGGCCTCACCGGCGTGCTCCTGGGCTGGGCCTCGGCGATCGGGCTCCATCGCCCGGCGGTGCTCACCGCGGTCACCGCGGTGCTCTCGAACCTGGTCTCCAACGTGCCCGCGGTGCTCCTGTTCAAGACGGTGATCCCCACGTTCGGCGAGCCGGTGCGCGCGTGGCTCCTGCTCGCGATGGCGTCGACGATGGCGGGGAATCTCACCATCCTGGGCTCGGTGGCGAACCTGATCGTGGTGGAGCAGGCGCGCGGGGCCGGTCTCCACATCGGCTTCGTGGAGCACGGGAAGGTCGGCGTGCCGGTGACGGTGCTGACGCTGCTGGCGGGGTGGTTGTTGCTTATCATCTAGTGCGCGCGCCCCTCATCCTGCTGGGCCCCTCACCCGGCCCCCCCCGCGGGGAGAGGGAGAACCGGGATGTGCCCGCTCCCCTCCGGGGAGAGGGTAGGGTGAGGGGGAAGACGGCGGGCGCATAATCACTCCATGGCGCGGCTCTCCGATCTGGCCGCTCTTTGCGCGCGCGTGGCGGCGAGCCCGGGTCGACTCGAGAAGCGCCGTCTCGTGGCCGAGTATCTGCGCGCGCTGTCGCCCGAGGATCTGACCCGCGCCGTCGTCTATTTGAGCGGGCGGGCGTTTGCCGTCTCCGATCCGCGCGTGCTCAACGCGCGCGGGCTTCCGCCGCCGCCGGGCGGCGCGGCGGACGAGGCGCCGCTCACGCTGGAGGATGTCGCCCGCGTCTTCGGCGAGGTCGCGGCCGCCGCCGGCGCCGGCTCGCGGCAGCGACGCGAGCGGCTCCTGGCCGATCTGGCCGCGCGCGCCTCGGAGGCCGAGCGCGACCTGCTCCAGCGCATCATCTTCGGGGAGATGCGCATGGGGCTGTCCGAGGGCCTGGTGCTGGAAGCCATCGCGGAGGCCGCCGGCGTCGCGCCGGCACTCGTGCGCCGGGCGGCCCTCGTCACCGGCGACCTCACGGCGGTCGCGGCGCTGGCCCTCGGGCCGGATCCGGCCGCGCTGGCGGCCGCGCAGCCCCGCGTCTTCGTGCCGCTGCTCCCGATGCTGGCCGAGATCGCGGCGGGCCCGGCGGACGCGCTGGCCGCTCACGGCGGCGCCACCGCGATGGAGTACAAGTACGACGGCGCGCGGATCCAGCTGCACGCCGACGGCGACCGCGTGGCGATCTGGAGCCGGCGCATGTCCGACGTCACCCGGAGCCTGCCCGACATCGTCGCTCTCGCCCGCGATCACCTCTCCGGCGCCGCGCCGCTCATCCTGGACGGCGAGGTGGTCGCGCTCGACGCGGCGGGCCGCCCGCTGCCGTTCCAGGAGCTGATGCGCCGCTTCCGCCGCGTGCGCGGGGTGGAAGCGGCGGCGGGCTCGCGGCCGCTCACGCTGCATCTCTTCGACTGCCTCATGGCCGACGGCCGCGTGCATCTCGACCGGCCCTACACGGAGCGCTGGAGCGCGCTCGAGCGCGTGACCGGCGGCCGCTGGCTGGCCGAGCGGGTGATGGTCGACTCGGTGGAGGCGGGGGAGGCGTTCATGGCCCGCGCCCTCGCGGCCGGGCACGAGGGCGTGATGGCCAAGGATCCGCGCAGCGCCTACGAGCCGGGGGGCCGCGGCAAGAAGTGGTTCAAGCTCAAGGCCGCGCTCACGGTGGACTGCGTGATCGTGGCCGCCGACCGCGGGTCGGGCCGCCGCGTGGGCTGGCTCTCCAACTATCACCTCGCGGTGCGGGACGGCGACGGATGGGCCGAGGTGGGCAAGACCTTCAAGGGCCTCACCGACCGCGAGTTCACCGAGATGACCGAGCGGCTCCAGGCGCTGGCCATCGGCGACGACGGTTACACGGTGCGGGTGCGCCCGGAGGTGGTGGTCGAGGTGGACTACAACGAGATCCAGAAGAGCCCGACCTATCCGTCCGGCTTCGCGCTGCGCTTCGCCCGCATCGCGCGCGTCCGCGAGGACAAGTCGCCGGCGCAGGCCACCACGCTGGAGGAGCTGCGACGGCTCTACGACCAGCAGTTCGCCACGAAGGGGCGCGCGGAGCCCTAGCGGGTCAGGCGGCCAGCTCCCGTCGCACCAGTGCCGCGCCCGCGCCGAGGGCCTGCAGCTTCGCCCGGGCCACCGCGCGGGAGAGCGGCACCATCCCGCAGTTGGTGCAGGGGAAGATGCGCGTGGGGGGCACGTGCTGCATCGCGGCGCGGATCACCGCGGCGACCTCGTCGGGCGTCTCCACCCGGTCGGTGGCCACGTCGACCGCGCCCACCAGCACGTCCTTGTTGCCGAGCAGGCCGATCAGCGCGATGGGCACGCGCGAGCCGGCGCACTCCAGCGAGACGCCGCCGATGCGGCTGGCCGCGAGCAAGGGGAAGGTCTGCTCGTACTGACGCCACTCGCCGCCGAGGGTCTGCTTCCAGTCGGTGTTGGCCTTGATGCCGTAGCCGTAGCAGATGTGCACCGCGGTGCGGCAGCGCAGCCCCTCGACCGCGCGATCCAGCGCGGCCACGCCCCAGTCGCGCACCTCGTCCATGTACACGTTGAAGGCCGGCTCGTCGAGCTGCAGCACGTCGAGCCCGAGCGCCTCCAGCTCGCGGGCCTCCTCGTTGATGAGGCGGGCCAGGTCCATGGCCAGGCGCTCGCGGCGGCCGTAGTGGGCGTCGTGGATGGTGTCCACGATGGTCATGGGGCCCGGCATCGTCAGCTTGAGGCGCTGCTTCGTGTTGGCGCGCGCCCAGCGCACGTCCTCGCCGTGGATGGAGCCGCGGCGCCGCACCGGGCCGGTGACGGTGGGCACGGTGGCCTTGTAGCGATCGGCGCGGATGCCGATGGTGATCATCCGCGAGAAGTCGATGCCGTCCAGCTGCTCGACCAGACCCCACACGAAGTGCCGCCGCGTCTGCTCGCCGTCGGTCACGATGTCGATGCCGGCCTGCTCCTGCTCGCGCAAGGCCAGGAGCACCGCGTCGCGCTTGCCCTCCTCGAGCGAGCGGCCCTCGAGGCGCCACGGGGCCCAGAGGGTGTTCGGGGGCGCGAGCCACTCGGGCTTGGGAAGACTCCCGGCGATGGTGGTGTCCAGCATGGATGGGCGGCATGGTACCATGACGCTCATGATTGGACGGAATTGCCTCCTGGTGATCGCGACGACGCTTTCGCTGGTCGGCTGCAGCACCGAGCGCGACCGGCAATGGTACAAGCCGAACGTCAACTACACGGTGGACGAGTTCAAGCGGGACCGCGACGTGTGCACGAAGAGCAACACCCTGGACGAGCAGTGCTTGAAGGAGCGTGGCTGGCTGCCGCTCACGAGCGACAAGCCGGCGGAAACCGGGCCCAAGCCGCCGTCCAACACCATCCGTGGGAAATATTAGTAAGCTCCGCGCCGTCATCTTCGATTTCGGCGGGGTGCTGTGGGACATGCGCTGGGACGTGGCGCGTGAGCTGGACCGCGCCCACGGCCTGCCGCGCTCCTCGGTCTTCGAGACGCTCTACCGCTGCCCCGCCTGGGCGGATATCGAGTGCGGCGTGGGCGATCCCGCGGCGTGGGCCGACGGCGCGCATCGCGAGCTCGAGCGCCGCGCCGGGCGCGCGCTGCCGCGGCTGCACGACGAGTGGCGCCGCGCGCAGGTCGCCATCGACGCCAACATCGAGGTGGTTCGGGCCCTGCGTCCTCCCTATCGCTGCTCGGTGCTGAGCAACGCCGATCTCTCGCTGCGCGTCCGCCTCGAGCAGGAGCTGCGCTGGCACCATCTCTTCGACGACATCCTGGTCTCCGCCGAGGTCGGCATGGCCAAGCCCCGGCCGGAGATCTTCCAGCTCGCCGCGTCGCGGCTCGGCGTGCCTCCGGAGGCGTGCGTGTTCGTCGACGACTGGGACCAGAACGTCGACGCGGCGCGCGCGGTGGGCATGCAGGCGGTGCTCCACCGCGTGGACAAGGGCGACGATCTGCGCGGGCAGCTGACCGCCGTCGGCGTGGCCGTCGGGGCGTAGGAGGCGACATGGCCCGAACCGCGATCTTCCTGAACCCGGGCGCCGACCTGGCTCCCGCGATGGCCCTCGCGCGCCGGGCGGACGCGCTCGGCTACGAGAGCCTCTGGGTCACCCACGGCATCGGGCGCGACGCGCTGCTCACCCTGTCCGCCTACGCCCACGTGGCGCCGCACGCCGGGCTCGGCACCGGCGTCATCCCCATCTACCCGCGGCATCCCGCGCTCATGGCCCAGGAGGCGCTCACGCTGTCCGACATCAGCGGCGGCCGCCTGCGCCTGGGCATCGGCGTGAGCCACAAGTCCATGATGACGGACGCCCTCGGCCTGGACATGGCCCGGCCGCTCGAGGTCACCCGCGAGTACGTGGCGGTGCTGCGCCAGGCGCTCACCGGCCGTGCGCAGCACCAGGGCGCGCGCTATCGCGTCAACTGGCAGAGCGGATTGCCGAAGCTGCCTCCGCCGCCCCCGGTCCTGCTGGGCGGGCTCTCGCCGCGCATGCTCGAGCTGGCCGGCGAGATCGCCGACGGCGTCGTGCTCTGGCTGGCCTCGCCGGCCTACGTGCGGGACAAGGCGGTGCCCGCCATCCGGCGCGGGCGCGAGAAGGCGGGCAAGCCGCTCGACGGCTTCGAGATCGTGGCGGCGGTGCCGGCCGCGCTCACCGCGGACCGCGCGGCGTCGGCCGGGCAGTTCCGCGTCGAGCTGTCCCGCTATCTCGCGCTGCCGTTCTATCGGGCGATGCTCGAGCAGAGCGGCTTCGCGCCGGAGATCGCCGCGTACGACCGGACGCCCAAGCTAGAGTCGGTGCCGGATCGACTCGTGTCCGCGCTGGGCGGCATCGGCGACTTCCGCACCATCGCGGCGTTCGTCGCCGCCTATCGCGAGGCCGGCGTCACGCTGCCCGCGATCCGACCGATCGGGTTCCCGGACGCCACGCACTACGAGCCCACGGTGGAGGCCGGCGCGACGACATGATGTGGCTGCACGCCGACTTGCTGCTGCGCGTGCTGGTCGGCACCGTGCTCGGCGCGGCCATCGGCTACGAGCGGCGCCTGCACCGGCGGCCCGCGGGTCTGCGCACTCACCTGCTGGTGTCGCTGGCCTCGTCGACGTTCATGGTCGTGTCGACGCACTTCGTGTACTTCCAGCACTACCAGCGCCAGGATCTCGTGGCGGTGGATCCCTCGCGTATCGCGGCCTCGGTGGTGACCGGCGTGGGCTTCCTCGGCGGCGGTGCGATCCTGAGGACGGGGGTCAGCGTGCAGGGCCTCACCACTGCGGCGGGCCTCTGGCTCTGCGCGGCGATCGGGCTCTCGGCCGGCGCGGGCATGTACGTGGTGAGCGTGTTCTCCACCGTGCTCGGCGTCGTTGCCCTCACCCTGCTGCGCCAGCTCGAACACAAGGAGGATGACCGTGTCACCCGCCGCGTCTCGCTCACCCTGGGCGAGCCCGCGCCGACCTGGCCCGACATCATCGGCGCGCTGCGCGCGCGCCGGATCGCGATCACTCCCGGCGAGTACGAGCGCCGGATCGACGAGGGCTCGGTGGCGGTGACCTTCCAGGCCCACGTGCCGGTCGACGTGGCGCCCGAGGAGCTGATCGGCGCGCTCGAATCCCAGCCCGGGGTCCGCCGCGTCCGCGTCGAATCACCCTGACGGTCAGAGGGCCAGGCCGTAGGCGGCGACGCTCGCCTCCTTGCCCCGTAGCGCCAGCTCGCCGCACGACGTGGCCCGCACGCCCGGCGGCAGGGTGATCTTTCCCAGCACCGCACCCGAGACGACCAGATCGTGGCCGGTGCGCTTCGCGTACTCCTCGAGGCGCGCCGCGGTGTTGAGAATGTCGCCGACGAAGACGATCTGCCGTCGCAGATCTCCCAGCTCGCCCGCGGTGACGGGCCCGCCGTGCAGGCCCCCGCGGAACGCGGGCACCACCCCGAAGTCGCGCTCGTACCGCACGGACTCGCGCCGGATCGCGGCGCGGATGTCGAAGAAGCAGCGGATGCAGGCGGCCTCGCGCAGCCCGGCGTCCATCTGCCAGGTGATGACCACCTCGTCGCCCGCGTACTGGTAGATCTCGCCGCCGGTCTCGAGCACGGGCTCGCTGAGATCGTCGACGAAGCGACGCAGGAGCTCGAAGTAGCGGGCGCTGCCCAGCCGCTCCGCGAGCTGGGTGGACCCGGTGAGGTCGAGGAACAGGAACAGGCGCTCCTCCGCCTTCGGTCGGTGATAGACGCCGGCCACGAAATAGCCCAGCACGTTCGCGCCGATCATGCGGTTCATCTGCAGGATGAACTGGACGCCGACCGCGAGCCCCACGAAGAACGGCAGCGCGTAGAGCAGGTGGGCGTCGCCGAAGCTCCACAGGAAGCGGCGGGGGTCGCCGGTGGTGACGACCTGCCCGACGGCGCGGCCCACGAGGAACAGGGCCAGCACGATCGCGCTGCTGAGCCCCAGATCGGTGCGGAATCCGAGACGCTGGATCCACGCGCGCGCCCAGCCGTCGTGGACGAAGAGGAAGTAGCCGCCCACGAGCAGGGAGATCAGTCCGGCGTCGATCAGGCCCTGCACCGCCTCGTGCAGGGACGCGCGGCTGGTCAGGATGTTGAAGACCGGCGTGATGGCGGCGGCGACGAAGACGATCGCCGCCAGCTGCCGCAGCCGGATCCGCGTGCGGGCCCTGGCCATATCGCCTGCAGCATAGCCCGATCCGCCGCGGCCCCGGCCGGCGGCATGGGGAAATTCGGGTTGTGCAAGACTGGAAGAGAAATGCTCAGCACGATCCTGAAGCACGCTGCCCTCCCGGCGATCGCGCCGGCCGCGATCGTCGGCCTCTACTTCACGCCGGTGCTGCTGTTCGGATGCGTGAACCGTGGGCTCCTGGCACTGGCGATCGTGCTCCTCGCCGCGGCGGCGGCGTTCGTCACGATCGGGATCGGTTTCCGTGAGCGGGCGCGAGGCCGGTCGTCGGCCCGATGGCTGGTCTCGGCCATCATCCTCGCCACCCCGCTCGTCCTGATCCTGGGTCCGCTCGGCTGAGCCAGCCGGCGAGACACGCCGCCCCGCTTCTCCGGACATCAGCAGCGGCGCCCGAGCCACAATGGGGCGGGGAGCTCGGTGCGTTCGCCGCTACTGGAGGCGCCGGGCTGATGCTAGAGTGTCCGGCCATGTCCGGCGGTTGCCCGAGAGTGCAATGATGAAGGTCGTTGTCGTCATCCTCAGCGCCGTCCTCGCCCTGGGCTCGTTCAAGAGCGCGAAAGCTCTGGGCCTCTCGATTCCTCCGTCATTGCTGCTGCAGGCGGAGCAGGCGATCGAATAGACGGTCGCTTCACCTACGGCTTGCCCGCGAGCGCGCGCTTGAGCTGATCGAGGTGGTTGTCGTCGTGCCAGGCGATGAGGGCCACGAAGTCCTTCACGGTCATCCGCCCGCGCGTGGCGTGCACGCCGCCGCGGTCCCAGTGCTCCGGGCGCAGCCCGTGCAGGAAACGCAGCGTCTCCACGCGGCGGGTGCGGAAGGCGGCGAGCGCCTCGCCCGCGTCGTTGCGCTGGTACTGGCGGTCGACCGCCCAGCGGTCGGGCTCGGCAGGCTGGAAGCGCGGCTCGTCCATCTCCATGATGGCCTGGAAGCGCTGCATGAACGATTCCTCGGTGTCCCGCAGGTGGCAGAGCGTTTCCTTGGCCGACCAGCTCTTGTCGTCCGGCCGCTTGCCGAGCGCGGCGTCCGGCACGCCCTTGATGGCGGCCGCCAGATCGTTCGCGGTGCGCTCCATGCGCGCCAGCTGCTCTTCCAGACTCGCCATGAGGATTCCCCCGTCGGTGACCAGTTGATGGAACAGGTGCGATTCCCGCGCGTAGAAGCCCTGCGTGTGAAAGGAGTCGCCCAGCCGCAGCAAAGTATAGTCCACGTGGTGCCCCACCTCGTGGAGCAGCGTGCGGAGGAAGGTGCGGAAGGCCACCACGCGCTTGTGGCGCGCCGTCCGCATCCAGAGGGTGATGAGCGGCGGCTCCCCGGCCCGGTGCGTGGTCTCGTAGAGCCCGTGCAGCTCGCCCCAGTCCGCGTGCGGCCGCGCGGCCAGCACCTTCACGCGCACCGGCGGCGCGCCGAGGGCGGCGGCCAGGCCCAGGACGAGGCGCTGCGCGGCCGATTCGGTGCATGCGCGCTCGCCCCCGTCGAGCGCGCGGGCGAGCGCGGTGACCAGGGGCTGGAGCCGGGAGGGCTGCGCCAGCGGCATCGTCACGATGCCGTCGCTCTCGAGATAGATCGCCTGCTGGCGTCGCGAGAGGCGCTTGAAGTAGGCGAAGGGCATCCGCCTCTGGATGCTACCGCCGGGGGCGCGAAGGGGCAACTCTCGCGAGGCGCGGGT
>Ga0209998_10000026_pt1 | contig 60645 bp, 58 predicted proteins | sample EndophyteCoNSPM_FD_187576 | JGI IMG/M metagenome (GOLD analysis project Ga0209998, IMG submission 187576) | Arabidopsis thaliana rhizosphere microbial communities from the Joint Genome Institute, USA, that affect carbon cycling - Endophyte Co-N... | ecosystem: Host-associated > Plants > Roots >... | reverse complement strand
CTTCATTGTGCGCGCCGACGTCGTCATTTGCGCGGACAGGGCAGTCCACGTGTCGTTGAATCCGACCTGCCAGAACATGTCGAGCGCGCCCAGCATCTCGGACCGGTACGTCGATGGCTGCGACACGATTCTCTCGAACGCGTAAGTGGATGCGTTGTTGGCGTCGAACGGGTGCAGGCCAAGAAGACTGAGAAGCTTTTCCTGCGTCTTCGCCGCAGCCGCGACAGTCCGCTTCAGCGAAGTGCGTCCGGACATCAGGCCGTTCACCGCGCCCTCGATCTTGAATACGCCGCCGAGCACCGAGCGCTGGAAGGCTGCGTCATCCATCGCATGGAGCGCGGACAGGATCTGCACGAACGAAATCGACGGAGGCTGCTCGCGAAGCGCGTCGGCGAGCAGCGGCCACATCAACGGTGACGGAGCAACTCGCGCGATCTCCGTACGAGCGCGCGCCGGGAGGCGGCGCTCCATTTCGCGTCTCCACGCTGCCAGACGCTCACCGGTTCCGCTCTCCAGAGCCTGAAGCGCGTAGAAGATCTCGAACCGCGGTGTGACGACGACAGAGAACGTGTCCACGGCCGTTAGATAATGCTCTAACTCCCAGGCCGCAAGGTCTGGCGCCGCGACGACTGCAGCAGGAACAACCCGTTCGTCGCGTCAATCCTCACCGTTCCGCTCCTCCCCACATCGCTTCCCAGGATTCCATCGAGACTCACGAACGAGCTGACCGCCGGAGCGAAGACCATCAGCTTGCGAAACACCAGCGCCTCGCTCCCCATCGTCGCGCGCAGCTCATCCACGAACCGGCCCTGCACGATCGTGAGGCCAGCCAGCCCGCCGATGAGCCGACGCTCGCCCCGAAACGTGCGCGCTTTCGTTTTCAGCAGAAGCCCGTCGGTCGAAAACGACTCCTGAGCACCGGTGTCGAGATTGAAATGAATCGGAATTCCCTTCGACGTCACGAGGCGCACCACCGGCGTTCCGACCCAGAAAAGATTGCGCCCGGTTCGAGGAAGCTTCGCGTTGGGCTGCGGCTTCATCATTGTCACACGATGATTGACGTAATCGATCCTCAGATCGAGCCTGCTGATGATGTCGTAGCCAATCACGCCTTCGATCTGCACTATCGACGGTACGCCGAGCGCATCGCCCAATCGAACCTGCATTCTGTCGTTCGATACGATCAACGCCGTTGTGCTTCTTATGTCTATTCGACCGAGCTGAAGACGTTCGATCGCCCCGGCCTGGGCGGGAACTCTCCCCGTGGCCGTCGCAACCTCGAGCGTATCGGGTGTGAGCGGCTTTACTCCGCATTCGACCGCCACATCAGACGACAGGATCGACATGCTCGACCCTGTATCGAGCCAGAACATGTGCCGCTTCCCTTCCACCGTCACCTCGATCATCGGGGTTCCCGATGGCGACAGGAAAAGCGGCAGCACGACCGGCGTGTCGGGGAACGTCATCCTTCGCGGTGGCACTCTTCTGAACACAGCCGCCCACGACTCGACTCCCGCCCTGTCAGGCCCGCCGTCTATCCCGCTGTACCGGCGCCCCATGCTGTCCAGCTCGGCAAGCACTTTCCAGTTATCCGAGTATTGAAGCATCGCTGTCATCAGGATTCGCGACGCGGTAACGAGAGTCGAGTCCGCTGCCGTAACCCGCACTCCGTCGAGGGCCAGCGCCGCATCCTCATGCATTCCCGACATCACCAGCCCGAGAGCCCTGGCGAACTCGCGCTGTGACTCGGTTGCTTCATGTCTCGAGACAAAACCCGTGTCGAGGCTTGCCATTGCCTCCCAGAAGCTGCGACTTCCGGACTTGATCGCTGCAGTCTTCCGCGGCGCGTGCATCGAATCGATCGTGATGCTCGGCGGCACGTATACGAGCACGGGCTTCGCCGGGCCGCACGATGCGGCAGTGCCTGCCGCCGCGACTGTGAATGCGATCAATTTGAGAACGCGAAATGCGAGACTCACGGCATGTACGGTTGATGGCAGCACCTAATATGGGGCGCGGAACAGGGTTGCAAACTGATCCCGCAATGGCGGCGTATAATGAATGCAGCCCCAACAACCAATACGGGACAATGACCGAGAAGATCCGCAAAACCGACGAGGAGTGGCGCGCCGAGCTCACTCCTGAGCAGTACCGAATCACGAGGAAGAAGGGAACGGAGCCGGCGTTTACCGGCAGATACAACGCGTCGAAAGAGCCGGGCCTGTATCGCTGCGTCTGTTGCGGCAATCCGCTCTTCGACTCGGACGACAAGTTCGACTCCGGCACCGGGTGGCCGAGCTTCACGCGGCCGAGCACCGAGGAGAGTGTCGAAACGGAGACTGACCAGAGCCTGTTCATGAAGCGAACCGAGGTGCATTGCAGCCGGTGCGATGCGCACCTCGGTCACGTATTCGACGACGGCCCCGCACCAACCGGTCTTCGCTACTGCATCAACTCGGCGTCTCTCGAGAAGGTGGACAAGCCCGTATAGGGCATGTTCACCGGCGCTTCGGTGCGGCTGCCGGTTTTTTCACGGGCGGTCGTCCGATCGTCGCCTTCCTTGCCTGGCTTTGATTACCGGTGCGATCGACCGCTGAAACGAAGACAGCGTCGGGCGCTTTCGACTCGGAGCCACCGTCGAACATGTGTGACGTCTGCGAGCCGGGAAGAATTATCGTGGACCAGTCCGGTCCATATCGGTAGCGCAAAACCCATAGCCATGGCTTTTCCGCTCCACCTGGAACGAGTGTGATCGCTGTCGCACGCGTGACCGAATCCTTCATCAGATAGCCTGACGGGACACGCGGCGGGATACTGTCGAGCCACGGCGATGCAGGAACGAGCGCCGGTCCCGCATACGGGCCGGCAAGCAGCTTCTCCACTATGCTGTCTCTGTCCTGCATGAAGACTTTCGCGCTGAAATGAACGTTGCCGCCCGCTCCCTCGGTGAGACGCGTCGTGCTTATCTGATCGAGAATCTCCTGCGTCTTCCAGCTGTTCTCACCCGTGCCGCCGACGCGACTGGTGTAGTTGCCCGGCCAGATGTTGCGTCCCTTTGTGTTTTCCGAGATCCACCAGTCGAGAAGCACGGGATAGCTGGTCTCCTGGCGGGCAATCGGCCAGTAAAGCTGCGGCGTGAAGTAGTCGAGCCATCCTTCATTCAGCCACTTCTTCGAGTCCGCGTACAGCTCCGAATAGGCGTCGAATCCTTTTATCTGCGACGGAAATCCTGGCCGCCACATCCCGAAAGGACTGATGCCGAACTTCACCCACGGCTTCGTCGCCTTTACCTCTCTGTAGACGTCGCGCACGAACAGATCCACGTTCCTGCGACGCCAGTCGTCGCGCGACAGTGTGCCACCCGACGCGACGTAGCGACTCCACGTTGCACTGTCCGGGAAATCGATGATCGCGCCGGCGGAGTCGCGCTCCTTGTACGGATAGAAGTAGTCGTCGATGTGGATTCCATCGATGTCGTATCGCTTGACTACATCGAGAAAGACGCGCGTCGAGTGCCTGCGGACCGCGCTGTCGCCTGGATCGAGCCACATGTAACGCCCATAGTTTCGTACAAGCTGGGGTCTTGTCACGCTGACGTGATTGGTCGAGATCTCGGATTTGCCAGCGGGATGATGCGAGCGATACGGATTGAACCACGCATGCAGCTCGAGCCCGCGCTTGTGCGCTTCATCCACCGCGAATGCCAGCGGATCGTACATCGGCTCCGGCGGTCTTCCCATCTGCGCGGTGAGGAACTCCGACCACGGCTCGAGCTTCGACGAGTAGAGAGCATCGGTTGCGGGACGAACCTGAAGGATGACCGCATTGAGATGCAGCGCGACGGCCTTGTTGAGGATCGCAATCAGCTCGCCCTGCTGCTCCCAGGAATTGAGTCCGGGCCTGGATGGCCAGTCGATGTTCGCGACAGTTGCGACCCATACTGCGCGGAATTCCCGCGAGACGGGCGGTGGTTGCTCCTGTGCGTTTGCGGTGTCTGCGGCCAGTGCAAGCGCAAGCAGGACGTGCCTCGATGCGATGTTCATTTGAGCCAGTCGTTATGGGGAAGTTGGCGCCCACAAACTTACTTGACGGACCCGTACCCGGTGGACAATTTCGGGCCCTTCCCAATCGCTAATCAATAAGGAGAAAAGAGATGGCTCGTCAGACACGCCTGCTGTCACTCGCCGCGGTGATTGCTGTTGCAGGCTGCACCACACGGGAAGCTTCCAAGCCGGCGGACAGTGCAATGGCAACCGTTGCCTCGGCTCCCGCAGCCCCGAACGTAGTCGAAATCAATGCTTCCGAATACAAGTTCGAAGCGCCCGATCAGATCCCTGCCGGACTCACGATGTTCAAGCTGAACGACACCGGCAAGGAGATGCATCATGCAACCCTGATCAAGCTCGACTCAGGCAAGACGTTCAATGACCTGATGGAGGGAATGAAGAACATGAAGCCGGGCACGCCTCCACCCGGCTGGGTGATTCCTGCAGGCGGACCGAATGCCGCGGCGCCGGGAAGCTCATCGAACCTTGTCGCCGTGCTCGAGCCCGGTAACTATGCGATCGTGTGTTTCATTCCCGATGCGAAGGGAGTGCCTCACGTCGCGCACGGAATGGCGAAAGCGATCACGGTCACCCCGAACGCATCAGCGAACATGTCCGAGCCGAGCAGCGACATAACGGTGACGCTCAAGGACTATCAGTTCGATTTCTCGACCCCGCTGACGGCCGGCAAGCATACGCTCAAGATCGTTACAGCTCCCGGCCAGCCGCACGAGTACACGTTCTTCCAGTTGACGCCGGGCAAGAAGGCGGAAGACATAGTGAAGTATGTCGAGACCGGAATGCAGGGCCCTCCACCGGCGATGCCGCTTGGCGGTGTCGCGGCAATGGCTGCGGGAAAGACCGCATACTATGAAGTCGACCTGAAGCCAGGAGATTACGCCATCGTCTGCTTCCTCGAGGACGCGAAGGATGGCAAGCCGCACTTCACGCACGGTATGATCCAGCAGATCAAGATCACCTGATCTCAAATACTACAGGGAAAGAGCAAGCCCATGAGTGTGTTACTCATGGGCTTGCGTCGTTTTCATGGGTTTGTGTGAGCTACTGGCTAGCAGCTGCAGTGCAGAGGCGCCGGTCGGAATCGAACCGACGAATAGCAGATTTGCAGTCTGCCGCCTTACCACTTGGCCACGGCGCCGGGAGTCGCAAGTTACCGTGGCCATTCGACCCGTTCAAGCGCGGGTTTTGCGTTTCGGCGCGACATGCCCGCACGCAAATCAGGTCCAGAACGTTGTCGCCGCAAATTCCTCAAGTTCTTTCCCGGCGGTTTCCGCGACGAGACGTACATCGACTGGGAAAGGGACTACAAGTGGGAAGCACACGAGCGCTGGGAAGAGCAGCTCGGTGAGAGAGAGCTTCGATCACTGATCGAGGCTGGGGATCATGCCGAGGTGGCCCGGCGAGCCGTGACGATCGAGTCGCGCACGAATCTCCTGTTCTCGTTCGAGAAGATGGCCATGCGCGATGCCGTCAAGCCGCGCAATGGTGCGAGAGCCTTTGCCGAGGGCCTCTACGACTTCCTGCACGGAAAAGGAGGTGTCGAGGAACGTTTCAATCACTGGGTGGAAGTCGTCGGCGGACTCCCGCGAAAGCAGACACGCGTCCTGACATGGCCGGTGGTCACCGTATTCGGATTCATCGCGCAGCCGAAGATTCACGTATTCCTGAAGCCCATGGTCACGAAGCGTGCAGCGGAAGAGTATGGGTTCGAGTTTCTTTACAAATCGCGTCCCAACTGGGAGACTTACGACAATCTGCTTCGCTTTGCGGGCAGGGTATCACGCGATGTGCGCGACCTTCATCCGAAGGATATGATCGACATCCAGGGCTTCATCTGGGTTCAGGGCTCGGACGAGTACGATTGATCGAAATTCGAAAAGCGGACGTGAACGACGTTCCGCTCATACTGGAGTTCATCCAGTCGCTCGCTGAGTACGAGCGGCTGCGTGACGCGTGTACGGCAACCGAGGAGAGGCTGCGAACGACTCTCTTCTCGGAAAAGCCGGCTGCTGAAGTAATCATCGCAGAAGCCAGTGGCGAGCCTGTGGGATTCGCTCTTTTCTTTCACAATTATTCCACCTTTCTCGCCCAGCGGGGGATCTATCTCGAGGATCTGTTCGTCAAACCCGAGGCTCGAGGGAAAGGTGTTGGCCTGGCGCTGCTCTCCGCACTGGCACGCATCGCGGTCGAACGGAACTGCGGCCGCCTGGAGTGGGCAGTCCTCGACTGGAATCAGCTTGCCATCGACTTTTACAGGCGAATCGGTGCGGTGCCACTCGATGACTGGAGGATTTTTCGGATGACCGGGGATTCGCTGGCTGGCCTTGCGCAGCGTAACACGTTATGAGCGACGAGCGCGGATTTCTGCACGGCCGTTCGCTCGCACCCCTCATCAAGCCATGGATCGCAGCGCTTATTGTCGCGGGACTCGTTTTCTTTTTCGAGACCGAGATGCCCGCTTTCCACGAGGTAGTGAAGATCGTTTACTTCGTGATCGCGGTGATTCTCGTGATCATCACCGGTCGCGCATTCCGCTCGCGTGAGGGCAGGAGGCGCGAGGCCGATCGGCGCCATGGGGATCGGCGAGAAAAAAGAGAAAAAGAGTGACACGCCGCGCCATCCGGCATTTCAAGCCTGTCCTGTCCCTCCTCCGGGCCTCGATCGAAAAAGCTCATACGGTCATCGGCGGCATTGGCGTATTCCTGGTAGCCGGTATCGCTGTCTGCGGATTCGCCGCCTGGGCGTTCGGTGAAATCGCGGAAACCGTCATGGCAGGCGAGACACAGGCGTTCGACGAAGGAGTGCTGCGCTGGCTCGGCGCGCATCACATGAAGTTGCTCGACGGCGCCATGCTCGAGATCACGGCGCTTGGAACTGGAGCAGTGGTACTGATGATCGTATCGATCTCGGCGCTTTTTCTTGCACTCAGCCGGCATCGCTATTCTGCATTGCTGCTGATCATCGCAACCACGGGCGGGCTTGGCCTCAATCTCGTCCTCAAGCTGTTTTTCGATCGTCCGCGCCCGCAGGTGTTCGTATGGGGGACGACAGCAGTGAGCTCGTCCTTTCCATCGGGTCACGCAATGAGCGCGACGATCGTATACAGCACTGTCGCTTATCTCGCTGCGCGGCTTCAGAGGCATGCGTGGCAGCGATGGCTGACTCTGTCGGTCGCTGCCGTGATCATCGTGCTCATATCGCTGAGCCGGCTTTACCTCGGCGTGCATTATCCGTCGGATGTGCTTGCGGGCGGAGCTGTCGGGCTCGCGTGGGCTGCGTTCTGCATGGCGACGCTCGAGGCAATTCAGCGTTTCGCGGAACACTCGATGCCGGATATCAAGGAGCACGAAAAGCCGGCTCCGGAGCCCGCGTCGAGTTAGGCGCGCTTCCTCAAATGGAATGCAAGGCCGTCCCAGATTGAAAGGGGACGCTTTCCCGCGACAATCACTTCGAGTCCATGCTCCCGCGCGTATTTCGCAACCTCGCGCGTGCTGGATCGGTCATCACGGGTGTACGAGTAGTTCAGGATCACGAAGTCTCCTCCCGGTCGCAGCACACGCGCTGTTTCTGCGAAAAACGCTGAAACCAGAGCGGTTCCCGATTGATTCAGGTACGGGAAAACGTCGACCGCGACTGCCGCATCGATTGATGCATCAGCGAACTCATGCAGATCGCGGCCGCTGCTCTTCGTCAGCCGGACGTTAGGGAAGGCGGAGCATCGCCGCGACGCAGCTTCGATCATGCGGCCGGATACATCGATTCCGTGCACCTCCTTCACGCGCGGAGCGAGCTCCGCTGCAATCCTTCCGATTCCGCAGCCGATGTCCAGAACGACGCGCTCAGGCGTGATGACATTCCACAGCTCCAGCTGCGCGATTATCTCGCGAGTCGCGCGTTCGAGAATCTGTGGATTGCCGAGCGAGTAGAGTGCGACGCTCGCCTCTTCCGATTGCTGCACCGACCAGTCGAACAATTTCTCGCAGAATGCAATTCCTTCCTCAACAGATCGCGCGGGAGCGGGAGAGTCGACATTCGCTCGCAGCATCCCGGCGATCTTCTCACAGCCGGGCTCGTTCTCGACGACGAGCTGAGTCAGGTCATCCACGCGGTCGCGGAGCAGGCTGTCGGTAGCGCGCGAAAGCGAGGCTGCGCGACGAGTCACTTCATCCACCGTTGCGCGTACTGCGGATGCGTCTTCGGTTTCGATCAGGAGCTGCATCAACGCAACCGCCGGTGATAGAGTGCCGGAGAGACAGCGCACCAGAATGTCACGATGCGCCGGCGGTTCGAGACCGGCCGTCAGCCGCTCTACCGCGCCAAGCTCCGGGTCTTTCTTCACGAAACGAGGCCGAGCTGCTGCAGCGTCGACCAGTCGCGATCGATCAGTCGTGACCCGATGTCCTTCCGATACCGCATGTTGGGAATTACCACCTTGTCCACCCGGTCGTAAGCAGCCCGCCGCGATTCCTCGATCGTTGCGCCGAGTCCGGTGACCACCATCGCGTAGCCGATCATTCCGGCAGTGACGAGCTGGCCTTCACGAAGTGTCACCTCGCCGAAGTGAAGGAACTCGCGGTCTTCATCAGTGAGCGTGTCGCGAAAACAGATCGGAGTTCCGCGGCCGAGCTCATCATATCCATCTGGATAGGGAAATGGAGGAACAGTGAGAACTACACCCGTTGAAAACCCATCGCTCGTCCGGATTGAATCAGAGCTTCGCCTCGTGACCGTCGCCAGAACCTCAGCCCAGTTGTCTTCATGAAGCGAGCCGAGTATCGCGAAGCCCGGGTAACCAAAACGGCACGTGAGCTCGAGAGGCCAGATGCCCTCAGCGTTCACGATGGTGTTGAGGTTGATGTAACCGCAGTACCCCGATTCCCGAAGCAGCGGCGCGAGGCGCGCCAGTGTGCGATCGAACATTCTTTCGGCACCCCGGTAGGTCACGACTGTTCCCATCTCTCCCGTGAGCTCACCCACGTCACCCGGAAAGAATCTCTTGTGTTCCCAGTCGAGATTCGCGGGACTCAGGAATCTTTCGCCGTTGAAGAATGCGCCGACTCCCACTTCGACTCCATCGATGAAATCCATCAGCACGAACGTCGGCATTTCATCGAGTGTCCAGTTGTCACGGGTCGCGCGGAGTACGGCGATCATGTCACGCGCATCATCCATCTGTCCGACGTAGTTGCGCGTCGGCAGCCAGTTGGATCCGCTGAGCTTGAACACATAGCGCCCAGGCGAGGACTGAAGAAACTCGATGGCTCTGTCGAACGAATGAAACTCACGGCTGTGCGCAGTGCTGAGACCATGATTCGCAAGCATGCTCTGACCGAATGCCCGGTCACTCTCGAGCCGGTCGCCAAGCGCGCTTCCCCCGACGACATTGAATCCGTCACGCCTCAGATCATCCTGCGTCCCGCCCGCTGTTGCCGTCTCGAACACGATGATGCCATCCGGCCCGGCATCTCGTATCCATTGAAGCTGTGACTGCCAGTCTTCGGCGAAATCGATCATTCCCTGCATCACATCGTGGGAATCTTCGTCGGACATGTGCACGCGCACTTCATTACCTGCAGCCTTGAGCCGGAGGTACATGTCACCCAGGTCATTCGTCTCGCCAACTCCGAGAATTCTCAAACCGGACGTGCTTCAGCCGATACGGGTCATCTTGGTTCTTCCGTGCAGCATCACGCGAAGCTCGAGCTCATCCCATCTGTCGAGCACCCACGACGTTGCAGGGAAGCTCAGTTCGGGATGCTCGAGCGCCGACAATCCGTCGGAGGCAAAGCGTGCGCAAAGATGTTCGACCGCACTCGCAGTTTCCGCAGCGCTGCCGCCATCCATCCGGCGCGAGAACTCGCCAGCCATCAGCAGATAGGCGAAACGAGCTGATCCGTCGGGCCCTATTGTCGCCACCGTGTCGCTGTTCTCATTGATGTATGCGCACGGAAGCGTCCGCAGGTAATCGCGAACTGATCCCGAGTATTCTCCATCGGCGATTGCCACCACGAAGAGTGAGTTGAGAGCATAACCTGCTTCGCCGGCCCTTCTGATCACCTTTGCAGGATCGGACAGGCTGCACCACGAAAGCGCGAGAGTCTGCGGGCGCACCGTGGACACAAGCTCGAGTGTTCGCATCAGGTGCGCTGTGCCGTCGGGTCCGGCACCGGCTTCGAGCGCGAGATTCTGGTCGCCGGGTTCGGGCACATATGGAGGATTGCAGATCAGAAGATTTGGATCGTACGCGATCAAAGTCGCGATGGTCGAGTCCGACCAGATGTCCGCGCACTCGAACCATGCGCGTCGTTCGATCTTGAACAGCTTTGCGTTTCCCGTTGCGATGTCGCACGCGCGCTGATCGACATCGAGCCCCAGCAGTCTGCTCTTCTCGTCCTTCAATAGAAGGTCGATCCCGACCAGACCACTGCCCGTCGTCAGCTCCGCGATCCGTATCACGTCGGTCGGCTCTCTCGATTCTTCCTTTGCCCGGCGGAACGCCGACTCCGATGCGCAGACACAGAGCAATGTGTCTTCCGGCGAGAAGAACGCGCTGAAACGAAACGGCGGCACGAACGGTCGCAGCCGGTCCGCCTCTTCGAGAAACGACTGCAGAAAGAGGCCGCCTGTGTCAGTTCCGCCGAATTGTTCGTCCACTTTTTTGCGTGAAAAGGCTCGTGTTTTGCACTTGTGGGGCTGAAACGAGTGCAAGCGCCGCACCGCTTCACCGCCTTTGAACAGGATCATGCTCAAGACAATCGAGCTGCCGTCAGTCGCATTACTGCCAGAATTCTCCCCGTCGAGCGCCGAGGACGATCTCGCTGCAACCATCCGGACTCTTCTCGAGCAACCCGATCTGGACAGGGCGCTGGAAGATGAACCCGGCCTCGAGGAGAGGCTGATCCACTCCGCGCGGACCATTGCGCGCAAGGCATATCCGCGCGACAGGACGACAGATCGCCAGAATGCGGCCTGGATCGACCACGGTTCACGGGATGAAATGCACCGCGCGCTGCTCGTTCTTTATCAGCAGCACGTTCGCCTGCCGACCGAGTCGACTCTGGTGAACCAGTTTCATCCTGTCGCCGTTCGTCTCATGCACGAGCTCGAGCGACCGTGGGAAGAAGACATGCTCCGCCGCGCCCGGAACACTGCTGGTCTCGACGAGTCCGAGCTTCCATCAGATCCGGAACGGTTCGCAGCCTGGTTTCAGTCGACGGCGTTCTCACATCCATTGTATGAGCATGAGCTCTACTCGTTTCTCGCATCCGATGCGACCCGCGCGCAGCTCGAGTGGTTCTTCCGCATGGAGTGCGCAGGCGAAGCCGCGTTCGACGATCTCGTCGCGCTGGGACAGGTCGGGACCCGCGGCCGCGTGAAGATGGAGATGGCGTCCAATTACTGGGACGAGATGGGGAAAGGACATCATCACGCTGTGCACACTCATCTCTTTCATCGGCTCATCGAGGAATTGTCACTCGAGGCACCGCCTGCATCGGATCTGCCGTGGCAGGTTCTCGCTGGCGTCAATGTGATGTTGTGGAGCTGCATTCACCGCCGCAACGCATTTCGCGCGCAGGGGACGCTCGGGGCGGTGGAGCTTCTCGCCCCCCAGCGCTGCACGAGAGTGGCCCATGGAGCGCAGCGTGTCGGGATAAAAAAGAAGACGGTCGTCTACTATACGGCCCACGCCATCATCGACATCGGACACGCGGAAGGGTGGCTCGGCAACGTGGTGAAGCCGCAGGTCGAGTCTCATCCGCCGGCACGCGTGGGAATTGCGGAAGGCTTGCTCGCACGCGCTGATGCAAGTCTCGATTACTTCGATTACTGCCTGGCGACTGCCAGGAGTTTTGCGGCCTAGGCCGCGCCTGCTTCCAACATTTTCGCGAGGAGAACATTCGTCATGGCGGCACGAAAAAAATCCGGCGGAAGAAAGTATGGCAAGGCAGCAAGCAAGCGCGTCGAATCGGCGATGCGACGCAAGAAGAAGGGAACACTGCGAAGCGGACGAAGCGGCAAGAAGGTGACGAGCCGCAAGCAGGCAATCGCGATCGGACTTTCTGAAGCGCGTGAAAAGGGCGCGAAGGTCCCGCGCAAACGCGGCGGCTCGAAACGTTCTTCCGGAAAAAAATCCGGTGGCCGGAAATCTTCAGCTCGTAAACGACGATAGCTGATAGCTGATAGCTGCCTTATGCCGCGCCCGCTATGACCATTGGTCCGGTGGGCGCAGGCATTCCCCCCTCAGGTTCCTCCGTCACTGCAACCGAGCGAAGCGCGTCGCGATCCAGCGCGTACCGCGCGTGCATCATCGTCTTCCCCGCTGCATCGGGCTTGAACGTTCCCGCTGAAATCTTTGCATCGGCAGTCACGAGCCATACCTGATACGTCATTCCCGGCTTCGGCGGACGGAGATTGTACGTCACCATTATCCAGTCGTTCGATGCCCGATTCCACATCATGCGGCCGACCGGCTCGCGCGCATTCTGGTTCATGAGCGGAACTACCTTGACGTCGGGACCGGTCATTGCCGCGATCATCGAGTCTCGCTGCGCAATCATCGGCGCCGCGCTGTCGCTCACCTGCGCCGGCGCTACGCTGTCCAGAGCGGCAACCTGTTCGCGCAGGCGATTCCGCTCGGACGTCATGCGCAGCATTTGTGCGCCGGTGATTACCAGCGCGATCGTCGCCGCAATCGCGTACCAGTTGACCCCACGTCCAGATCCTCTCGCATCGGTTCGTACTCTTTGCGACTCAGGCGGCGTGAACGTCCTCGTTTCTCCGGTGACAGGGCGCTGCGCACCAGGAGTCATCCTTTGACCCTGTCCAGTCAGGCTTGCGACACCGCGCGCAATGTCTGGCGGTCCCGGTACCGGAGCCGATCTCAGCTCGCGCTCGGCACGAGCACGCATGAGGAGTCGCGACCGAATGCCTGCGCTGCGTCCGCGATTCATTTGTCCCGACGGAACGAGAGTGCCAAGCGCAGCGATCGTTTCTTCCATCGACGCAAGCTCGGGCCCGCACTCGGGGCACGCCTCGGCGTGCGTGCGAACGGCATTCGCAATTTCAGGCGATGCGGCATCGAGCGCGACCGCGGCAAGCTCGGAGAAAGCCTCCTCGTGAGTCATGGCATTCATTGCGCAGCCCCGCGATGAATCGACAGCGGTGCTCTCAGTTTCTGCATCGCGAGACGCATGCGGGTCTTGACGGTCCCCAGTGGCTGTCCCGTTCTCTCCGCAATCTCCGCCTGACTGAGTCCACTGAAATATCCGAGCTCGAGGACCTCGCGCTGTTCTTCCGGAAGCTCTCGAAGAGCAGCCCTGACATGCTCTCGAAGCTCGGATCCTTCAGCCTCGCTTCCCGGATCGGGTGATGTGGATCGCAGGTCGGAAAAGCCTCTTTCATCCTGAATGGGATCTTCTCTGTTGCGCTTTCTCGCACGCAATCGATCGAGTGCTTTCCGACGTCCGATAGTCAGAAGCCAGGTCGATACGGCGCCTTTCGACGGCTCGTATGAATCAGCTTTTCGCCATGCCTGCCAGAATGTTTCTTCGACCACGTCTTCCGCCTCATCCGGATCTTTGAGAAGATGCAGGACGAGCGAATACAGGGAGCGAACCCAGCGGTCGTACAACGCCCCAAGCGCGGTTTCATCCGCGTCGACTATGCGTCGAATCAACGCCGTGTCTTCTGCGTTCGACCCGTTCTCACCGGAATACGACGGCGCCCGCTCTGACGGATTCATTGGAGAACGAATGTATCCGTGAGCGGGCGGCGTGCCAGTGCTTTAATCGATGTGATACCAGCCTGGAAGAAAGGCGAGTCCCTAGTCGCTAGTCGCTAGTCGCTAGTCGCTAGTCGCTAGTCGACAACGTAGTTACCAGCGACTAGAGACTAGAGACCAGCGACTCGCCTTTTATCAATACTTGGCAAGATAGTTATCGAGCTCCCACTGTGATACCTGAGTGATGTACTCCTCCCACTCGAGTCGCTTCGCAGCGAGGAAGTTCGAAGTGATGTGCTCGCCGAGCGCATCCTTGATCACGGCATCCTTCTCGAGCTCGTTGCAGGCTTCCTCGAGATTGTGCGGCAGGTCGTCGATTCGGAGGCGGCGCTTCTCACGGTGCGACATCTCCCAGATGTTCGTGTTCACCGGCTCGCGCGCGTCGGTCTTGTTCGCCACTCCATCGAGTCCCGCGGCGAGCTGGACTGCAAGCGCCAGATAGGGGTTCGCCGAAGGGTCAGGAATGCGAAGCTCGCATCTCGTTCCGAGTCCGCGGCGATCAGGAATGCGGATCATGGGAGTGCGGTTCCGCATCGACCATGCAACGTTCACCGGCGCTTCGTATCCGGGCACGAGTCGCTTGTACGAGTTTACGAGAGGATTGGTGATCGCGCAGAATCCACGCGCGTGATCGAGAAGACCGCCGATGTAGTTGAGCGCTGTCTCTGAAAGCTCCCACTTTGCCTTCGGATCCCAGAAAGCGTTCTCCTTTCCGCGGAACAGAGACTGGTGCGTGTGCATTCCGCTTCCATTCTGCCCGAACACGGGCTTGGGCATGAACGACGCCATCAGCCCGAACTGCTGGGCGACATGCCGCACGATGAACCTGAACGTCGCGATGTTGTCCGCCGTCTTCAGCGCATCCGCGTACCGGAAATCGATCTCGTGCTGGCCGTGAGCGACCTCGTGGTGAGCAGCCTCCACTTCGAAGCCCATCTGCTCGAGCACGTCGACGATCGCGCGGCGCGCGTCCTCTCCGAGATCCACCGGAGCAAGATCGAAATACGCGCCGACATCATGCGTTGTCGTCGTCGCCTCCCCGTCCGGCCCGGTCTTGAACATGAAGAATTCGGCTTCCATTCCAGCATTCATCGTCGAGAAGCCCATCTCTCTCGCGCGCTCGAGCTGGCGGCGCAGCACGCCTCGCGGATCTCCAGCGAACGGCTCACCGTCAGGAGTGGTGATGTCGCAGATGAGTCGCGCTACGCGATTCTCGGGATCGCCCCACGGAAAGACCTGAAACGTCGAGAGGTCGGGAAGAAGCAGCATGTCCGACTCTTCGATGCGGACAAACCCCTCGATCGACGAGCCGTCGAACATGATGTCGCCATCCAGAGCCTTTGCGAACTGCGACGTCGGGATCTCGACGTTCTTGTTGACGCCGAGAATGTCGGTGAACTGAAGTCGAAGGAATCGAACGTTGGATTTTGTGGCGAGATCGAGAATGTCTTTCTTGCTCGCGCCCGCGGTGTTCGACGCGGCAGCTTTGTTTTTGGGAGGCACCTGATTCTCAGCGTGAAAGGTGGCGGCCGGAAGGAAGCAGCGAAGCTATCGACCCGTTGCCGAAGTGTCAACGAATTCCTGCAAAAAACGCAAGAAATACGCTCATTTTCCCAAAAATAGCATGAGAAATCTGCCGGATGTCACAATTTTCGTGCCTTTCGTGCAGAAATTGTGTTCGATAAGGCCACCTCATAGGCGTCTATCATCCGATCCAGGGTGAAATTGTCCCTGACTCGTGCAAGCGCGGATGCTCGCAGCCGCTCCCGCATCGCGCGACTCGAGAGCACCGAGGTCATCGCGTCGGCGAGCGCATCTGCATCGTGAGACGGGACCAGACATGCGTCCACCGTCTCACGCACCAGCTCTGGAGTTCCCGAAACACGGGTCGCTACAATCGCCGTCCCGCTGCTCATCGCCTCGAGCACGACGTTCGGCGCTCCTTCTACATAGGACGGAAGCACGAGCACGTCGAGTGTTTTCAGGACCGACGGGATGTCACTCCGGTATCCCAGCCAGATGACTCGGGGAGCGCCGTCAAGACGACGCCGCATTTCGTTTTCCATGGACCCCTTGCCCACGAGAACGAGATGCGCGTCGCTTACCGCCTCAGCCACTCTGTGCCACGCCATGCAGAGCTCTCTTACGCCTTTTCTCGCCTCGAAGCTCCCGACAAATCCTGCAACGACTGCATTCTCTGGAAGGTCGAGCTGAAGCGGGGCTGCGCTCGTGTAGATCTCCACATCTACACCATTGTATATCACGCGGACCTTTTCGTCCTCGAGCCAGGGCGCCGAATCGAGGAGCGTTCGCTTCGTTGCTTCGGCGTTGGTGATGTGAAGCGCCGGAATTCTGCCGTACAGTGTCTTCCAGAAGAAATTGTCACCCAGTGGCTGCTGATTGGCGTGACGGACAACGACCGGCACTCCGAGTATCGCTGCCGACAGGGAGCTCAATCTCACATCCTTCTTCGTCAGTGTGACAACGACTTCGGCGTTGTGTCGCTTGAGCTCTCGCGCAGCTCGCGAGATCGCAAAGGGATCGAGATCGGCACGGCCAAGCACCGGGAGAAATGACGTTACTCCGCGCATTCGCTCCTCGAGCATCGTGCCCTTCACCCCCAGCACCCACACATCGTGACCTCGTTGCTGAAGACCGCGGGAAAGTATCTCGGTGACTTTGTGAACTCCTCCCCACCGTGATGATGCATTGCTGAGCATTATGCGCATTTGCTCAATGATCACCTGCGGATGTCCCTCACGCCATGTAGGTTGTAGGCCATGACTGAGCCTTCCGCGCCTGAGCTGGTGTGCGCGTCATGCGGCAATAGTGCGTCTGGCCGCTTCTGCTCGAATTGTGGAGCATCCCTCGAATCCATGGTATGCGCCGGATGCGGGGAAACCCTGAGTCCGGGTGCGCGTTTCTGTCCCAACTGCGGTCGCCCTCAAGTGCTCGCGCCAGGCAATGTTGCAGCCGGCGTGAGGAGCACACCGCGTCCTTCGTCATCACTGCCGTGGCTCGTAGCTGCGATCGCAGCGATCGCACTGCTCGCGTATTTCGCTGGAGGCGCCTTCAATCGCCGCGGCGGGAGCTCCCTCGAAGCCTCCCAGAATCCATTGCCTCAAACCGGGCTCGGCGAGCAGGCGGTACGAGCGCCGGACATTTCGCAGATGTCCCCGCAGGAGCAGGCGGATCGTCTCTACAATCGCGTGATGGCGCTCGACGGCCGTGGCAAGAGCGACAGCGTGCTCTTTTTCGCGCCGATGGCAATCGAAGCGTACCGCATGCTGAGCCCGTTGAACACGGACCAGCGGTACGATCTCGGCCGTGTCGCCGAGGTCGCGGGGGATTTGCCTCTCGCCCGTGCGCAGGCCGACACCATTCTCCGCGAAAGTCCGACTAATCTTCTTGGGCTCACTCTCGCCGTCCGGGTTGCCCGGTTGGAGAAGCGGGACGCCGATCTTCCGAAGATGGAGGCGGCGCTCATCCAGGCTTACCCCGCGGAGTCAGCCAGAAAGCTTCCGGAATACGAGCGCCACAAGGACGACATCGACAGCACGCTGGCCGTCGCGCGCCGCTCGACACGAAAGTAACCCGCGTCTACTTGACGCGGTTTGATCAGTGCAGTATTCGCTCTCCATGAAGCGATTGCGACCACGCGTGCAGCTTGGGGCACATCTTCTGCAGCGTGACCGGCCGAACGATCGCGCCTGAACAATGGAACCACGTAACACCAAGGGGGAAGGTATGCCGAGCGGTGATGAGACAAGAGAGACGTACAGATTCGCCGATGACGACGATTCTGATGATCTCGGCGGTTTCGGCCGCGGCAAGCGGTCGTACGAGGATGAAGAAGACGACGAAGACGGCGGCTGGGCGATAAACGAGGATCACAGCGATCGACTGTGGGACAGCGCCGAAGACATCGACGATGACGACGAAGAAGAAACCGTTGGCGCCGATGCGGAGGAGCTCGAGGAGGAGGAGGAAGAAGAAGACCTCTTCGGTGGTGGCGCGCCGCGCGGCCGCCGCGGTCGTCCAAAGGGATCGACTGCAGCCAATCGTGAAAAACAGCTCATGGCCGCAACGTCTCCCCGAACACCGGAACCGGAGATTGTCACCGAGGAAATTCTGATCTTCGCTGACGATTCCGATATGGACGACGATGCGACGTCTGCCTCAGGTGGAAGCGGCGGCACGGCACGTGGCGGCGGAAGAAAGGGGGCTCGCGGATCGGGTGGCGGCGGACGGAAGAGTGCACCGAAGCCTGCGGCGAAGAAATCGTCCGCGCGGAAGACTTCGGCTGGCAAGTCTGCAGCGAAAAAGTCGTCGGGCAGCAGGAAGACCGCGAAAAAGTCCACCGCAAAAAAGAGCTCGCGTGGAGCCTCATCCCGTGGCGGTGGAAGCAAGCGCGCCGGCGCATCGCGAGGTGGAGCGAAGAAATCCTCATCTGCCAGGAAGTCCCCCCGCGCCGCGAAGAAAGCAGCACGTCGCGGCGGACGAAAAACAAGCTCTTCACGCAGCGGTGGAGCACGAAAGAGCTCTTCACGCGGACGAGCGTCGAAATCCAGTCGCGGCCGACGCTGACATCGGTACCAGGTACCGCGCTTTACTGGTTTCCACGTTCGACGGCCGCATGAGCCGGCATGTGAACCGGGACATCTCCCCGATTCGCATCGCCGGCTCTATTGTTCAGTCAGAAATGCTCAGGACCAGTCATGATTGAGAACGACAGCCGCTGGCGAAAGCTCGCGCTCTCGGGCGGTGCAATCCTGGGCGCGGCTGCTGCCTACAACGCATTCGCGCGCAAAGGCGTAGACAAGCTCTCCAATCTCATCGGCGGCGAAGAAGGTGGATTCGACTGGCGCGGACACCGCATCGCATTCACCAGACGAGGAAGCGGACCGCCGATTCTTCTCGTTCATGGAATTCACGCCGCCGCGTGGTCATACGAGTGGCACGACAACGCGGATTACCTGGCGCGTGCGAACACTGTCTACACGATAGACCTTCTCGGATTCGGAAGGTCCGATCGGCCGGCAATCCGTTATTCGGCTCGCTTGTATATCTCGCTCATCTCCGACTTCGTTCATCAGGTCATCGCAGAGCCGTGCGTTCTCGTTGCGACTTCACTCTCCGGAGCATACGCCATCGTACTCGGCGCTCGTGATCCGCAGAGATTTCCGGCGATCGCGCTGATTGCTCCAACCGGTCTCGTGCGACTGAACAAATTGTCTGGCGTGGGCGGAGAAGCAGGGCGCCTTGCGGTAGAGACACCGATTGTCGGAACAGCGATGTTCAATGGTCTTGTCTCTCGTCGCAGCATTCAATACTGGCTGGAAAAGACATACGCCGATGACACCATCGTCACGAGCGATCTGGTCGACATCTATTACTGGACGTCGCATCAGCGCGGCGCCCGTCATGCGCCCGCTGCATTCATCTCGGGCAATCTCAACATCGATGTACGACAGGCATTGCGGCGTCTTACCCAGCCGACGCTTCTCGTGTGGGGAGAGGAAGGATCTATCGCGCCGGTCGAAGAGTTTCGCGGATTTCGCAGCGTCAAACCCGACATCGAGCTGGCTGTTCTGAGTCCGGCGGGCGACCTGCCGCACGACGAGCGGCCAGATGACTTTAATGTTATCCTATCAACATGGCTGAATCGCCTGTCACTCTCCTCCGCGCCCATTCGCGACATGCTCCCTGGAACGCACGAGGTCTCGCAGCCCACGTCACTGCCTTAGTTGACGCGGCTGGCATGCGGCCGACCAATGCGTCGGCACGCGCAGCTCCGAGCGCACGCTCGGTGAGATTCTACGTCGCGAACGGTTTACTCGACCGGCCCGAGGGAACGGGTACCGCTGCGACGTACGGATATCGTCATCTTCTTCAGCTTCTCGCGATCAAGATTCGTCAGCGTGAAGGACAGAGTCTGGAGAAGATCAAGGAAGAGATGAAGGACGTCACAGGCGACGCACTCGAGCGTCGAATCGCGACGTCGCTCGCTCCCGCCCTTACATCAGGCGCCGACAACACCGTCGAGCGCGAGGACCCGCACTCCTACAAGTGGCGGCGTGCGCCTGTCGCTGACGGCATCGAGCTGCACATCAGGGAAGACAGTCCGGCCGCGCGCGATGAAGCCGTCATTGCCATGCGCGAAGCAGTGCGCGCGGCACTCGGCCGCGCAGATATCCGCTAGATGTAGCCGAGCCACCAGTCTTTGCGCCGCGCTTTCAGCGCCGCGTACCATCTGCACGGCACATAGAGAAGCGCAACGACAACGAGCCAGGCGAGATATACGCCCGCGAGATTTGTCCCATACCATGCCGGGAAGCTCTGCACGTCCAGACTGAGAAAGCTTCCATCGCCACCCTGCCAGAGAGCGAAGCCGTACGCCAGGGTGTGGATCAGGAACAGGTGCAGTATGTAGTAGAACATCGGCACCTGGCCATACACGCTGATCGCTCGCGATGCTGCACCACGCGCGCGTTCCATCAGTGCCAGAGCGATGAGCACCGGCCCGAGCGTCATGAGCAGGTAGATCAGTGAAGGCGGGTACTTCGATGCATTTCCGAACGAAGCAATCGTGAGCGCCACACTTCGCTGGCCTGACCATGGCCGTGGATCGCCGTATCCATTGATGAACCGCAGAACGATGAATGCAGCCGTCGCGGCGATTCCGGCTCGAATCAGAAATTTCCTGCGCCGTTCAGGCTCCCATTTGAAAACGTCGCCGAGCACGAAGCCGAGCGACATGACGGCAAACCACGGTATCAGTGGGTACCCGACAAAGACGAACGGATCCTGAATGACAAGACCGGGCACGTGAAGCAGATGCCACACAGGTGCAAAACCGCCGAGTGATTCCGGATTGATGCCATCGAGAAGATTGTGACCGATGATGGCGAGGAGAGAAATCGCGAGTATCACTTTCTTCGGCAGGTAGACGAGACCCGCAAGAATCACCATCGACCATCCGAGCGCCCAGAGCACCAGCAGGAACTGCGGAAAGTCCATCGAGAACTGCCATCCGAAATGAGTGATCGTCAGCTCCAGGACGACGAGCCAGAGTCCCCGCGTGACGAGAAACCAGCTCAACTCGCGGGTGGATTTTCCCCGTGACATCGCCAGTGACACTCCAACGCCGGCGAGGAGGAAAAACGCCGGCGCACAGAAGTGCGTGATCCATCGCGTGAAAAAGAGAAATGGCGTTGCCTTCGAAAGATCTTCCGGCTGAAAGCGGAGATTGCTGAAGTAATCGCGAGTGTGATCCAGCGCCATCAGAATCATCACGATGCCGCGAACGAGGTCCACCGATGTGACACGCTGCGGGCGTGGCGATGCTGTTTCGGTCATGATCTGTCTCGTGAATCTCCAATGTCGGGAAGCATCAGATACCTCGCGCTTTTCTCGCCGCGAAGATGTGTTGCCGCGAGCTCCTTCGCCCGCCTGATTTCTTCCCTGCTCACGCCCTCGGCTGCCACGACTCGGCGGCCGCGCCCCTCGATCGCCAGAATTACCTTCCCGCCGTGAGTCACCAGCAGCGCACCGGCGCCCCTCGGCCGGGACAAGGGATCACGATCGGCAAGGTCCATTGGAAGGTTGTAAACGTTGGCGGGATCGCTGGCGGCGAGAATCACGTGAGGTTTGTCGGAGACGTCTTCAGCTGCAACGTTGCGAAGGAGATCGAGCGCGGTTGGCGTGGCGAATTGGGCGCCGCTCAGCCCTCTGACGAAATAGCCGCGCCTGGCTTCACCGCGAAATTCCATTCGCTTGAGCTCATGATATATGCTTCGCCAGGATACGAGCGGTCGCTCTCTTCTCCAGATTTCTCGCGACACTATCCCATATCTATCAAGCCAGTATCGCGCTATTTGAGTAGCTTTCTCATCTTCCGTCATCATCCGGCCCAGCACCCCCAGTCGGTGCACGAGCGTCCATCGTCCACCCCAGTTCGACGTCGAGCCACCCGGCCTGTCGGGCCTTCGCCACTTGGGAAGCCGGCGAAGATTCGGACGACGCTGCACGATTCTGCGATTCGGAGATGGTGAATAGTCGAGTGGCAGCCATCGCGTCGGATCCGGACCGCCCTTCGGCATGAGCGGGCGCCACCGAACCACCTCCCGCATCGCCTCAGCAGTGTCGTTCGTTATCAATCCGCCCGCAACGAGCTCGCGCAGTGCTTCTTTCACACCAAGAGGAGTGAAGCCGGTGATCGCTTCGATGTCGGTCGTGAACGGAGCTCCTTCACGCTGAATTACCTCCATCGTGGCCTTGGCGTTCTCGCTCAGGCGCGCCACGACGTCGTCACGTGCTTCGTTGCCGATCCACATCGATCCCGTGCCGCGCGCGAAGAAGCGGAGACGCGTGAGATTGGCTTGATCTCCTTTTGGCTCACTCGCCGATTCGCCCACCCACACAGCTTCTCCGCTCGCAAGAATCGGCGACAGGAATGAAGCGTCATATCCGGGAATTCGTGCGCGCAGATAATCTCTCTCCCATGACTTCGCAGGTCGCGCGATGCCATACAGCTGCCTGAGTGCAGTCACAGTTCCCTCTGCTCCCTTCAACGAATCACGTGGATCCACGTGCTGCCAGCGTTGAACCAGCTCTGCATACGCGGCGAGATCCACCGCCTCGATCTGCTTCCTGAGCGCAGCAAGCGCGCGTCGGCGCGCGACTTCCGCGATTCTCCTCGAGCACCACTCGGGATCTGCGCGCTCACTTCGAAAGCGTCCGCGTACGAGCTTTCCGGTTCGCTGCCATTCCGTGAGACGTGCCTCGATCCAGCGCTCGTCCCAGTCGTATCGCTCGTGGATTTCCTGAACCGTGACCGGACCCGAGAGCGCCATGAAACGGGCAAGCACCTCGCGCTTCGCGGCACCCGGAGTCATTACCGCGTCACGCAATACCGGGGGAATGACTTCGCCTGCGTCGAGCTCGACCTGGTTGTCGACGAAGCCGGCACCGCTGCCCCCGGTCGCAGGCACCAGCACTGTGCTCATGACGTCGCTTCCAAACGCTGACAGATACCGCGGAAATGATTCCATCAGGATGTAGCGCCAGTCTTTTTCAGCACCGAGACGAACCATTATCGCTCGGCGGCTCGAGACGAGCTCGTTGAACGGGTTCCCTCTTGCACCTTCTTCCTCTGTCGCGACTCTCGCGGCTAGCTCCGCCTCGGTCAGATCACCTGCCCTGTCGAGAAGATGCGCGAGCTCGTCAGCGCTTCTCGCGCGCCTTCCCGGTGCGTATCCACTGCGCTCGGCGACGATCTGGCGAATTGCATCGAGCGTCAGGTCATCGCCTGCTTCTTCTCCCATTACTTCGCCGAGCAGCGACCTGTCGAGCGAGAGAAGCGCTGCGCGTTGTTCCGCTCGCGGCGTGTCATCGCCGTAAAGCCAGTCCATCACGAATCCGAACTGAAGGCTCGCCGCGAAGGGGGACGGAGTTTCCGTCTGCACGACGTGCACGCTTATCGCGCCCTTCTCTATCTCATCGAGCACGCTTTTGAGGCCGTCCATATCGAACGCGTCCTGTAGAACGTCGCGATACGTTTCGACGAGAATCGGAAAGCTCGGGAACTGCTGCACGGTCTGAAGAAGATCGAGTGATTTCAAACGCTGCAGCCACAGCGGCATTCGCCTTCGTGGATTTCCGCGCGGAAGAAGAAGCGCTCGCGCTGCATTCATCCGGAAGCGCGCCCCGAACAGCGATGTTCCTCCGACTTCCTCCATCACCAACTGTTCAGCTTCCTTTGCTGACAGACCCATCAGGCTCATTACAGGAACCGGGCTGCCGAGATCGGGCATCCGCAGCATTACACCGTCGTCTGTCGTCTGCACCTGCACGTCCGATCCGTTCAGCGCTTCACGCGCTCTCTGTGCGAGCGCCATTCCCCACGGCGCATTCACACGACCACCAAACGCCGCGTGAAATACGATTCTGACGGATCCTGTCTCGTCGCGAAAATGCTCGACGACAATGTTCCGGTCATCGGGGACGATCGCCGTCACCGCTCGCTGTGCTCGAACGTATTGCTCGAGCGTGCTGGCAGTGGCGGCGTCGCATCCATACTTGTCGCGAAGAAATTCCGCGGAAGCTCCGTCAGCCAACTCTCGGCGAAGCTCACCAACGCGATGGCTCAGCTCCAGCGATCTCGCTCCATACTCGCCGTGCCAGAAAGGCATTCGCGCAGCCATCCCCGGCGCAGGATTGACGATCACGCGATCATGCTCGATTGCAGCGATACGCCAGGTTGTCGATCCGAGCTGGAACACGTCACCGGCACGCGACTCGTGTACGAATTCCTCGTCGAGCTCGCCAATCCTCGTGCGATCCGGAAGGTTCACCGTATAAAGGCCGCGGTCAGGGATCGTTCCGCCGGAGATCACGGCCGTCATTCGTGCACCACGATCGGCCGTGACGCGGTCGGTCACCCTGTCCCAGGTGACTCGTGCTTCGAGCTCGCTCGCGATATCCGACGGATACTTTCCCGAGAGCATCGACAGTACCTCGTCGAATGCCGCTCGCGTCAGACGATGATATGGATACGCCTGTCGCACGAGGTCGAACAGATCGCCCGCGGCCCAGTCATCGACCGACGCCGCGGCGACGATCACCTGCGCGAGAACGTCGAGCGCGTTCTGCACGACACGTGTCGGCTCTACTTCACCACCTCGCATCGCCGCGACGATCGCTGCTGTCTCCATTGCATCGTCGCGGAACGTTGGGACGAGAATGCCCCGGCTCGCTGCGCCGAGCGTGTGTCCAGCGCGTCCGATTCGCTGCAGCGCGGCTGCAACCCGCTTCGGCGACTGGAGCTGAATCACCAGGTCGACTGAGCCGATATCGATGCCGAGCTCGAGCGAGCTTGTGGTAACGAGCGCTCGCAGTGCGCCCGCCTTGAGACGCTCCTCGAGCATGTGACGCCGCTCACGCGAAAGTGAGCCGTGGTACGGCTGCGCGATTTCTTCTTCGGCAAGAGCGTTCACGCGTGCGGCGATCTTTTCGGCCTGCGCGCGGTTGTTGACGAAGACGAGCGTGGTCTTCGAGGCGCGTACGTGGTCCAGAACAAGAGGAACTACTGCAGGCCAGACACTTCCACCGACATTTCCGAGATCAGGAACCGGTGATTGAACCGCAATCTCCATTTTCTTGGTGAGGCCGCAATCGACGACGGTCACCTGGCGGAATACAGCCTCGTTTCCCACCGTCTTTTCACAGCCGCCAAGAAATCGCGCTACTTCGTCGAGCGGGCGCTGCGTGGCGGACAATCCGATTCGCTGCGGCGATCGTGACGTGAGTGCCTCGAGTCGCTCCAGCGTCAGTGCCAGATGCGAGCCGCGCTTGCTGCCGGCAATCGCGTGTATCTCATCGACTATGACTGCTCGCGTGGAGTGAAACATCCCGCGTCCCCGCACGCTCGTGAGCATGATGTTGAGCGACTCGGGCGTGGTGATGAGTATGTGGGGAGATTTTCGAAGCATCCTCGCGCGTGCCGAAGCAGGCGTGTCACCAGTCCGCACGGCCACACGAATCTCTGGAAACGACTTTCCTTCCTTCTCGAAGCGCCTCCTCAGCTCGGCGAGGGGCATCTCGAGATTCCGCTGTATGTCGTTATTGAGAGCCTTGAGAGGCGAGATGTAGAGAAGGTGCACGCCGTTGGCGAGCGGCTCCTTCATCCCCTCTACGATGAGCGCGTTCAGCTCCCATAAAAAAGCAGCGAGCGTCTTGCCCGTCCCTGTCGGCGCAAGAATGAGCGTGTGACCGCCAGTCGCAATTGCAGGCCATCCCTTCCGCTGAGGCTCACTCGGTTTTCCCAGCGTTTCATCGAACCATTTGCGAATGAGCGGATGGAACCGGCGATTCACCCCTCACGCCCCTAGAGAATCCGCCTGAGCTTCTGTGCTCCCCACTCGAGAACCTTTCCCGTCCACGGCCGCTGACGGAATTCCTCGAGCTTCATCTCCTTCGAGTATTTCAGATCTTCGAGAAAGATCTCCTCCATTTTTTTCCCGACATCAGGATCGAGGGCGACTATCTGCGATTCGTTGTTGAACGCAATCGAGCGGTTGTCGAAGTTCATCGAGCCGACTGCGCTCCACAGCGCATCCACCACGATGGTTTTCGCGTGCATCATCGCCGGCTGATATTCGTAGATCCTGACCCCGCCCTCGAGCAGCTTTTCGTAAAGCGCGCGGCCTGCGTACCACGTCGTCTTGACGTCGGTTTCCTTGCTTACGGTGAGCACCCGCACATCGACTCCGCGATGCGCGGCCTTTATCAGAAGGTTGCAGAAATCCTCGTTCGGCACGAAGTACGAGTTGGTTATGTAAAGTGTCTTTCGTGACCCTGCGATCGTGAGCGCGAGGAACCGTTCCGCGGGGGTGCTGCCGATTGTTGGCAGGCTGTGCATCAGTCCTGCATTGACGTTCCCTCTGTCTTCGAATGCAACCGGGGGAAAGAAGAGATCGCCCGTGAGCAGCTCACCGGTTGTCTCTGCCCATCCCGATGCGAACGCCGCCTGAAGCGCAGCTACCGTCGGTCCGAAGAATCGCACATTCGATTCCCGCCACTGCTCCTTGTGCCTGCCGTCACCGAGCCAGTAATCGGCGAGCCCAAACCCTCCGGTGTATCCAACGCGACCATCGACCACTACGACTCGAACGTGAGAGCGCTGAGTCGCCTTGTGCAGCGTGTACCATTGAAGCGGCCTCAGCCATGCCACTTCGACGCCGGCATCACGCAATCCCTTTATCCATTCCTTTTTCAGCGGCTGCGACCCGAACGCGTCGAGCAGGAGTAATACGCGCACGCCGGCGCGCGCTCGCTCGGAGAGATACTTCGCGAGTGTATCCGCCACTGCTCCCGGCTGAGAGTAGTACATCTGCACAGTGATCGTTCGTTTTGCCGATGCTATGTCCTTCCATAAAGCCGGATACGTGCCCTCTCCATTGAGCAGGATCTCGACTCTGTTGCCCGCATCTATGTGGGTGCCGGTAAAAAGCTCGATCGTCCGCGGAAAAAGTGGATCGCTGACCTGGGGCGGACCGCCTCTGTCGCCTTCGGCGATCACAGTTCGCACCGTTGCTCCGCGCGTCACCGACAGAATGCCGATGAGCACCATCGCGAGGAGCAGCACAATCAGGATGGTGAGAAGAGTGTATTTGAGTATGCTCATCGAATCCGGATGGATGTTTGCCGTCGCGCTGCTTTAATCAATGAACGGGCCACGAATTTTCCCGCTCCTTGCCGCGCCACTACGGTTGGAGCAGTTTCACTCGACATGCCCATCGCTGCCCGTCGACGCTCAGTTAACCGGGCCATATACCTGGACCGTAATCTCGAAGCGCTCCCCCTCTTTCGGCTAAGCGATTCGGCTGACGAGTCGACCATAACATACTCGCCGCCGTCAGGCGGGCGCTGGAGAGTCCTTCCGTCACCAGGCGACAGGCTGCCCGGCACATTCGATCAGGATGTGTATGTGGAGATTCTCCATCGTTATGGCGAAGCAGGCTTTCCGGCGGATGGAACCATCAGCTTCACGCTGCACTCCTTTCTTCGCTCGATCGGAAGAAAGGTCGATGGACGTACATATGAGCAGCTTCGATCGGCTCTCACGCGCCTCGAAAGAACGATTCTCGAGTCTTCTGGTGTCTACGTAGCCGTCAAGCGCGCATCGACACTCGAGGATCGCTTCACCGTTCTCACTTCCGTCTCGATCGAGAGAAGACGGCTGGCCGATCGTGAGCAATTCACGCTCTTCCCTGTGCTGACGGCATCCGAGCCTGGTGACGCGCGCGTCACTATCTCTCCCCTCATTCGCGAGAACATCGCCGCCGGCTGCACAGTGACCTTGTCGTCACCCCTCTATCAGTCGCTGACGAGTCCGGTCGCAAGGCGACTGTACCGGCTCATGGAAGTCGCGCGCGAAATGGGGATGGTGGCCTGGCGGGTGGCGCTCGACGAGCTCGCCGAACAGCTCCCCCTCACCCAGCGATACCCCTCCCACCTTCAGCGAGTGCTTCAACCGGCACACGAGATGCTTGTTGCGGCAGGCGTAGTGCGCAGTGCGGTGTTTCGGCAGGTCAATCGCGACTGGCTGGTGGACTACGCGCTCGCAAGCCGAAACGTCTGATGGTTTTCCGGTGTCAAAGACCGGTTGAAACACCTCCCGCTCACAGGAACTCTCACAGTTTCCGGGCGTATTTAGTACCTTCAGTCACAGCCCTACCATATACCGCAGGCCAGGCATGACCAGACGTCGCAAACTTCTCTTCACCGCTATCATCGCTGCCCCCCTTCTCGCGGGCGGCTTTGTCGCGCAGGAACGCTCGACCGCCGACGGAGCCCGGCTCCTCGACCAGGTCCTCACGATCGTCTCCAACCGATTCGTGGACAGCGTCAACGCAGCTACGCTTTACGAGAAAGCAGCACGCGGTCTCGTGCACGAGCTCAATGACCCATACTCGGTGCTCCTTTCACCCAAGGAGCTCGCCACTTTCAACGCCCAGACAGGCGGAAAATACGGCGGCGTAGGTATGGAGATCGGAGAGGTTCAGGGATTTGTCACCGTTCAACGCGTCTTCCCGCATACGCCCGCGGAACAGGCCGGAGTGATCGAGGGCGACCGCATCGTGCAGATCGATACCGCCGACACGCGCGGGTGGTCGACCGCGCAGGTGTCCGACGTTCTCAAGGGACGACCGGGAACGAAGGTCTCCGTGAAATTCCTGCGGGCGGGCGTCGGCGAGCCCATTCCAATCACGTTCACTCGCGCTGACGTGCGGATTCCAGCGGTTCCCTATGCCATCATGCTCGATGGAAAGATCGGTTACATCCCGCTTCAGCAGTTCAACGAAACGGCGACGGAAGAGCTGGAGGCTGCGGTCAAGCGCCTGTCGGGCGAAGGCGCGAAGGGAATCGTCTTCGACCTCCGCGGCAACGGCGGCGGATATCTCGATCAGGCCGGCTCGGTCGCGAACCTGTTCCTCAAGCGGGGAATGGAGATCTCGAGCGTTCGTGGTCGCGCCGGATTCCAGGAAGTTCTGACCGCCAATGACAATCCGATTGCTCCGGACATTCCGCTCATCGTTCTCACTGATGGACGCACCGCTTCGGCATCAGAGATTGTCGCGGGCGCTCTGCAGGATCACGATCGCGCAGTCATCGTCGGCACGACATCGTTCGGAAAGGGACTCGTGCAGACGGTCTATCCGCTCGAGGGCGGCTATGCTCTCAAGATGACGACCGCGAAGTGGTATACTCCGAGCGGTCGCTCGATTCAGAAGGAGCGCAAGCTTCTTCCCGATGGGTCGTTCGTCGAGGTTCTTCCCGACTCGATGGAAACCGACTCGGTTCGCAAGTCGCGCCCGAAGTTCAAGTCCGACGCCGGCCGCATCGTATATGGCGGCGGCGCCGTCACTCCCGACGTGATCGTTCAGCCCGACACCCTGACGACCGAGGAGCAGAAGCTTCTCAACGCGCTCGCTCCGAAAGCGCAGGTCGTCCGGTCGACCCTGATCAACTACGCGGTCGAACAGAAAGGCAAGGTTCGGCCGGACTTCGTGGTGACGAAAGCACAGCGTGATGAGTTCTACAACAGGCTCGTTGCGCAGGGAGTGAAAGTCGACAAGGCACAATTCGAAGCCGGCGGCTCGGAGATCGACCGTCTTCTCGGATCGAGCATCGCGCGCATCGCGTTCGGTGATTCTACCGCAAAGCGCCGCGATGTTGCTGACGACTCTCAGCTTCGCCGCTCTCTCGAGATGATCAAGCAGGGCCAGACACAGCGGGATCTTTTCGCGGTTGCCGGCCAGCAGATCACCGCATCAGCGAATCGCTAGCTGATTCCATGAATGGAGCGCCATCACGGAATTCCGTGGTGGCGCTTTTTTCTGCATTATTTCTCTGCTGAAACACGCTCAGGAGCAGTTATGACTGGATTGATTCTTCTCGGGGTTGCCGCCCTCGTTGCCGTCTTCGTCGCGACGAAGGCGTTCAAGATCGTTGGACAGGCGGAAGTGATGGTAGTCGAGCGGCTTGGCCGGTTTCACAGGGTTGCACGCTCGGGTCTCAACATTCTTCTCCCCTTCATCGAGGTGCCGCGCACCATCGACGTTCGATACTTCGAGAGCGACGTGACGGGAATCAAGCGCGTGACCTCGGGCCATACCGCCCGCATCGACTTGAGAGAGCAGGTCCTCAATTTTCCAAGTCAGCCCGTAATCACCAAGGACAACGTCACGATCGATATCGATGCCGTCATCTACTATCGCGTTGCCGATCCGCAGAAAGCAACGTATTCGGTGCAGAACCTTCCTTATGCTCTGGAAACCCTGACGCGTACGACTCTACGCAACATCGTCGGTGAAATGGAGCTCGACGCCACGCTTGGCAGCCGGGATGTCATCAACAAGCGCATGCGCGAAGTCATCGAGGAGGCCTCGATCGGCTGGGGCGTCGACGTCACGCGCGTCGAGCTTCAGGCAATCGAGCCGCCGCGCGATATCCAGCAGTCGATGGAGCTCCAGATGCGCGCCGAGCGTGAGCGCCGCGCTGCGGTGACGAATGCAGAGGCGGGAAAGCGCGCAGCTATTCTCGAGGCTGAAGGCGTGAGAGAGTCGCAGGTGCGCCGCGCCGAAGGCGAGAAGGATGCCGCAATTCTTCGCGCGCACGGCCTCGCCGAGGCGCGTCTCGCCATGGCAAACGCGGAGGCTGAAGCGATAACGAAGATTGCGTCGGCGCTTCCTGAAGGCCAGGCAGCGATGTATCTCCTTGGAATGAAGTATCTCGAGGCGTTGCCGACTCTCGCGCAGGGAAAGAACTCCACGATCTTTCTCCCCGCTGAAGCAGCAGGTGTAATGGGAGCAATCGGGGGATTGCGCGAGCTTGTCACCCGCGCGGGTAACCCTGGCCAGTCACGCGATCCCGAGCCGCCTGCGTCTTCGACAGGGCCACGAAAGCTCAGCGGTGGCTGAGCTCCCTGACTTGCCGCATATCTCACAGGAACGCGCGGAACGAATCGCTCGCGGACACGCGTGCGATCACTGCGGCGAGTACAGTTTCAAGAAGATCAAGGTAAAGCCCGCTGCCGAGTCACACCGAAAGGCGCTTGGCGAAGTCTGGCACGTGACGAAAACGTGCGGAGTGTGCGGAATGCTGCAGGAAGTAGGCATAGACGATGAGGGTGATATCGTCTATGCGACCTGATCGCCTGACCTAGATCCCCCGCGGCCACGGCGGCTTCCGGGAGTACTTCCCGAACACCGCTCGCAGCACCGCGTCTGGATCCTCCATGCGCACGATTGCATCCAGTCGCGTGTCGATCGGCACGACTCGCGAAAAGTCGCGATAGCGATTGTAGCTGTGCGGAAACAGCACCGGTCCGCCTCTTACCATGCGGCCGAGAAAGGCGTCGGGCACGAGAAATCGGGTCGCTGCAAAGAAGAAGTTCAGCTTCTTCGGACCTGGCAGCGAGCTCTCGATCAACCCCCTCGGCAACGATCCGTGTTTTCCCCATTGCACGTTGATCGAGACCTGGGATTTCGCCCATGGTGTATGGAGAATTGTCCCGTGCCAGTAGGTCCAGACGTCGGTGGCGGCTCCGGATGGGTCATACCCTACCCAGACAATCTCCTGGTCGGTTGCGACGGTGAACGGAATCCATGAGCCGTTGACGTCGTCCCTCCAGAGCAGATGGTAGGCAATGATCGGCTTGTCCGGGTGCAGGACTGCGACTACCCGGGACAGCGGGAACCTTTCGTCGCGCTGCAGGTACAACACCGGAGCGAGGCTGCGCGCCAGCATGGCGCCACCATCGGTCACTGGAAGCATGCCTCGTACATCGACGGGTCGCAGAGGGATATGGGCGCGTGGTCCACATCCGCCTGACAAGGCAACGATCGCCGGTACGAGAAGGAGTCGTATCGATCGACCGCGGCGTTCATGCACATCTGCGATCTCAACAGTTGGTCTCGCGCCGGGTCTTTGATGTCCTGGACGCGCGCAGCCGGAGGGCAGATGCGTAAGCCTCGTCCAAATACGTACAATCCCGCTCAAGTCCTTCACCTGATCAACAGCGACCGTTCGGGAGTGCCGCTGAGCTGTCCGTCGTGTTCGGGATCGATCGAACGTGACCCTGCGCAATACCCGCCCCATCCCATGTCTCACGTAACTCTGCGCTGTCGAAGCTGTGGCCGGACGGCGAAGTACATCGCGAGCGCTGCGGGAGCCGCGTAGAAATATCGGGCCATCGCGCTAAACAATTGCACAAAACTTGCCCGAAAATTCGCAAGGCGTCCGCGCAATGCGGCGATCGCATCGGGACCATCCGAGACCGCGGTCGATCGACAGATGATCCCAGGACACTTTGCGCCAAGCCAGACGCAATAGTGGTTACAGTCAGACCCCTTTGAGGGGAAAGGAAAGAGTTATGGCACGCATCACCGGCACAGTGAAGTGGTTCAACGACGCGAAGGGATTCGGCTTCATCTCGCGAGAAGGCGGTCCCGATGTCTTCGTCCACTTCAGCGCAATCTCCGGCTCCGGCTTCAAGTCGCTTGCCGAAGGAGACAGGGTCGAGTTCGAAGTAGTCCAGGGACAGAAAGGCCCGCAGGCAGCAGACGTCACCAAAGCATGAGATAGCAGAGGGCCTGTTCGCGCTTCGCGCGAACAGGCCACGCAAGAGTTAGCAGAGACGCAGCGGCCCCCATCCGGGCCGCTTTTTTTGAGCCATACGTCTTTTCTTCTGAGCCACAGCTCTCTCTCTGTGTGGTTCACAGCTCCTTTTCCTGATTCACAACTCGGTTTTTTCTGTAGTTCCTCTGTGTCTCTGCTAGCTCTTGCGTGGCCCGTTCGCGCGAAGCGCCGAACAGGCCCTCTGTTCCCTCTCATATCACAAATTGTCCCTTTCCACAGCGGCACGCTCGTTGCTTTCTTTCACAGCCCACAGCACGACTCACCAAGGAGGACAGATGGCCGCGATCTGGAAGGGCTCACTTGCATTCGGACTCGTCAACATCCCGGTCGAGTTGCGGACTGCGGTGCGCGCTGACCACATCAGCTTCCGCCTGCTTCACGAGGAAGATCTGTCCCCCGTGAAATACGAGCGCGTGTGTCAGGCCGATGGCGAGCCGGTGCCATGGAATGAGATCGTCAAAGGCTACGAGTACGAGAAGGGCAAGTTCGTCATCATGACCGACGAAGACTTCAAGGCCGCAGCCATCGAAGGCTCCAGAACAATCGACATCATCGACTTCGTGAAGGAAGAGGAGATCGATCCTCGATACTTCGAGACGCCGTACTATCTGGTGCCGGCGAAAAACGCAGAGAAATCGTACGCACTCCTCCGTGAGGCGATTCGCTCTACGGGTGCAGTCGGAATCGGCAAGATCATCATCCGACAGACGCAGCATCTCGCCGGCATCAAAGTCGTTGGCGATGCGCTCGTGCTCGAGATCATGCGGTTCTCGAACGAGCTGGTAAATGCGAGCGAGTACACGTTCCCTGATCGCGATAACGTACGGCCGCAGGAGCTCGCGATGGCCGAGCAGCTGATCGACAATCTCGCCGAGCCTTTCGATCCCGCTAAGTACACCGATGACTATCGCTCCAACCTGATGAAGATCATCAGGGCGAAAATGAAGGGTAAAAAGCCGAAGCTCGAAGAGCCGGAGGAAGAAGCGCCGGATACCGGCGTGCTCGACCTCATGTCGAAGCTTCGCGCGAGCCTCGAGCAGGGGACCGCGAAGAAATCAGGACGAAAGCGCGCAACTCCCGCGAGAGCTCGTCGCTCGACCAAGCGCAAGACTGCGTAATACCGCGCCGTGGCGACTGCATCTCGCCGCGCGAAGAGCGCTCGCAGCCAGTTGTCGGAGTACCGGCGCAAGCGCGATTTCTCGAAGACGGCCGAGCCATCGGGAGACCGCGAGGTTCCTGATGCCGGCCGTCTTCGCTTTGTAATCCAGAAGCACGCCGCTTCTCATCTGCATTTCGACCTGCGCCTCGAGCTCGATGGCGTCATGAAAAGCTGGGCAGTCCCGAAAGGCCCGAGCACTGACCCATCCGTGAAGCGACTCGCCATGCAGGTCGAGGATCATCCAATCGACTACAACACGTTCGAGGGTACGATCCCCAAAGGTGAGTACGGCGGCGGAACCGTGATGCTGTGGGATCAGGGCACGTACATCGCCGAAGGACATTCAGTCGATGATTCCGAGGATGCGGTGCGCGAGGGTTACGCCCGCGGCGATCTCAAGGTCACTTTCTTCGGCACACGGATGCGCGGATCGTGGGCGCTCGTGCGCATGAAATACAATCGCGACGGCTCATCGGGGGGAAAGCCTCAATGGCTTTTCATCAAGCATCGCGACGACTATGCGTCCGTTGACGACATTGTCGCCGACAACATGACATCGGTGACGACAGGCCGCACGATGGACGAGATTGCAGGCGGAAAAAGCAGGATTTGGCACAGCAACCGGACAGAGAGCGTGGCAGGAAAATCGCCCCCGAAAAAAACGAAGGCCAGATCACCGGAAAGATCTGCCGCGATTTCCGAGATCGCCCGCACACTCGAGCCGATGTACGCATCCATCGGCGAGCGAGTTCCTGGCGAAGGCTGGACGTTCGAGCCGAAGTACGACGGCGTGCGCGTGCTTGCGTTCGCCACCCCCGGAGACGTGCGCCTCATCACGCGCAACGGAAAGGATAAGGCAGCACAGTTTCCCGAGATCGTCGACGCGCTCTCTGCGCTCTCCACGAAGAAGAAGAAGGCATTTGTGCTCGACGGTGAAATCGTCGCGCTCATCGACGGCGAGCCTGGTCGGTTTCAGGAGCTTCAGAGTCGCATGCATGTGAAGGAAACTCACATCATCGCCCGCCATCGAAGCTCGAGCCCTGCCGCGCTCGTTCTGTTCGACATTCTTGCGGCGGGCGAAGACGTCCTTCTGCGCGAACCGTGGACGAAGCGGCGAGCCAGATTGCTCAAGGAAACAGGCAAGTCTGCTTCACATCAGATCCGGATCACTGAATCGATCGAAGGCGATGGCGAGAAGATGCTCAAGCTCGCGCGAAAGCAGGGATGGGAGGGCATCATCGCGAAACGCACGGATTCGACCTACGAGCCCGGACATCGTTCGCGTGCGTGGCTGAAGCTCAAGATCGAGTTCAGGCAGGAGTTCGTTGTCGGCGGCTTCACCGAGCCGCGCAACTCACGGCAGCACATCGGAGCACTGCTGCTCGGCTACTTCGATCACGGCCGCTTCATTTATGTCGGGCATACCGGCGGAGGCTTCACTGGCGCGGGACTCGCGGAGATGCATCGAAAGCTGGCGCCGCTCGAAATCTCCAGATCTCCCTTCGAGGAGATCCCGAAGACGAACGAGCGCGCCCACTGGGTGAAGCCCCAGGTCGTCGTTGAGGTGAAATTCAGCGAATGGACAGGCGATGGAAAACTGCGCCAGCCCATTTACCTCGGCACGCGCGACGACAAGAAGGCATCGGATGTCGGGCGTGAAGGAACGAGCATGCAGAAAAAAGCGGGCACCGGAAAATCGAAGGAAAAGCCATCAGCCGCGAAGTCTTCCAGGTCGAAGGCTCGACGTCGTGTCTACGCACAGCGCACGCTGAAAGGTGATTCCAGCCCGGCCGCAAAGAAGCCGAAGCGCGGAGTGAAGTCGCTTCATGTGGACGCTATCGTCGAGCACCTCAACGAAATTCAGGACAACGGCGGCAGCGGAAAGCTCGAGATTTCGCGCGGGGTCAGCATCGACGTATCCAACCTCGGCAAGATTTTCTTTCCTGCACGGAAGCTCACCAAGGGCGACCTGCTTCGCTATTACGCGACAGTTGCGCCGTATGTGCTTCCGGTAATGACGGACAGGCCGCTGGTCCTCAAGCGGTTTCCCAACGGAGTGACCGGCCAGTCCTTCTTCCAGCAGAATGCGGGTGAGGTTCCGGATGTCGTCCGCACCGAGACGATCCATACACAGGGCGGATCCACCAACGTTCGAATTGTGGGCGGAGATCTCCCGACTCTTCTCTACACGATACAGCTCGGCGCAATTTCCGTTGACCCCTGGCATTCACGCGTTCAATCGCTCGATCACGCCGATTACACGATCATCGATCTCGATCCCGGCCCGCGCGCCCCCTTTGGCCGCGTCGTCGAGGTTGCTCGCTGGGCGAAGGAAGTGATGGACACACTGGGCCTGCACGGGGCGCTGAAAACATCAGGCTCGAGCGGCCTTCACATCTACATCCCGCTTCCACCCGATACACCTAACGAAGCGGCGACTCTGGTTGCGCAGATCGTCGCGACGCGCGTCGCCGAACAACATCCGAAGGTGGCGACTATCGAGCGCTGGGTGAAATCACGTGGCGCCGCGCAGGTGTACGTCGATTACCTCCAGAACATCATCGGCAAGACTGTCGCTGGCGCCTATTCCGCGCGCGCCAACCCCAATGCGATGGTATCGACTCCGCTGAGCTGGGATGAGCTGACCGATGACCTGGATCCGCGGGAGTTCACGATCGAGACTGCGCCGCAGCGATTCGCCGAGGTGGGCGATATCTGGGCGAAACAGTTGAAGAAGAAAAACTCGCTGCGCGCGCTGGTTTAGCGCGAGCTCACTTTGCGGAGGGGAAGATCGAGCTGATCGGTCTTCGCGGTCTCTTCCTTTGGGGGGGCGGGGCTCTCAAAGGTGGGGTCGCTCGACTCGTCTACCATGTGAGTGAGCTTGTAGTACAAATGCAGGGCATTGACCGGCGCAATGAAGCTGCGGCGGCCGGCGCGTGAGATGGCAACGGCTTCCTCGCGCACGCGACGAGGCAGATCCTGGGCTAAAGGGTGAGCCAGGAGCCTCCTGATTTCGGATGTATCTCTCGCCAGCAGTGCAGCGCAGAGGCTGTCCAGATATGCGAGCATCGGTCTCCGAGACTTAAGGCTTAATTAAACCTTATGTACACATTGCAACTAATACACCGGAATGGCAATAGCGGGTCATAACCGGTACAACCCCGTTGCAATCCTTTTACCCCTATGACGACAAAAGGTCTAATCTGATACCCCGCTGGGCGGGCCGGCGTTTCCTCGGGGAGTACCGGTAGAGCTGGGCAGGCCTTCCCCGCCCTTCGCTCCGCCACTCATCCGTGGGCTCGACCAGCCAGGCAGCCTGCAACGCCCGGCGGAAGCTCGCCTTGTGCAGCCTTTTCCCGAGGAGCAGCTCGTACATCTGCTGCAGCTCTGTCAGGGTAAACATCTGAGGCAAAAGCCTGAAAGCCACCGGCGACTGGTCCATTCTTGCCCGGATCAAAGTCACCGCGCTGTCCAGAATCAGCCGCTGTCTCGGAGCGAGCTGAGGAACGTCACTGAGCGTGAACCACGCGTAAACCCCGCCGACCGGCGAGGGAGTGCCCATTGGCACGAGGCCCGTATACCCAACCGAAATCTCGGATTCCGAAGGATGCCGCTTGCCGTCCCCGAATGCGCCGACCTGCTCGAGCCATGCAGTTTCGCCAACCGATGCGCCTCTGGCGATTCGCGTCGCAGCCGCCTCCATCGTTTCGGCCGGGCGCTGAGCGTCCCACGGGAGAATCCACTTCTCGCGGCCATCAGGAGCACGGCAGAGAAGCACCGCGAGCTGGCTGCCAACCGCCGTCAACAGCACGACATCGATCGTGCAAGCGGGCCTTCGCAATTTGCGGTCGGGCATCGTACTGCGAATTAGTCACGCCCTGTGACTAATGTCAAGTACCGAATTCGTTATTAGTAGCGAATCGCTAATTAGTAGCGGCAGGCGGGGCTGATTATATACGAATTTCCAGCGCGCTCGTCAACCGGACGAGGAACGCTATCTCGTGGAAACAGAACGCGCGATTCCCGTCCCCCGATCAACGGTGCGTCCTTCGAGTGGAATGGAGATCGGAAGCTTGCCCGTGATCGGCTGCACGCCTAAAAGCGCGCGGGCCGCTGCTGCCTGTGACAGCGGAAACCCGCCCCACGCCACGACATATGCGCTCACAAATGGAATCTGCTGCAGCAGATATGGATTGCCGAAGCTCACAACGATCGGGCGTTTTCCTTTTGTGACGAGCCTCTGCACAAATGACGCAAACGCCTGTGGTGCGCTGGCCGAAACAGCATCCCAGTTCTGCCCCACATAAGAGCTCACGATTGTTACATCCGCCGAATCCGCAGCGCGCTCCAGTCGTCCGTAATCGGCGGCCGGATCTTCCGCCGCGAGAAACTCCGCACGAAGGTTTCTTATCGCTCCGCGGAGCTCACCGTTGAACGCGACGCCCGCCGAAAGATCCGCACGCCTGCCCACGGATATAGAGAGAACGCGCAGACTGCCGGTCGTCGCGATCGGCACCTGGCCAAGCGAATCCCTGACCAGCGTTATCGATCTCTCGGCAATCTTCCGGGCCATCGCAGTGTGCGAGCTGTCACCCACTACGTAACGAAGCGAGTCGAGGCTTACGAGCTTCTTTCTGTTGAGCCCCAGATCCTGCTTTGCCTTGAGAATCCGCCTGACCGATTCGTCGATGCGCGCTTCGCTGTAGCGTCCTTCCGTCACCCCAGCCACGACAGCGTCGATTGTTTGTGTGACGTTGAGAGGCTGGATAAGGATGTCGACACCAGCTTTAACTGCACGTTTGACCGCCTCGACAGCGCCATACTGGTTGAGAACGCCGGCCATATCCATCGCATCGGAGATGATGATACCGGTGAACTTGAGCTCACCCCGCAGCAGGTCGGTGAGAACTTTCTGAGAAAGTGTTCCCGGAACTCCGGATGAGTCGAGCGCAGGCATCGCACCGTGAAACGACATGATCGCTCCAACGCCGCTGTTGACCGCTGCCCGAAATGGTACCAGTTCGACACTATCGAGTCTGTTTCGACTCACCGTGACGACAGGCAGCGCGAGATGCGAGTTGACACCTGTATCACCATGTCCCGGAAAGTGCTTCCCTGTCGCGATCATGCCGTTGGCCTGAACCCCGCGGATGAATGCCGCGCCAAGACGCGCTGCCGACGCCGGATCCTCCCCATAGGACCGTGTGTTGATGACGGGGTTGGCCGGATTGTTGTTGACGTCGAGTACGGGCGCATAAGCGATGTGAATGCCGAGCGCCCTGCCCTCTATCGCCGTCAGCCTGCCCTGTTCATATGCGAGAGACGTATCCCCGGTGGCGCCAATCGCCATCTCCGGTGGAAACACCACAGCGCCACCAAGATCGATCGCATTCGGAATGAAGTAGCCGCCCCGTGCCCTGAAACCGGCCCCGGCTTCCAGATCGGCGCCAAAGACGAGCGGAACCGAGCTCATCTCCTGAAGCGCGTTCAGCTTGGCGGCAACCTCCATGGGCGACCCAACCGATATCGTAAAGCCGCCGACCTTCTCCCGCCTGACGTAATCGGTGAGGTGCTGCCACTGTGGCGAATCACCCGAAGTGTAGTCCCCCAGCACGGTTGGCCAGACCATCTGGGCCGCTTTCTCGCGCAGCGTGAGTGTCGAGAGAACGGAATCGACCCAGTTCACGCGTGAGATAGATGGCTGACGTGCGCCGGATCCCGTCGCTGCCGGGGCGCAAGCCTGGACAACAACGGCCACAAAAGCGAAAACTGATTTCAGGCGCATTACTTCAATGTGAGATTGTGCCTTGCTTGCTCGTGTCGATCTCGGCGTTCGCGCCTGTCTTGAAAAGAAACGCGGACATGTTGCGCGTCAGGAACGATCTTGCCTGGGGATCCATTACGTCGAGCCCGTAATGGTTGATCAGCATCGTCTGCTGCTTTCCCCAATCCGCCCAGCACTGCCGGCAGATCTCATTAACGACGCGCGCGCCGACAGGCCCTGGAAATGGCGGCCGCTCGAATCCCTCGCGCGTCTGCCCGCAGCGAGTGCATGTGACCTGAGCCACCGCCTACGACCTCGCGTACTCGATCTTCGCCAGACCGATGAACGAAAGCAGCCTCAGATAGACCCAGCCGATGTCGAACTCGTACCACTTCGCCTTGAACTTCGCGGAGTGGGGATCGGCGTGATGGTTGTTGTGGAGCTCCTCTCCACCGAGCCAGATTGCGATCGGCGAGATGTTCCGGCTCTCGTCCTTCACGCCGAAGTTGCGGTAACCGACTGCGTGGCCGACTCCGTTTATGATCCCCGCTGCCCAGAAAGGAATCCAGATCATCTGAATTCCCCATACCAGCGGACCGACGAAGAATCCGAAGAGATATACGTCGAGTCCCAGCATCAGCACGATGCCAAGTGAGTTCCGCCGCGAGAGAATGTTCCGCTCGAGCCAGTCGTTGGGTGTTCCCTTTCCGTACTTCTCGAGAACGCCAGGCTGACGCACTGCTTTTCTATAGTAGAAAGCGCCTTTGAGAACGATGTTCCGCAATCCTTCGAGCAGCGGACTGTGTGGATCTCCCTCTCGATCGGCAAACGCGTGATGCTTGCGATGGCATGCAACCCATTCCTTGGTGACGATCGCAGTGGAGAGCCACAGCCACAATCGCATCGGCAGCGCTGCGAGATAATGCAGCTTTACACTGCGGTGGGTCTGAGCACGATGCAGAAACAACGTCACACAAACATTGGTCAGATGACCGGCGATGACGATGAAAAGAACAGGCTTCCACCAGTCCGCCGCCCAGCTTCCAAAATCCGGCATTTTACCTCTACTCCATTGGTGAGCGTACAACCTTCGTTACCGCGCAATCTACCCGGCCCCGCGAGTGCTCGCTATCAGGGAACGACCGCGAAAAACGCGCCTGATTTTTCGGGGACGCATGCGGTGATGCACTTGCGGCTTCATCCCGTCATGTCTAGCGTCTCCCTCAGAGATGACGCGCAAAACAGCCGGAAAACGCAACGACGGTTCACCATCGCCCCGGCGAATTTCCGGCGCAGCTTCAGCATCCGGCACGCGTCGTTTCGCTGATCGTTTCGCGAGCGCGTTTGCGCCTGACTTTTACCGCGTGACTTCCGCCGGACTCAGCCTTTCCTCGATCGGAATGGGCACATACCTCGGCGAATGCGACGATGAAGAGGATCAGCGTTACGTCGATGTTCTGACTGCCGGAGTTTCGAGCGGTCTCAATGTCCTCGACACCGCGATCAATTATCGCTGCCAGCGCTCGGAGCGCGCTGTTGGTCGAGCCCTTCGAAGGATTCTCGACGGAGGCACCGCACAGCGTGACGAGATCGTCGTGTGCACGAAGGGCGGATATGTTCCGCTCGAGGAATCACCTCCCGAGTCGCGCTCTGATTACGATGCGTATCTCGACCGCGAGTACTTCTCCTCTTCAGTGATGTCGAAGGACGATATCGTTGCCGGGGGTCACTGCATAACGCCGCGCTTTCTCGCTGATCAGATCGAGCGCAGCCGCAACAACCTCGGTGTCGAGTGCATCGATGTCTTCTATCTGCACAATCCCGAGCAGCAGCTCGACTCGCTCGATCGCGACCGGTTCACCAGGAGCATTGCCGACGCGTTCGCGCAGCTCGAGTCGCAGGTCGAGGCCGGCCACATCGGCGCATACGGGTGCGCTACGTGGAGTGGCTTCCGCGCGGCTCCTGCGGCGCGAAATTACCTCTCGCTCTCAAAGCTGCTCCAGGTTGCTTACGAGGTTGCCGGGAAATCCCACCATTTCCGGTTTGTACAGCTGCCGGTGAATCTCGCGATGACAGAGGCCGTCCGCTCTACCACTCAGGATTCGCACGGGTCGCCGATGAGTCTCATGGATCTTGCTGCACAGCTTGGCATCTCGGTCATCGCGAGCGCGACATTGATGCAGGCACAGCTGGCGAAAAATCTGCCCGGCGCAGTCCATGCGCTCTTCCCTGATCTCGAGACCGATGCTCAGCGCGCCATCGCGTTCGTGCGATCCCTTCCCGTGACGACCGCGCTCGTTGGAATGCGATCGCATGCGCATCTCGAGGAGAATATCAGCGCCGGAAGTGCCGTTATTCGAACTTGAGCTCGGTCATATCACCGTGTTCAAGGTCGAACACGGCAATTCGGTGTGCGTTGGTGTCCGCGACGTATGCGTGAGTGTCGGAGCAGGCGACCCCTGAGGGCTCGTTCAGGCCCCGCACCCAGACCGCTGACGTCCGCGCGTCCGTGTCGATGATCTTGATGCAGTCGTTGTAGGAGTCCGCGACGAGCAGCGAGCCATCGCGCCGGAACGTAAGACCCTGCGCATGCTGCAGTCGAACTTCGTCTCCTTTCCCATCGACGTCGCCAAAATCGAACAGACCCGTTCCGACGATCGTGCCCACGACACCGTCTTCGGCAGCATCCGCCCATCTGATGGCACTCGATTCAGAATCGGCAAAGTAGATCCGGTCACCCTTCGCTTCGATTCCCATCGGCTGAGCGAGCAATGCGCTCTGATTGTCTCCGTCCCGAATGTCCTCGCCACCGGCGCCGCTGTGAACCCGCGATTTTCCTGTGGCTGTGTCGACCGACCATATCTGATGCGTGCCGGCCATCGCGACATAGAGAGTTTTCCCGATCAGCGCCACGTCCCACGGCGACGACATGGCGCCTGCCTGTCTGTCCGCGCGCGTCCGCAGCTGAGCTCCCGTTCCGGCAATTGTCCGCAGGTCGTTCTGAATGAGATCGAGGGCGCGGATGGCGTGATTCTCCGTGTCCGCGATGTAGAGCGTGTCGCCTGAGAAAACCATTCCCTGCGGCGAATTGAGCTGGCCGTGAGGACCGTTCACGAGCCCGGGTTTCCCCGTTCCCGAAATGAGGTCGATCCGGGCGGAAACCTGATCGTCATTCAATGTTGCAACGATTACCCGATGATTGCCGCTGTCCGCGATCGCGATCCTCCTTCCGTCGATCGCGATTTTCCCCGGATAGCGCAGCATCCCCGCCGCAGCGGTAGTCGGTGCATCGGGAGCAAAGTGGAGTGGCTCATCGTTGAGTGTCCCACGCATTCTCGCATTGTCGATCAGGCCGTCGATGAATGGCGTCAACGCCTCGGCCATGAACTCGCCCGCATGAGCGCCAACGACGTAGCCGGCGGGATCGATCGCCACCAGCGTGGGCCATGCAGACACGGCGTACGAGCGCCATGTGCGAAACTGCCTGTCATTCAGGACAGGGTGAACCGCATCGAGTCTCAATGACGCGTCGCGGATTCTCGATGTGACGCGCTCAGCGTGGTACTTGCCGCTTTGAACTCCGATTACGACGAGTTCGCGAGGATATTTCGATTCAAGCTCCCGCAACTGCGGAAGTACGTGAATGCAGTTGATTCACCCGTAGGTCCAGAAATCCAGGAACACTACCTTTCCTCGCAGGTCAGCAAGCCGGAGCTTCTTTCCGCCAGTATGAATCCAGTCGAGATTGTCGGGAAACTCGGGCGCTCGCACCGACGGTGCGGGGGTAAACTCGCGTGGCATCCGCTGAAATCCTCACTCTTTGGAAGGACGTGACTGCACATTTTAAGCTACGGGCTGATTCATCGAGACCGTAACTGTTGTAGTTTGTGCGCGGAAGTTGCTACAAGTGGCGCACGGAACCCCTATATCGGAGCTCGTATCATGGCTGCAGCCAGGAAGTCGTCGCGCGGTGGTTCGAAGGGCGGAAGAAAAGCCGGCAGTCGCTCGGGAGGCAGGAAAGCCTCGTCGAGACGATCGGCTTCCCGTAAGTCAGGCTCCCGCGGAATGCGCGGCCCGGCCCGCAAGAGCGCGGGAAGAAAAGGTCCGGCGCGCAAGAGTGCGGGTCGTAAATCCGGCGGCCGTAAGACGTCGGCCAAGCGCTCGAGCCCCGCTCGCAAAAGTGGGTCGAAACGCGGCTCGGCAGCACGCAAGTCACGCGGCGCAAAGAAGTCTGGCGGACGCAAGATGTCGCTTCCCAGCCGGCGCGCCGTCAGCAAGGCCGCTTCAGGTGTGACAAAGCGTGCAAAGTCAGTCGCCAAGAGAGTGACCCGCGTTGCAACCGAGGTTGCGCAGCAGACTGTGGCAGGCGCCGAGCAGGCGTTCGAGACAGCGAAGGAGTTCGTTCAGGATCACACCTGATCGATGAGAGAAAGGCGGTCTGTAATGGACCGCCTTTCCTTTACGACTGGTGTTTTTGTATCCAGTCCGTCACTTCGTCGAAGACTTTTTCGCGTCCAAGATCGACTGTGATAATGTGGCCACCCTCGGCCCAGCAGAGTTTTTTTTCCTTTGCCCCGAGCGCAGCGAACGCACGCTCCGCAACCGACGCTGCGATTCGTGGATCCGCCTTTGACTGGATGAGGAGAGTCGGCACTCTTATCTCCGGCAGTGCGCGACGCGCTTTTGCCGCGAGCCGCCACAGCTCGTAAAGCAGACGCGCAGTGTAGGCGCCGTACCCGAGGTTCTTCTTCCGCTCTTCCGGATCGAGAATCGATCGCGGGCTGTTCGATACCTGCACACCCGCAACGGGCCCCCATGCCCAGTATGCTGCCGATGCAATACGGTGCGTCACCGGCATGTCGAGATACGGAGACATGAGCACAAGTGCTTTCATCTCCGGATACTCGGAGGCGAGTATCGCGGCAATCGCGCCCCCCATGGAGAGACCGCCAACCGAGACCGTGCGATGTGAAGCCTGCATTCCGGCCAGCTCGTGACGCGCGCACGCGAGCCACTCGCTCCGCCGTGACGTCATGAATGCTTCCACCGTTCGTCCGTGGCCGGGAAGAAGCGGCGCCCTCACATCGAAACCTGATGCGTGAAGATGCTTCGCAAGAAGGCCGAGCGTCTGAGGCGTATCCCCAAAACCATGCAGGAGGAGAATTCCGTGTGAATTCCCCTCCTGCATATCTATCGTGTCAGCGCCGGGTTTTATCCCGGGATTTGTCGTTTGCGCCGAAGGCATTCAGTGCTTCAGTTTTGCAGCGACTCCTGAGTGAGGGGCACGGCTCTGTCCATGTCCGCTGCGTCGGCATTAATATGCTCCGTGAGCCGGGTTGGCGCGATCGTGAATGCCGTGCCGCGCCTCGATGCAATGCCCGCCCCTACCAGCCTGCCGAGCGCGAGCGCTATCGATTCTCTCGTTGCGCCGACCATCTCGCAGAGCAGCCGATGATGCTTCAGTTCGAGTCGCAGCTTTCCGTCTGTCGTGAGGAAGCTGCGATCGGCAGCGAGCCGGCTCAATGCCGACATCAGCCTCTGTTCGACATTCTGTGACGCCATGGCGTGAAGCTTTTCAAGCAGTTGAGATCTCTCACTCATCAGCTGAGCGAATACCTGAAGTGCGGTACCCGGATTCTCTCGCACGAATGCCCGGAACTGCGCTCCGCTTACGAAGAGTGTCTCGGTTTCCTCGGCCGCGTATGCGTCGGTGACATAAATCGCCTCGGCCGTCATTCCTTCGATGCCGAACATCTCGCCCGGTGTGACGATCGCCGGAACGAAGCTCCGACCGGTGCGGATCCGGTTTCGCAGTATCACATGTCCGTGGAGCACGAGTGAAAGCCCATCGGCCGCGCTTCCTTTTTGGTAGATCTGAAAGCTCGAGGGCCAGGTCGTTCGGGCCCCATATGCCGCGAGCTCGGTAGCGGCTTCAGCGCTGAGTCGCGCGTTTCGCTTGACGATGGTTTGCATGGGGGGCATTGCGTTGGTCAGTACGGCTTTCTCGCAATGTCCGGGCCGACAATATTGAGTCCCTTATATTTTTTTCGGCTTCCACTGGTCACGAATGTCCGCCATCGGACCCTTCCTCCAGTGCGTTGCGGAGGGACGCTCTCAGTGCGACTTCCGTTCGGTCAGCCGCCGGAATGGCGCTCGACAATATTGAAAAGATTCTGTCCATCTCAGCGCGTACAAAATGCTCATCGCTCTCTACGCCAAGCGCATCGAGATTCGCGAGAGCGAGCTGCCGCAGCATCGCGACTGTTTCACTTTCCAGTCCCGAAATCGGAGCATCGGCTGCCGGACTCCTGGTGTGAGATGCGTCTCGCCGTCTTTTTGGCGCTGCAAAAAGCGCCGATGTCGGTGCGAGCTTCACGACAATCGAGCCTGGCGAGTGTTCTTTCCAGCTCTCGACGATCCCGCGCCGGCGGAGCGAGGGCATCATTGCGAGTATTTCCCTTCGTATCACGCCAATGCCGCCGGCACTTTGATTCCCACGCCCGGTGATGATGAGAACCTCCTTGGCGCTGGTTACCTGACGGCCGCGAAGCCATGACTCGGTACGCGCCCGTGCCTCCGCGGCGGATGGCAGCGACTCTCTGAGATTCAACGTTCGCTCGCTGCCGAATGCCGCTTCATCCAGCGCATGCCAAAGCGCGGTCAGCTTTGGCCTGTCACGCCGCATGGACTTCAGCCGAGGATACTCTCCAGTATCGTAAGGCCGCGCTCGAGATCACTACGGTCGATGATGAGCGGCGGCAGGAGCCTGAGCGTGTGATCGCCCGCCGTGATGATGAGAAGCCCGGCATCCCAGCCGCGCTGCACGACTTCGCCTGCAGGCTCGACGATGTCGATTCCCCACATGTAACCCATCCCGCGAACAGCGCGCACGCGGGCGCTTTTTCTCGCAATCGCAGCAAGCCTCTCTCCCAGCCACTCCCCATTCTCCTTCACTGTGCGAAGAAGCTCGGGATCGGCGAGCCTCCGGACAACGTGATTTGCAACCGCGGCGACGAGCGGGCCACCGCCAAACGTCGTTCCATGATCACCAGGCTTGATCGTCTCGGCGATCCCGGATGTGACGAGCGTCGCGCCCATTGGTAATCCGCCAGCAATTGGCTTGGCGAGCGTCAGCATGTCGGGCGTGACACCGAAACGCTCATAGGCCATGAATGTTCCAAGCCGGCCAAGACCACACTGGATCTCATCGAAGATGAGCGCGATTTCACGCTCTGACGTGAGCCGTCGAATGTAGCGCAGAAGCTCCGGCTCGAGTACCCGCACTCCACCTTCCCCCTGTACGGGCTCGACAATCACGGCAGCAACTGATTCGCCATCGAGCGCGACATCGAGCTCGGACTCGTCGCGCTCACAGATGCTGACACCGCCCGCAAGCGGACGGAATGGCGCCCTGTACATCGGCCTGTCCGTTGCGGCGAGCGATGCAAAGAGCCTCCCATGAAAGCTTCCGCGAAGAGCGACGATTCCCGTTTTCGCATCCGTGCCGACCGCGCGGCCCCAGCGTCTTGCGAACTTGAACGCGCCTTCGTTGGCCTCTGCTCCCGAATTGCAGAAGAACACCTGCGACGCGAACGAGTTCTCCACCAGAAAGCGGGCGAGACTCTCTCCCGCTTCCGTTCTGTAGAGATTCGATACGTGGATGAGTCCCGTATCCAGGACACCCTGGATCGTCCGCGCAATTCCCGCGTCTCCGTAGCCGAGCGCGTTTACCGCAATGCCGCTCGAGAGATCGAGATATGCCTTGTCGTCTTCATCGAACAGCTCGACGCCCGAAGCACGTACGAATCGCATCGGCGCGCGCTTGTAGGTGCCAAGTATCTCGCGCGAAACCTGTGACTCGGCAGCGCTCCCCTGCCCCGCTCCACGCGTCAGCGTGTTGTTCATCTCATGCTCGGCGTTAAGGACAACAGTGTTCCACTTTCCTTTCCCATGAGTGCGTCAATTCCGGCGATTCGCACGGTCGATGCACCGCCGGCAAGCGCGGAAAAACCCGCCTCGAGTTTCGCCCGCATGCCGCTGTTCACAGTCCCTTCTGCAACAAGAGATTCGGTGTTTGCCTGGTCCAGGCTTGCAAGCAGGTTACGGTTCTCGTCCAGCACTCCGGGAACATCCGCAACCAGCCATAGCTCCGCGTTCAATGCGGCGGCAATTACGGCTGCGGCGTCATCACCATTTACGTTCAACGGCTCGTGCGATGGAGAGCGATGGTTTGTCGCGACAGGCGAGATTACCGGAAGGAAGCCTCCTGCAACCAGTGCCTCGATAAGCTGTACATCCGCCTTCACTGGCTTCCCTGATTTTCCAAACTTTTCAACGTCAATCGGTTCCGCTGAAAGCAACCGTCCGTCTTCGCCGGAGATTCCGACTGCCGGAATTCCCGCGGCCGAAAGCGATGCAACCAGTCGCTTGTTGGCCGCTCCCGACAGAACCATCCGCACAAGCTCGATGTCGTCATCGGTCGTGATCCTTCTTCCATTGACGAACGATGGCTCACGGCCGAGCGCTCGCTGAAGCGTGGAGATCTCGTCCCCTCCACCGTGAACAACGCACACTCCGCCGGGGTCTGATCTCCAGAGATGTGCGATTGCCAATACGAGCGCCGGGTCCGATTGAATCCGTCCGCCAAGCTTGACGACTTTCATCACTGGGTCAGTCCAAGCTGCTCGTCGAGGCCAAGCATGAGGTTGGCATTCTGCAGCGCCTGGCCGGCCGCGCCCTTGGTAAGGTTGTCGATGGCGGATGTGATGATGAGCGTCGGCATTTTCGTGTTCGCCGCTTTGGTTACTGAAATCCTGACGGAGTTGGTTCGAACGACATCGCGCAATGCAGGCGTTGTTTCACTGAGCTGTATGAAGGGCTCATGTCCAAACGCTTCACGCCACGGCGCCAGAGGTTCGTCGAGGTCTTCTTTCACTCTTGCCACAATCGTCGCCAGGATTCCCCTTGCGACGGGAAGCAGATGAGGAGTGAACACGAGATCGTTCTCACACCCACGCGCCTCGATCTCAGCGTTCATCTCGCGGAGATGACGGTGATCGTTTCCTACGCCATAGGCGCGAAAATCCTCGCTGACTTCCGCAAAAAGAAGATCGGGCCGCGGCGTGAATCCGGCTCCTGTCACTCCGCTGGCCGCAGCGACAGCGATCGTCGAGCCTGGCTCCAGCAGCTTCCCTTCGACGAGAGGATGAAGGGCGAGCAGAATTCCGGTTGGATAGCAGCCGGGATTGGCCACCACACGTGCGCCGCTGATCCGGTCGCGATAGAGCTCAGTGAGACCGTACGGAACACAGCTCGCGTCCTGCAGATGACCATCGTTTCCGGGACGCAGGTCAGACGAGAGATCCACGACCCTGGCTCCCGCAGCGTGTGCGCGCTCGACCCACTCCAGCGATGCGCCATGCGGCAGCGCGCTGAAGACGAGGTCGGCTTTATCGAGGGGTGCGTCTTCAGTCGCGACGAACGTGAGGGTCTTCTTTCCGACGCGAAGACTCTGCCCTCGTTGTCCGTGCGCGGTTGCAAATGCGAGCTCGAGTGACGGATGTCCCTCTACGAGCTGACAAAGCTCGCGCCCCGCGTATCCGCTGGCGCCAAGGACGCCGACCGAAAGATTATGCACAAAGAATGCATAACATTACAGAAGGATTCCGTCAATCATCCGGTGACTGCGCTGAGTCGCTGATGCCTACTGTGGCTCTCCTGCCAGGCTCTTGAGCCTCCTTACGACGCGATCCCGCGCGAGTCCCGACCGGCAAACGATGAGTATGGTATCATCTCCGCCAATGGTGCCGAGGATGTCCGGCCAGCCTTCGCCGTCCAGCGCGGCCGCGATCGGTTGAGCGCCCCCGGGGACTGTCCTCAGCACAATCATCTCGCTCACGCCGTCGACACGCAGGAATAGTTGAGGGAGCAGCGTTTCCAGAGCGGCACGCGCCTCTTCGATCGACCCGTCGGTAACGGCGTAGCGCGCGCCTTCCGGCGTGGGAACGCGGGCAAGACGAAGCTCGCGAAGGTCTCGCGACAGTGTCGCCTGCGTGACGTCCCACCCGCGGTGCAGCAGCAGCTTTCTGAGATCCTCCTGGCTGCTGACTGGCCGTGCCTCGACAATCTCCAGAATCGCCGATTGCCGCTCTCTCTTGTTCGCCATTCGCTCCCCTCCGCCCAACACTTTACCACCCCGCCCCTTCATGTGCGAGTCCGCCCCCATCAGCATTGACGCTCCTCAACTTAGTGATTAAATATACGCAGGTAATGAATAGTTATTTAGGAGCGACATGACCAGCACAATTGCCCTCGCCTATTCAGGCGGTCTCGACACATCGATCATCGTCCCGTGGCTCAAGGAGCACTACCCTGGCGCGCGCGTCATCTGCGTCGCCGCTGATATCGGCCAGGGAGACGAGCTCGAAGGAGTGCGCGCCAAGGCTCTCGCCTCCGGTGCCGACGAGTGCTACATCGAAGATCTCCGCCAGGAGTTCATCGAGGATTTCATCTGGCCTACGCTTCGCGCCGGCGCCATCTACGGCCGCAAGTATCTGCTCGGCACTTCGATGGGACGTCCCCTCATCGCAAGACGGCAGGTTGAAGTAGCCCGTCGCGTCGGCGCCGACGCGCTCGCGCACGGATGCACTGGAAAGGGCAATGATCAGGTGCGCTTCGAGCTCACCTATGCTGCGTTTGCGCCGGATCTGCCTGTCATCGCGCCATGGCGCGAGTGGGACATCAGAAGTCGTGAGGACGCGCTGGCGTACGCCGCGAAACACAATGTTCCCGTTACGGCTTCGCGCGAGAAGATCTACTCCCGTGATCGCAACATCTGGCACATTTCGCACGAAGGCGGAGTGCTCGAGGATCCGGCACAGGCACCACCCGCCGACCTCTTCATGCTAACTACCTCACCCGAGCTCGCACCCGGCGAGCCTGAGGAAGTTTCCATCGGCTTCAGCCAGGGAACTCCGGTTGCGGTCAATGGCGTATTTCTCGATCCGGTTGCCATTCTCACGACACTCAACAAGATCGCGGGCAGGCATGGAGTCGGCCGCATCGATCTCGTCGAGGATCGTCTCGTTGGAATGAAGTCGCGCGGCGTATATGAGACTCCTGGTGGCACTCTGCTCTATACGGCCCACAGCGAGCTCGAGCAGCTCATTCTCGATCGTCGAACTCTCGCAGCGAAAGATCTCATTGCACCACGATACGCCGATCTGGTCTACGAGGGACGCTGGTGGACCACTGAGCGCGAAGCATACGACGCGTTCGTCAACGTGACGCAGGAACGCGTAACAGGTGGTGTGACGCTCCGCCTTTACAAGGGAACGGTCACTGTAATCAGCCGTGCTAGTGAATACGCGCTGTACGATGAGCGTTTCGTCACGTTCGGCGAGGATGATGTCTACCAGCAGAGTGACGCGGCAGGCTTCATTCGACTCTATTCCCTTCCCGACCGCGTGCGTGCCGTGCGCGATCGCGAGCTCGCAGCGAAAGCTGTCGCGCCGGTTTCAGCCGCCGACGAAACGCCGGTGCTCGCGGCGTCATGGCAGGACTGAAGATCGTGCAGGACAGCGCGAAGTCGCACAAACTCTGGGGCGGAAGATTCTCCGTCCCAACCGCGGCTTCGCTCGAAGCGCTGAATCGATCCATCGGAACCGACTTCCGGCTATGGCCTCATGACATCCGCCTTTCCAGGGCGTGGGCGATGGCGCTGTGGGGTGCGGGAGTGCTCACGCTCGACGAAAGCCGGCAGCTGGAGAGCGGTCTTTCGAAGGTAGGCGAGCGATTGTCGGAAGGAGCCCTGCCCCAGCAATCCGACGAAGATGTTCACACCATGATCGATCGCATGCTGCACGAGGAGATCGGCGACGTCGCATCGAAGCTTCACACGGGAAGAAGCAGAAACGACCAGGTCTCGACTGCGACGCGGCTCTGGACGATGGATTCTGTGCTCGATCTGGATAAGTCGGTGCGTGCGCTGCAGCGGGTTATGGTCGAGCAGGCAGTTGCGCTCGAAAACGATTTGATGCCGGCATACACACATCTTCAGCGTGCGCAGCCGGTGAGCGGCGCACACTGGATGCTGTCGCATTTCTGGCCACTCGAGCGGGATCGCGGCCGCCTTTCCTCGGTCGCCCGCTCCGCTGCAGTCCTCCCTCTCGGATCAGGCGCAATTGCAGGATCTGCGTATCCAATCTCGCGTGTGCTGCTCCAGGGAAGTCTTGGATTCGCTTCGCTGTCGCCCAACAGCATTGACGCCGTTGGCGATCGCGACTTCGTAGCTGAGCTGCTCTTCACCGTCGCGCTGATTGGAGCGCATCTCTCGCGTCTCGCTGAAGACCTGATTCTCTACGGATCGAGCGAGTTTGGATTCGTTCGGTTCGGCGAGGCGTTTACCACCGGCTCGAGCATGATGCCGCAGAAGCGGAACCCTGACGCGCTCGAGCTTGCACGCGCTTCGGGAGCCCGCACACTCGGCGAGCTTACAGCGTTGCTCTCGACGCTCAAGGGCTTGCCGAGCGGTTACAACAAGGACCTCCAGGACGACAAGCGTGCATTGTTTGGCGCGGTCGACCTGATCATGCTCGTTCTTCCCGCGGTCACTGGCGCGCTCGCGGAGATAACATTCGATCGCGATCGAATGAAAAGCGCTTTGTCGAGCACGATGATGGCTACTGATCTTGCGGACTATCTTGTAGGAAAGGGCTCGACGTTCCGCGAGGCGCATGAGGCCGTTGGAAACCTGATACGCGAGGCCGAGTCCAAGGGGTGCGAGCTGTCAGCGCTGCCCAGGGAAAGTTTTTCCGCCGCACATTCACTTTTCGGCGACGACGCGATCGAGTGGCTCGATCCTGCCAGGTCGGTCGCAAGACGGAGCGTACCCGGCGGAACGGGCCCGGAAGCTGTGCGCGCCCAGATTGCAGCAGCCGAGGTTGCGATTCGACCGGTAAGGGACACGCCGCGAGGCAACGAGTTGAGCCTGCAGGTCATTTGATAATTATCTAACTCTCGGCCCATGAAAAAAGCCGGGCGATACTCCGCCCGGCTTTCTTTTTTTCAAAGGCTAGAGACTGATTCCGAAAGTCACCGGAATGAACTGCGTCGCCTTGTTGTCAGTGAATACGTGGTGATAGCGGGCTTCGATGAAAGTCGAAAAACCGCTGAGAGGGAATGACGCTCCTATTCCACCGTTGACCCCGAACTTGTTCTCGCTATCCGGGTCATCGCCGCCATCAACATCGATCTTCATGTTGTAGATGCCGCCACCGCCAATGAGGTAAGGACTGATCCCCGTTCCTGGGAGGTGATAAACGAGGTTGGCGTTTGCGCCGGTGATAACAGCCGCGTCAGCTATGCCAAACCCCGGCACGGTGATCGTTGCGTCGTCCTTCACGCTCATCTTGTTGTACATGCCGTCCAGCCTGAGACCGACTGGGCTACCCACAGATCGGAGCATGAGCGAGACGGTTCCGTTGAATCCCGTCGTGTACAGATCGCCGAAATCGCCTGCGGGGATTGCAGCTCCGCCAGAGATTCCAAGGCTTACCGCCTTCGCCGACTGGGCCGAGCTTGTGTTTGCCGAAAGGAAGAGAGTTGCAATTGCTGCAACTGCGTATGAGATCTTTTTCATTGTGTCGCGCTCCTGCGTTGGTGCGTGGTTTTGAGATACTGCACTCGTGGTTTCCGTCTGAGTACCATCGGGCATGGCAATTGTTGCACCTTGGACGGATGCCTTACATCTATATTTAATATCCTTATTATTTAGGATAATTAGAGTGCGAGCCTACACCGTTGCTACTGCTGCAGTTACCTTAGGAATGTCTGCTAAATGGGTCGATAACATCCTTTCACACCACTCGATCCCGGGAGTGGCAAAATCACGCCAGGGAATCGCCCGGCGACTGACACCCCAGGCAATCCTGAGTCTCGAGATAACAAGCAGGCTGTCGACTACACTTTCGATTCCCGTCGCACGGGCACTCGAGCTCGCCCGTGAGCTCCTTGGTCAGAGAGACAAGCTCGCAGTAGGGAAGGGAATCACGCTTATCCTCGACATCGAGGCGATTGAAGCCGAGGTCGCCGACCGCCTGGCTCACGCCGTCGAGATCGCACCGCTGCCACGCCGTGGCAGACCGGCAACACGCTGAACGTAAAAGGGGTGCCTTGCCGGCACCCCTTTACGAAACTCGTGGAACCCGCGCCTCAGCCGCTCTTCGTAACGTTCTCAGCCGCTGGACCTTTCTGTCCTTCGACGATGTCGAACTCTACCGTATCACCTTCGGCGAGAGACTTGAATCCGTTTCCGGAGATCGCGCTGTAGTGCACGAAGCAGTCCTTCTGTCCGTTGTCAGGGGTGATGAAGCCAAAGCCCTTCGCATCGTTGAACCACTTTACCTTGCCGGTCGTACGCATTCCTGCTCCTGGTAATAAATCCCGAATCCGGCTACACCGTCTCCGGGGCAACTGTGGCTTGGCCCACTATGGACCTCGCCTGATGAAGCACTCGAGGATCCCTGACAGGGCTCCCAAGGCCGGGTTACTCGGCGCAAAGCATACAACGGTCAGGAAATACGGTCAATAGAAAAATGTTCAATCTTTACCGATGCGAACATTTGTGATGTAGTCCTGCGTTTCCCCGAAGCAGGACGTAGGAACTCCGCGGTGCTGCTCATACGTCACAGACACCCGCTTTCCAAGATTGTTCTCGAGCAGATGCGCGAGTGAATCATTGCGCACGGTGAACTTGAAGATCTCCGGCATCGCGCCAGGTTGATTGGTCATCGCGAGCTCGCCTTCCCAGGTTTTGCAGAGCCATCCGCGCCTGGAAATCTTCTGCACATATCCCGCGCGATCTTCACTCGCATATGCATAGCCAAGCGTGATCCACGCCCACAGCGCGAAGAGCACGACAGGAATGATCACCGCAAGAAGTATCGTGATCAGTCGCCAGTGACGGCGTCTCCAGGAAGGCTTCGGCGCCGCAGGTGTATCATCGGCCATGATCACGCTCCAATAGGCGGGTAGTTCTCCGGAGAATTAGCTTTATCACTGAAGCCTCAAACATAACGAAGTGACTTTCACGCCACGCAGAAGAACCGTTTCCGCCATGGTCGGCGGAGTTCCAGTAGGATCCGCACATCCCGTCGTCGTGCAGTCCATGACGAACACCGATACTGCGGATGCCGCCGCTACCGCCGCGCAGATCGAGGCGTTGGCCGAGGCAGGCTCGCAGCTTGTCCGGATCACGGTCAACAATGACGAGGCCGCACGCGCAGTGCCGGAGATTGCTTCGCGCCTTGTCGACAGGGGAGTGCAGGTCCCGCTCATCGGCGACTTCCATTACAACGGACATCTCCTTCTTGCGAATTTCCCGGAGACCGCGCGAGCGCTCGCGAAGTATCGAATCAATCCGGGAAACGTCGGCAGCAAGCGCCGTGACGAAAACTTCAGCATCATTGCCAGAATCGCCGCTGAAAACGGAAAGACAGTCCGAATCGGCGTAAACTGGGGATCGCTGGATCAGGATCTTCTCACGCGCATGATGAACGAGAACGCCCTTCGCCCCGATCCGCTTGCCGCGAAAGAAGTTTACATCGAGGCGATGATCGAGAGCGCGCTTCGCTCCGCGGACCTCGCGGAGGAATGCGGCATTCCGCACGATGCAATAATTCTCTCCGCCAAGGTTTCGGGCGTTCAGGATCTCGTTGAGGTTTATCGCCGGCTTGCTGCTCGCTGCGATTATCCGTTACACCTTGGCCTCACCGAAGCCGGCATGGGCAGCAAGGGTATCATCGCCAGCACTGCTGCTCTGTCGATTCTTCTCTCCGAGGGAATCGGCGACACCATTCGCGTATCCCTCACTCCGAAGCCGAATGGAGACAGAACCGAAGAGGTACAGGTAGCACAGCAGATCCTTCAGTCCCTCGAGCTTCGTCGATTCAATCCGCAGGTGACTGCGTGTCCGGGGTGCGGAAGAACGACCTCGACTTTCTTCCAGCACATGGCCGAAGACATCCAGACCTATCTGCGAGAGCAGATGCCGGTATGGCGCACAAGATATCCCGGAGTCATCGATCTCAAGGTCGCGGTGATGGGCTGCGTCGTGAACGGACCCGGAGAATCCAAGCACGCTAACATCGGTATCTCGCTGCCGGGTACGTTCGAGGAGCCGAAGGCGCCGGTCTACGTCGACGGGAAGCTGATGGTCACGCTCAAGGGCGACAACATCGTTCCTGAGTTTCTGCAGATCCTCGAGGATTACGTCGGCCGCACCTATTCGGTCGAGCGGGAGCCGGCAACAGTTTAGTCGAGGTTCTCGAGTGCGATAACCGCGGCCTGAAGCTCGTCCATGATCGGTGCATCGAATCCGACTTCACGAAGCCGGTCGTGCACGCCACGATACCACTTGACCGTAGCAGCTCGACCGCCCGCAGATCGCGACCACACCGATTCGGGGTCGAACGTCCTTTCGAGATCTGCAAGAATCGAGTTCACATTGTGAACCTTGTCGGCAGCGCAAACCCACAGCGCTGATTCGCCCGCACTACCGAGGCGATTGATGTAGTCGCTTCTCTTTTCATCCGCGGAGAGATCGATGCCATCGTCATCGACACGCCGTGGCGTCACCTGGAGAACTGTCGCGAGAATTTCGTCTCCGAATTTTTCCCCGATTCTCTGCTCGAGCATGTCGCGGGTGTATCCGTCACGAACGCAGTCCTGAACGACGTCATGAAGAATTCCTGCGACGATCGTAGCCTCATCGCGATCGTATCGCGCCAGAATCACTGCGACGTTCGCAGGCTGAGTGAGGTAGGGAAGTTTGGTCCCTTTTCTCACCTGCCGGTCGTGATGCTTGGCCGCAAACGCGAACGCATGATTGATAGCGTCCGAATATCCGCGCTGACTCATCGTGATTCTTTCGCGAACCACTCCACGATGCGCTCCAGCCCTTCCCGGTCACCGTCGTTAAACGTTGCCGGCCGATCGGAGTCGATGTCGAGCACGGCAATGAGATTTCGACGATGGTCGAACACGGGAACGACGATCTCCGACCGGGACCGTGCGTCGCATGTGATGTGTCCGGGAAATGCATTCACATCATCGACGATCACTGTTCTCCTGTCAGCGGCTGCACTCCCGCATACGCCGCGACCGAATTCGATCTCCATGCAGCCGAGCGTCCCCTGGTACGGACCTATGCGCAGCAATCGATCAGGCTCGACGACGCGATAGAATCCCGTCCACAAGTGACCAAATGCGTTGTGGATGAGCGCGCTGATCGTCGCCATGGCGGCAACGTCGTCGTCTATTCCTTCGAGCACAGCGTCGACCTGGCTCCGCAGCTCGGCGTAGGCTTCTGCTGCAGGCACGTCGCGAAGATCGATTGTTGTCTCAGCCATCCGGATTCTCAGCGCACTCCTGCGAGATTGAATGAGCCCGAGCCGGTTGCACGACCCGGCTCTCCATGCTCGTCATGAGCTTCTATCACCGGCAGGTCGTCATTCCAGAGAACGATCCCGTGAATTCGAAGATCCATGTCCCGGAGAGTCTCTACCTCTTCCTTGAGGCGGGCAAGCTTCGTATGCGCGACTCGCGCACACAAAACTACATCCGGGGCCGGTATGATGCTGGCCCGCCCGCGCTGAACGTACGCGGTGGGCGCGGCAATCACGATGAGATCATAACGCCGCTCCATTCTCGCGAAATCACCTCGTATTCTTTCGGCTGCCTCCGGATCCGGGGCGCCGGCCCGCCTTGCTCCGCTGGGCAGCACATCGAGCACGCGATCGCGCCCAACGACGACCTGAACGATCGACTCGGGCCAGTCGGAGCTCCCGGAAACGATCCCGCCGAGTCCGGGGTTCGAGGAAATCCTGAAAATACTGGCAATCGTGGATGTCGTTGGATCTACGTCCACCAGCAGCGTGCTTCGTGCCTCGTATGCCGCAGCCGAAGCTATGTTCGCAGCGATCGTTGCGACGATGGCGCCGTCGTCTCCCGCAACCGTGACAATCGGCACGTTTGCCTCTGTCGCGGCAAGATGCAGATAAAGTCTTCGATAACTTTCCGAAACGACGTCGATCAGCGGCGGAGCGACAATATCCGCCTGTCTCCTGCTCCTCTCGACAGTAATCTCTTTCGGCTCGATGACACTCAGCACCCGTACACCGGTGACCTGCTCGGCTTCACGCGCATCGGCGATCGATGGCATCTTGAGCTCGAGGAAAAGCGAAGCCCCGAACCCCAGTGTCAGCGCGAGAACGAGCGCGGCCGCGAGCATTGCGAGTGGTGGGGCGCCGACGTTCGCGAGGTCTCGCGCACGTTCTGTCTCCTGATCGATCCGCGCATTGACGGCATGCATTTGCGCCAGTGTCCTGACAGCGTCGGCGTACACCCGCTCGTTGACTGCCCGCTCTGCGAGGTACCTCGCCGTATCCACCCGGGGTCTCGCTGATGGCGGCGGCGCCGCGGGACGCAGCAGAGCGAGCTGCTGGCGGGCGTTCACCCTCTTCGCCTCGGCGATCGACTGAATGGAGCGGCCCACTGCTGTCGCACGCGACGTCAGCGCTACATAAACGGGGTCGACACCACCGACGGTTCCGAAAGCATCACGCTCGCGCTCGATATCAGCGAGAGAATCGAGAAGCGCGCGCACGACAGGATCTGCGGCGAGTGAAGGGGCAGTCGCAAGTGCACGATATGACGAGGGCAGGGGAGCGTTGTCCGCTCTCTCGATGAGACGATTGAGCGTCGCGAGCTCCGACGCGAGCGCCTGTCGTCGCGCAATCGCTTCAGGCGGGAACGTATCGACTACTGCAACTGGTGCCGGCGCCACAATTCGCCTCGCTGCATCGAGCATGGAATCGGCTGCTGCAATCTGTGCAGCTGCGCGATTCCTCAGCAGAACAGTGCGATTCGAATCTGGCCTTTCTTCCATTGTCGAAGACACGCGAACAGCAGCGCGAGTCGCCTGCCGCGGCACAAGTACGAAAGCAATCAGAGACGCAATGAAGACGAGACCCCCGACGATTCCCATGATTGCGAATCTTCTGGACGCGTTTCGCGCGCGGGAGGAAGTCCACCAGTAGCTGGCGCCGCCGAAGGGGCGCGTCACTCCCGCCATCTTTCCCTCATGACCCGGGTGATAGCGAGCACCGCGCGCTCCTTTTCCTTTGCTTCGACGTCGATTGTCATGGTTTTCCCGAACCACTCTGACGGAACATCTTCCGGATCGATGAAATCGGCGTGCAATCTCGGGTTCGACGACTGCCAGCCGAGCCTGGGTGAGGAAATGTGCATCCAGGGTTCGCGCTTCTCCCACGTATCGATGCAGCGACTGGTCGCTTCAGCGATTGACATCTCATCGGGTTTGCAGCGGTGATGGTGCACATCGTATACGAATGGTATGCCGGTTCGCTCACAGAAGGGGAGAAGGTTGGCGGGAGAAAATGACCGGTCGTCATTCTCGAGCGCGAGAAGTCCGCGTGCGTCTGCACTCAGTCTGTCGATTCCGCGCTCCAGTCGCTCGATTGCCAAATCCACTCCGCCTGCCATCCCACCACCATGCAAGGTGAGAGCCTGTGCTCCCACCAGCCTTGCGACCACGGCCTGATGCTCCATCTCCATGACCGATGCATCGACAACGCGTTCCGTCTCCGAATTGAGAACCACGAACTGGTCGGGATGAAAGCTGAGCCTTACATCGTGCGTCCTCGATCTGGCCGATGCTTCGAGCAGCGTCCTCTCTATCTCCTCCCAGTCTGGAAGATCTTCCGGATGGTATCCGCTGACTGGGTGTGTCGCCAGCGGCATGAACTGGCTCGTAATTCTGAATGCATGAATTCCGAGGGCTGCACAGCGCTCGATCGCATCGACGAGGGCCTGGGCATTGGACAGGACGATTTTCGAGAGATAGATACGGCTCTCACTCCCGCCCAGGGTATTGGAGAAGCGATGCGTTGCCTGTCTGAAGCGAACCGGAGAGTCCAGGAACTGACAGCACAGCCCCCAGCGGAGACCCGAACGGGGAAAAAAAACGGGAGCATCGTGAGATGCCCCCGCTTTCGATACAGCGTTGCCGTTCTTACTGAACCGTGATCTCACCCTTCATACCGAGGGCAAGGTGCGGCGTGCAGTGATAGGGATACTTGCCGGGCTTGATGTTGGCGAATGAAACCGTGACCGATTCGCCCGGGTTGGTCTTCAGCGCGCTCGAAAGCTGTCCCATCTTCTCCGAGATGTTGGCATCGAGCTGAGCCTGAACGTCGGTCGGGATGGTGGCAGGGTCGAATGCAACGTTATGCGGACCGCCGTTTACGGTGGTGAACTTGATTCCGTCGCCGGCTTTGACCGTGATATTGGCGGGCTCGAAGCGATAGCCCTGGGCATCGCCGATCATTTTGACTTCATGAGTAGTGCCGGTGATTGCAGCCATGCTTGCCGTACCGGCGGCAGGCGCCGCCGCAGCAGGTGCTGACGCTGCGGGCGCGGCGGCCGAGGTGTCAACGCCTACGGCTGTCGTATCGCCGGCATTTTTGTCGCCGCCGGCGCACGCGCCGAGGACAACCGCGCTCGCTGCGAGCGCAATTCCATAGAACCGCATTTCCTAGTGGCCTCCAGTGCCGTACATGATTACTTGCTGCGATTGGGATTTCGCTGCGGGAGTTCCCCGCCGGAGATTGTGAATTTGTTCACAAACCTCCCGGAAATCAACGAGCGGGGCCATCCTGCGTCAGGAATCGTGCCTGCGGCATCAGAAGCGGGTCATCAGATTTCGCTGCAACCTCGCTGGATCGCCCACATAGGCGAAGCGGATCCCCTTCATGTAGCGCCGCGCAACCCGCTGAACAGCCTCCGGCGTCACGCTCGTCAGCTCCGACACGAACTTGTCGGCAAGACGGTAGTCGCCCCGATACAGCTCGGCGCGCGCGAGGAAATCGGCCTGTGCATCGTTCGTTTCGTTATCGAGAAAATACTCCGTAAGGAACTGCTGCTCGAGACGTTCCAGTCCGTCGGGGTCGAGCAGGCCGTCCTGGAGCTCCCTTACCGCGTTGTACATCAGCTTGAGAGTCGTATCCGGTGACGTCGTCGAGACATAAAGCCCGCCGGCTGTAGCGGCCCGATCCAGAAAAGGTGCGTGCACGTCGTACGTGAGATTCTG
>Ga0209998_10000025_pt1 | contig 63698 bp, 54 predicted proteins | sample EndophyteCoNSPM_FD_187576 | JGI IMG/M metagenome (GOLD analysis project Ga0209998, IMG submission 187576) | Arabidopsis thaliana rhizosphere microbial communities from the Joint Genome Institute, USA, that affect carbon cycling - Endophyte Co-N... | ecosystem: Host-associated > Plants > Roots >... | reverse complement strand
TGGCCTTCGCCACGGTCGGCGACACCACCAACGTGACGAGCCGGCTGCAGGCCCTCACGCGCGAGCTGGGCGCCTCCATCGTGGCCAGCGAGGCGCTCGTCGCGGCGGTCCGCCGGGAGGGCGCCGAGCCCGGCCTGCTCACCGGGCTGAGCGCGCGGGGACCGCAGGCGCTGCGCGGGCGCGACACCCCGATCGATCTCTGGACGGAATAGGCGATCGCCGGCCCCGGCGAGCCGCGGTTTGACCGGCCCCCCACGATCTGGCAGAATCCCGCGATGGCACCGGCCCGTCCTCCCGACGATCGATCCCGTGTCGACACCGATCCACAAAGGAGATCCTGGATGAGAACGCTTCTCGCCCTCGTGCTCGTCGCGGTGGTCGCGGTGTCGACGGTGGACGCGCAGACGCCGGCGCCGGTGAACCTCGCCTTGGCGACCCTCGACACCGGCAGCGCCTGGTACGTCTACGGCGCCACCATCGCCGAATTGCTGCGCAAGACCCTGCCGCCCGGCTCCAACATCGACGTCAAGCCGCGCGCGGGCGGGGTCGGCAACCCGCGACTGGTGGCCAAGAACGAGACGCCGCTCGGCCTGTCCTTCACGGTGACGAATCGCTGGGCCCACGACGGCAAGGAGGCGTATACCGAGAAGCTCGAGAACCTCCGCGCGCTGGTCGGCGGCTTCGACACCTACTATCTGGTCGCGATGGCCACCAAGAAGCTCGGCATCAGCTCGGTGCGCGAGATCCGGGACAAGAAGCTGCCGGTGCGCGTCTACACCCAGCCGGTGGGCGCGCTCGGCGAGTTCGCGGGCCGCCAGCTGCTGCGGGCCGCCGGGCTCGGCTACAACGAGATCCGGGGCTTCGGCGGATCGACCCAGCACGTCGGCTACAACGTCATCATCGACGCCTTCAAGGACGGCCGCGCCGACATCCTGTTCGCGGTGGTCACCCCCAAGCATCCATCGGTGAGCGAGATCGTGTCCTCCGTGGACGTGGAGTTCCTCGGCCTCGACCCCGAGACCACGAAGGCACTGCTGCCGCTCGGCTACACCGCGGCGACCATGCCGCCCGAGACCTTCAAGGGCCAGTCGAAGCCGGTGACCACCGTGGGCTTCCCCACCGTGCTGATCACCAACACGGACCTCCCCGAGCCGATCGCCTACACCGTGACGAAGACGGTGCTCGAGAACAAGGACGCGCTGGTGCGCGGCCACGGCGGGCTCGCCGCGTTCAACCCGCAGACCGCGTGGCAGCCCGACCGGGTCGGCATTCCGCTCCATCCCGGTGCCGAGCGGGCGTACCGCGAGAAGGGGTGGATGAAATAGCCGGCGGGCTGGTCCTCGTCGGCGGGCGCATCCTGACCCTCGACCCGCGGCGCCCGGTGGTCGAGGCGCTCGCCGTCGCGGGCGGCCGCGTGCTGGCCGCGGGCTCGCGCGCCGAGATCCTGCGCCGGCGCGACCGCCACAGCCGCGTCATCGAGCTGCGCGGGGCGACCGTGATCCCCGGGCTGGTCGACGCCCACGCCCATCTCGACCGCGAGGGCCTCAAGGCGATCTACCCCTCGCTCGCGCGCTGCCGCTCGATCGCCGACATCCAGCGCCTCATCCGCGCGCAGGCGGCCCGGCGAAGGCCCGGCGAGTGGATCGTCACGATGCCGGTCGGCGCCCCGCCCTTCTACCAGGGGATGCCCGAGGGCCTCGCCGAGAAGCGCTGGCCCACCCGCGTCGATCTCGACGCGGCCGCGCCCGACCACCCCGTCTACATCCGCGGCATCTGGGGCTACTGGAACCGGCCGCCGGTGCATTCGATCGCCAACAGCCGCGCGCTGGCGCTGGCCGGCGTCGGCCGCGGCACCGTGCCACCGCCCGGCGTGGAGATCGTCCGGGACGCGGCCGGCGAGCCCACCGGCCTGTTCGTGGAGCACAACCTGATCCAGGTGCTCGAGCTCACCCTCATGCGCGCGGCGCCGCGCTTCACGCCGGCCGACCGCGTGCGGGCGCTCCGCGTCTCGCAGCAGCGCTACGCGGCCCGCGGGGTCACCGCGGTGTACGAGGGTCACGGCATCGCGCCCGAGGTGCTGGCCGCCTATCGCGAGAGCCACGCGCGCGGCGAGATCCGGCTGCGCTGCAGCCTCGCGGTCAGCCCGACGTGGGAGGCGGACGAGGCGCCGCGCGCGATCCCGCCGCTGGCCGCGTGGGCCGGCGGGCGCGGGCTCGGAGACGACCGGCTGAGGGTCGGCGGCATCTGCCTGCACTACGGCGGCGACGCCGCGGTCGCCCGCCTCCTGCACGAGGCGCAGCCCTACACCGGCTGGGCCGGCTTCGTGGAGAGCGCCAACGATCCCGCCGCGTACCTGGAGCAGGCGGAGACGGCCGCGCGCCACGGCCTGCGCGTCAACACGCTGGTGACGCGCTGCCTGCCCGAGGTGCTCGACGCGTGGGAGACGGTGGCGCAGCGCCATCCGATCCGGGATCTGCGCTGGGTGCTGGTGCATCTCAACGCGGCGACGCCCGAGCAGCTCGCGCGCATCCGGCGGCTCGGCGCGGTGGCGACGACCAATCCCATCTCCTACCTCTACCGCTCCGCCTCCGACGAGGTGGCGCGGCTCGGCGGCGCGGCCGATCAGCTGCTGCCGCATCGGAGCCTCGCCCGGCATCGCATCCCGTTCGGCCTCGCCACCGACAACAAGCCGGCCGATCCGTGGGTGGCCTTCGCGGCGGTGGTGGCGCGGCGGGACATGCGCACCGGCACGGTGGTGGGCGAGCGTGAGCGGCTGACGCGCCTGCAGGCGCTCACCGCGCTGACCCAGGGGGGCGCGTGGGTCACCTTCGCCGAGCGCGAGCGCGGCCGGCTGGCCCCCGGCTGGACGGCCGACCTGACGATGCTCGAGCACGACCCGCTGACCGCGCCGCTCGAAGCGCTGGTCGGCCAGACCGCGCGGCTCACCCTGGTCGGCGGCGAGATCGTCCACCGTGCCTGACCTGCGCGCGCCGCGGACGTGGCTGGCGATCGCGTGGTCGATCTTCCAGCTCTACACCGCCTGGGCCGGCCTCTACGACCTGCTGATCCAGCTGCCCGTGCACGTGGCCTTCGCCATTGCGCTCGGCTTTCTGACCGAGCCGATGCCGGACTCGCCGGAGGCGGCGGCCCGGCTGGCCGGGCGGCGCCGGCGTCGCTGGCTCGATGCGATCCCGGCCGGGCTCGCGCTGCTCTGCGCCGCCTACTTCGTCTGGCAGAACGAGCGCCTCGCCAGTCGGATGGCGCTGGTCGATGATCCCGAGCGGTGGGACGTCGTGGTCGGCCTGCTCTTCACCGTGCTGCTGCTCGAGGCCGCGCGCCGCCACATCGGCCCGGCCCTGGTGGTGCTGGCGCTGGCCTTCGTGGCCTACGCCTTCGTCGGCCCCTGGCTGCCCGGCTTCCTGGGCCACGGCGGCGAGACGTTCCTGAAGCTGGTGGACCAGCAGACGCTCACCACGCAGGGGATCTTCGGGATCCCCGCGCTGGTGTCGGCCACCTTCATCTTCCTGTTCGTGGTCTTCGGCAGCGTGATGGCCCACGGGGGGCTCTTGCGCTTCTTCACCGACGGCGCCCTCGCGGTGGCCGGGGCCAGCCGCGGCGGGGCCGGCAAGGTGGCGGTGATCTCCAGCGGGCTCTTCGGCATGGTCAACGGCAGCGCGATCGCCAATGCGGTCACCACCGGCGCCTTCACGATCCCGCTCATGAAGCGCGCCGGCTACCGGCCGGAGTTCGCGGCCGGTGTCGAGGCGTGCGCCTCGATGGGCGGCCAGCTCATCCCGCCCGTGATGGGCGCGGCTGCCTTCATCATGGCCGAGACGCTGCAGGTGCCCTACGCCTCGATCGCGGTGGCCGCCGCGATCCCGGGCGTGCTGTACTTCGTGGCGGTGGCGGTGATGGTGCACTTCGAGGCGGCGCGGCGCGGCCTGCCGGTGCTCGACCGCAACGCGCTGCCGCGCCTGGGCGTGGTCGTGCGACGCGACTTCCACCTCCTCGGCGGCCCGGCCGTGCTGGTGTACTTCCTGGTCGACGGCCGCTCGCCGCTCTTCGCGGGCTTCTGGGGGCTGATCGCGGCCTTCGCGCTGTCGTGGCTGCGGCGCGACACCCGCATCGGCCCCGCCCGCGCGCTGGCGCTCCTCCACGACAGCGCGCAGGCCGCGATGCCGGTGGCCCTGGCCTGCGCGACGGTGGGCATCGTGGTCGGCGTGGTGAGCACGACCGGGCTCGGGCTGAAGCTCGCCACCGGCATCGTGGGCCTGGCCGGCGGCAACCTGCTCTTGACGCTGGTACTCACCATGGTCGCCGCGCTGGTGCTCGGCACCGGGCTGCCGACCTCCGCGACCTACATCATCACCTCGATCATGGCCGCGCCGGCCCTGGTCGAGCTGGGCGTCCCGACGCTGGTCGCCCACATGTTCGTGTTCTACTTCGGGATCCTCGCCGACCTCACCCCGCCCACCGCGATCTCGACCTACGCCACCTCGTCGATCGCCGGCGCGGATGTCTGGCGCACGCAGTGGCTCGGCATGATGCTGGCCCTCTCCGGCTTCATCATCCCGTTCTCGTTCGCCTACGACCCCGCGCTGCTGCTGATGAGCCCGTCGGTGGCGCACATCATCTGGCGCACGATGGCCGCCACGCTCGGCATCGTCATGCTCGGGGCCGGCCTCATCGGGTACTTCCGGGCGCCGACGCGCCGGTGGGAGCGCGCCGTGCTCCTGGCCGGCTCGCTGCTGCTGATCTTCCCGGGCACGTGGAGCGATACCGTCGGCCTCGCCTGCTTCGCCGCGGTGTTCATCTCGCAGCGCGCGGCGCGGCCGGCCCGCGCGGCACATCCGGCGTGAGCCGGCGGGGTTTGACCGCGTCGGGCGCCTCTGGCAAGATTCCCGCGATGACGACGCGCCGGGGGCATGGACAGGGCATCCGCGACTTCGTCGCCGCCTACGAGGCGACCTTCCCCGGCGAGGTCGTACACGTGGCCGAGCCGGTGAGCACCGATCACGACATCATGGCGCTCGTGCTGGAGTACGAGCGGCGCCGGCGCTGGCCCGTGCTCCTGTTCGAGAAGGTGACCGGCGCGGACATGCCGATCATCGCCAACGTGGTGGCCAGCCGGAAGGCGCTGGCGTGGGCGCTCGGCGTCCCGGAGGCGCGGCTGGCCCAGGAGTACGCGCGGCGGATCAAGGAGACCATCAAGCCGAACGTGGTCGCACGCGCTCCGTTCCGCGAGCGGCTGCTCACCGGCCGCGATCTGGACCTGCGCCGGCTGCCGATCCCGACGTATTTCCCGGGCGACGCGGGGCGCTACCTGACCGCCGGCATGCTGGTGGCGCGCGATCCGGAGACCGGCGTGGAGACGGAAGGCTACCACCGGTTCCAGCTCAAGGGCGCAGACCGTATGGGGGTGAGCCTCCACTCCCGGCGGCGCATGTTCGAGTACCAGCGCCGCGCGGAGGCCCGAGGTGAGGCGCTGCCGTGCGCGATCGCGCTCGGCCTGCACCCGCTGGTCTCGATGGGCTCGCTCGCCTACCCGCCCGCCGAGGTGGGCAAGTTCGAGGTAGTGGGCGGGCTCTTCGGCGAGTCGCTGGACGTCGCGGCGTGCGCCACCATCGACCTCACCGTGCCGGCCGCCGCCGAGATCGTGATCGAGGGCGAGATCCTGCCCGGGGTGCGCGAGCCGGAAGGGCCGTTCGGGGAGTTCACCGGCTACTTCTCGCGTCGCTCCACCGAGCACGTGTTCCAGGCCAAGGCAATCTCGATGCGAGCCGCGCCGTGGTTTCAGTCGATCGGCTCCGGCCGCGCCGGCGACCACATCACGACCCTCGGCCTCGTGCGCGAGGCGGAGATCTGGAACGCGCTCCAGCGCGTGATCCCCAACGTGGCGGGCGTGCACGTGCCGCTGTCCGGCACGTCGTCGTTCAGCGCCTACGTGGCCATCAAGCAGGGCCGCCCCGGCGAGGCCAAGCACGTGATCCCGATCGTGCTCGGCGTCGATCACTACCTCAAGCTGGTGATCGTGGTGGACGACGACATCGACGTCTTCGACGAGTCCGACGTGATGTGGGCGGTGGCCACTCGCATGCAGGCCGACCGCGATCTCGTCACCATCGGCGGCAGCCTGGGGGCGCTGCTCGATCCCAGCGCGGACGAGCGCGGGGTGACCGCCAAGCTCGGCATCGACGCCACGCGGCCGTTCGGGGAGCCGTTTGCCGGGAAGCTCGTGATGGACCCCGCGCGGATGGCGTGGGCTCGTGCGCTGGTCGACCGTCTCGGCGGTTGAGGCCACCGTACCGACGACGCGTGAGGCGGCCGAGTGGCGGGACGGGCGGCCCCCGGCGGGGGTGGCCTCTCACCACGACCGGCTTGCTCGTTTTTTGCGGGCCGCAGTTCCCAGTCTAGCGACGTGAGGCTTCGTGCTTGCGTCGCCGGGAACGGGTGACCCGGCCACCCCCCGCCGGGGGCCGCCCGTCCCGCCGCTCGCCGGTCGCTCGCCAGGAGGCCGGCACCGTCGGCCTCGGTGATCGCCAACGCGCGGCGCGGCGGCGTGAGTCCGGGCGCTGGGGCTCCGGATTACTTCAGGCGGGGGTCGAGGGCGTCGCGGAGGCCGTCGCCGAAGAGGTTGAAGCCGAGGACGGTGACGAAGATGGCCAGGCCCGGGAAGAGCGAGAGCCACGGGTTGGCCTGGATGAAGGCGACGTTGGCCTTCAGGTCCCAGCCCCACGAGGGCGTCGGCGGCTGCGTGCCCAGCCCGAGGAAGGACAGCGTGGCCTCCACGATGATCGCGGTGGCGATGCCGAGCGTGGTGGTCACGATGATGGGGGCCAGGCAGTTGGGCAGCACGTGGTGGATGAAGATCGAGGGGTCCCGCACCCCGAGGGCGCGGCAGGCCTCGATGTACTCCTTCTCCTTGATCGAGAGCACGCTGCCCCGCACCAGCCGGGCGTAGATCGGAATGCGCACGATGGCGATGGCCGCCACCACCTTGATCGTCCCGATCGGTCCCGCGGTCGGGGTGAACATGATCATCAGGATGATCGCGAGGAGGTAGACCGGGAACGCGAGGACCAGGTCCATCAGGCGCATGATCACCGAGTCGAGCCGGCCGCCGTAGTAGCCGGCGATCATCCCGAGCGGCACCCCCAGGAACAGCGCGAACACCACCGAGGACACGCCCACCGCCAGCGAGACGCGCGCGCCGTGGATCACCCGGCTCAGCATGTCGCGGCCGAGCTGGTCGGTCCCGAGCGGGTGGTCCGCGCTCGGGGATGCGAAGGTCTGGGTCTGGTCGCTGGCGATCGGGCTGTCCGGCGCCAGGACGTCCGCGAAGATGGCGACCAGGACCAGGATGGCCACGATGACGAGACCGGCCAGCGCGGTGGTGCTCTTGCCGAGCCGCCGCATCGCCTGGACCAGCGGCGACTCACCACGCCGGGCCGCCACGAGATCGACGGCCAGCCCGGCCGCGCCGAGGGCGCCGTCGCCGATACTCGGTTGGCTCACGTCCACCTGGATCGAGTCGCCGCCGTTGGCCATGGGCTCCTCACGCGTACCGGATCCGCGGATCCAGGAACGTATAGGTGATGTCGACGAGCAGGTTGATGATCACGAAGGCCAGCGCGGTGATGAGCGCGAAGCCCTGCACCTGCTGGTAGTCGCGCGCGATGATCGCGTCGATGCCGAAGGTGCCGAGACCGGGCATCGCGAAGAGCGTCTCCACCACGATCGCCCCGCCGATGAGGAAGCCGACCTGCAGCCCCATGACGGTCACCGTCGGGATCAAGGCGTTCTTGAACGCGTGCTTCAGGATGACCGGGCCCTCGCTCAGTCCCTTGGCCCGGGCGGTGGTCACGTACTCGGTGCGGATGACCTCGAGCATGCTCGCCCGGAGGAGCCGGGTGAGGATCGCGGCCCGCCCGATCCCCAGCGCGATGGCCGGCATCAGGACGTGCTGCATGTTCCCCCAGAAGCTGACCCCGCAGACCATGTTCGGACACGTGCCGGGCAGGTAGACCCAGCCCGAGCTGGGCAGGACCCCGTGCAGCCCCACCGAGAAGGCGAGCAGCAGGAGCACCCCCACGAAGAACTCGGGGATCGACACCCCGATCATGGCCACCGAGGTCGCGGTGTAGTCAGCCCACGTGTTCTGGCGCAGCGCGCCGATGATCGCGGCGGGGATCGCGATCAGCAGCGCGACGGCCATGGACAGCACGATGAGCTCGAGGGTCACCGGCAGGCGCACCAGCACGTCCTGGAGCACCGGCCGGCCCGTCAGGATGGAGATGCCCCAGTCCCCGCGCGCGAGCTTGCCGAGCCAGATGAAGTACTGGACCAGGACCGGCTGATCCAGCCCGTAGGCCTCACGAATCTTCACCGCGTCCTCCTCGGTATAGGCGTCGCCCAGGAGGGCCACCACCGGATCGCCGGGGATCGACTGCATCATCAGGAACACCACGAAGGTGATCATGACGACCGTCGGCACGATCTGGATCAGCCGCTTGAGGAGATAGAGGCGCATCGTGGCCCCGGCGGTGGCGCGCCTACTTGTCCAGCCAGACGCGGTCGTAGTGCACTTCGAACTCCGCGTTGTAGGTGTAGCCCTTCATCCACGGCTGGGCCACCATGTAGAACGGCGAGCCGGAGATGTTGTTCCAGTACATGTTCTCGACGAAGAACTCCTGGATCTCCTTGGCGATCGCCTTGCGCTTGCCCGCGTCCATCTCCCGCGCGTACTTCGCGTAGAGCTCGTCCACCCGCTTGTCGTTGTGGCGCGGATGGCTCCAGGTCGAGGTGCTGTTCGACAGGTAGCCGTTGCTGTCGAGCGTGATCAGCGAGAGCAGGTCCTCCACGTACATGTCCCACGGGCCGTCCTGCAGGGTGCTGTTCATCCAGCTGACCTTGTCGACCAGGCGGATGTTGGCGGTCACCCCGATGCGCGTCATCTGCTCCTTGATCACGGTGGCGATGACGTTGAACACCGACTTCTCGGTGTCGGCCATCAGCTCGAAGGTCAGCGGCTTCGACGGGCCGTAGCCGGCCTCGGCCAGCATGGCCTTGGCCTTGGCGGGGTCGTAGGGGCACATCGAGTTGACGTCCACGGTGTCGAGCGTCCCGGGCGGATTCATCCCCACCCACGGAGTGGCCTTGCCCTTGAACGCGATCTTCACGATCTCCTGCCGGTCGATGCCGTAGCAGCCGATCGCCTTGCGGACGCGCAGGTCGCCGAAGATCGGATGGGGCGCCCGCTCCGCGGACATGGGCTTGCCGTCCTTGGGCACCGTCACCTTCATCGCGGCCAGCATCGGGGTGGTCTCCTTGCCGGTCATGACCACCGCGTTCGGGCTCTGGGCCTTGAGGGTGTCGACGTGCTCGGGCGAGAACGACGCGATGAAGTCGATCTCCCCCGCCTTGAACGCGGCCATCTCGGTCACCGGGTCCTTGATGGTCCGGATCACGACGCGATCGAGATACGGCAGGCCGGAGACGAAGTACTTGTCGAAGCGCTCCATCACCAGGTGGTTGCCCTTCACCCACTCGACCAGGCGGAAGGGGCCGCAGCCCACCACCGCGCCCGGCTTGCCCTGCTTGCGGTCCTCGAGGCTGAACTTGGCCGTCGCGGTCGGCGAGTAGAGAACCAGCCCGGTCCGGTAGGCCGCGAGCATGTGCAGGAAGAAAGCGTACGGCTGCTTCAGGCGCACCTGGACGGTCCGCGGGTCCAGCACCTCCACCGAGTGCACCGGATCGTAGAACGCCCGCATCCCCGACTTGGTGGCCGGATCCTTCAGCCGGTCGATGCTGAACTTCACCGCCGCCGCGTCCACCGGGGTGCCGTCGTGGAACAGGACGCTGGGCCGGAGCTTGAAGGTGTAGGTCAGGTAGTCCGAGGAGACTTGCCAGGACTCCGCCGCGTCACCCACGAACTTGCCGTCGGGAGTGATGTTGACGAGGCCGCACCCGACGTTCATGGCGACCCACATCATCTCGTAGCCGGGGGCGGTGTGGAAATCGAGGTTGGAGATCTCGTTGCCGTAGCTGACCCGGAGCGTGCCCCCGCGCTTTGGCGTCTGGGCCAGCGCCGTGCCGGACACGAGAACGAGCGAGACGATCAGAGCGATCAGGGCGAGCGGGAAGGGTCGGCGATTCATCGGCATGACTCCTTCCGGCGACCGGGTGTCGCCGTGCGGGCAAGATAGGTCGTTACATGAGATCACTGCATGGGGTCGGGACTCCTCCTGTTGGACACGCGTCGGATCACGTCAGGCTTGCTCCCGGGGTCCGCGGGACAGCGGACGGGGAATCGGGACGTTGCGGGAGTGTGGCCCCGTTGCCGGGCGCTTTGCAACTGAATTTTCAGGTCACGCGGGGATCGAGCGCGTCCCGGAGCCGGTCACCGACCAGGTTGATGGCCAGCACGGTCAGCAGGATGGCCAGGCCGGGGAAGGTCGGCAGCCACCAGGCCACGCTCACGAAATCGCGGCCGAGGGCGATCATCTGTCCCCAGGTGGGGTAGACGTTCCCGGTCCCTACCCCGAGGAACGAGAGCGCGGCCTCCTGCAGGATGGCCTGCGCGACCTGCAGGGTGGACATGACGATGATCGAGGAGAACGTGTTCGGGAGGAGGTGCCGGAGCAAGGTCCGGACGGGGCTCGCGCCGATCGCCCGCGCGGCCTCCACGAAGTCCTTCTCGCGGAGGGCGAGCACTTCCGCCCGCACCACGCGGGTGTAGCGCTCCCAGCCGGTGAGCCCGAGGACCACGATGATGGTCGCCAGGCTGGGGCCGAGCGCGGCCACGAAGGCCAGGGCGAGCAGCAGCTGGGGAAACGACAGCGTCACGTCCACCACCGTCATGATGGCCGTGTCGACTCGCCCCTGCAGGAAGCCGCTCAGCAGACCGAGGGTCACCCCGACGGTGAGGCTCACCAGCACCGCCGCGATGCCGACTATCAGCGACACGCGGGCCCCGTAGACGATGCGGCTCAGGATGTCGCGGCCGACCTGATCGGTGCCGAGCGGATAGGCGGCGTTGCCGGCCGGCGCCCACACCGGCGGGGTGAAGCGCCGGATCAGGCTCTGGCGGGCCGGGTCCTGGGGGGCCACGTAGGGGGCGAAGATGGCCGCGCCCACCACCACCACGAGCACCAGCGCGCCCGCGATGGCGGCCGGGTTGCGCGCGAACTTGCGCCAGACCCGGGACCGCTCCGTCGCCCGTTCGGCCCGGTCGCGGGCGTCCAGCGGCGAGGCGAGCGTTCGGATGGCCACCGCGGGCCTCAGCGCACCCGGATCTGCGGGTTGAGGTAGATGTACAGCACGTCCACCACGAAGTTGACGAGCACGATGATGAGGGCGAGCAGGAACACGCCGGCCTGCACGATGGGAAAGTCGAGCTGGCGGATCGCGCCGACGATCAGCCGGCCCACGCCGGGCACCGCGAACACCGTCTCGGTGATCACCGCGCCGCCCAGCAGCAGGCCGAACTGCAGCCCGGCCACCGTCACCAGCGGCAGGGCCGCGTTGGTGAGCGCGTGGCGGCAGATCACGAACCACTCCGAGACGCCCTTGGCCCGGGCGGTCCGCACGTAGTCCAGGTTGATGACCTCGAGCATGCTCGAGCGGACGATGCGGAGGAGCAGCGGGGTGGAGAAGGTGGCGAGGGTCGCGGCGGGCAGCACGAGCGCGGCCCAGCTCTCCCAGCCCGAGACCGGCAGCCAGCGAAGCTGGACCGCGAAGAGCAGGATCAGCATGATGCCGGTCCAGAACACGGGCATGGACGTGCCGAGGAACACGAGCAGCGTGGCCCCGTGATCGACGACCGAGTTGCGGCGGACCGCGCTCACGATGCCGATCGGCAGGGCCAGGCCGAGCGACAGGGCCATGGCCAGCACGGTCAGCAGCAGCGTGGTGGGCATCCGCTGCATCACCAGCGGCAGGGCCGGCTCGCGGTGGAAGAACGACTGGCCGAAATCGCCGCGCGCGATGTTGCGCACGAAGCGCGCGAACTGCACGGGCAGCGGATCGTTGAAGCCCATGGCCTGCCGGAGCACCGCCCGGTCAGACTCGGGGGCCTCCGGCATCATGAGCGACACCGGGTCGCCGCTCACCTGCAGGATCGAGAAGGTGACGACCGACACGCCCACCAGCACGACCACCAGGCGGATGAGCCGGCGGGTCAGCAGGCTCAGCACGCCCGGGGCCTCACGCGATCAACGCGCGCGGGTCCTCCCGCGTCAGCGAGCCGCGGGCTTGGCGTCGTAGAGCCAGAGCCACTCGTCCGGCCGGGCCGCGTACTGCACCTTCTTGGAGATGCCGAGCGTGTCGTACTGCGTCCACAGGAAGATGGTCGGCGCCTCCTCGCGGATCAGCTGCTGGATCTGCGAGTAGATCCGCTTGCGCTTGGGCTGGTCCACGCTCGAGCGCGCCTCGTCGATGAGCCGGTCCAGGCCCTCCACGCGGGTGTACCACTTGCCGATCCAACCGCCCTGCTCGGTGTGATAGAGCGGGTGCAGCACCGCGTCGGCGTCGAAGACCGAGTAGTTGCCCCAGGTGCCGTAGAGGCCGTTGGTGGCCTTGCCTTCGGTCTGGAAGAACTTGTTCCACGCCGGGCCCGGATCCCACGCGCGCGGGGTCGTGCGGATGCCGACCTCGGTGAGCATCTGGGCCATGGCCTCGAACGACGGACGGTCCGCGACCGAGGCGCTGTGCAGCGTGATGTCGACCCCGTTCGGGTAGCCGGCCTGGGTGAGCAATTCCTTGGCCTTCTTCGGATCGTACGGATACGGCTTCACCTCGGGATCGAACCCGAAGGCCAGCGGCTGCACGACGGTGGCCACCTGGGTGCCGAGCCCGGCCATCAGCTTCTGGATGACGGTGGTCTTGTCGATCGCATAGTTGGCGGCCTGGCGCGCCGCCTTCTTGTCGAATGGCGCGGTGCGCATGTCCATGTTCACGTAGTGCACGCGCAGGATAGGGGTGGAGGAGATGTAGGCCTGGGGGTGGTTCTTCAGCTCGGGCACGATGTCCGCCGAGACGTTGCGGATGATGTCGACGCCGCCGGTCTTGATCTCGGCCACCTGGGTCGCGTTCTCGGGGATGGCGCGAAAGATCAGATGCTTGAACGGGGGTTTGCCGCGCCAGTGCTGATCGAACGCCTCGAGGCGAATCAGCTGATCCCGCTTCCACTCCACGAACTTCCAGGGGCCGGTGCCGACCGGGGAGGTCGTCCCGAAGGCCTGGTCGCCCACCGCCTCCACGTGCTTCTTGTTGACGATGGGGAAGAACACCAGCCGCTCCAGCAGGAGCGGGAACGGCTTGTCGGTGATGATGTGCACCGTCTCCGCGTCGATCACGCGCACTTCCTTGATCGCGCGGACGTTGCCGTACTGGGGCGACTTCTTGGCCGGGTCGATGACCCGGTCGAAGGAGTACTTCACGTCCGCCGGGGTCATGATCTCCCCGTTGTGGAAGCGCACGCCCTTGCGGATCTTGAACTCCCACTGGGTGTCCGAGAGCGCCTTCCACGAGGTGGCCAGCGACGGCTCGAACTCGAGCTTGGTGCTCCGGTGTAGGAGCGAGTCGAACATGTTGATGTTGACCAGGATGCCGACGCGCTCGAAGTGCATGTGGGGGTCGAGCGTGGGGGCGTGGGAGACCAGGCCGACGACCAGGGTGTCCTTGGCCTGCGCGGACACCGCGACGGGAATCGCGGCCAGCATCAGGGTTGCCAGGACGAGGACAGCCAGTGGGGCGCATCGCTTCATGAGGAGCTCCTCGGAGAAACCAGCGGTGACCTCAAAGGTGGCGGATGTATACCACACCCGCCCCCCGACGACAAGCTGGGGTCAGGTCTTGCAATACGACATTTTGCCGGCGCAGTGAGACGCCGCGAGGCCAGAAAATGTCGTATTGCAAGACCTGACCCCGTCAGAAGGCGCGGTCGAGGGCCTGGGCGAGGTCGGCGATGAGGTCGTCGGCGTCCTCGATGCCCACCGCGTAGCGGATCAGGTTGTCCTTGATCCCGATCTCGAGGCGCTCCTCGCTCGTGAGCTCGTAGAAGCTCATGATCGCCGGCTGCTCGATGAGGGTCTCCACCCCGCCCAGCGAGGCCGCGATGTACGGAATCGTGCACGCGTCCACCACGCGCGACGCCGCGTCCAGATCCCCCGCGATTTCGAAGGACACCACGCCGCCGAAGCCGCGCATCTGCTTGCGCGCGATGGCGTGCTCCGGGTGGCCCGGCAGGCCCGCGTAGTGCACCGCGGCGATCCGCGGGTGGCCGACCAGGAACTCGGCCACCGCCTGCGCGTTGGCGTTCTGGCGCTCCATGCGTAGCGCGAAGGTCTTGAGCCCGCGCACCAGCAGATAGGCGGCAAACGGATCGACGGTCGCCCCGGTGATGCCCTGCAGCCCGCGGATACCGGCCACCAGCTCGGCCGAGCCCAGCACCGCGCCGGCCAGCAGGTCGTTGTGGCCGCCCAGGTACTTGGTGGCGGAGTGCACCACCACGTCCACGCCCCACTCGAGCGGCCGCTGGTTGTAGGGCGTCGCGAAGGTGGCGTCGATCACCGTCTTCACCCGGTGGCTCCGGCCGATGGCCGCGAAGCGCTCCAGGTCGAGGATGCGGTTGTAGGGATTGGTCGGCGACTCGCTCACGAGCACGCGGGTGGTGGGCTTGATCGCGTCCTCGAGCGCCTCGTAGTCGCCCGCGGGCACCGTGGAGACCTCGATGCCGTAGCGCGACAGCGTCTGGTTGAGGAACTGGCGGGTGCGCCGGTAGCTGTCGTCGGTGACCACCACGTGGGTGCCACGCGAGAGCATCGCGAACAGCGCGGTGGTCATCGCGCCCATCCCGCTGGCGAAGAGCAGGCAGTCCGCCGCCCCTTCGAGCGCGGCCAGCTTCGCCTCGGCGATGCGCTGGGTGGGGTTGCCGTAGCGCCCGTACTCGACGCGCTCGATCTTGCCGTCGAAGTGGTCCTTCAGCTCCTGGGTGTTGGCGAAGGTGTAGGTCGCGGTCTGCACGATCGGGGTGGCGAGGGCGTGGGCCGGCTTGGGCCGCACCTCGCCCCCGTGCACCGCCAGCGTGCTGGGGCCGACCGGCTTGCGCGCCGGATCTGCCGACCCGGGCCGCTCGGGCTCGAGAGGCGCGGCCATCAGCTCAGGAGCGCGCGCGCCTTCTCGACGTGGCGCGCGATGGCCCGCGCCACGCGCTTGGCGTCCGCGGGCAGCTCGACGGGCTTGTTGCGATGGGCGGGCTTGATGCCTTCGAGGGTTCCCATGTGATAGGCCGCCTTCTGGTCGGCGAACTTGAGTCCATTCGCGGTCGAGAGCACCACCACCCGTTCGCTCGAGCGGACGACCTTGCGGTCCACCAGCTTGCGCAGCGCGGCCAGCGCCACGCCGGTGTGGGGGCAGTTGAACATGCCGGTACGGTCGGCGCGGGCCGCCTCGTCGGCCAGCTCCTGCTCGCTGGCCTGCTCGACGACGCCGTTGAAGCGTTGCAGCGTACGAATCGCGCGCTTGACCGACACCGGGTTGCCGATCTGGATCGCGGTGGCCAGGGTCGGCTGCGCGGTGACCGGCTCGAAGTGCTTGAAGTCGTCCTGGAACGAGCGGTAGAGCGGGTTGGCCCGCTCGGCCTGGGCCAGGCAGATCCGGGGGAGCCGGTTCACGAGCCCGAGGTCCTGCATCATGATGAAGCCCTGCCCGAGGGCGTGCACGTTGCCGAGGTTGCCGCCCGGGATCACGATCCAGTCCGGCACCTCCCAGTCGAACTGCTGCACGATCTCGATGGCCACCGTCTTCTGCCCCTCGATGCGCAGGCTGTTCATCGAGTTGGCCAGGTAGATCCGCTTCTCCTTGGTGATCTCCTGCACGATGGCCATGCAGCCGTCGAAGTCGGTGTCGAGCGAGAGGACGAGAGCCCCGTTGGCGAGGGGTTGCACGAGCTGGGCGATCGACACCCGGTCCTTGGGCAGGAGCACGACCGCGGGGATGCCGGCGGCCGCGCAGTAGGCGCCGAGGGCGGCGGAGGTGTCGCCGGTGGAGGCGCACGCCACCGCGTCGATCGGCGCGCCGCTCACCATCATCTCCTTCACCACCGAGACCAGCACCGTCATGCCCAGGTCCTTGAAAGACCCGGTGTGGGAGTTGCCGCACTGCTTGATCCAGAGATCCTCGACGCGCAGCTGCTTGCCGTAGCGGTCTGCCCACAGGAGGTTCGAGTTGCCCTCGTACATCGACACGATGTTCTGGTTGTCGATGAACGGCACGACCCATTCCTTCTTGCCCCAGACGCCGGAGCCGTAGGGATAGATGTTGCGCCGGTAGCGGTCGTCGAAGAGCTGGATCCACGCCGCGGCCGAGCGCGCGCGCAGCGCGTCCACGTCGTGCTGCACCTCGAGCAGGTCGCCGCAGGTCGGGCATCGGTAGATGACCTCGCGCAGGTCGAACTCGCCGGGGCAGCCGTTGATGCAGGAGAACCACGCGTTGTATGCCATGCCGGCCCCAGTATAGCCCCGGCGGTCAGTCCCGGAAGCGGGGCATGACCTCGCGCGCGAACAGCTCCATGGAGCGACGGATGCGGGCCTGCGGCAGCCCGCCGAAGTTCATCCAGCAGAGCATGTGGCCCACGCCCATGTCGCGCATGGCCTGGATGTGCCGGGCCACCGTGTCGGGCGAGCCGAAGGCCAGCGTCTCGGCCACCAGACCCTCCCACGTGACCTTCCGGAACCGCTCGGCGGCGGCCCGGAACCCGGGCTGCAGGCTCGGGTGCGCGTCCTCGATGCGCTCGGGCACCTGGAAGCGGCGCAGCGAGTCCTGGTACCACATCTCGGCGTCCTTGGCCTCGGCCAGCGCCTGCGCGTCGGTGTCGGCCACGTAGATCTGGCGCGAGACGCCCCAGTCGGCCATCAGCCCCGCGATCTCGGCCTCGGTGCGGCCGTGCTTGCGCAGCGCGGTGAGGTAGCTGTCGCGGCGCTTGACCAGCTGGTCCACCGGGCCGGTGAGCAGCGAGTTCAGCATGGGCCAGCCGCGGGCCGCCGAGGACTCGATGCCGTCGTCGCTGCCGCACACCTGATAGATGGGCGGGTGCGGCCGCTGCCAGGGCTTGGGGATCAGCCGCGCCTCGCCGATGGTGAAGAAGCGCCCCTCGTGGGAGAAGCGCTCCTCGGTCCAGGCCCGGAGCATGACGTCGACCGCCTCGTCGAAGCGCTCCCGGTTCTCCTGCTGGGGCACGTGGTAGCCGCGAAACTCGGCCGGCCGGTTGCCGCGCCCGACCCCGACGTCGAGCCGGCCCTTCGAGATGATGTCGATCAGGGCGAGCTGCTCGGCCAGCCGCAGCGGGTGATGGAACGGCAGGATCGCGGCGGCCAGGCCGATACGTACCCGGCGCGTGCGGGCGGCCGCGGTGGCGGCCAGGCTCGCCGGATCCACCGCCAGACCGTAGTCGATGAAGTGGTGCTCGGTGAGCCAGATCTGATCGAAGCCCAGCTCCTCCGTCCACTCCATCTGCTCGAGCTCGCGGTGGACGACGTCGGCGTGGGTGAGCCCGGGCGCGGCCTGAAGGAAGAAGAAGGTTCCGAAGCGCATGGGCGTGATTATAATCGGCAAGCGATACCCATGGAGACCAGAGTCGACGAGATCGCGGAGCGGATCTACCGGGTGTCGACGTTCCTGCCCGCGGTGGGACCCAGGGGCTTCACGTTCAACCAGTTCCTGGTCGACGCCGAGGAGCCCCTGCTCTTCCACTGCGGCCAGCGGTCCCTGTTCCCGTCGGTGTCGCAGGCCGTGGCGACGATCATGGACCTCCGCCGGCTGCGCTGGATCGCCTTCAGCCACATCGAGGCCGACGAGTGCGGCGCCCTCGACGAATGGCTCGCGGCGGCGCCCGGGGCCACCGTCACCCACGGGGCCATCGGCTGCGCGATCTGGCTGAACGATCAGGCTCCGCGCCCGCCGCGGGCCCTGGCCGACGGCGAGGTCCTCGACCTGGGCGGCCGCCGGGTGCGGCGCCTCGACACGCCGCACGTGCCCCACTGCTGGGACGCGGGCCTGCTCCACGAGGAGACGACCGGCACCCTGTTCACGAGCGATCTGTTCACTCACGTCGGGAACCCGCCCGCGCTCACCGACGCCGACATCCTGGAGCCGGCGATGACCGCCGAGCACCACTTCCACTACACCGCGGTGACGCCGCAGACCGGCGCCACCATCCGGCGCCTCGCGCGGCTCGAGCCGCGCACGCTCGCGGTGATGCACGGCTCCTCCTTCTCCGGCGCCGCGGCGCCGGTGCTCGATACCCTGGCTGACTTCTACGACGACCTGCTCCGGACGAGCGGCGCGCCGGGACGCAGCTAGGCCACGAGTCCCCGCCGCCTACTTCTGGTCGCGCTGGTCCTCGCGGCGGCCGCCGCGACCACGCTGAGCTTCTGGCGGCGGCCGGACCGCGCCCTCCGCGTGGCGACCGGGCTGGTGAGCCACACGCTCTGCTCGGACGCGTTCGTCTCGGGCCTCGATCCCGACCAGGTCGCCGCCGAGATGCTGCCCGGCATGCCGGGGATCCGTAGCCTCTTGCCCCTGCTGCGGCCCCACGTGGACCGGACCCGCCGGGAAGTCAGCGCGTCGGTGGCCGGGCTCTTCACGAGCCGAGCCGTGTACCGCCCGGGGATCGGGTGCACGCTGGTGTTCCCGGGCTACGCCGACGCCGCCGCGGCCCCGGCGGCGCCCGTGGCCCCCGACATCGAGCCCCGCCTCGGCGCGATCGCCGGCCCGGGCGTGGTGGAGCCCGCCGACGACCGGCTGCGGCGCGCGCTCGATCGGGCCTTCGCGGATCCGCCGGACGGCCACGTCCAGGGCACCCGGGCGGTGGTGGTGGTGCACGCCGACCGGATCGTGGCGGAGCGCTACGCGGCGGGCTACGGCATCGACACGCCGTTGCTCGGATGGTCGATGACCAAGTCGGTGATGAATGCGCTGGTCGGCATCCTGGTGCGGCGGGGCCGCCTGTCGCTCACCGGCCCGGCGCCGGTCCCGGCGTGGCGCGATCCGGCCGACCCGCGCCACGCGATCACGGTCGAGCAGTTGCTGCGCATGACGAGCGGCCTGGCGCTCGACGACATCAACAACGGCTTCGATCCGTCCTCGCGCATGCTCTACACCGAGCCCGACATGGCCGCCTACGCGGAGCGGTTCACGCTGGTGGCGCGGCCCGGCCGCCGGTATCACTACAGCAACCTCAGCACGCTGATCCTGTCCCGCATCGTCCGCGACGCGGTCGGCGGCCGCCCCGAGGACGTCCTGCGCTTCGCGGGCCGTGAGCTGTTCGGCCCGCTCGGCATGCGGGGGGTGACGCTCGAGTTCGATATGGCCGGCACGCCGGTCGGCTCCACGTACGGCTACGCCACCGGCCGGGACTGGGCGCGCCTCGGCCTGCTCTATCTGCGCGACGGCGTCGTCGGGGACGCGCGGATCCTGCCCGAGGGCTGGGTCGAGTGGTCGGCGAAGTGGACGCCGGGATCGCGCGACGGCTACGCGGCCGGCTTCTTCACCAACCGCGGCGCGAGCGATGGCGGCATCCGCCGCATCCTCGACGGCATGCCGCCCGACGCCTTCTACGCGGCCGGCACCCAGGGCCAGCGGCTGGTGATCGTGCCGTCCGCGCGCCTGGTGGTGGTCCGGCTGGGCCGCACCCGGGAGTGGGACGCCTTCGACAAGCGCGCGATCACCCGGCTCGTCGCGGAGGCGAAGGCCGCGCTCGCCCCCTGACCACGGTCAGGGATCGCGCGGACGCGGTCCCGCGCCACGCGGCGGCACCGCTCCGACACGCGCCGCCGCGCCGGGCTTAGAACTGCACGGGCGCCGGCGGCATCTTGCCGGCGGCGTAGAGGGCGGGCAGCTCCGGCGAGGCGTTCTCCCACACCAGGAGCATCGAGCGCTTGGGCGAGAAGCCGCGGTGCCGAATGTCGGCGGGCATGGCGGCCACGTCGCCCGCCTTCATGGTGACGCGCGCGCGCACCACGCCGGTGTCGCGGTCCTCCACCTCCCACTGGATCTCGTCGGTGAGCTGCACGAACCACTCCACGCGGTCGTTGCCGTGGATGATCGGCAGGATGTACTCCTCGGTGGTCGGGCAGTAGAGGCTGTTCTTGCACACCGAGACCACCGACGGGTTCCAGGTCACGTCGGACCGCGACAGATACGCGAAGAGGTTCACCGACACCACCTCGTGCTCGAAGCCGGGCTCGGCGTGCACCTCGGGCGCGTCCTGCGGCACGTCGAGGAAGTGGCGGTTGATCGGGAAGCCGTTGTCGTCGGTGCGCACCGGCTCGTCGTCGGGCGCGCCGATCATGCGCTTGGCGGTGACGCGGTGCCGCGTGATCGCCTCCTTGTTGCTGCCGTTCTTGGGCCCGAAGGCGCTCCCCGTCTCCTCGGGCGAGGCGAACGGATCGAAGGTGGCGTTCGTCCAGTCGGCCAGCACCGCCTCGAACAGGCGGCTGATCACGTCGGTCTTGAAGTTCTCCGAGTAGTCGAGCCCGGCCTGCCGGTACTGGGCGTTGAAGCGGCCCGCGAAGAGGTCCACGGTGCCGTAGTGGTTCACCGTCCCGATGACGGTGTCGAAGTTCACGATGCCGTAGAAGAATCCCCAGGCGACGTCGCGCTGGATGGCGCGGAGGAACGCATCCACCGCCAGCAGGTGGGTGCCGTTGGGCCAGCGCATGTGTACGAAGTACTCGTCGCGGCTGAACGAGAACTTGCCCAGGGTGAAGTCCCGGTAGCCGTGCCGGTTGGGCTCGATGCTTCCCAGCTCGAGGAGCGTATCGGCGGCCATGGCGTTCTCCTCCCTCAGGCCTGGGGCCGGGGCGTGGTCTGGCAGATCTGGGCCCAGCGCTCGACCGTGTCGCGTCCCGCCAGCGTCTGCAGCAGGATCACGCTCGGGTGGCCGGCGTGGAACTGGTAGGCGGCGCCCGCGGGCAGTAGCGTCATGTGGCCGCGGCGGGCCTTGACCCGTCCCATCTTCTTGCCCCTGGGGTCGCCCGCGAGCGGGATCGAGCCCTGGCTCCCGGCCGGGACGACGGAGGCGTCGTCGGGCTTGACCAGCCGCACCTCGACCTCGCCGTCCATCACGAGCGCGAACTCGTCCTGGGCCGCGACCCGCCAGCCCGAGGTGCCCTCGGCCCGGATCGCCTCGATGACGTATTCGATGTTCTTGCCGACCGCGACCTTCTCGTAGGGCCGGGCCTTCGAGGCCACCTCGAACACGTTGGAAAAGACGTAGTTCCGTGGATCGTCCTTGATGACCTCGACCCCGCCCTTCTCAAAGTGCTGGAGCGAGCCGAAGCGAGTGGGCTGTGACGCCATGGTCGGTCTCCTTTCCGCTCCGGTCCCGGCGGCCCCGGCCGACCTCTCGGCACAGCCGGCCGAGCGTGGCCTGTTCCTCCGGGGAGAGCGCGCGCATCTCGCGCACGACGTGCTGCGCGTGGCGGGGGAAGATCCCGCCGATCAGGCGGCGGCCCTTGTCGGTGAGCGTGACCGTGATGTACCGCCGGTCGTCGGGCCGCCGTGTCCGACGCACGAGCCCGCGCCGGGCCAGGTTGCCGACCACCACGGTAGTGTTGCCGCCGCTGCGCAGCAGCTTCCGGCCGAGATCGCGCTGGCACAGCGGCCCCAGATGGAAGAGGGCTTCGAGCGCGCCGAACTGCCCGACGGTGAGATCGGCCGCCCGCATCAGCGGCTCCAGCCGGGCCGTCACCGACTCGGCCGCGCGCATCAGCTTGATGTAGGCGTCGAGCGCCTGTCGCTCCTGCGGGCTGCCCCGGTAGTGGGTGGGCATAGTTCGAACTTGAAACGTTGCCTTACTACGCCGGTCGCCGGGGGCTTGTCAAGGGCGTCGGCGGCTCGCGGACCGGCTACCGCGTGCCGTCCACCGCGAAGCGGAAGCCGCCCCCCGCGCTCACGATGCGCCCCGCGGTCGGATCGTGGAAGTGGGTGCCGAGCACGGTGACCGGACGATCGCCGTAGCGCTCGCAGAACCCGCGCCGGGTCTTGATCGCCTCGTCCGGGTCGCTGTCGAAGGTGGTCTGCCAGGTCGGCTCCGCGATCTGGACCGGGTGGTGCATGAGGTCGCCGGTGATGACGGCGTCATCGCCGCCCGAGGCCAGGCGCACGCTCACGTGTCCCGGGGTGTGACCCGGCGTCGGCTCGAGCCAGATCTCGTCGGAGATGCGGTGGTCCATCGAGACCAGGTCGGCGAGGCCGGCGTCGAGCACCGGAGCGACGCTGTCGGCCATGATCCGTCGCGTGCCCTCCTCGTCCTCCGAGGACCAGTGCTCCCATTCCCGCCGCGCGAAGAGATAGCGGGCGCGCGGGAACGTCGGCACCCATCGGCCGTCGGCGAGGCGGGTGTTCCAGCCGACGTGGTCGACGTGCAGGTGGGTGCAGATGACCACGTCGACCGCCTCCGGCGCGACGCCGGCCGCGCGCAGCGTGTCGAGGAAGCCGGTGCGCAGCATGTGGAACGGCCGCCGGCCGCCTCGGTCCTTGTCGTTGCCGATGCAGGTGTCGACCAGCAGGGTCAGGTCCGGCGTCCTCACCACGAAGGTGTGCACGCTCTGGAGCAGGCGGCCCGCCAGGTCGAGGAAGTGGGGAGCCAGCCAGGCGCGATGGCGCTCCAGCCCTTCCGCGGTGGCGGCCGGGAACAGCCACGTGGGCCGCGTCGGCCCGGCGGTCTCGACCGCCGCACCGATTCGAAGCCGGCCGATCACCAGGTCGCGCATGGTCGCGGATTGTATCACCGCCGGCTCCGCGTGGCCCGGGTCCGATCGTGTATACTCCGGGCCGCGTCGCGAGTGGGCTCGGGAAGCGAGCGCGACTCCAGGAGGTGGCGGACATGGGACAGCTCGACGGCAAGGTGGCGATCGTGACCGGCTCGGGGCGCGGCATCGGCCAGCAGGTCGCGCTGCGGCTGGCGCGTGACGGCGCCGCGGTGGTGGTGAACGACCTCGACGACGCGCCGGCCAAGGAGACGATCGGCCTCATCGAGAAGATGGGCGGCCGCGCGGTGGCGTGCAACGGCGACGTGACCGCCAAGGACTTCGGCGAGCGCATCGTCGACACCGCGGTGAAGCAGCTGGGCGGGCTCCACGTCATCGTGAACAACGCGGGCTACACCTGGGACAACGTCATCCAGAAGATGACCGACGAGCAGTGGTACGCGATCATGGACGTCCACGTGACCGCGCCGTTCCGCATCCTGCGCGCCTTCGCCCCGTATCTACGCGCCCAGTTCGAGACCGAGTCGAAACGGGGTGAACGAGTCGTTCGAAAAGTCGTGCAGATCTCCTCGACGTCTGGAGTGCGGGGCAACGCGGGCCAGGTCAACTATTCCTCCGCGAAGGCGGCGGTGACCGGCATGACCCGCACGCTCGCCCGGGAGTGGGGCCGCTACGCGGTCACCGTGAACTGCGTGGCCTTCGGCTACATCCAGACGCGGCTCACCAAGCCGCTGGCCGAGGGCGAGGCCGGCACCATCGAGGTGGCCGGCCGGCAGGTGAAGGTCGGCGTGCAGGGCACGCGCATCGCGGCCATGAACCAGACCATCCCGCTCGGCCGCGGCGGCTTCCCGGAAGAAGCGGCCGGCGCGATCTACCTCTTCTGCAGCCCGGACAGCGACTTCGTCAGCGGCCAGACGCTCGTCGTCACCGGCGGCGCCTAGCGAGCCTCCGCCCCGTGTCCGGACCGCTCAGCGGCGTCCGCGTGGTGGACTGCACGACGGTCGTGCTCGGCCCCTGGGCCGCGCAGCAGCTGGGCGACCTGGGCGCCGACGTGATCAAGGTGGAGCCCCCCGAGGGCGACACCACCCGGCAGCTCGGCCCCATGAAGAACCCGAACATGGGCGCCTTCTTCCTGGCGTGCAACCGCAACAAGCGCTCGATCGTGCTCGACCTCAAGCAGGAGGCCGCGCGCGAGGTGCTGCGGCGGCTGGCCCGCGACGCCGACGTGTTGCTGCACAACTACCGGCCGCAGGCGGCGCGCCGGCTCGGCATGTCGTACGAGATTTTTCAAGCGGTCAATCCGGGGCTGGTCTACGTGGGCACCTACGGCTTTCGCGCCACCGGTCCCTACGGCGACAAGCCGGCCTATGACGACATCATCCAGGCCGCCTCGGGAGTCGCGTCGCTCCAGGCCTCGATCATCGGGGAGCCGCGCTACGTGCCGACGATCGTGGCCGACAAGTCGAGCAGCATGACCGTGCTGGCCGCGGTGCTCGCCGCGCTCTACCACAAGGCGCGCACCGGCGAGGGCCAGGAGGTCGAGGTGCCGATGTTCGAGTCGATGGCCGCGTGGGTGATGGTCGAGCACCTCTACGGGGAGACGTTCACCCCGCCCGCCGACACCATCGGCTACAAGCGCATCCTCAATCCGAACCGGCGGCCGTTCAAGACCAAGGACGGCTACCTCGCGATCCTCCCCTACACCGACCAGAACTGGCGCGACTTCTTCCAGCTGACCGGCCGCCAGGACCTGATGGACGACCCGCGCTACAAGACGCTCGGCACCCGTCTGCGACACATCGAGGGCCTCTACGCGGAGGTCGCGACCATGGCGGTGACCCGCACCAACGCGGAGTGGCTCACCGCGCTCGACAAGCTGAACGTCCCGGCGATGACCGTCAACACGCTGGAGTCCCTGCTGCACGACCCCCACCTGGAAGCGGTCGGCTTCTGGCAGCACGTCGTCCACCCGACCGAGGGCCCGATGCGCCTGCCCGGCCTGCCCGCCACCTACGGCAAGACCCCGGGCGCGATTCGCCGCCTGCCGCCGCGACTGGGCGAGCACAGCGAGGAGATTCTGCGCGAGGCCGGCTTCGACGCGGAGCGGATTGCGGCACTGGTGAAGTCCGGCGCCGCGCGCGCGGCGCGCTGAGCCGTCGACCGTCGCCCGCTCAGCTGCCGCCGTCCCCCAAGCGCAGTCGCCTCGGCCTCCTATGTGCCGGGCCGCGCATGTCCCGCGCGACCAGCGGGCCTCGTTCTTTACATCGCGTCGAGACGCTCGCAGTTGCGCATGAGGCGCGTGCGCGCCCGTGTCGCGTGGACCGGGACGAATCGCATCATCCGGATGGAGCAGGGCTCTGGGATGTCCCTCGACGGCGCCACACTGCCGGCTGCCACCCCGTCCGCACGGAGGGCGGTCCTGGTCACCCCCGTCGGGCTCGCCCTCGCTCCCCCCGCCCGGTCGAAGCCGGGACGCCGTCGAAGAAGTCCACCACGCCGGTCTCCAGCGAGTACTCCGCGCCGACCACCATCAGGCCGTCGTCCTGGATGAGGCGCTCCAGCAGCTCCGAGCCGTGGCGCAGGTGATCGACCGAGGCGCGGACGTTGGCGCGGACCGCGTCGCGCATGAGGCGCTCGGGATCCGCGCCCCGATGAGCCGCCAGCACCGTCTCGACCGAGGGGCGTACGCGGTCCACGATGGCGCGCAGGTTGCGCGACTGCCGGCCGCCCCGTCCCTGCAGATCCTCCAGCGCGGCCGTCACCACCCCGCACTGGGAGTGGCCCATCACCACCACGAGCCGCGTCCCGAAGCGCGATGCGGCGAACTCCACGCTGCCGACCTGGGAAGGCGCGACGATGTTGCCGCCCACCCGGATGACGAACAGGTCGCCGAAGCCCTGGTCGAAGACCAGCTCGGCGGGCACGCGTGAGTCCGAGCAGCCCAGGATGATCGCGAAGGGCTCCTGTCCCGAGACCAGCTCGGCGCGCCGCGACGGGTTCGAGAAGGACGAGGCGACCGCCCGGTCCGAGGTGAAGCGCCGGTTCCCGTCACGCAGCCGGGCCAGCGCGGGGGCGGCCTTCAGCATCGACACCGGCCGCCGCTCAGGGCAGCACCGAGGCGCGTGGCCGCGAGCGCCTCGCCGGCCACGTCCTCGGCCGGGCGCTTCCACGCCGCGGGATCGGGCGGTGTCACCTTCGTGCCAGCCACCATGCCTCCTCTTCCGAGGCTGAATGCGCGTCCGTGAACATCGTGCTTCTCGTCTCGGCGGTCGGCGCCGGCGCCGGATCCGGTGCTAGCCGCTAGCCCCATTCCGACAGTTCCACGGTGATGCCCTCCGGCCCGGAAAGGAAGACCAGCTTTCGGTCATGGAAGTACATGACCTCGTTCCGAAGCGGCACGCCCTTGGGTTTCAGCCTGGCCACCTCGGCCTCCAGGTTGTCGACGGCGAAGCAGACGTGGTTGAACCCCAGCCTGGTGAGGTTGGCAATGGCCGGGTCGATGAGCGGATCCGGGTGGTGGTACTTCAGCAACTGCACCTCGGTTCGCGGCGACACATCGGCAAGGACGAGTGTGACGTGTTCGGCCTCGATGTCCTCCACGCCCATGTAGGCGGAGAACTGTGGCCCCTTGATCACCACCGACTTGTCCTCCTTGAACCCCAGGAGGCCGAAGAACTGCTTGGCGGCGTCGATGTCTCTGACCACGACGGTGACGTGGTCGAAGTGCTTGATCATGGCGCCTGCTCCTTTGGTCGAGAATGCGCCGTTGGCGGCGGCATCGCGCGGCTCGAGCCCGGTGGGCTACCGCAGCACCGCGCGGGTGGCCGCGAGCGCCTCCCGGGCCACGTCCTCGGCCGGGCGCTTCCACGCGGCGGGATTGGGCGCCTCGTAGCTCGCGTAGCCGGTGTAGCCCTTGCGCTGGAAGGCGGCGAAGAACTCCTTGAAGGGCACGCTCCCCTGACCCGGCGGCAGGCGGTCCAGCGCCTTGCCCGGCTCCAGCCCGGTGCGCGGCACGTCGCTGTACTGCACGTAGGCGATCTCCTCGGGGCGCACGTCGTCGATGTCGCGCGGCGAGGCGCCGGTGCGGCCGAGGTGATAGGTGTCGAGCAGGAGGCCCGTGCTCGGATGGGCGGCGCGGGCCATGACCTCGCGCATCGGGCCCAGCGCGTTCAGCTGCTCGCACTGCGAGTTGAACTCGACGGCCAGGCGCACGCCGTGCTCGCGCGCGATGTCGCCGACTTCCCGGATGCTGCGGGCCGCCTCGGCCACGTCGCCACGGCCGCGGTCCACCGGGCTCATGATCGTCGCACAGCCGAGGGCCTTCGCGCGCGACGCCTGCTCGGCGAACACGCGCAGGAGACGCGCCCGCTCCTCGCCGCCGGCCCAGACCCAGCCCAGCTCGACGCCCACGCAGGCCACCGGCAGCCCGGAGGCGCGCACCAGCGCTAGCACCTGCTCGGCGGACTGCCCGGCCTGGGCGGCCCGCTCGAAGTCGAGCCGGCGCAGCTCGACGGCGTCCCAGCCCGTCTTCTTGATCACGCCGAGCGCGTCGGCGAGCGGCGTGGTGTCGAGCGTCCACGTATGCAGCGACAGCCTCATGGTCATGGGGTCGTCTCCGTGTCGCCGGGCAGGTCGAACGCCTCGGCCAGCAGCTCGTAGGAGCGCAGGCGCGCCTTGAAGTCGTGGGTGATGGTGACGACGATCAGCTCGTCGGCCTCGTAGTCGGCGGCCATCGCGAGGAGGCGCTCGCGCACCTGCTCGGGCGTCCCCACCACGCTGCGCCGGCTCGCGTGCTGGGCGATCGCCACCTCCTGGGCATTGTAAGGGTAGCGCTCCGCCTCCTCCACCGACGGGTACGGCCCCGGCCGGCCGGTGTACAGGCGCACGATGAACAAATCGCGGCTGCGCGCGAGCCGGCGCGCCTGCTCCTCGGTCTCCGCGCAGACCGCGAACACGGCCACGCTGCTGCGCGGGGCGGCCAGATCGGGCGAGGCGCAGAAGCGCCAGCGGTAGGCGCGCGTGACCTCGGCCCCGCCCTGCTCGTTGATGAAGTGCGCGAAGCAGAAGGCCTGGCCCAGATGGGCGGCGAGCAACGCGCTCTCGTCGCTCGAGCCGAGCAGCCAGACCTCCGGCACGCTCGGCCCCGCGGGCATGGCGTGCACGCCGCGCCATGGGTGATTGGCGGGCAGATCGTCGTGGAGGAAGGCCACCACGTCCTGGATCTGCTGCGGATAGTGCTCGATGCCCTGCCCGCCGACCCCGTGGCGCAGGATGCGCGCGGTCCGCTGATCGCTGCCCGGCGCGCGGCCGATGCCGAGGTCGATGCGGCCCGGGTGGAGCGTCTCCAGCATGCGGAACTGCTCGGCCACCTTCAGCGCGCTGTAGTGCGGCAGCATCACGCCGCCCGATCCCACCCGGAGGCGGCTCGTGATCGCCGCCACCTGCGCGATCAGCACCTCGGGGCTGGCGCCGGCCAGGCCGGGAGTGGAGTGATGCTCGGCCAGCCAGTAGCGGTGGTAGCCCCAGCGGTCGGCGGCACGCGCGAGCTCGAGCGTCTCGTGGACCGCGTCGGCGGGGGTGCCGCCGCTGCGGACGGGGGATTGGTCGAGGAGGCCGATGCGCATTCGGCGGCCCCTCACCCTGCCCTCTCCCCGGAGGGGAGAGGGAGAAGCGCGCGAGGAGGCATCAATTGATCCGCTTGGTCTTGCCCTTCCACTCCCGGTCGCGCAGCACGAACTTCTGGATCTTGCCCGTCGAGGTCTTGGGCAGGTCGCCGAACTCGACCGCGGCCGGCGCCTTGAAGCCCGCGATGTGCTGCTTGCAGAACTCGATGATCTCCGGCTCGGTCGCGCGCTGCCCGGGCTTCAGGGTCACGAAGGCCTTGGGCCGCTCGCCCCATTTTTCATCCGGGATCGCCACGACTGCGCACTCCATCACCGCGGGGTGCCGGGCCACGCACTGCTCCACCTCGATGGTGGAGATGTTCTCGCCCCCCGAGATGATGATGTCCTTCTTGCGGTCGCGCAGCTCGATGTAGCCGTCGGGATGCCAGACCCCGATGTCGCCGGAGTGGAACCAGCCGCCGCGGAAGGCCTCCGCGGTGGCCTCCGGCTGCTCGTAGTAGCCCTTGGCCACGTTGTTGCCGACCATGATCACCTCGCCGAGCGTCTCGCCGTCCTGCGGCACGTCGTTCATGTGCTCGTCCACCACGCGAACCAGGTCGAAGAGCGCGTAGCCCTGTCCCTGCCGGGCGGCGAGACGGGCCTGCTCCTCCGCGGGGAGCCGGTCCCAGTCCGCGTTCCAGCCGCACACGGTGTGCGGCCCGTAGGTCTCGGTGAGCCCGTAGACGTGCACCGGCCTGAAGCCCAGCTCCTTCAGCTTGCCCAGCAGCGTGGGCGAGGGCGGCGCGCCGGCCACCGTCACCGTCACCGGGCGAGCCAGCTTGTGCGCCTTCGGGTCGTTCACCACCCCGATCTGCACGGTGGGCGCGCCGTTGTAGTGGGTGACGCCCTCGCGGTCGAGCAGGTCCCAGATGCGCCCGGGCTCGACCCTCCGGAGACAGACGTGCGTCCCCGCCACCGCGGTCACCGCCCACGTGAAGCACCAGCCGTTGCAGTGAAACATCGGCAGCGTCCAGAGGTACTTCGTGTCGAACGACATCGCGGTCTCGACGAGCTCGCCCAGCGCGTTCACCCACACTCCCCGGTGCGAGTACATGACGCCCTTGGGCCGGCCGGTCGTCCCCGACGTGTAGTTGATCGAGATGGTCTCGCCCTCGTCCTCGAGCCAGCTCTCGACTTGCTCGGGGGAGCCGCCGGCCAGGAAGTCCTCGTAGGGATCGCCGGGCGCGCCGGTGTCGTCCACGCGCACGACCCGCACCCCCGGCAGATCGAGCGGCTTCACCAGGCCCGCGAACTCGGCGTCCACGAACAAGAACTTCGCGCCGGAGTGCTGGAGGATGTAGCCGATCTCGTCGGAGGAGAGCCGGATGTTGATCGCCACCAGGATGCCGCCGGCCGCGGGCACGCCGTAGTGGGCCTCGAGCATGGGCGGGGTGTTCGGGCAGATGAACGCGACCCGATCCTGCTTCTGCAGCCCGGCCGCGCGCAGTGACGAGGCGAGCCGGTTCACCCGTTCGGAGAATTGCCGGTACGTGTACCGCCGCTCGCCGTGCACGACCGCCGTCTTGTCGGGGAAGACGTAGGCGCTGCGGACGAGGAAGCTCACGGGCGTGAGCTCGGTGCGGTAGACCTTGTGATGCTTCATCGAAGGTGCCCTCCGGATCGGCGTGGATGAAACGCGCTCCCGCAGTGTACCCAAGCGGGTCCGGATTGGCGAGGCCCTGCTACAATGCGGGGGCTCCATGGCCTGGGACGATCGGATGAAGGACTTCCACGCCCGTCGCGCGCACGCGCGCGGCATGGGAGGCCCCGAGCGGCTCGCGCGGCGCCGGGCCGCGGGCGCGCTGAACGCGCGCGAGCGCGTCGAGCGCCTGTTGGACTCCGGTTCATTCCTCGAAATTGGCACGTTCAACACCTCCGACGTGCCGGGCATGGAAGCCGAGACGCCGGCCGACTCCAAGGTCGGCGGCTTCGGCCGCATCGACGGCCGACCGGTGGTCGTCTGCTCCAACGACTTCACGGTCCTCGCCGCCACCTCGAGCCGCGTGGCCTCGCACAAGGAGGCCGAGCTCAAGCGGCTGGCCGCGCGCCGCGGCCTGCCCATCGTCTACCTGGCCGAGGCCGGCGGCGCGCGCATGCCCGACATCATGGGCTCGGCCGGCATCGCCTCGTTCGGCACCTCGACCTACTACGGGACGCGCCGGCGGCGGGTGCCGATGGTGACCGCGGTGCTCGGGCAGTCCTACGGGCTGCCGACCTGGAACGCCTGCCTCTCCGACGTGGTGGTGATGCTGGACGGCGCCTCGATGGCGGTGTCCGGCCCGCGCGTGCTCGAGCTGGCCACCGGCGAGCAGATCTCGCCCGAGGAGCTGGGCGGCGCCCGGATGCACGCCGAGGAGACCGGCTTCGCCGATCTGGTCGGCAAGACTGAAGACGAATGCCTGGACCTCGTGAAGCGCGTGCTCTCGTACCTGCCCTCGCACCACCGGCAGGCGCCGCCCACCGCGGAGGTGCCCGCCGCGTCGGGGGCCGAGATGGGCACCATCGCGGACCTGGTGCCGGAGGCGCGCAACCGTGCCTACGACATGACGCGCGTCCTGCGTCGACTCGCCGACGGCGGCGAGATCTTCCAGATCAAGGAGCGCTTCGGCAAGAGCGTGATCACCGCGCTGGCCCGCATGGGCGGCCACGTGGTGGGCTTCGTGGCCAGCCAGCCCATCCAGAAGGGCGGCGCCTGCGACGCCGACGGCTGCGACAAGGCCACCTCGTTCATCGTGCTCTGCGACTCGTTCAACATCCCGCTCGTGTTCCTGCACGACATCCCCGGCTTCTTCATCGGCCGCGACGCCGAGCGGAAGCGGGTGGCCGGCAAGATCATCACCTGGATGGACGCCCTCGGCATGGTCACGGTGCCGCGCGTGTCGATCATCGTGCGCAAGACGTACGGCCAGGCCTACTTCAACATGGGCGGCGGCGGGTACGCCGACCTCCTGGTGGCGTGGCCGACCGCCGAGATGTCGTTCATGGACCCGGCCACCGGGGTGAACGTCGTCCACGGCGCCGAGCTGGCCCGCCTCCCCGGCGAGGAGCGCGCGGCGCGCCGGCAGGAGCTGCTCGCCCAGTGGGAGCTGGACACGCTGCCCTACGGCGCGGCCGCGCGCCACCTGATCCAGGACGTGATCGACCCCGCGGACACGCGCGACGTGGTGGTCCGCTTCCTCGCCCAGTCGCGCGCACGCACCGCCATCGGCCGCCACCGCCTCGCCGGCTGGCCCACCACGTTCTAGGCGCGCGCTCGTTGTCGCTCGCCCTGCTGTCACCCGCGTGGCTGCTGGGCGCCCTCGTCATCGGGGTGGCCTGCTTCGTCCAGGGACTGGCCGGCTTCGGCATCGGCCTGGTCTCGCTCGCGTTCCTGCCCTACCTCATGTCGCCCGCGCACGCCATCGTGCTGATCACGCTCTACGCGGCGGTCTTCACCGTGATCATCTTCATCCCGCTGCGGAGAGATTTCGTGCTGCGCGGCATGATCGAGCTGACCATCGGCACCGTGCTGGCCACGCCGTTCGGGATCTGGGTCCTGGCGGTCCTCTCGCCCGCTACGCTCACGCGCCTGATCGGACTGGTCCTGCTGCTGATCGTGGCGCTCGAGTGGTTCGGCCTCTACCCGCAGGGCCTCTCCGGTCGCGGGTGGGGCTTCGGCGCGGGCGGCGTGGCGGGGCTGCTGGGCGGGGCGATCGGCACGCCGGGCCCGGCGGTGATCCTCTACGCGGCGGCGCAGGACTGGAGCCCGCGCACCGTGAAGGCCAACATCCAGGCGTTCCTCATCGTCAACCAGACCGTCATCGTGATCGGCTACTGGTGGGCGGGGCTGCTCGATCGTGAAGTCTGGCGGCTCTCGACGCTGTACGCGGTGCCCGCGGTGGCCGGGCTCGCGGCGGGCATGCTGCTCTTCGACCGCCTCGACCGCGCGCGCTTCCGTCGCGTGGTCTTCGCGGTCCTCTTCCTCTCGGGCCTGGTGCTGCTGCTCCGCGGCTGAGCGGGGTCCTCGGGGCGGTCGGCCGGCTCGCCGCTCAGGCGCTCGATGACCGCGCGCATGCCGCGGGCGTCAGTCGAGCCCCCAGGTGCGCACCTGCCGGGGCACCACGCGCCACATCACGCGATTGGCCGGCATCGTGCGGCCGCCCCAGTACTCCGCGAGGTGCGGATGGTACTTGTCGAGCATGCGAGTGGCCAGCTCGCGGCGCTCGGGCGAATCGCCGAGGAACTCGGCGCGCCCGCGGATGGCGACCCCTTTGATCTCGGCGCCGCGCGTGCCGCTCTCGGCGACGATGTGCAGCCGCGGATCGCGCCTCAGATTGTGGACCTTCCGCAGGTTGTCCACGCTGATCAGCGTCATCGCGGTCGAATCGTGCAGAAACCACATCGCGGTGAGGAGCGGGCTGCCGTCGGGATTGATGGTGCCGAGCACCACGATCTCCTTGCCGGCCAGGTACTGCTGGACGCGGGGATCGGCGAGCTTCATCGCGGGCACCTCCGGGCTCGAGCTTCCGCGGGCCCCTCACCCTGCCCTCTCCCCGGAGGGGAGAGGAAGAGGGGGCGGCGTCGGGTCACTGGGCGATCCAGACCTTCATGAACGTGTTGTTGTCGTAGGTCGTGAGCCCGGGCTTGTAATTGCGGAGCTTCTTGTCCTTGAAGAACCACCCCTCGACCCAGCCCACCGCGATCGAGGCGTGATCGCCCCGGGCGAGCAGGTAGCGCTGCAGCTCCCAGTAGGCCTGCTTGCGCTTGTCGCGGTTGGTCTCCTTCAGCGCCCGCTCCGCCATCTCGTCGACCTTGGGATCGGAATACTGGCCGTAATTGCTCCCCGCCTCGGTGGTGTAGGCGATGTGGAAGACGCCCGACGGCTCGTTGATGTCCATCGCGCGGTCCTGGCTGGCGATGATGGTGAAGTCCCCCTTGCCGAAGGCGGCGTAGCCCGCCGCGCTCTCGTGGGTCTTCATCGTCCCGCGGATCCCGATCTTCCGCAGCTGCGCGATCACGAGCTGGCCGCGATCGACGTAGTTGCCGACCTGTCGCACCGCGACCTCCACGTCGAGGCCGCCCGGGTAGTGCTTCTCCACCAGCTTCCTGGCCTCGGCGAGATCGGCGTCCTTGGGCTGGCGGCAGCCCGGGGCCTTGGCCACCTCGTCCAGCGGCAGCGCGAAGTCGCCCACCAGCTTCGGGTCGAGGATCGCGCACGGCACCCCCGCGCCCTCCAGCGCCTTGGACACCAGGTCCTGCCGGTCGATGGCCAGGTTGACCGCCCGGCGCATGTCCGGGTTGTCGAAGGGCGGCTTCCTGGCGTTGAGGTAGACGAAGAACACCGTGTTGATCGGCGCCTGGTAGATGTCGACGTCGGTGCGGGCGCGGGCCAGCTCGTCGGCCTGGGTCTTCCGCATCGGCGGCCACGCGTCCCACAGCATGATCTTGGACGCCTTGGCCGCGGCCAGCTGGGTCGGCCCGCCCACCAGGATGAACTGCTTGACCCCGTCGAGGTAGGGCAGCCCCGGGATGAAGTAGCTCGGGTTCTTCTCCCACTCGATCACGCTGCCCCGCTCGTACTTCTTGAACTTGAACGGTCCGGTGCCGATCTGGGCCTCCGGCGCGTTGAGGTCGCCGTACTTGGCGAGGATGTGCTTGGCCGCCACCCGGCACCACGCCGACGCGACCGAGGGCAGGAAGGGCGCCGCCGCGAACTTGAGCTTGAACTCGACGGTGCTCGGATCCACCGCCTCCACGCTCGCCACCATCGGCTTGAGCGCGGCCCCGCACTTGGGGCTCTTGAACTGCGGGTTCAGCACGCGGTCGAACGAGGCCTTGACGTCGGCCGAGCTGAAGGGCTGGCCGTCGTGCCACGTCACGTTCTTCCGCAGGTGGAAGGTGTAGGTCTTGCCGTCCGGGGACGCCGTCCACCGCTCGGCCAGGTCGCCGATGATCTTGCTCGGCTCGTCGGGGTCGTACTGCAGCAATCCGCTGTAGACGCCCGCGGTCGCCTGCTGGACGACCAGCGGCGACTCGGCGTGCACGTCGAGGCGGCCGGGATCGCCGTAGTCGAACCAGTTGAGAATGCCGCCGGTGCGCGGCTTCTCCTGCGCGTGCGCCGGCATACCGCCGATGGCGAGCAGCGCGGCCACGAGGACCGCGAGGCGAGTGCGTCTCGAGAGGCTCATGCGTATCGCTCCTTTGGGGTCTCCGGGCTATCCCAGCCCGCCGCGGAGACGCGGGTCCGTCAGGTCGCGGATCGAATCGCCCAGCAGGTTGAGGCCGAACACGGCCAGGCTGATGGCCAGTCCGGGGAAGAATACCATCCAGGGCGCGGTTTCCAGCGCCTGGATACCGGCCGCCAGCATGCCGCCCCACGACGGCTCGTCGGGCGGCGCGCCCGCGCCGATGAAGCTCAGCGAGGCCTCCACCACGATGGCGTACGAGATGTTGGTGGTGACGAGCACGATGTAGCTGGCCAGACAGTTCGGGATCAGGTGCCGGCACACGATGCGTGCGCGCGAGGCGCCGGCCGCCTCGGCGGCCTCGATGAACGGGGTGGCCGCGATCCCGAGCGCGACCGAACGGATCGTCCGCGCCGCGGTCGGGGTGAGCAGGATCACCAGGGCGAGGATGACGTTGTTGACCGACTGGCCGAGGGCCGCCATCAGCGACAGGGCCAGGATGATCGGCGGCAGGGCCATGAGACAGTCCACCACTCGCTGGCTGCCGATGTCGGCGGCGCCGCCCACGTACCCGGTCACCGCGCCCCACACCGCGCCCAGCGTGATGCCGAAGAGCACCGAGGCCACGCCGACGTAGAGCGAGAGGCGCGCGCCCCAGATCACGCGGCTCAGCATGTCGCGGCCCACCTGATCCGTGCCCATCGGAAACTCGCGGCTCGGCGCGACGTAGGGCGCGAAGCCGGTCTCCTTCGGCCCGTGGGGAGCGAGCACCGGCGCGAGCACCGCCACCGCGATCAACACGAGCACCACCACCGCGCCCGCCGCTCCGAGGGGCTGGGTCACGACGAAGCGCGCGACCGCGCCCCTCACGCGTACCGGATGCGCGGGTCGAGCCACGCGTAGAGGAGGTCCACCACCAGGTTCACGATGAGGAACACCAGCGCCATCACGAAGACCATGGCCTGCACGGTCGGGTAGTCGCGCTGGCTGACCGCCTGGATGAGGGCGCTGCCCATCCCGGGAACCACGAAGATGATCTCCATGATCACGAGCCCGCCCAGGAGCCGGCCGCCCCACCATCCGATGAACGTGATCACCGGCAGCAGCGAGTTGCGCAGGGCGTGCCGATAGACCACCGCGCGCTCGGCCAGCCCTTTGGCCCGCGCGGTGCGCACGTAGTCCTGGCGCACCACCTCGAGCATCTGCGATCGAGTGAGGCGCGTGATCGGCGCGCTGATGTAGTAGGCCTGGGCCAGGGCGGGCCAGATGAGCTGCTTGAGGTTCTCGATCGGGCTCTCGGTGAACGAGACGAACTCGAGTGGCGGCAGCCAGCGAAAGAAGCGCACGAGGCCGTACAGGATCAGCGCCCCCGTGAAGAAGAGGGGCAAGCTCAGCCCGCTCAGGCTGACCAGCCGCGCCAGGTAGTCGAGCGGCCGGTTCTGCCGCACCGCCGAGACCACCCCGAGCGGCACCGCCCACACCATCGCGATCACCAGGGTCAGCAGCGCGAGCTCCATCGAGCGCGGGAACCGTTCCTTCAAGATGTCGACGACCGGCCGGCGCTGCAGGTAGGACTGCCCGAAGTCGCCCCGCACCGCCCCCGCGATCCAGTCCAGATACTGGCTGACGATCGGGCGGTCCAGCCCCAGCTCCTGGCGGATCTGCTGGATCTGCCGCTGCTGCACCGCGCTCGACTCCGAGCCGGTCTGGTAGACGAGGATCTCCGCGATGTCGCCGGGCACGAGCCGCAGCAGGACGAAGATCAGGATCGAGGCGCCCAGCAGCGTGGGCAGGAAGAGGAGGAGCCGGCGCAGGACGTAGACCGACACGGATCAGGCCGGACGCGCCGACGCGCCGGCCCGCGTCTCGGCGGAGGTCTCGCGCGGCCCCCTCACAGCCGGTGTCGGCGGATGGTCTTGGCCATCGCCTCCGGGCTGAAGCCGAGCTGGAGCAAGGCCGCGCCCAGATCGAAGGACTCGCGGTACGCGGCGATCTTGCCGTCGCGCTTCTCGAAGAGGCTCATGCCGCGGAAGCGCACCGGGCGGCCCGCGCTGCGGGGAATCGCGTCGCTCACCGTGTAGGCGAACGTCCACTCCGCGCCCGCGCCGGTCTCGGTCTCCACGATCGTCTCCATGGTCCAGTGGTAGTCGCGGCCCTCGCGGAACATGCGCTCGAACATCGCCCGCAGCTGATCGCCTCCCGCGTGGCCGCCGAAGAAGGTGTCGTGATAGGACCCGTCCGGCGTGAAGCACGCGACCAGGGCCGCGACGTCCTGCTTGTTGAAGGCCCGCTCGAACTCGCGCACGATGCTCATGGCCGTCTCCCGAACGACGCCGGCCGGCGAACCCGGCTCAGCGGATCACGAACTGCAGGTGGCGGTGGGCCTCGCGCAGGGCCGCCTCCGCCTGCCCCGGCGTGGCCGCGCGCGAGAAGATGAAGCCGAGATAGCGTGACCCCTCGGGCAGCGGCACGACCTCCTGTCCCTTGTGGAGCGAGATGGTGAGGTCCTCGATGGCCGCGACCGCGCGCGCCTCGTCGAGCCCGCGCACCTCCTCGAGCACGCCCCCGCGCGGGATCGGGATCATCATCACCGCGGCGGCGGCGGGCTGGCGCTCGAACAACGTCACCGGCCGGTCGAGGGCGGCCCTCAAGATAAGTTCCTCGAGCGACATGCCGGTGCCGAAGCGGAGCGTCCGCCCGCACAGCCCGCCGATCGAGCGCGCCGCGACCTCCAGCACCACCGGCTCGACCCCGCCCGCGGTCGGCCGCAGGCGCAGCTCGGCGTGCACCGCGCCGTCGGAGAGCCCGAGGGCGCGCGCGGCCCGCGCGGTCACGTCCACGATCGCGCGCTGGACCGGGTCGGGGTGCCGGGACGGGGTCACGTAGATCGTCTCCTCGAAGAAGGGTCCGTCGAGGGGATCCGGCTTGTCGAACAGCGCGAGGGCGCGAAGGACGCCGCGCTCGAGCAATCCTTCGAGGGCGACCTCGACGCCGGGGACGAACGATTCGACCAGGATCTCGTCGGTGCCCGCGCCCAGATCGGCCACGTCCGGCGCGCGCAGGATGGCCGCGAGTCGCGCGAAGGCGGCCACGAACGCGTCCTCGTCGTCGGCCCGGATCACCCCGCGGCTCGCCGAGAGCACCAGCGGCTTGAGCACACACGGGTACGCGACGCGACGGGCCGCCGCGCGCGGATCGTCGTCCACCGAGACCAGCGTGAACGCGGGCGACGGCACCCCCCCTCCGGCCAGCCGCTCGCGCATCACCCGCTTGTTGCGCGTGGCCTGCGCGGCGGCCAGCGGGTTCACCCGCAGGCCGAGCGCCTCGCCGATCGCGGAGGCGACCACGGTGGTCGCGTCGTCCACCGGCACCACCGCGTCGATGGGCCGGCGCGCCGCGTAGCCGCGCATCTCCCGGGCCGCCGCGGCGGGATCGCGGAAGGGCAGCGTGAGCAGATGATCCGGGAACTCGCCCGACATGACGTTGGGCCGATCGGAGGCGATCACCAGATCGACGTCCAGCGTCCGGGCCGCCTCGACGAAGTCCTCGGTCCGATACGTGGTGGTGGGAATCAGGAGCAACAAGCGCTGGAAGTGCCCCATGGCCGCGGCGGACCCGAGTTTATCACGCCGCCCACCGCCCGCAGTTTGGTATACATGAGAACCCGGCTCCCGTCCGGGATCCCGCAGCGGCGAGGAGGCGATCACCATGCGCGTCGGCGTCATGATCGAGGGGCAGGAAGGGCTCACCTGGGAGCGCTGGCTCCGGCTGATCGACGCGGCCGAGGACATGGGCTACGAGTCGCTCTGCCGATCGGATCACCTCACGAGCCTCGCGGGCGATTCGAAGCGTCCCTCGCTCGAGACGTGGACGTCGCTGACGCTGGTGGCGGTGCGCACCCGACGCATCCGCTTCGGTCCGATGGTCTCGCCGGTCACGTTCTACCAGCCCGCGCTGCTCGCCAAGATGGCGGTGTCGCTCGACACCCTGTCCAACGGCCGCATGGACCTGGGCATCGGCGGAGGCTGGAACGAGCCCGAGCACGCGACCTTCGGCATTCCGCTGCCCCCGGTGAAGGAGCGGCTCGATCGACTGGAGGCGGCCGCGCGTTACATCCGCGCGCTCGGGGTGGGCGAGCCGGTCACCCTCGACCAGCCCTACTACGGCCTGCGCAAGGCCGAGAACTATCCCCTGCCCACCTACGGCCGGCTGCGCGTGGTGGTCGGCGGACGCGGCGAGAAGCGGACCCTGCGCATCGCGGCCGAGTTCGCGGACGAGTGGAACGTCACGCGGGTGGACCAGGACGGCTTCCGCCAGAAGCGCGAGGTGCTGGCCCAGCATTGCGCGGCGGTGCGCCGAGACCCCGAGACCATCGCCCGCTCGCTGATGATCCCGCTCGCGATCGGGCGCGATCGGCCAGACGTGGCCCGCCGCATCGCGGCCGCGCGGGCCATCTTCCCCCAGGTGCCCGCCGACGACGAGGCGTGGCGCAAGGCGAGCTTCCTGGCCGGCACCCCCGGCGAGGTGGTGGAGAGCCTCGAGCAGTGGGAGGCGGCCGGGGTGCAGCGCGTGCTCCTGCAGATGCTCGACCAGGAGGACCTGGCCGCGCTGGAGCTGTTCGCCCGTCACGTGCTGCCGCACGTCAAGTAGGCGGCGGCGCGATGGGGGTCTTCCTCACCGCCGACGGCCTGCTCGCACTCGCCACGCTGTCCGCCATGGAGATCGTCCTCGGCATCGACAACGTGGTGTTCATCGCGATCCTGGTCGGTCGTCTCCCCGAGGCCCAGCGCGAGGTCGCGAGGCGCCTCGGGCTGATCCTGGCCCTGGGCATCCGCATCGGGCTGCTCTTCACGATCTCGTGGATGATGAGCCTGACCGAGCCGCTCTTCACCGCGTTCGGCGGCGCGGTGTCCGGACGCGATCTGATCCTGCTCGGCGGCGGCCTCTTCCTGATCTTCAAGGCCACCTGGGAGGTCTACGAGAAGGTCGAGGCGGATCCGCACGAGCAGGCCGCCGCGGCCGTCCGCGGCGTGTTCGTGTGGGTGCTCCTGCAGATCCTGCTCCTCGACATCGTGTTCTCGCTCGACTCGGTGATCACCGCGGTCGGGATGGCGAACGACCTGTCCATCATGATCACCGCGATGGTGATCGCGATGCTCGTCATGCTGGCCTCCGCGCGGACGGTCAGCCGCTTCATCGACCAGCATCCGAGCCTGAAGATCCTGGCCCTCGCGTTCCTGCTGCTGATCGGGGTGATGCTGGTGGCCGAGGGGATGGGCACCCACGTGAACAAGGGCTACATCTACTTCGCGATGGCCTTTTCGCTGCTGGTCGAGCTGCTGAACATGCGCTACCGGCGCGGCCGGCGGCCGGCGCGCGCGCGGCACTAGGTTCCCGCGCGCGCCTCCACCGCGAGACGGGCCAGCACCAGGGTCAGGGAGACCAGCACCGGCCCGACCACGAGCCCGATCGGGCCGAACGCGCTGACCCCGCCGAGCACGCCCAGGAACACCGGGAGCGTCGAGATCTGGGCGCGCCCGGAGATGAAGAGTGGGCGGAGGACGTTGTCGGCGCTCGACACCACCACCACGCCCCACCCGGCCAGGAAGAGAGCCGCGATCCACCGCCCTTGCAGGAACAGCACCGCGACGGCGGGCACCCACACCAGCGGGGTGCCGACGAGCGGGATGAGCGCGCCGACCGCGGCGAGCGCGCCGAACACCAGGGGCGAGGTCAGGCCCACCAGAGCGAAGCCGGCGGCTACCAGCACGCCCTGCACGAGGGCGGTCAGCAGGGAGCCGAAGACCACCGCGCGAATGACCGCGCCCACGTGCTCCACCAGGTGGTCGCGCCGCTCGGGGGCCAGCGGGATCAGCCCGACCGCGGTTCTCACGATGGCGTCACCGTCGCGCAGGAAGAAGAAGAGCAGGAACAGCGTGACCGCCAGCCCCACCATCGCGTTGAGCGCCCCGACCACGAACGAGCCGCTCAGGAGCACCATCTTCTGCAGCAGGCCCTGCACGCCGCTCATCAGCCAGTCCTGGATCTGGTCGGCGCTCACCGGGGCCCTCCGGGCGGCCCAGTCGATGGCCCGGGTCACGATCGGAATATTGAACACGTCGCCCGGATCCGAGATCCCGGCCTGGGCCACCAGGGCCTGGACGCGGCCGAACAGGTCGCGGGCCTGGCTCGCGAAAGCCAGGCTCAGCAGCGGCGCGGGGGCGATCAGCACGATCGCGGTCGCGACCGTGAGGCCGACCGCGCTGAGCGCGACGCGTCCGCGCGCGCGGCGAACCAGGATCCGGTGGAGCGGCGAGAGCAGGAAGGCCAGCAGCATCGACCAGAGGGTCGGCTCGAGGAACGGCCGCACGATGAGGAACAACGCGCCGCCGAGCAGCGCCGCGGTCGCCAGCGCGAACACGCGCGAGTAGAACCGGTCGTCGCGCGCATTCATCGCCGGCTGCCGAGCTGGCGCAGCGAGATCCCGTGCAGCACCCAGGCCAGCGGCACCAGGAACGCGGGCAGCCAGATGTAGGGCGCGCTCCCGATGAAGGTCGTGGGGGGATCGGTCGCGATCATCCGGAACGGCGTCGGGGCGGAGAGCTGCGCGTGCACCACCACGTTCAGCAGGATGAGGATGCCCGCCACGTTCCACCACACCGCCACCCGCTCCGGCCACGCGCGGCGAACGAAGCAGTAGTAGGCCACCACCGGCGCGGTCAGTCCGACCAGGATGTCCACGTTGCGCCCGGTGAAGGTCATGATCTCGGGCGCCACCCCCGCCACCGCGAGCCGCCACAGCACGATCTCCACGACGATGCGAAAGCTCTGCGCGGCGACCGGCCACGCGCGCGGCAGCGCGTCCAGCCACGGCCGGGCCGCGGGCGAGAAGACGAGCGCGAGCATGGCCAGCAGCGGCGGCCCGATGGCCAGCAGCATGTGCGGTGGCAGCGACCGGAAGTCGACGAAGAACTCGCGCTCGGCCATCGCCACCATGAGGGCGAGCCAGCCTACCAGCCCCACCGCGGCCAGCCGCACGCCGCGGCGCGCGGCCGGTCCGACGCGGCGCGCGGCCCGCGCCGCGCCGGCCAGCCCCACGATGAGCATCGCGGCCACGACGGCGACGAACAGCGCGGTGATTCCAGCGGGCGCGGTCGGCAGCATCGCGGCATGGATAGCACATCTCGCGCGCGAACGCGGCATGAACACGCGCGTCAGGCCCATGACACCGGTCCCGGCGGGCGCGCGCTATGTGCCGATTCTCGCTCGACCGCGCCCCGCCGCGGGGGCTGGCACCGCGATTGCTCCATCTCCGCCCCGCGGAGCCTCTTCCCGACAACGGCAAACCCGTCGTGAGACGGGGACGCAAAGCCACGGATCAGGGAGTGCCCCTGACGGCCGGGCTACCGAAGGAAGGCGCTCGAAGCGCTCACCGCCCTCGTCGGGATCTCAACGCTCCGCACACAGGAGGATCCTGATGAGAAAGATGCTGTCCCGCTTCGTCGTCCGTCGGCTCGCGGCCCTCGCCCTCATTCTCTTTGCGCCGGTTCCCGCCGCGGCAGACGACGCCATCATGGGCATGGATCAGTACAAGACGAGCAAGGCCCGCACCCTCGCCACCACGCACGAGTCACAGCTCAAGCAGATGCGCGAGGAGATCTACTACTGCATGCCGTGGGTCGGCGTGCAGAAGGCGGGCATCGGCTTCCGCCAGCCGCGGTTCGCGGTGGAGGACGATCGCTACCTCTCGGTCTGGATCGTGATCGACCAGGACGAGGACGCGCGCTTCTCGGCGTTGCCGCCGGAGCGGCGCGCCTCCGCGATGTTCTCCCGCTACGGCACCGACCTGCTGCGTCGCATGACCTCGATCCAGCCGGTCGTGGCCGATCCCAACGTGTACGGCTTCTCGGTGGTGCTCTCCTGGCTCAAGCCGGGCACCGGCAAGGCGGCCCAGCCGGTCAACGAGACGCTCGCCCTGTTCGCCGACAAGCAGACCACGCTGGGCTTCCTCGGCAAGCGGGTGAGCGGCCCCGAGTTCCTCCGTCGTGCCAAGTTCGCGGTCTTCGACGGCACGACCGAACTGGGCCGGCTGCCGATCGAGGTCTGGGAGGATTCCTTCGTGAAGACGTTCAAGGTCGCCAACTACGAGGCCCCCAAGGGCCAGAGGTGCTCGGGCTAGTCCCCGGTACGAACCCAGGCCGCTCGGAAGGGCCCGACGCGAGAGCCGATGAAGCCGACGGGTCCTTCCGGGTGGCCGCTAGGTGACGGGAACACGGTCGCCGGCCTGGTACCACACCGGGTCGGCGGCCGGCCGGAACAGCTTCACCCGCGCGGTACCGTGCGCGGTCACCGCCCCGTCGGCCGCCACCACCCACGCCCCTTCCTCCAGGCCCAGCACCGGATTGCCGTTGACCACGTGATACTCCCGGATGCGGTCGTCGCGCGTCTCGCTGAACGGCGCCATCGCGGGATCGGTCGCCTGGTAGTGGGGATTGATGTTGAAGCCCACCAGCCCGAGCGCGTCGAACCGATCGAGCCCCACCACGTTCCAGTCGTTGGTCGTGAGGATCGTCGGCCCCGCGACGTTGGAGCCGGCGCTCGCGCCCATGTACGGCATCCCCGCGGCCACGCGCGCCCGGATCGCCTCGAGCAAGCCCGCGGCGCGCAGCCGCTGCAGCAGCGCGTAGGTGTTCCCGCCGCCCATGAAGAGCGCCTCCACGTCGGCCAGGGTCGCGAGCGGCTCGTCGTTCCAGCGCAGGTGGACGAGGTCCAGCCCCGCGCCCTCGGGCGGGGCGGGCTCGAGCGCGGCCCGGATGCGCTCGAAGTAGACGGTCTCGTCGTGGAGGCTCGCCGCGGTGACGAAGGCGATGCGCCGACGCGGGCCCACGAACTCGGCCAGCGCGGCGCGGCCGACCGGGCCGAGCGGCCCGCCCGAGTGCAGCAGGACGCGCATCCGGCCTCAGCCGAGCAGGCGGCGGAGCTGCGCCATGGACTTCACCACGTAGTGCGCCACCCCGTCGGGTCCGCCCTTCGGAGCGAACAGGACCGCGGTCATGCCGACGCGGCGGGCGCCGCGCACATCGGAATCCACGCTGTCGCCCACCATCGCCGCCTCGTCCACGGACAGCCCCATGCGCTGCAGCGCCAGCTCGAAGAGCGGAGGCTCCGGCTTGCCGATGACGATCGGGCGCGCCCCGGCGGCGGTGGCGACGGCCTCCACGATGGCGCCGCAGCCCGGCAGGAACTGTCCGTCCTCCAGGGGCAGCCGCGCATCGATGTTCGGGGTGACGAACACCGCGCCGCCGGCCACCGCCCGCGCGGCCGCGGTCAGGCGCTCGTAGGTGAAGTCGAAGTCGTTGCCGACCACGACCACCGTCGCCTCCCCGGCGGCCCCGATCGGCACCACGGTGTGGCCGGCCTCCCGCAGCACCTCCGCCAGCTCGGGGCCGCCGATGGCCAGCACCGGGCAGCGGCCCCATCGCTGGGCCACGACCTCGCCCAGGATCTCGAGCGGGGTGAGGACCTCGGCCTCCTTGGCCTCGACGCCCAGGCGCGCGAGCTTGCCCTGCATGGTTCGGGCGCGGGCCCGCGAGTTGTTGGTGAGAAAGCACAGGCTCTTGCCCTGCTGGCGGATGTGGCCGAGGGTCTCGGCGGCGCCGGGCATCAGAACCTCGCCCGTCCAGACGCAGCCGTCCAGGTCGAACACGAAGCCACGCATCTCGCGCAGGGATCGGCGGGTCGGGCTCATGACTGCCGGCCGGATGTTAACACGCGTGCCGCGGGCCCGGCAGCGAAGCCCGGCGGCGCCTGCCGGAAAACTTTGGGCGCGAGCCGGATCGCGCTAGATTTGACGCAGCCATGAGTCGAGGCCGGACGTATACGCTCCGGAACGCGGCCTCCATCGTCTTTGCCCTGACGGCCGTGATCCCGCTGCTGCTGTTCACCTACACGCTCTATTCCCTCGACCTGCTCAAGCTGACCCAGGCCCAGATGGGGCTCGGCACCGCCCTGGCCTGCGCGCTGGTCGGGCTGTTCATCTTCTCGAACCTGATGGGCCGGCTGTCCGAGGTGCTGCGTTATCTCGAGGAGCGGGACGTCTCCGACCAGGTCGGGACCGAGGTCAGCCCGCCCTCCCGCAGCCCGGCGGAGACCGGCTCGCCGGCGCGGCCGCTGGTGGCGGCGGGCGCCAACGGCCCGACGGGGCCGACCTTTCCCGGCGGTCTTCTGGTCCCCGGGCTCGGCACCATCACCGCGGCGAGTCGGGCCGCCTCGGCGGCTCGACAGGCCGCGGGCGTGTTCGACGAGGTGCAGAAGACGATGTGGCACGCCGAGGCGCAGCGTCATCTCGGTCGCCAGGTGCTGATCTCGGTGAAGAACGCGCCGGAGCCGGTGGCCGGCAGCCTGGCCCAGATCGCCGACGACGGCGTGCTGCTCGAGCAGGGCGATCAGCGGGTCGCGGTCAGCTACCTGCGCATCACCAACATCGAGAGCGACCCGGTCGTCGACTAGCGCCCCATCCCGCCCCGCCGGCGCAGCACCGCGCCGAGCGCGCGCCGCGCGCGCGCATCCTCCGGCTGCCGCAGCAAGGCCTCCCGGTACGCGGCTTCCGCCTCTCGCCATCTCCCCTGCCGGGCCAGCAGATCGCCGAGTCGCGAGTGGGCGTCGACGAGATCGGGGTTGACCTCGATCGCGGCGCGATAGGCCGCTTCGGCGTCGGGCGTCTTGCCCTGCCGCTCGAGCGCGGTCCAGAGACCGAAGTGGCACTGCGAGTCGTCCGGCCGGACGGCGAGCCCCTCGCGGAACGCGGCCTCGGCCTCCTCGTAGGCCTCCTGCAGGAGGAGCACGGTGCCCAGGCCCCGGTGCGAGGCGATGCGCTGGGGCTTCACCAGGATGGCCTCGCGGAACGCGGCGACCGCCTCGTCGAGGCGGCCCGTCTCGGTGAGCAACTCGCCCAGGTCGCCCCACGCGCGCGCGTAGTCGGGCTTGAGCCCCACCGCCTCGCGAAAGGCATCCTCGGCCGCCGCGCGCTTGCCTTGCGAGTAGAGCGCCATGCCGAGCCCGCGGTGCAGCGGCGCGCCGTCGGGCTTCAGCTCGAGCGCCTGCCGATATGCCGTCTCCGACTCGGCGTGGCGCCCCTGCCGCCCGAGGCCCAGCGCGAGGTTGGAGCGCGCCACCACGTCGTGGGGATTGAGCCGCACCGCTTCGCGCAGCGCGGCCTCCGCCTCGAGGTGACGGCCCTGTCGGCCCATCGCGATACCCAGCTCGACGTGCAGGTCGGCGTTGGCGGGGTCCAGCGCGACGGCGCGGCGGAACTCGCCCTCGGCGGCGCCGAGCAGCCCCTGCGCCTCGAGGGCCAGGCCCAGGTCGGCGTGCAGGTACGCGTCGTCCGGCCGGATCTGGATCGCTCGCTCGTACACCCGCGCCTCCTCCGACCACTTGCCTTGTCGCCGGTAGATCATCGCGAGCCCGAGATGCGCGTCGATGAGCGCGGGCTCGCGCCGCACCGCCTCCAGCAGGACGGCCTCCGCGTCGCCGTAGCGGCCCTGGCGCTCCAGCACGCGGCCGAGCCGCGCGCGCCATCGGGCCCCGATCGCGTCGAGACGTGCGGCCCGCGAGTAGGCGGCCACCGCCTCGCGATACCGGCGCTGGCGCTCGAGCATCATGCCGAGACGCCCGTGGAAGGCCGGCTCCCTGGGCCGGAGCGCCGAGGCCGCGCGGTACTCCAGTGCCGCTTCGCTCCATCGCCGCTGCCGCCGCAGGGCGAGGGCCCGGTGCAGATGCGCGCGGAGCGAGTGTGGGTCGAGCCGCACCACCTCGCCGAAGGCGGCGGCCGCCTCGGCGTGCCGTCCCTGGATGGCGAGCGCTTCGCCGAGCCCACGACGCGCGACCGCGCTCGACGGGGCGAGACGGATCGCGTCCTCGAACACCGGCACCGCCTCGTCGGCGCGGCCGAGGCGGAGCAGGGTCACCGCGAGCGCGTGATGGGCCTCCGCGCTGGTCGGGGCCAGCCGCGTCGCCTCGCGCGCCGCCTGCTCCTCCTCGGCGCCCTTGCCCTGCCGCCGGCACGCCGCGGCCAGCCGGAGCCACGCCACCGCGTGGTCGCGCTTCCAGCGCACCGCGGCCCGGAAGGCGGCCTCGGCCCTCGCCCACTGGCCCACGCGCTCGAGGACCAGGCCGAGCTTGAAGTGGGCCTTCACGCTGCGAGGCTCCAGCGCCAGCGCCGCGGTCAGCGCGTGCTCGGCGTCCGCGTAGCGCCCTTCCCGGAGCGCGCGGTCGCCGCTCTCGAGGCAGAACGCGAACTCGGAGGTCACGAGTCTCCGCGGATGGCGATCTGGTCGAGGACGAGGTCGACGACGCGCGAGGCCGCGTCGGGGCGACGCAGCCGGCGGAGCGAAGCCTGCATGCGATCGATCGTGTCCGGATCGCCCAGCACCCGGTCCAGGAGCCGACGCAGCTCGCGGCGCGAGCGGGCCACCAGCGCGATGCCCGCCCGCGAGGCGAAGCGCTCGTTGCCCCGCTCCTGGCCGGGCAGCGAGCCGTAGAGCAGCAGCGGCACGCCGGCCGCGGTAGCCTCGGCCAGGGTCATGCCGCCCGCCTTGGTGACCAGCAGGTCCGCGGCCGCCAGCAGCGCGGGAACGTCGTCCACGTAGCCCGTCACGCGCAGGGGACTGCCCGCGGCCAGGCGCGTGAGCCGATCGCGCAGCCCATCGTCGCGACCCGCCACCACCACCGCTTGCATCGGCCGCTCCACCGCCAGCAGCGCGCGGACCACGTCGGTGAGCCGGCCGAGCGAGCCCTGCGTGCCCGCCATCGCCACCACGGTGGGAAGCAGCGGCGCCAGCCCGAGCGCGCGGCGCGCCGTCGCCGGATCGGGCAACCGCGAGAATCCCGCCCGCACCGGCACGCCGGTCACCACCACGCGGTCCGGCGCGATCCCGCGCGCCACGAATTCGTTCCGCACCTCCTCGGCGGCCACGCAGTAGCGATCGACCGGACGCGGCATCCACTGGCTGTGGGCCACGAAGTCGGTCACCGCGGTGGTGTGCGGTGGCACGCGCCGTCCGGACGCGGCGAGCGTGGCCATGGCCGCGGCGGGCGTGGCGTGCACCGTCACCACCGCGTCGGGCCGCATGGTGTCGAGCAGATGGGCCAGCCGGGTCGTGCCGAGCCGGGTCATGCCGAGGGCCAGCGGCGACTCGGGCTCCAGCCGATCGCCGAGCGAGTAGCCGAGCGCCCAGACCCCGGGCGCCCAGCGCAGCAGCCAGTAGTAGAGCGCGCGACTCGCGCTCGCGAAGCCGGGATGAACCAGGTCGCGGAAGTGGTCGACCACCGCCGGCTCGGCGCCCCGCGCCGCGAACGCGGCGGCGAGGCTGCGGGCGGCCTCGGCGTGGCCCGATCCGTAGCTGGCGGAGAGGATGAGGACGCGCATGACGCTAGAGCGCGATCGGCTCGTCCACGAGCACGGTGTAGCGGCGCGGCTTGCCGCGGCCCGCGTCGGCCGGATCCACGTAGAGGATCGAGCTCTGGCCCCGGATCTGCGCGGGCAGCACCGAGAAGCGGATGAAGCTGGTCTCGTCCTCGCGGGCTGCGACCGCGAGCACCGGCTCGCGCCCGCTCTCGAACCAGCACTCACCGGGCCGGACCACGTGCGGCGCGCCGTCGGCCACCGTGACCTCGAGCCGCCCGCGGAGCAGGCACCGGATGCCGCCGCCACGGTGACGATGACGCGGGGCCACGCCGCCCGGCTCGAAGTCGACGCGGTCACAGCGCATGAGCCAGGCGGCGCCGCCCGCGAGATCGAGCGGATGCTCGAGCAGGACGCGGCCGCCCGCGGGCGCCGGGGGCTGCCGCACCACCTCGACGCGATAGAGCCGCGCGCCGTCCGTCCCGGCCCGCGCCTCGTCGTGGCTCGGGCCCAGCGCGGGGACCGGCGCGCCCGCGGCGCCGTCCTGCAGCGTGCCCGCGAGCACGAAGAGCACGCGGGGCACGCCGCGCCGCGGAGCGGGCGGCGACGCGCCCGCGGCGACGCGATCCTCGATGAGGCGCAGCGAGTAGGCCATGAGCGGCCTCCATAGTAATCGCTTGGCCTGGCCGCACGAAACCCCTACCCTGTCCCGGTGACCGCCGCCGCCCTCCTCCTGGTCGTGGGTGCGGCCGTGCTGCACGCCGGCTGGAATGCGCTCGCCAAGCGGGGCGGTGATCCGGTGGTGTTCCTCTGGTGCGTGGGCGTGGTCGCCTCGGTGGCGTACACTCCCATCGCGCTCACCGCGCTCTGGCCGGCGGGCGTGCCGACCGCCGCGGTCCCGTTCGTGTTGGGCACCGTGATCCTGCACGCCGCCTACTTCTTCACTCTCGGCCGCGCCTACGGGTCCGGCGACTTCTCGCTCGTGTACCCGATCGCGCGCGGGCTCGGCGTGGCCCTCGTCCCGCTCGCCGCGCTGGCCCTCTTCGACGAGCGGCTCTCGCCGCTCGGCTCGCTCGGCGTGGTACTGGTGGCCGCCGGGATCTTCGTCCTCCACTGGCGTCCCGGCGGCTGGGGCCGCGCCGCGCTCGGGGGCTCGGGGACCGGGTGGGCCCTCGCCACCGGGGTGCTGATCGCGGCCTACTCGCTGCTGGACAAGGCGGGGGTGGCGCGCATCAGCCCGCTCGCCTACATCTGGCTGATGGAGGTGGGCTCGTGCGCGCTGCTCAGCCCGGTCGCGCTGGCCAAGCGCGGCGTGATGCGCCGCGAGTGGCGGATGAACCGCGGCACGATCGTGGCCGCCGCCCTCATGAGCCCGACCGCCTACCTGCTCGTGCTCTTCGCGTTCCAGCTTTCCAAGACCGGCTACGTGGTCGCGGCCCGGGAGATGTCGATCGTGCTCTCCGCGATCATCGGCAGCGTCTGGATGAGGGAGGGCGCGCTCGGCCGCCGGCTCGCCGGCGCGGGCGTGGTGCTGGCCGGCGTGGCGTGCGTGGCATTCGCGCGATGAGCGCCGCCGACCCTCGCGCGAGGGCGGTCCGGTGAGCACGGTGGGCGCGCTCGAGGCGGGCGAGCGCCGTCGCGGCCGGCTCCTGGTCGCGGCGGCCGCGGTGTGCTGGAGCGGCGGCGGGCTAATGGCGCGCCTGGTGGACACCGATCCGTGGACGACCGTGTTCTGGCGCGGGATTTTCTGCGCGAGCTTCCTCGCGGTGGTAACTGCGTTCCGGGAGCGCGCCGGCACCCCGCGCGTCCTCGCCGCGATGGGGGCCACCGGGCTCGGCGTTGCGGTCTGCTTCGCCATCGGGTCCACCTGCTTCATCATGGCGCTCGCCCGCACCGCGGTCGCCAACGTGCTGATCATCCAGAGCCTGAGCCCGTTCATGGCCGGCCTGCTCGGCTGGGCCTGGATGGGCGAGCGGGTCGCGGGCCGGACGTGGGCCGCGATGAGCGTCGCGCTGGTGGGCAGCGCGATCATGCTTTCGCGCTACGTCCATTCCACGCCGGCGGCCGGCTCGCTCAGCGGCGATCTCCTCGCCTTCACGGTGGCGCTGTCCTTCGCCAGCGCCATCGTGCTCCTGCGGCAAGGCCGGCAGGTCCAGATGCTGCCCGCGGCCGCGCTGGCCGCGCTGCTCACCGCGATCTTCGCCTCGCTCTCCGCCCGCCCCGCGACCGCGGACGCGCGTGACCTCGTGCTGCTGGCGATCTTCGGCGCGGGTCAGCTCGGACTCGGCATGATCCTGTTCACCACGGGCGCCCGCCGCATCCCGGTCGCGGAGGCGTCGCTCATCGCGGTGCTGGAGAGCGTGCTGGGCCCGGTGTGGGTGTGGCTCCTGCTGAGCGAGAATCCGGGACTGCCGTCGATCGTGGGCGGCCTGATCGTGCTCGCCGCGCTCGCCGGACACACCGCCGCCGACCTGCGGCTCGAGCGACGCGGCGCCGGCGCTCAGGCGGGATTGCGGAACCGCTCGTCCACCGGCACCCGATAGGCGTCGGCCATGCCCACCACCGCGAGCAGTTCGCCGCGCATCGCCTCGCCCGGCGCGATCACCGGCTTGATGCTCTCCCAGGTGCCGCGCACGGTCGGCGGATGGTTGGCCAGCGCCTTGCAGAAATCGTTGATCCGGTCCGTCTTGCGCGTGGCGATGATGTCGTCGTAGACCGCGCGCGCCTCGGCGCTGGCCGCGTCCAGAGTGGTGAGGGGCATCGGAGCGGCTCCGTGTTCGCCTACTCGCCTCGAAGGGTCGGGTCCAGCACGTCGCGCAGCCAATCCCCGGTGCGGCTGACCACGATCGAGGTGACCATGAGCACGAGGCCCGGGAACGTCGAGATCCACCAGGCCGAGTCGAGGTACTCACGCCCCTCCTGCACCATGCCCCCCCAGGACGGGGTGGGCGGCTGGATCCCCAGGCCGAGGAAGGACAGCGTCGCCTCCAGCACGATCGCCCGGGCCAGCTCGAGGGTGGCGATGACCACGATGGAGGAGAGCACGTTGGGCAGCACGTGGCGCAGCACGATGCGCGCGAGCGAGCCGCCGAGGGCGTGGATGGACTCGACGAACTCCCGCGAGCGCACCACCAGCACCTGGGAGCGGAGGATCCGCGCGTAGGACACCCACCCGGAGAGCCCGATCACCACCACCAGGGTCGGGAAGCTCGGCCCCAGCACCGCGATGATCCCGATCGCGAGCAGGATGAACGGAAACGCCAGCTGCGCGTCGGCCAGGGTCATGATGATGCCGTCGAGCCGGCCACGGCTGAAGCCGGCGGCCAGGCCGGCCGCCGAGCCGATCACCCCGCCCACCACGACCGCCGCGAACCCGATCACCAGCGAGACCCGCGAGCCGTAGATCACCCGCGAGAGCACGTCACGCCCCAGGTGGTCGGTGCCGAGCACGTGCGCGCGGCCGTCGGTGCCGCTCCAGGTCGGCGGGTGAAGACGCCCGCGAAGGCTCTGGCGAACGGGATCCTGGGGCGCGAGCAGCGGCGCGGCCGCGGCCACCAGCAGGAGCGCGGCCACGAACCCCGCGCCCAGCAGCACCAGGACCGGCATCCGGCGCCGCCGGGCCTTCACCCGGACCGCCGGCGCGGGCAGGACCGCGTCAGCCGGCGCGGACGCGGGGATCGAGGACGCCATAGATCAGGTCCACGCAGAAGTTGATGAGGATGAACATCACGGCGGCCAGGAAGACGGTGCACTGCACCACCGCGTAATCCCGGTTGTAGATGGACTGCACCGCGAGCCGTCCGATGCCCGGCCAGGAGAACACGGTCTCGGTGACCACCGCGCCGCCCATCAGCGTGCCGAACTGCAGGCCGGTGATGGTGACGATCGGAATCGCCGCATTCTTCAGGGTGTGCTTGGCCACCACCAACACCTCGGCCAGGCCCTTGGCCCGCGCGGTGCGGATGTAGTCGGCGCGGAGCACCTCGAGCACCGCCGACCGCGTGAGCCGGGCGATCGAGGCCATCGTGAACGCGCCGAGGGTCAGCGCGGGCAGCACCAGGTTGCGCCAGTCCCCGCGGCCCGAGGTCGGGAAGAGATCGGCCTTCAGCGACAGCAGCAGGATGAACAGGATGCCGAGGAAGAAGGTCGGCGCCGATTGCCCGATCAAGGCGACGCCCATCGCCACGTGATCGATCACGGTGTTGCGGCGCATCGCGGAGAAGAGGCCCACCGGCACCGCCACGATCGCGGCGAGCACGAAGGCGGTGAGCCCCAGCTCGAGCGTGGCTCCCAGGTAGCCGCGCACGACGTCGAAGGCGGGCTCCCGGAAGTGGATCGAGCGGCCGAAGTCCCCGTGGGCGAGGTTGCCCAGGAAGATCGCGTACTGGGCAGGCAGCGGCTTGTCGAGCCCCAGCTCGCGGCGCACGCGCAGGATCTCGCTGTGCGGCGCGTCGGGCGGGAGGAGCAGCGGCACCGGATCCCCGGACAGGCGCATGACCACGAACACCACCGTCGAGACCAGCCAGAGCGCGATGAGGGCGCGGAAGAGACGGTGGCCGAGGAACGGAAGGAATCCGCGCAATGTCAATCCCTCCCCTCACCCTCTCCCGACGACCGGGAGAGGGCGGGGTGAGGGGGTCGGTTCAGGCGCGACGGAGCTTGAGGTTGAAGCGGCGCAGCTCGAACTGCTGGTTCGGGTTCGGCGTGAACTCCACGTACTTCTGCAGCCCGTAGTCCTCGTACGGCTGGATCACCGGCAGCCAGGGGAAGTTCTCCAGGAAGATCTTGGTCATCTCCTTGTAGGCCTGTCCACGGAACTTCTCGTCCACGCTGAAGCGCGCCGCGGCGCCCAGCTCGTCGAACTTGGCCTCGCGCCAGTAATCTTGAGGGCCGCCGGGCCCGAGAAGGCGCCACATCATGCCGTCCGGATCGCCGAGCGTGGAGGTGGGGTCCGACCAGAACACGCCCTTGAAGCTCTTCTCGCGATTCTTCTGGGCGCGCACCGAGTACTCGATGACCTCCACCTTCACGTTGACGCCCACGTCCTTCCACATGGCCGCGATGGCTTCCGACATCGCCTTGTCCTGCGCCACGTAGGCCACCGTGGTCTCGATGTAGACCTCTTCGTTCTTGTAGCCGGCCTTCTTGAGCCGCTCCTTCGCCTCCGCCGGGTTGTAGGCCAGGGGGGGCAGGCTCGTGTCGAAGTGGTTGTCCCCCTTCGCGATGGGCCCGCTCGGGACGACGCCGCGGCCTCGCCACAGCTCCTTGACGATCGCCTCGCGGTCGATGGCCAGCGAGAGCGCCTGCTTGACCAGCGGGTTGTCGAGCGGCGGCCGCTTGCTGTTCACCGCGAGCACGTACAGGCCCGCGTAGAGCGCGCCGGCCACCCGGGTGGAGGCGTTGCCGGCCACCCGCTCCCCCTGGTCGGGCGGCAGCTGGGTGATGACGTCGACCTCGCCCTTCAGCAGGGCCGCGATGCGCGGCGCGGTCTCCGGGATCGGCCGCATGATCCAGCGGTCCACGTCGATCTTGCCGCCCCAGTAGTCCGGATTGGCCTCGAGCACCGCGCGATCGTCCTTGACCCACGAGCCGAACTTCACCGGGCCGCTGCCCACCGGCTTGGCGTTGAAGGTGTCGTTGCCGACCGACTCCAGATACTTCTTGGGCACGATCTGGCCGCCGTAGAAGGCCAGCCGCGCGGGGAGGAGCGGATCCGGCTTCTTGGTGGTGATGACCACCGTCGACGGATCGGGCGTCTCGATCTTCTCGATGGTGGCCAGCGCGGTGGCGACCATGGTCTTGGCCGTCGGATCGTAGGTGCGCTCGATGCTGAACTTCACGTCGGCCGAGGTCAGCGGGTCGCCGTTGTGGAACTTGACGCCCTGGCGCAGCTTGAAGCGCCACGTGGTCTGCCCCTCGAGCTTCCACTCGGTGGCGAGCCCCGGGTAGAGCTTGCCGTCGGGATGGCGCGAGGTCAGGTTGTCGAAGAGGTTGAACGACACCCGGATGTCGTTCGAGGACGTGCTGAAGTGCGGATCGAACTTCGACACGTCTCCGCTCTGGGCGGTGATGAGCTCCTTCTTCTGGGTGGTCTGCGCCAGGGCCGGTCCGCTCGCGGTCAGGGGCACCGCGGCGGCGGCGCCGAGGGCGGCCGCGCCTTTGAGCAGGTCGCGTCGAGTCAGCTCCATGTGATGACTCCTCCTCAGTGTGATTGACGTCAGGTCTGCGTCTGGACTCCGCGTCGGACGGCGGGGGCCGCTCGCGGTGCGCCATTCTACAAGCCGGGTCGCGGGCTGGTCAAGGCCAGGCAAACATGCCAGAATCCTGGCGCCATGACCCCCACTGCGGACATCGTCATCATCGGCGGCGGAGCCAACGGCACCAGCACCGCCTTCCACCTCGCCGCCATGGGCGCCCGGCACGTGCGCCTGCTCGAGCGCCGGCATCTGGCCGCCGGCGCCACCGGCAAATCGGGCGCCCTGGTGCGCATGCACTACACCAACGAGCACGAGGCGCGCCTGGCGCTGGAGAGCCTGAAGATCTTCCGGGACTTCAAGGCCATCGTGGGCGGCGAGTGCGGCTTCGAGGCCCCGGGCTTCCTGCAGCTGGTCCCGCCCGGGTACGAGGCGGCCCTGCGCCGGAACCTGGCCCGCCAGCAGCGCCTCGGCATCGAGACGCGCGAGGTCTCGCGGGAGGACATCCGCACCCTCTTCCCCGAGTGCCGCACCGACGACATCGGCGCCGCCGCCTGGGAGCCCGGCTCGGGCTACGCCGATCCCAGCGCCACCGCGTACGGCTTCGCGGCGGCCGCTCAGCGTCTCGGGGTCACGGTCGAGACCGGCTGCGAGGTCACCCGCATCCTGACCGAGCGCGGCCGCGTCACCGGCGTCGAGACGGCGGGCGGGCGCGTGCAGGCCCCGGTGGTCGTGCTGGTCCCGGGCGCCTGGGCCCAGCCGCTGCTCGATCCGCTCGGGCTCGACTTCGGGCTGCAGCCGTTCCGCATCCAGGTATCGCTGTTCCGCTGGCCGGCCGCGCTCACCCGCAAGCATCCGGTGGTGATCGACGCGGGCCAGAAGGCGTGGATCCGCCCGGTGGACGGCTCGCTCACCCTCATCGGTGTGGAGCTGGGCGCCGCGTACGGCGGCGATCCGGACAAGCTGCACGAGGGGGTCGACGAGGGCTACGTGGCGCTCTGCCGCGAGCGGCTCGGCCACCGGCTGCCCCTCTTCGCGGACTCCACCATGCGGGGCGGCTGGGCCGGCATGATCATGATGAGCCCGGACGGGCGGCCGATCATCGACCGGATCCCCTCCCTCGAGGGGCTGTACGTGATGCTGGGCGACTCCGGCACCTCGTTCAAGACCTCGCCGGCCATCGGCAAGTGCCTCGCCGAGTGGATCCTCGAGGGCCAGCCGCGCACCGCCGACCTGGCCCCCTTCGGCGCGCGCCGCTTCGCCGAAGGGCGCCCCTGGGTCGACGAGGACAACTACGGGCGCGAGCGCCTGACCATCTCACGCTGATCCGGCGCTCCGCGACGAGGGCCGGGCCCGCTACCGCAGGCGGTACAGGCGGAGCGGGGCGTCCACGTTCTTGAGGGCGCGGACGCCGAGGTCCTCCATCGCCACGTCGGCGGCCAGGCGCTGGCGCGTCGAGTCGCTGATCACCACCTCGCCGTCGCCGGCCTGCGCGGCCAGCCGGGCCGCGATGTTGGTGGTCATGCCCGACGCGGTGTAGGTCCAGCGCGTCCCCGCGCTGCCCTCGATCTTCGTCGCCCCCAGCAGGGCGGGCCCGGTGTTGACGCCCACGTGCATCGTGAGCGGATCGAAGCGGTCGGCCAGCTCGGCGCCGATCTCGGCGGCGCGCCGGTGGATGGCCCGCGCCGCGTCCACCGCCGCGCGGGCGTGATCGCCCTCGTGGAAGATCACCATCAGCCCGTCGCCCGCCGTCTCGTTGACATCGCCGCCGTGCTTGACGATCTCGTCGAGGAAGGCCCCGAAGTACCGCTCGACCAGGGCGGCGAGGTCGTCGGGGGCCAGCCGCGCGGACAGCCGGGTGTAGCCGCTGATGTCGGTGAAGACCACGGTGACGTCGGTCTCCCGCTTGTCGAGCGAGGGGGCCTCCGGCGATTCCTCGATGAGCTGGCGCACCCGGCGCGGCACGAACTTGGCGAGGCTGCCGCGGATCAGCAGGCTGCGCTCGAGCTGCTGCGCGTAGTCCAGCACCTGCCGGTGCGCCTCCGCATTGGCCACCGCCACCGCGGCCTGGTCGGCCAGCGTCTCGAGCATCTCGAGGTCCTCGCCGGTGTACGCGGCCTCCGAGCGCTTGGCCCCCAGCACCAGGAGCCCGCTGAGGCGGGTCTGAAAGCGCAGCGGCACCACCACCTCGGCGCCGAGGGCCTGGTAGGCAGCGATCGCGGCGGCGCCCGCGGCGGCGTAGCGTGGATCGGCGGCGAGCTGGTAGCGGGAGAGCGCCCCCGGCGCGACCTCGAGCGCGGTCAGCACGTCGCGGGGCAGCCCGTCCACCAGGAGGCGCGCGGTCCGCACGTGCATCGACGACTCGATGGTGGTGGTGAGCCGCTGCGTGATCTCGTCCAGGTCGAGCAGGCTCGACATCGACCGCGCCAGGCTGCGCATGGCCTGCGTGTAGTCGTAGCGCTCGCGGAAGAACGTGCGGTCGACCGCCCGGCGCACCCGCTCGCGCAGGGGGTTGAACAGCAGGACGACCAGGAACATGAAGCCGGCCGAGAACCACGGCGACCGGGTGAGGTCGGCCTGGGCCAGCAGGGCGTTGGCGCCCGCCAGGAGCAGCGCGTAGGCGCCGGTGATGAGTCCCGCGAGCCCGGTGTAGACCACCGAGCGCCGGATCACCACGGTGGCATCGAAGAGGCGATAGCGGACGGTCGCGTAGCCGATGGCGGCCGGGTACAGCAGTACCAGCGCCGAGCCGACCTGTGGATCCACCGGCGAGGCATAGAGGTGCTGCAGGGGCCAGAGCATCAGGGTGAGCCAGCCGCCGAGCCCGAGCGCGATACCCAGCAAGAGCACAGTCGTCTGCTGGTCGATGAGGGGCGAGGCGGCGCGCCGCTTGGTGTCCAGCAAGGCCCCCACCTTGATGGGGAACGACAGCGCGCTCAGCAGCGACAGCACCGCGGCCGATGCCGGGTAGATCCAGCCGTCGACCAGCAATCCGGGCGCGAGCCGTGCGATCAGGACGAACGAGCCGGCGCCCAGCAGGCCCAGCGCCACCGCCAGCCGGTAGAGCCGCGGGATCACCCGGTGCTGCTCGAGCCATCGCTCGCGATCGGGGTTGGCCGGATAGGTCAGGAAGAAGATCCACCCGTGGATGGACAGCAGCGGGGCGATCAGGCCGACGAGCGCCGCGGCGTACGTGCGCGCGCCCAGCACCGCCTCCGGCACCGCCACGTTGCTGACGGCCCAGAGGCACATGTAGAGGAGGAAGCGGCGGTTGGGCGCCGCGGCCGGGTTCTGCACGTAGACCGCGGCGCCCACGCCCAGCATCACGAGCGAGACGAGGAAGTAGACGCCGAAGTGGTCGACGAGGCGGGTCCAGGTCAGCGGCCGCGGGGTGATCGCCACGCTCGACCGCTGGCCGGCGCGCTCGATCCCGTAGCCGACGGGGCCGCTCGCCTCGCGCACCCGCGCGGCGAGCGTGAGCGGAGATGCGCCATCGACGGCCACCACGCGGTCGCCCGGTTGCAGGCCGGCCGCGCGGGCCGCCGGGTCGACCGGGAAGACGCGAAAGTCGGGCGCGGCGAAGAACCCCGGATAGGGCCGGCCGGCCTCGCCGGCCAGGCCCAGCAGCAGTCCCAGGACCACCGCGAGGCTGACCGCGACCAGGAGCGAGAACCGGGAATCCCAGCGCGCCATTGCCCGTTACGACGAGCCCGAGGGCGGGCTCGTCACGGTACTCAGGCCAGCACGGCCGCGCCCGCGGCGGCGCACTCCTGGTCCTGCTCGCCGGTGCCGCCGCCACACCCGATCGCCCCGATCACGCGCCCCTTCACCACGATGGGCACCGCCCCGTGGCTGGGAAGGACCTGCCCCGACAGCACGCTGCCCACGTGCGTCCAGAAGGGCGCGCCCTTCGCCACGCGCTCGGCCAGGTCCGCGGTCGACATCCGGAAGCTCGCGGCCGCCATCGCCTTGGCCCGTGAGGTTTCCGGCGTGAAGAACCCGGTGCCGTCGCCCCGCGAGCACAGCACCAGCCGTCCCGCCTCGTCCACCACCGTGATCGTCATCGGGGTACCGAGGTCGTCGGCCTTCTCCCGCGCCGCGCGCGTCGCGCGCTCCGCCATCGCCAGCGTCAGCTCGATCATCGCCGGACCGCCTTTCTCGCTTCGCTCGGGAATCGTGCGACAGCGCCAGCATTGAATCCCGCCCCATCCGGGCCTGTCAACGTCGGCGCCGCGCGGTCTGCCGAGATCCGTCCACCATCCGGCTCGATGGGTGACAAAAACTCGTGCGCCACGTCAATAGGTGGGGCTGGTCGAGCGCGCCCACCGCAGGGAAAGTGCTTGTAACGATGGCGCTGCATACCCTATGCTGGCGCCTGATGCGCTCTGGCACTTGGATTGCTCCCAGGGTGCCGGGGCCGTCGACCCCCACCACCCCGGGACCATGATCCAGGCCAACCAACGATCGAAAGGACGAACGACGGTGCGTCTCGGATTCGGCATGCGACAGGCGGCGCTGTTGCTGGGAATCCTCGGTCTCGCGCTCGGCGGCTGCGGCACGATGTCGGGCGAGCTCCGCAGCGAGTCGATGATCGCGGCCACCCCCGCGGCCCCGGCCGACGCCCCCGACGCGAGCGAGCCCGTCGCCAATGCGCTGGCCCCCGACCCACAGCCGACCGGCGCGGTCGTGGAGCCGCACGCCGGCGAGCAATTGCTGACGCCAACCGTCGCGTTCTCCCCCGCGTCGTTCGCGCCGCTCCCCGACGACGCGCAGCCGTCCTTCATGGTCGCCTCGCTCATGCCGCTCATGGTGAGCCAGGCCACCGGCCCGCGGCTGGCGCAATCCCGCCCGGCCGAATCGGCCGCGCCGACGGAGGGCGTGCTCGAGGAGTACGACCCGTGGGAGCCGTTCAACGAGAAGATGTTCACGTTCAACTACAACATGGACCGGTACGTGCTGAAGCCGGTCGCGAAGGCCTACAACGTCGTGATGCCGGACCGGCTCCAGCAGATGATCGACAGCGGCTTCGACAATCTGCTGGTGGTCCCGCGGGTGGTGAACAATCTCTTGCAATGGCGGCCCAAGGGCGCCGGCGCCGAGCTGGGTCGATTCCTGATCAACAGCACGTTCGGTATCGGCGGCCTCTTCGACATCGCCAAGCAGGAGTTCGGGCTGCAGAAGACCCGGGTCGACTTCGGCCAGACCCTGGGTATCTGGGGCGTGAGCCCCGGTCCCTTCCTGGTGCTGCCCTTCCTGCCGCCCTTGACCGTGCGTGACGGCATCGGGACCGCGGTCGACGGGGCCATGGACCCGCTGAGCTACGTCCTGCCCTTCATCTGGACGCGCCTCGGAATGAAGATCGGCAACACGATCAACGACCGCGCCCTCAACCTGGACCTCTACCAGGGCTTCGAGGAAACCACGGTCGACATGTACAGCGCGGTGCGGAACGGCTACCTGCAGCGCCGCGAGAACCTGATCAAGTCTCAGCCGCCCTACTAGCCCGCGCGTCGTGTAGCATCCCGGCTCGCCGAGCCCGGGTCTCCTGGCCACCTGCTGACGCATCGCAATGCAACTCCTGCCGCCTTTTTTTGTTGACACGCCTTCGACGACCGCAATATGTTGGGCTCCGTTTTGGTCGACACACTACATATGCACAAACCTTCACAGCGGCCAGCTTCGAGACCTGACGCCTCGGCGTCGCACCAACCCGCCTTTCCCATCTGAAGTGGTCCGTGTCGACTGATCGTGCCGTGGTCGTCGTTTCGCCTGCGCTTCCCAGCCGAAGCGCATTCAGGAGGAGTCCATGAGAGTCGCCCGCCGATTCACCAAGGAAGGCCAGAGTCCCTACGCGGGGATCCAGTTCGACCAGCGAGCCTCGGAGATCAAGAATCCCGACGGCTCCACGGTCTTCCGCCAGGAAGGGATCTCGGTGCCGTCCGGGTGGTCCGGGGTGGCCACGGACATCCTCGCCCAGAAGTACTTTCGCAAGTCGGGGGTGCCGCAGTATGCCGCCGACGGCAAGCCCCTGCTGGACCGGGAGGGCCGGCCGGTCCTGGGCGGCGAGCGGGACGCCCGGCAGGTCTTCCACCGGCTGGCCGGCTGCTGGATGCACTGGGGGGAGAAGTACGGCTACTTCGACACCCCGTCGGACGCCCGCGCCTTCTACGACGAGCTCTGCTACATGCTGGCCGCGCAGATCTCGGCCCCGAACTCGCCGCAGTGGTTCAACACCGGGCTGCACTATGCCTACGGCCTCACCGGCCCCGCCCAGGGCCACCACTACGTCGATCCGGATACGGGCATCCTGACCCGGGCCACCTCGGCCTACGAGCGCCCGCAGCCGCATGCCTGCCAGCCCTACCACGCGCTGGTGTCGACTCCCGACGGGCCGATGCCGATCGGGCAGATCGTGACCCACGCCCTGGTCGGGATGGAAGTCTACGACGGCCGCGACGAGGGCACCGGCACCACGCGGGTGGTCGCGGTGAAGGAGAACGGCGAGAAGCCGGTCTTTCGCATCGAGCTGAAGAACGGGGTGGCGGTCGAGGCGACCGGCGATCACCTCGTGTACGCGATCGTCAACGGCGTGGCCAGCTGGCGTCGGGTCGACGAGATCGAGCCGGGCTCGGCGCTGCGCCTGTCCACCCGCACCGACGTGCGCGCCGGCTCGCAGGAGCCCGACGTCGACGAGGCGGCTCTGGTCGGCTGGCTGCAAGGCGACGGGTTCGTCGGTCAGGACGGGCTCGGGACCGAGCACAGCCTCGCCGTCGAGTTCACCACCATCGACAAGGACGAGCTGGACTTCGTGGTCGAGCGGATCCACCGCGTCTTCGACGGCGTGCACTACCACGTCCGCTCGGTCGAGACGCGCACGCCGGGCCTCGACATCCACCGCGTCCGTCTCTACGGCGAGCGGCTACGCCCCTTCGTCGACAAGTACGGCCTGTTGCGGTCGAGCGCCGACCACGTGGTGCCTCCGGCGATCCTGCGCGCCGGCCGTCCGGCCCAGGCCGGCTACCTGCGCGCGCTGTTCCAGGCGCAGGGCTCGGTGCGGGTGCGCTCCTACTGGGCGCGGCTGGCCGACGTCACGCTGTCCTCGACCTCGGCGGGGCTCGCCCACGGCGTACAGGCCCTCCTGCTGAACCTCGGCATCTACTCACGGGTCGGGCGGGGCGCGGAGAGCCGCGAGAGCCGGCGCACCCCGTACGTCGTGTTCATCGCGCACGCCGAGCCGCGCGCCCGCTTCCGGGAGCTGATCGGCTTCGTGTCCGACGACAAGCGCCAGACCCTCGACACCGCGTGCTCGCCTCAGTTCGCGGGCCGGAGCCTCCCTGCGCTCAAGGACGAGACGGTGGTCCGGGTGGAGTGCGTGGGCGTGCAACCGGTCTACGACATGCAGACCGAGAGCGGGCAGTACCTCTCCAACAACGTCATCGTCCACAACTGCTTCATCCAGTCGGTGTCCGACGACCTGGTCAACGACGGCGGCATCATGGACCTCTGGACGCGCGAGGCCCGCATCTTCAAGTACGGCTCGGGCAGCGGCACCAACTTCTCGAGCCTGCGGGGCGAGAACGAGCCCCTCTCCGGCGGCGGCAAGTCCTCCGGCCTCATGTCCTTTCTCCGCATCGGCGACCGGGCCGCGGGCGCCATCAAGTCGGGCGGCACCACCCGCCGCGCGGCCAAGATGGTGATCCTCAACCTGGACCACCCCGACATCCTGAACTTCATCCGCTGGAAGGTGGTCGAGGAGCAGAAGGTGGCCGCGCTGGTGACCGGCTCGCGGCTGACCAGGCGGCGCCTGCAGGCCGTCCTCGGGGCCACCCGCACGCCCGCCGGGCTCGAGGCGGATCCCCGGAAGAATCCGATGCTGCGCGCGGCGGTGCGCGAGGCGCGGGCGGCGATGGTGCCCGACGGCTACATCCAGCGGGTGCTGCAGCTGGCCAGCCAGGGCGTGCGCGAGCTGGACTTCCCCGAGTACGACACCGACTGGGACAGCGAGGCCTACTACACCGTCTCCGGACAGAACTCCAACAACAGCGTCCGGGTGCCCAACTCGTTCTTCGACGTGCTGGCGCGGCGCGGTCAGTGGGAGCTGAGGCGACGGACCGACGGCAAGAGCGCCGGGACGCTCCCGGCCGAGCAGATCTGGGACGAGATCGCGCATGCGGCATGGGCCTGCGCCGACCCCGGCGTGCAGTACGACACCACGATCAACGAGTGGCACACCTGCCCCGAGGACGGGCGCATCAACGGCAGCAATCCGTGCTCGGAGTATCTCTTCCTCGACGACACCGCCTGCAACCTCGCCTCGATCAACCTGATCAAGTTCCTGCGCGAGGACGGCAGCTTCGACGTCGACGGCTTCCGGCACGCCTGCCGGCTGTGGACCACCGTGCTGGAGATCAGCGTGCTGATGGCCGCCTACCCCAGCGCCCCCATCGCCCAGCGGAGCTGGGACTTTCGCACCCTCGGCCTGGGCTACGCCAACATGGGCACGGTGCTGATGCGCCGGGGCATCCCGTATGACTCCGCGGAGGCCGCGGCGATCTGCGGGGCGGTCACCGCGATCATGTGCGGCGAGGCCTACGCGACCTCCGCGGAGATGGCCCGCGACCTGGGCCCGTTCCCCGGCTACGCCAAGAACCAGGCGCACATGCTGCGGGTCATGCGCAATCACCGGCGCGCCGCCTACAACACGGCCCCGTCCGAGTTCGAAGGCCTCAGCATCACCCCGACCGGGATCGACCCGGCTCACTGCCCGGCGCCGCTGCTGCAGGCCGCGCGCGAGACGTGGGACCGCGCGGTCGGCCTCGGCGAGCAGTTCGGCTACCGCAACGCCCAGGTCACGGTGCTGGCCCCCACCGGCACCATCGGGCTCGTCATGGATTGCGACACCACCGGCATCGAGCCGGACTTCTCGCTGGTCAAGTTCAAGAAGCTCGCGGGCGGCGGCTACTTCAAGATCATCAACCAGAGCCTGCCGGTCGCGCTGGAGACGGTGGGCTACTCCCCCCCCGAGGTCGAGGACATCGTGGCCTACTGCGTCGGGCGCAAGACCCTGCGCGACGCGCCCGCCATCAATCACGAGACGCTGCGGGCCAAGGGCTTCGACGAGGCGGGGCTCGAGCGGATCGAGGCGGCGGTAGAGACCGCCTTCGACATCTCCTTCGCCTTCAACGCGTGGACGCTCGGCGACGGCTACATCGCCGCGCAGCTCGGCATCAACGACGCGCAGCTGGGCGAGTGGAACGGCAACCTGCTCCGGGCCCTCGGCTTCACGTCCGCCGACATCGAGGCGGCCAACGACTACTGCTGCGGCACCATGACGGTGGAGGGGGCGCCGCACCTGCGGCCCGAGCACCTGGCGATCTTCGACTGCGCCAACCGCTGCGGCAAGCGGGGCACGCGCTTCATCGCCACCGAGGCCCACATCCGGATGATGGCGGCCGCGCAGCCCTTCATCTCGGGGGCGATCAGCAAGACCATCAACATGC